>Ga0181560_10001929_pt1 | contig 19299 bp, 7 predicted proteins | sample 011ome_20_FD_133751 | JGI IMG/M metagenome (GOLD analysis project Ga0181560, IMG submission 133751) | Coastal salt marsh microbial communities from the Groves Creek Marsh, Skidaway Island, Georgia - 011509CT metaG (megahit assembly) | ecosystem: Environmental > Aquatic > Marine > Intertidal zone...
GTCTTCCTCGATCTCGAGCCCACCGTGATCGACGAGGTCCGCACCGGCACGTACCGCCAGCTGTTCCACCCCGAGCAGCTCATCTCCGGCAAGGAGGACGCCGCGAACAACTTCGCCCGTGGTCACTACACCATCGGCAAGGAGATCGTCGACCTCTGCCTCGACCGCATCCGCAAGCTCGCGGACAACTGCACGGGTCTCCAGGGCTTCATGGTCTTCAACGCCGTCGGCGGTGGTACCGGCTCCGGTCTCGGTTCCCTCCTCCTCGAGCGCCTCTCCGTGGATTACGGCAAGAAGTCCAAGCTCGGCTTCACGGTGTACCCCTCCCCGCAGGTGTCCACCGCCGTCGTTGAGCCGTACAACTCCGTGCTCTCCACGCACTCCCTCCTCGAGCACACCGACGTCGCCGTCATGCTCGACAACGAGGCGATCTACGACATCTGCCGCCGGTCCCTCGACATCGAGCGCCCGACGTACACGAACCTTAACAGGCTCGTCGGCCAGGTCATCTCCTCCCTCACGGCGTCTCTCCGTTTCGACGGTGCGCTCAACGTCGACATCACGGAGTTCCAGACCAACCTCGTGCCGTACCCGCGCATCCACTTCATGCTTTCGTCGTACGCCCCCGTCATCTCGGCGGAGAAGGCGTACCACGAGCAGCTCTCCGTCGCGGAGATCACCAACTCCGCGTACGAGCCGGCGTCTATGATGGCCAAGTGCGATCCCCGCCACGGCAAGTACATGGCGTGCTGCCTCATGTACCGTGGCGACGTCGTCCCCAAGGACGTCAACGCCGCCGTCGCGACGATCAAGACCAAGCGCACGATTCAGTTCGTCGACTGGTGCCCGACCGGTTTCAAGTGCGGTATCAACTACCAGCCCCCGACCGTCGTTCCGGGTGGCGATCTCGCCAAGGTGCAGCGCGCCGTGTGCATGATCTCCAACTCCACCGCCATCGCGGAGGTGTTCTCCCGCCTCGACCACAAGTTCGACCTCATGTACGCCAAGCGTGCGTTCGTCCACTGGTACGTCGGCGAAGGTATGGAGGAGGGCGAGTTCTCCGAGGCCCGCGAGGATCTCGCCGCCCTCGAGAAGGATTACGAGGAGGTCGGCGCCGAGTCCGCTGAGGGCGACGGCGAGGAGGAGGCTGAGGAGTACTAAACAGCGCGCCAAACGCGCGAGCGCCCGAACGTAGTTTTTTTCCCGAAACGCTGCTTCGAGCGCCTCCGTTCGTACCCTTCACACGGTCGAACGAAAGGTCCCGCAGTTAGTGCGTGCATCGAACACCGCAGCCTAGGGTCTTCTCGACCGAGATATATTTGTAAGAGCGATGTCCCGTTGTTCTTAAACGAATCCGTCGTCGTGTTCCTCCCTCCCGCGGCGTCGACGCCAGTTTTGGCGCCCGCGCACCAGCCTCTGTTTCCCGCCACCGCGCGGACAACTCATCAGCACGCGTGAAGAAAATGTAATTGCCCGCCGTCGTCAAACGACGCCCGGCAGCGCCGCGGACGTAGCCGCACGATGCGCGTCCGCGTCGCGGGCCTCCCCCCCACGCTCGACCCCGGCGAGACCGAACCCCTCCCCGGGTCGTTCGACGCCGCGGTGACGCGATGGGGTCACGTCGCGTGGGCGGGCGAGAACGGCGTGTGCGTGTGGGGCGGCGCCCCCGGCGCGGACGGCAAGGAGGTCCTCGTCCTCGGCCGCGACGCCGCGCGACGGCGGACGCGGAAGCTCACGACGGGCGAGGCGCCGATCGCGAGGGAGGCGCACTCGGTCGCGCCCGTCACCCGAAACGCGTCCACCGCGCGCGTCATCTTCGGCGGCTTCGCGGAGGAGCGCGGCGGCGACGCGATCGGCGACGACGACGACGCGCGCCGCGCGTCGCACGGCCGCCCGCTGAACGACGCGCATCTCCTCGACGATAAGCTCGCGTGGCGCCGCCTGCGACCGAAGGGCGCGGAGCCGACGCCGAGAGGCGATCACGCCGCGGTCGCGATCGCGCACGACAAGGTGCTCGTGCACGGCGGATGCACGTCGCGCGGTCCGGGCTCGCCCGCGATTCTCCTAAACGATTGCCACGTCCTCACTGTCCAATGCCGCGGCGCCGCGTGGACGTCCTCGGTGAAGATCGAGTCGCGGTGGGACGCGATCGCGAACGCGACGGGCGCGAAGCCGTCGCCGCGGTCGAACCACACCGCCGTGCACGTCCCGGACGGCGACTTCGGCGACGACTTGGAGCGACGCCTCGGCGACGAAGCTTCCGGCGCGATGAGAATACCGGACGCGCGGCACAGCGGCGGCGTCGTCTACGTCTTCGGCGGGGCTGTGAACGTGAATAAAACGGACCGTTCGCGAGCGTTAGTGGACGTCAGCGACGACCTCTTCGCGTACGACGTCGACGACCGGCGGTGGAGCAAGCTCCGGAGGCCGTACGTCACGAGCGGGAAGAGCAAGAGGTGGCCGAGCGCGCGGTGCGGGCACAGCGCCGACGTGGTGCGCGCGTCGGCGCTCGGCGCGGCGGCCAGAGACGCCGGGTGGTCGTCGGACAGCCGCGTCATGCTCGTGTACGGCGGGATCGACGCGAAAGGAAACGCGCTGAACGATCTCTGGGCGCACTGCTTCGACGCGAAGGAGTGGGCGGAGGTTTCGCTGGGCCCCCGCGACGGCGCGGGCGCGCCGCCGCCGCGGTTTTTGCACACGGCGACGGCGTGCCACGGCGGCCGGTTCGTCGTCGTCGGCGGGATCGAGGCGCCGGGGGCGGCGAACGGCGCCGCGAGCTTAGCGAGCGAGTTCGAGGTGACGCTGGAGAGCGCGGGCGAGCCGTTCGAGCCGTTCGCGCTGGAGATTCCGCTGAGCGAGATGGAGGAGGAGGAGGACGCGGAGGAGGAGGAGGAGGAGGAGGAGGAGGAGGAAGAAAAAGAAGCGGAAGCCTCGCCCGCGCGCCCGGCGGCGGCGGCGGCGGCGAAACCGCCTAGCCGCGTCCCCGCGTCCCCGCGCGTGATCAAGAGCGCGGGGCCGCTGAAGAAGCGCGCGACCGCGACCGCGACCGCGACCGCCGCGGTCGTCCCCCCGAAACGCGAGCGCACGCCGCTGCCGGCGGCGCCGCCGCCGGCGCGCGACGAAGACGACGACGACTGCGAGACGACTGAAATTTTGGACGCCGCGACGCGAGGCAAGCAGGGGTCGACGCCGTCGCCCGAGGTCACCGCGCAGTTTGGCGCGTCGTCCGCGAAGGTGGAGAAGGGCGATGAGATCGTCCAGAGACTGAAGACGGTCGCGGAGCGGCCGCGGCAGCCCGAGGGAGCGGCGACGGCGAGACGAGGCCCCGCTACGGGAGAGCGGGGACGCTCGGACGAGGACGCGCCGTCGACGAAACGCGCCAAGGTGGCCTCCGACGACGACGACGACGACGCCGACGCCGTCGCCGATGAGGACGGCGATCGCGGCGGCCCCGACGGCGGGCGCGGCGGGCGAGGCGGCGGGCGAGGACGCGGACGAGGCAGAGGCCGCGGCCGCGGCAGAGGAAAACAGGAGGAGGAGGAGGAGGAGGAGGCGCCGCCGCGAAACTGGCGCGCCGCCGCGAGGACGGTTCCGGAGATCGCGCAGCCGGGCGTGCGCGTCGTGACCGACGCGGCGGACGCCGCCGCCGCTGACGACGACGACGACGACGACGACTCCTCGAGCGAAGAAGACGCCGCCGCGCCGACGACGGCGGCGGCGGCGGCGGCGGCGAACCCGGCGACCGCGAGAGCCGCCGCGCACGCGGGCAGGGTGATCGCGGCGCCGGGTTTCCGAACCGTGAACGACGACGCGCCGAGCTCGGAGTCCGACTCCGAGTCGGACGGCGGCGGCGCGGGGGAAGACGACGACGACGACGACGACGACGACGACGACGACGACGGAGTCGACGACGACGACGACGACGCGGAGATGGACGTGGGGTTCCGGCTGTCCCCGACCGCGGTGGAAGGCGCGGCGGTCGACGTGGGGCAAGCTGCCAACGGCGCCGGCGCTGGCGCCGCCGCCGGCCCGAGTAACAGTAAGAGCTCCGGCGCCGTGGGGCTCCGCGCCGCGGACGCCGCGGACGCCGCGCTCGTTCAAGTCGATACTGCGCCGCGCGACGCCGTGTCGGACGGCGGCGGCGGCGGCGGCGGCGGCGACGACGACGACGACCTGGAGCCCTTAAACACGTGGGCGGACGTCGGCAACGCCGCCGTCGGCGACGCCACCTCCCCCGCCGCGCCGGACGACGACGCGAACGCCGCGTTGGTCGCCGCCGCGTTGGCCGTCCCCGTTCCGAGCGACGGCCAATCCTTCCACCTGTTCAAGACGTGGCTGTCGATGACGCGCGACAGCGGCATCGAGGGCTTCGACGACGGATTCGTCCCGAGGAGCCAGCGCGAGTTTGAAGAACGCGTCTCGGCCGCGTGGGGGGTCATGACGGCGGAAAAGCGCGTGCACTGGTGCCATCACGCGAGGGACGTCCTCGCGCTCCACGCGAGGCGCGCGGCGGCGAGGTTGATCGCGGGCGGCGGCGCGGGATCGGGCGAGGCGCGCGCCGCGACGTCGAGGTCGAGGTCATCGGACGACGGCGACGGCGACGGCGCCGCGACGGCGACGGCGACGACGGACGCTATGGACGTCGACGACGACGACGACGAAACAGAGAACGCCACGTCATCCGACGACGACGACGTCGCGGTCGACGCGGTCGACGACGACGCGGACGCGGACTACGCCGCGAACCCGTACGGCGACGTGGAGCGGATAGGCGCGAGCATCGACCCGGGCACCGGCGTCGTCACCGGAGGGTTCGACGCGGGGTACTTCGTGCGGTGCGAAATCGGCGGCGAGCGGTTCCGCGGGATGCTTTTTTCTCCCGTGCTCACGACGCAGTGGCGGCGCGGGAGCGGCGGCGACGGTCGCGACCGGTCCACGCTCGTGCTTCCGTCGTACTGTTACCCGGGGTCGTTGGGGTTCGACGGCTCGATCGACGCGGTGGGGTTCACGAACGACGCCGGCGCCGCGGGAGCGGCGCCGGAGACGTGGCGCGTCACCTCGGACGGCGCGAACGTCCCCCCGTCCGCGGTGTACGCGGCGGCGGCGGCGGCGCGCGGGACCCGGGGCGAGAAAAAGGCGGCGCCCGAGGCGCCCGAGGCGAACGGCGGCGGCGGCGGCGGCGGCGGCGGCGAGCGCGCGCGACGGACGGAGTCGGAAGCCGCGGTCCAGGCGGCGCTCGCGAAGGCGCTCCGCGACGATGTGGACGCGAAGAGACGCCGCGAGACTCCCGTGAACGTCGATCTCGACCTGGACCTGGACATCGACGACGTGCCGATCGGGAATTTCGGGGAGGTGACGGCGGCGGCGGCGGCGGCGGCGAAGCCGCGCGGCCGCGGCCGGCCGAAGGGCGCGACGAACAGGGAGAAAAAACCGGGGAAGTCGACGCCGGCGCCGACCGGGGCGCCGGAATGATCTGAGGAGACGAAACGAAAGAGTGCCTAGAGCAGACTGGAGCGAAGCTCCTGTCTGTAGACACCAGTCACCGTACGAACAGAACGTGCTCCCATCAAAATTAACGTGACACGGCACTAAAGTACGAAGGTACGAAAGTACTTTCGTACTTCGCGCGTGAACGCGCCTCCTCTGTTCACCGTTCGCCGCTAGACGCGCGCCACCCCATCGCATCCGTTTCTTCGTCCCCTCCTCCTCAGTGCGTCGGCGCGGACGTGTGCAACCGTCTCTGGTGCTTATTCCCCTCCCCCGCGGCGTGGTCGTCCGCGCCCTCCCCGCCCTCCCCGACTGTCATCGCGCGCGCGCGCTCCTGCAAATTCTTCACCCCGTCCGGCCCCTCCTCGTACTTGGTGTACTGCCCCACCTGCACGTTCGCCTCCCCGGTCCACCCGGCGCCGGTCCGCGCCTCCATTTTCGGGCCCTTCTCCGAGAGCTCCTTCACGAACCGGTCGCACGCGCGCACGAACACGGCGCGCAACGCGTCGAACACCGCGTCTTTGAACGGCACCTCTTGCTTCACGCCGAAGACGAAGTCGAAGTCGTCGTCGTCCACCGTGAAGTTCGTCTCCAGGAAGCCGTGTATCGGCATCCCGTCGCCCACCTTCCCGGCCCAGTCCAGCTTGATGTCGAAGTCGTACCCGCAGACTTTCTTCCCCTTGCGCACGTGCACCCAGCACTCGCCCGTGATGACTCTCTCCACTAGCTTCACGTCGAGGTCGAGCTCGATGTCCTCGTGCGCGATGCGATCGCGGACGACCGCCTTGTGCAGGAGCTCGCGCATTCGCTTCACGCCCCAGTCGTCGAGCTTCGTCTCGTCGAAGTGGAAGTTTTTGTGCTGCTGCGCGCTCGCGTCGGACGCGGCGGACGACGGCGCGGCGGACGCGGCGGGTTTCGACGACGGCGTCTCCTGCGGTTTCTTCTTCGTCCGCGCGTCGTCGTCGTCCGAGTCGTCGTCCGTGTCGATGTTGTCGAACTTGCTGTAGTCGATCGGCATCGCGCGCGACGTCGCGGGCGCGCGGGCGGCGCGGGGGGGGGGGGGGGGGGGGGGGGCGGGGGGGGGGGGGGGGGGGGGCGAGGCGAGGCGCGCGGGGGCGAGCGAGGGCGACGCGCCGCGGTGGTGCGTCGCGGTGGCGCGCGCGACGACGATGATGATTGAGGCGACGGGATGGACCTCTCTACAGGGTAGCTCTCTCGTGGAAGAAAAATTCTGGACTGTTCCTGTCGGTCGGCGACGGCGACGCTCTGGTCGCGAACGACGCCCTTCGCGCGCGGCATCAGCGCCTCCCCCGTCCGCTTCGTCGCGGGTGTAGGGGGAGGGCTTCACGGTACGCGCGCGGCGGGCATCCTTCGCGGCCGAGCGATGACGCGGGTCGCCGACGGCGATCGGCGGAGGGGACGAGAGGAGAGACGTCAGATCTCACGCATCGTCGTCGCGGTGACACACCGTCGTGCGTCACGTCTGTTGCGTCTCCTCCGCGGACGACGACCGCCAGCTGGGAGCGCTCGGCCGACGCGCCTAGCTCACGGCGCACATCCTGCACTTGCGGGGGCACTGGCACCGGTCCTCCTCGGGCACGCCCCGCAGAGCTTGCTCGATGTGCATGCCTCATCCTTGCTGCGACGGCGACGGGGGCGGGGAGCGTCATCACGGAAAGCGAAGCGAATTTCACACAGCTGTGTGGCGCGGGATGGATGGATGGGAGGAAAACGAGCGCGCGACGCGAACGACGCGGGACGCGCACCCAGGTGGGCTTGCCGCATTTGCCGCACGTCGTTCGAGAGCACATTCTCGCGGGAGTGTCGAGGGTCGCGATGGAGTCGGCGCGCGCGTCGAGGGTGTGACGCGGACGGAACGGCGAAGACGCCCGAACCGCGTTCGTCTACTCGGCGAGGACCGTTGAAGCGGCAGTCGGCGACTCGGCGTCGTCGGCGCGTCCGAGAGTCTCCGGGCGTTTCCTTCGCTTCGCGCGACGACGCCGCGACGCCACTCCCGCGGGCGCCGGCGAGGATGACGCCGCCGCCGTCGGCGGCGCCGCCGCCCGCGCGGCGTGCGTCGACGACGACGGCGAGACCGGCCCCTCATCGCGGCGGCGGCGGCGGCGGCGGCGGTCCCGCGCGCAGCCTCGAGTTGCACGTCTCGCTCTACAACATCCCCGACGCGCTCGCGTCGCGTCAGCCCCCCCCGCGCGTCTTCGCCGCGCTCCTCGCGGAGCTCCCGCCGAGCACGAAGGACCGAGGACGCGTCGGCGTCGCGCGCGTCCACGAGCGGCACGCGCGATGGCGCGTCGCGGGCGTCACGGAGCCCCAGCTCGTTCGCGTCGACGCGTCGATCCTCCGCTTCGTCGTCCCGACGCACGTCGACGGGCTCGTCGGCGACCGCCTCCACCGCCGCGCCGCGATCGCCGTCTACGAGATCCCCGACGGCGACGACGGCGACGACGTGTACGTCGCCGCGGACGAGTGCGTGCCGCCGGATTCGCGCCCGACGATCGACACGCGGCGCCTGGACGAGATGACGTACGTCGGCGAGGCGCGCGCGCACGTCGTGGAGCTGCTGCGACGCGTGCAGGGCGACGACGCGGCGAAACGTTCGCGCGACCCGGACGCGTCGCGACGGGTCCAGTACGCGCTCGCGCGGAACCCGATTCGATGCGTCGTCGTCGTCGACGACGACGAGGATGACGGCGATGGCGACCTCGGCGTTTCAGGATCAGTCACCGCCTCAGCATCAGCGACCCTAAACCCCGCGTGGGAGGGCGCCGCCGTGGAGATCCTCGCGTCGCGGCCGAGGCACTGGCCGCGGCCGGGACCCGCGGAAGCCGGCGTCTTTTTCCTCGACGCCGAGGTGCGTTCTATACACTGGTCCCCATACGACCGCGTTCGCGTGGTGAACGCCGATCCTTAAGGACTTTTGCCGGCGCATCTCTGCGCCCACACCTCGCTTTCAATCCTCGTCCTCGACGCCTTTCAACTCCGCTTCTGACGCCTTTGAACTCCACCCCGACGTCGCTTCGTATGGAACGACCCCGAGCTCGTCTTCTCGCCGCTCTTCCCGCACGCGCCGAAGGACATCGAGCGCGTTTACGTCCGAATCCTCCGCTGGGTCGGGGACGGGTACCAGCCCATACACAGCACGCTCGTCGCGCACGGCGACGTCCCGGGCGCGGGCGCGGTGTACGCGGAGCCGAGGAGCGGTAAGAAGGGCGCCGCGCCGCGGTGGCGCGCGAAACTCCACGAGACGGCGATCGCCGTCGCGTGCCTCCACGGCGGCGGCGGCGACTCGAACGCCGTCTACGGCCGCGCGCCTCTCGCCTCCGCGGTCGTCGAGCGCGTCGACGGCGACGTCGGCGACTCGGACGCCGCGAGAGCGCGCGCGGCGAGGTATCTTCCCCCGGGGGACGTCCCGTGGCGCGTCGAGGCGATCGCGCGGTTGACGCGCGGGAAAGACGTGCTCCTCGGCTGGGTCGACGTCACGCTGAGCGAGCTGTGCGACGCGGGCGCGGCCGCGAGCGAGGACGCGCCCGCGCGTTTCGACTGCGAGCTCGTCCCGCACGAGAGCGATTTCGAGTGCGCGAGGATTAACCCCGCGCGAGGCGACGCGCCGGCGGTGCTCGAGGTGTACGGGTTCCGCCTGAGGGCGGGGAACGGGGAGAAAGCACGGGGACCCGCCGCGGCGGCGACGGCGACGGGCGCGGGCGCGGAGAAAAAAAGAGTCGCCGCGGCGGCGGCGACGGCGACGTCGGAGAAGGAGAACGAGGACGAGAGAGAGAGACCCGAGAGACGCGAGAGGATGACCGCCATGGAGGAAGCGGAGGAGGAGGAGGAGGAGGAGGCGTTCGAGAAGAGAGAGGAAGAGGTCGATCTCGACGCCGCCGTCGCGGTTCCTCGAACGCCCGCGCCTCCGTCGGCGGCGACGGCGGCGGAGGACGACGACGACCCGGAATACACCGCGGCGATGCGATCGCTGCGCGTCGACGGCGGCGACGACGACGCGAACGACGACGCGAAATTCCTCGACGATAGCGACGTGGACTCCGAGGAAGCGCGGCTCGACGCGGTCGTCTCCGGGCTGTCTCGCGCGGCGCGCGCGAAGCTACGTCGGACGCCGCCGCCGCCGCCGCGGTCGTCGACCCGCGGCGGGAGGGCTTCGACGGCGAGGGCGACGAGACCCACCGCGAGACCGACGACCGCCGCGACGACGTGCGCGCGCGCGAGGCCGGTCGCGGGAGCTGCGAACCGCCGAGGGTGGAGCTCCACGTTGTCGAAGCCGAAAGAGACCCCGCCGCCGGTGAGCATGGCGCAAGAGCTCAGAAGCCGCGCGTACGACGGCGCGAAGATCGCCGCGGCGGCGGCGTCGGCGCTCGCGCGACGGAAGACGCGGACGATGCGGCCGTTCGAGGAGCTGTCCCCGCGGTCGCGGTGGCACGCGGAGAAGGAGAGGACGAGAGGCGCGACGGCGACGAAGCCGGGGATGCTGCCCGCGCGCCGGGAAGCTGTCGATCGACCGCCGGGCGACGACGACGACAACGACGACGACGACGACGACGACGCCGTCTCGGAGGTGTCGTTCGTCGCCCCGGTGCGCGCGCTGCTGCATCGCGCGGTCGTCGCGCAACACGCGAGAGAGGTCTCGAGCGCGGCGGCGCGCACGCCCGGCGTCGCGTCCGTGCCGGCGGCGTTTCACGACGAAGACGACGAGGAAGAAGAGGAGGACGTCGGCGGCGGCGGCGGCGGCGGCGACAAAGAAAACGACAGCCCCGCGTCCGCGCCGACGACGAGCCTCACGCCGTCGCCGCCGCGGCGCGTCGCCTCGGATCACTCCACGCCGTGGAAGGCGGCGTCCACGTCCAAACACAAGAAGGATTCGAAGCCGCCGAACCCGGAGCTCATCGCCGCCGCGGACGCCGCCGTGCGCGCGGCGCTCGTGGAGAAGCTCGCGTCGCACACTAAAGGTGCGTTCTATACACTGGTCCCCATACGACCGCGTTCGCGTGGTGAACGCCAATCCTTAAGGACTTTGCCCGGCGCATCTCTCCGTCCACCCCTCGGTTTCGATTCCCGCCCTCGACGCCTTTCAACGCCAACTGACGCATTTCAACTCCACCCCGGCATCGCTTCGTGTGGAACGACCCTAAAGCCGAGCTCGTGGACACGGCGCTTCGCATTCGTCAGGAGCTCCTCGTGAAGTTCAGGGGGCAGCTCAGGTGGTTGGAGCAGAGGCGCGCGCGCGAGGCGAAGGAGGCCGCGGTGGTGTACAGAGCGAGCGGCGCGGGGAAGGGCGCGACGGGGGTCGCTCGGGGCGCGAGATGAGATGGAGGTTGTCGCGCGTAGGCGCGGCGACGAGTTGTTAGTTCGCCCACTGTGTATGATAGCGGAGGGCGATTTTTATGCAATTCCCGATTTGGCGCGTCCGAGCCGAGCCGGTCGACCGTCGTCCGATTCCGCGATCGTGGTCCAACGTCGCCCCGCGCCCTTCGCGGCCACACCACCGCCGCGCGTCCCTCGGCGACCGCGTCGGCAGCACCACCGCGCGCGCGTCGATACACCGCGCGATTCGGGCGTCGTCGTCGTCGTCGAAACGCCGCGCGTCGGGATGACGACGGGCACGTACTTCGAGCGCCTCGCGGCGAAATCCGCGGTGGACGTGAACCGCGATTCCCCGCCGAGGGATTCGCGCGCGTCGCCCGGACACCACGGTCCCGCGGGACGACCGAAGAACTTGATGGACCCGACGGACGGGACGATGCCGTGGGCCCCGAGCGCGTACGGCCGCGGCGACGCGCCGCTGCCGGTGATCCCGCCGCGGCTCGCGCCGTCCGGCGCGCCGCTCGCGGACGCGGGCGTGCAGTGCGCGCCGTCCGAGGCGACGCGATTTTACCTGCTCAAGGCGGAGCGCGCGCGCGAGGGGCAGGCGGCGCGGCCGTTCGTCCGCGCCGACTTCGACGTCGTGGACGAGGACGTCGACAAGTTCGATAAAGAGCACGTCGAAGAAGAGCGCTTCGACAAGTTCGACGTCATCGCGGCGCAGGAGCACGGCCTGGGCGCGATGGACGACCGAGAGTGGCGCACCATGGCGGATTACGACCGCGTCGACTACGACGTCATGCTCCTCCCCCCCGGACGCGACTACGTCGGGCACCCTCCGCGCGGGTTCGGCCCGCTCGCGCCGGATCTGAAGGTGGCGCTCGAGGCGCTCGACGCCGCGGAGGGGGGCGACGCGCGCGTGCGTCTGACGCACGTCCCGAAGGCGGACGTCGCGGGGACGCGGTGGAGCGCGCTCAACGGAACGCCGACGGGCGTCGGGTCGTTCGACCTGGACCTGGACGCGACGCCGCCGACGCTGACGATGAAGCCGGAGCTCAAGGCGTGGCTCGAGAGGGTCGCGCGGATGCGACCGCGCGCGAAGGACGACCGGGGGCTCCTCGCGAAGCTTCAGGGCGCGGCGATCGCGCACGTGATTCGCGAGCTCGAATCGACCGAGCTCGGCGACGCGTTCGCGGAGCACGTGGGGAACAGCGCGCTTTCGAAGAGCGCGGCGGCGTCCATGAGCGGCGCGATGGCGGAGAACGAGACGCTCAGGGCGCGGATCGAGGAGCTCGAGCTCGAGCTCAAGGCGACGCGGGAGGTGGCGCTGAGCAACCAAGTCGCGGCGCAACAAAAATTCCAAGCCGAGATGGAGGACATGAACCAGAAGCAGAGGGAGCTGAAGAAGAAGTTAAACGCGCTCACCGAGGACGTCACGATGGCGAGGGTGAACTCGAACCGCGCGAACGCCGAGCTCAAAAGGGCGAAGAAGATTTTGGAGAAGCAGGGGTTCAGAGAGAAGGCTCGGCTGGTGCACCACGCCTTGCGCACGGAGATGATGCAGTCGGTCATCGAGGAGAAGGACAAGTCGTTCCGCGAGAACGAGCTTCTGCTCACGGAGGCGCGGCAAGAGGCTGCGTTCGTGGAGCACGAGAAGCTCGACACGAGCTTCCTCCTGTGGGCGGTGGAGAACCACATGACGGAGAACTACTGGGCCGTGGAGATGTGCCGCGGCATGCACAACGTGATCCTCCCGAAGGGCTGCGCCGTCGTCATGCCGCTGCTGTCCCAGCTGTTCCGCAAGCGGTACTACAGCAACGCGGTGATCCCCGCGGGGTCGGTCATCATCGCCCCGCCGAAGGACTCCCCGCTGGTGGCGCTCATGCAAAAGGGGAAGGGCGGCGGAGGGAGCGGCTCGAGCCGATTGCCCGGCGTCGAGATGTGCCTCCCCGCCAACACGGTGATCGACTTCGAGGACGGCGAGGACGCGCACATCGAGATCCCGGGCGGCACGAAGGTTGTCCTCCCGTCGTCGTGGCTCCCGGACGACCGTCTGTACGAGGTCAGATTGCCGATCGGGACGTCCGTGATGCTTCCCGAGGACATCCGGGAGGACGCGGATGAGGACGGGGCGGACCTCGCGTACGAAATCTTCATGCACATGTACAAGCACAAGCTCATGTCCGAGGACGATGACGATTTCTACGTCGACGCGGCGATGATCGCTCGCGACGAGATGGAGAAGAGGAATGAGGGTGAGGAAACGATGAAGCGCTTACGCAGCCGAAGCGATCAGCACGAATCCGCGAACGTGCGGCGGATGCGTCATAACTCGTCGGCTTCGCGACACGCCGAGTCGGCGATGAAAGCTAAGAGGATGGCGGAGGACTTCAGCAAGAACGGCAAGCAGTTCGGCGTCGCGTGCGTGACGCTGTGGCTCCCGCCGAACACGCGCATAGGCGCCGTCGCCGGCGGTCTCAACCACGTGTTTCTCCCGTCTGGCTGCACGTATTACTTCTCCGGAAACGGGGACTCGTTCGTCCCGCCCGGCGCGATCGTGCGCCTCGCGTCGTTCCCGAGCGATCCGCACCACGTCATGCTCTCGCACGGCACGATCGCGAAGTTCCCAGGCGCGCCCGGAGACGCGGCGGACGGCGACGACGCGTACGCGACGAGTCACGTGGATAACGTCATCCTCCCCGGCGGCGCCGAGGTTATGTTCTCGCGCCCGGGGAAAGCGTTCGTGCCGCAGAACACGGTCGTGCGCGACCAGGCTGGCCGCGAACGCGTGAACGAGTCGTTCCTCGAACAAGAGATGCGCGTGGACGTGGACGAGGTGATGACGATGCCGTGCTTCTTGGGACGGGTCCCGACGTACGAAGAGCTCGCGATGCGAATGACGGATCTCGGGCAAGCCGCGGCGTCGCTCGCGGTGGGCGCGCTGTCTCCATCAGTCGCCGCGTCGATCCTTCACGTGTTCGCCGCGGAACAGGAGAAGTCCAACGAGGTGATCGGGGACGAGACGGGCGTGTCCCTCGCGTTCGACATGGTGAAGTACGCGCGTCTTCAGGCGCTGGGGATCATCGTCGCGAAGATGCCGTTCGAAGACGCGGTGGCGTTTTTAGACGTCATGGAGACGTCCCGCGCGGGCGCCATCATCGGGCACATGGAGGACCACGTCGAGCAGGAGGACATCGAGTCGCGCGAGAAGCTCAAAAACGCGGTGAGCGAGGAGGTGTTGAATCACGCGAGGTCGTGGAACGAGGCGTGGGTGGCGTGTCGCGAGGACGACGACGCCGCGCACGAGAAAATTCTCGACATCGTCACGACGATGCACTTCAAGGTGGCCGCGCGGCTGCTGTGCCGCGCGCCCGCGCAGAGAGCGTCCGGGTATCTCACCGCGTACGCGGAGCGCGACCCCGCGGCGGCGGCGCAGATCTTATCGTGGATGGGATACCTGACGATGAACATCGCCAACTTGAGTTACTTTTACCTGAAGGAGGACGTCGATCGCGCGCGCGCGCTGTTGAAGGTATCGCACGCGAAGAACGAGGGAGAGCTCGTGCAGGCTGTGCGCGCGATCATGCAGTTCTTGGAGAAGACGTTCGGCGTGCGGTGTTCGCTGTTGCGGACGAACTGCGACTGGGACAGCCAGGTGGAGCCGAAGAACATGCGGCCGTACACCATCTTGGAACTCGCGAAGGAAGAAGCCGCCGCGGAGCAGGAGCTGATCAAGCAAGCGGAGACGGAGGCGAAAATTCAAGAGATCATCGCCCAGAAGAACAGGCACGCGGTCGCGGGAGAGAGCTTCTACGGCGAAGTCGTCGCCGCGACGCAGCTGAGCAAGCTGCCGGTGGACTTCAGCATGTTGACCGACGGAGACGACGATTCCGACGACGACGAAATCGACGAAATCGATCGATCCGCCGCCGCCGTCGCCGTCGCCTCCGACGGCGTGCCGTACGTCCCGACGATGTACGACGTCGCGATGGAACTCCTGGACACGCTCGACGACACGCCGATGGACTTGAAGCTCCAAGCCGTGGACGAGCTCAACGTCCTCGCGACGTCGCACGACACCGTCATCAAAGGCGTCGGCCGCGACATGCACATGGACGAGCCGCACGTTCAAGTCGACGGGATCGTCGTCAAGGAGGCGATGTGGATGGCGCGGGTGAAGCGCGCGGCGGTGTGGCATAAGGGCATCTTCGTCGTCCCGGTGTTCAACGAGCACGGCATCCCGGTCGCGACGTTGGCGCACGTCACGGAGCCCGGGAAGGAGGAGAAGATGTCCTCGGTGGGCAAGCTGTCGTACCAACGCAACCTCGCGGCGCTGCCGAAGACGATCGAGTGCCTCAAGCTTCTCGGGAAGGCGGTCTCGCTCGCGACGACCGCGGTCGGCACTGCCGCGAAAGAGGAGCGCGCGAAGGCGAGGCTGTACAAGCGTATGGACCGGATGCGGTCGCGCGCCAGAGCGATCGGCGCGGACGCCGTCGACGCGAGACTCTCGAACGAGGAGGAGAACGACGAGGAGGAGCGACTCGCGCGCGAACGCGCGTACGCCGGGTTCAAGGACGAGCGGCGCAAGCTCGGGATCATCATCCTCGAGCAGCGGAAGGTGATTCGCGACGCGCTCGGCGAGATCAAGCGATACAAGCGTCCGCCCGGGGTGGTCACGAACCTCATCGTCGCGCTGTTTCTCTCGATGTGCAACGCGAGAGTCGTGGAAAAGGTGAAGGAGTACACCCTGGAGGAGCTCACGGCGTGGGTCTCGGGGAAGACGGGGACCGTCTCGGGAGCGCCCCCCGAGGAATTGCCCTTCACCCCCGCGAAGAAGAAGAAGGTGAAGAAGGCCAAGTCGGGGAAGTCGGTGAAGAAGTTGAAGAACCCGTCGGACGGCCAGGCATACAGAGAGGGGGACAGCCTCGTCGCGATGCAGGATGAGATTTGGGAAGTCGCGCGCACGGAGATTCAGCTCCAGTATCAACATCCGGAATTCATCCTGCGAAAGATGCAAGACGTCGCGTTGCACGGGGACGTGACCAAAATCTCGGAGCCGCACTTGCGGGCGGTCTTGCAAGGCGTGACGCTGAAGCAAGCCGCGGCGGCCAGCGACTCGTGCCTCATCTTGTTCAAGTGGGCGCGCACGCAGCTCGCGATGATCGACCTTCTCAGGCGCTCGCGGGAAAACGAAGCCGCGGCGAAGATTCAAGCCGTCGAGCGCGGGAGGAGAGCGCGCGGCAAGAACGAGGGCGCAAAGGTCAAGGCGGTGGCTCAAGAAGCGTCCGTGGCCGTGGCCGTGGCTGAGACGACCGAGGCTGTGGCTCAAGAAGCGTCCGAGGCTGAGACGACCGAGGCTGTGGCTCAAGAAGCGTCGGAGGCGCCTCAGCGGCCTCAGCAGACAGCGGCCTCTGCTGAAGGAATCCGTCCGAAGAAGCGGGCCGTGGCGTATGATCGCGCGGAAGCGAACGAAGCGAAGCTCCGCGCCGTGGAGGACGGGCTCGCGGTGATGGGGGGCGGGAAGCGCCCGGAGGACGCGGAGGACGAGGAGTGATGCAATTAATTTGAGAACCAATTAATTTCGATCGACGACGCATCCGCGTCGCGCGCGCATAGTCTACACGTAGCGTCGCCGGCTCGCTAGAGCTTCTCGCAGACGCGTAATTTCGCGCTCCGACTCCGCGCGTTTTCCCTGACCTCGTCCTCGTCCGCGCTCAGCGGCTTCCGCGTGATCAGCTTGACCACCTTCGGCGGCGGCTCCGGCTGAGGGTCGTTCCATACAAGCGAATGTCGGGGTGGAGTTGAAAGGCGTCAGAAGCGGAGTTGAAAGGCGTCGAGGGCGGGGATTGAAAGCGAGGGATGAGCGGAGAGAAACGCCGGGCAAAGTCCTTAAGGAACGGCGTTCACCACGCCAACGCGGTCGTACGGGGACCAGTGTATAGAACGCACCTGCGGCGCCCACGCGGAGACGGGCCCCTCGTCCGGCGGCGGCGCGCGCCCCGCGCGCTCGCGAAAGATGTCCTTCACGATCTTATCCTCGAGCGAGTGAAACGATATCACGCCCAGTCGTCCCCCGGGCGCGAGCGCGTCGATCGCGGCGGGGATCGCGTCCTCGATCGCGCCGAGCTCGTCGTTCACGGCGATTCGAATCCCTTGAAACGTCCGCGTCGCCGGGTGCACGTTCCCGCTCCGTCCTTTCTTCACGCCTGGCACGCGTCCGATGGCGCGCACGAGCGCCGACGTCGTCAGGATGGGCGCCTCCGCGCGTCTCTGGAGAGGAGAGGCGACGGTCGGTCAGCGGTCGAAAAGGTCGAAAGGGTCGAAAGGAAAGGAAAGGAAAGGAAAGGAAAGGAAAGAAGATGGAAGCGCGGCGTTCACGGCGGCGGAAGTTCGTCTCACCTCGCAGATCCTCCTCGCGATCAGCCGCCAGTGCTTCTCTTCGCCGTAGTCGCGAATCACGCGCGCGATGTCCTCCTCCGGCCACTCGTTCACGACGTCCATCGCGGAGAACGCGCACGACGGCCCCATGCGCATGTCCAGCGGCCCGTCGTTGCCGAAAGAGAACCCGCGCTCGGGCGAGTCGAGATGCATAGACGATACCCCGAGGTCGAGAAGGATCGCGTCCACCTTCCCGTTCAGCTCGAGCTCGTCGAGGCGAAAGCGCATCGCGCGGAAGTTGTCCAACACCGTGTTGAGCTCGAGCACGCGCGCGCCCCGCCTCGTCCTCGCCTCGGAGATCTTCGCCGCCGCCGCGCGGATGCGCGACGGCGCGATGGCGTGCGCGAGCGGATCCACGTCGAAGCCGACGAACGTGACGAGCTCGAGATGCTCTCCGATCACCGCGCACGCGTGCCCGCCCGCGCCCATGGTGCCGTCGACGTACGTCTTCATCTCGAGATCTCTGAACGCTTCCAGGACTTGGCGCGTGAGGACCGGGACGTGCGGCGCGACGGGGCCCTCGGCGACGGACGATCGACGCGCGTCGTCGTCGGCCGATTCCGATTCCGATTCTTCCTCCTCGGCGGCGGCGGTCGACGATGAAGACGTCGCGCCGCTGGACGCGCGGCGCCATCTGACTACGCGCTCCGACCGCGCGGCGGCGCGGGATATCGCGCGGCGCGTCAGCGCGCGCAACCCCGTCGCGAGGCTCATCGTCGAAGACGTCGATGTCATCCCGGGCGCGGGAGACTGTGCGCGGGGCGTTGTTAGATCTCTCTTCAAACCGTCTTATAAAGGTGAGTGGCTCTCGTGCCTCTTCATCAGTGTGGATGGACGCGCGGAAGGCGGTAGCCGCGCGCGCGCGCCGGGCGAAGCGCCGCCGCGTCGTCGCGCTCGCGGTGCTCGTCGCGTCGATCGTCGCGCTCGCGTCGTTCGCGCTCTCGGGCTATCGCGCGCGCGCGACGCCGTCGCAGCGGACGCGCGACGATGACATCGACATCGACGACGCCGCGCGCTCGCGCTCGCGTCCGTCCCCGCCGACGCCGCCGTTCGCGCGCCGGCGACGCGAAGAAGAAGAGCCCCGCGCGCCGAAGAAGAAGAAGAAGAAGAAGGCGACGACCGCGACGCCGCCGCCGCGGGCCCCGCGCGTCGTCGTGGACGCGCGCGATTACCCCGACGCCGTCGCGCTCGCGACGCTCGTCCGCGACGAGGTGTCGCCGTCGCCGTCCATCGCGCGCGGATCCCTCGTCGTCCTGACGTTCGCGGACCGCAAGATGCTCCCGCTCGCGATCAACTTCGTGACGCACTTGTCCGAGCTCGCGGAGGACGGCGTCCCGCACGTCGTCGGCGCGCTCGACGCGACGTCGCGCGCCGCGCTGTCGGCGTCTCGCGCGAAATGCGGATTCGTGTACACCCCCGACGCGTTCGGCGAAGGGTCCGGGTCTTCTTCCTCGCTCGACGGGTCGTCGTCGCACAGCAGCGGGAACTGGAAAGCGTTCGCGCGCGTGAGGATCGGCGAGGCGCGCGCGCTGCTCTCGATGGGGTTCGACGTGTTGATGTCCGACGTCGACGTCGTGTGGCGGCGAGACCCGCGGCCGTTCTTCTCGCGTCGTCGCGACGACGACGGCGACGACGGCGACGGCGGTGACGACGGCGACTACGACGCCTCCCTCGCGTCCGCGGACGTCATGGTCTCGAGCGATAACCTCTCCCCGCGCCGCGACTTCGAGCAAGGCGCGACGTACGCCGCGCGCGGAACGTTCAACACCGGCATCGTGTTCGCGCGGCGCACGCCCGCGGGCGAGAGATTCGCGGCGGCGTGGTACGAACGTTTGGCGAGGCCGACGGGGCGGTTCGCGTCTCTGACGTCGGACCAGCAGGTGTTCAACGCGATGGTCCGCGCGGAGGGTCGGTGGCCGGGGATCGAGCCGGCGAGGGCGTTGATCGCTGAGGGAGGCGGCGGAATAGGCGGCGCGCCGAGGGTGTTGAACGCGAGCCTCGGCGGCGGCGGCGGCGCGGACGGAGACGGAGACGCGTCGTCGTTCA
>Ga0181560_10001931_pt1 | contig 19296 bp, 20 predicted proteins | sample 011ome_20_FD_133751 | JGI IMG/M metagenome (GOLD analysis project Ga0181560, IMG submission 133751) | Coastal salt marsh microbial communities from the Groves Creek Marsh, Skidaway Island, Georgia - 011509CT metaG (megahit assembly) | ecosystem: Environmental > Aquatic > Marine > Intertidal...
GCCGAAGCTGCCGCAACCTACGATGTCTTCAGGGCACTCAATGGGCCGGAGCTTGAGGCTCAATTCAGGTTGTTCTGGCCTTCGATGGCCCCACAACTTCAGTTTTCTGCGGACGGTGCTCGGTTATCTGTGGAACTCAACCATGTATCCGTGCCGGACGTCGGTAACATTGACCTGCCAAGGCTCTCAAAAATTCAGGTCACTGCGGTTTTGCCCGCTGGTGCTCAAAGTGTCGATATTGGCTGGGACCGGAAATTTGGCGCGCTGGTCCTTCGTCAAATGGATGTCGAAAATCCCTATGAGGCGTACATCGCAGCGGGGACGACCAGCGGCTCGTTTCCAATCGCGGGTGGAGGTCAGCGTGGCGGCTGGGAGACGTTTGCGGACTACATTGCCGTCGGCTTCGATCATATTGTTCCCAAGGGGCTCGACCACATCCTGTTCGTCCTGGCTCTCTTTTTCCTCTCTCCGACCCTTCGTTCTTTGCTTTGGCAGGTATCGGCTTTTACACTTGCCCACACGATCACACTTGCGGCCGGTGTGACGGGCCTTTTTTCCGTGCCCGGCGAGATCGTTGAGCCCATAATTGCGGCATCCATCGTATTTGTTGCTGTGGAAAATATCTTCACGTCGGGCTTGAGCCGATGGCGGCCGATTGTCGTGTTCGTGTTTGGATTGCTGCATGGACTTGGGTTTGCCAGCGTCCTCCAGGAGTTCGGACTTCCGGCAGATAAGCTTGTTCCAGCACTCATCGGTTTCAATATCGGTGTCGAGTTGGGTCAGCTTGCGGTCATCGCATGCGCATTCGCACTCGTTGGTTACTGGTTTCGGAGCAAGACCTGGTATCGCCCTGTCATTTCGAACCCTGGCTCGCTGATCATCGCTCTGGTTGGCGCCTATTGGTTCATAGAGCGTATTGGCATTGTTTGACGAGATGGTGTCGGGACGGCCCAAGGATTGACCTGGCACAGTCAGAGCCAACCGTCTTGAGCGGGCCAGGTTCGTCCCTTGGCATTCTTGGATGAAAAGTCCATTCGGCTATTTCAATTTAACGCCCGAGATCATTCAACTGACGGTGATGATGTACATCTGCTGTCGCTTCATCAGGTCGAAGACACCTTGTTCGAGCGCAGCGTCGATATCTACCACGAGACGGTGCGGTTCTGGTGAAACCGCTCCGCCGCGCTAGCCGGGTGGAGTCAGCTTGCGACCTAAACCGAAGTTCACGGACGCAAGGCAAGTTTCGCGAGATGTTCTTAATCCCTCGGGTGTGGCTGGTTGTATCGGTGATCCAGTGCGAAGAACGGTTTCTATGGGGCCGAAACCATCCCCTGACTTTGACTACAAGCCGACTGGCTCTTTCGTCAGGCCCCATAACGCCTGCGGGCTCATCGGGATCTGCAGAATGTTTGTCCCCCGCGCGGGCAGAGAGAGCGCGTCTTCCAGCGCCTGCGCGAAGAGCGGGCCGACCGGTATGGCGCCGGCCTCGCCGACGCCCTTCACGCCGAGTTCGTTGGTGGTCGAGGGTGTCAGTGTGTGGTCCAGGCGCATGCGCGGAATGTCGGGCGCCGTGGGCAGCAGGTAGTCCGCGAGTGTGCCGTTGAGAAGCTGTCCCTCATCATTGAACACCTGCTTCTCGAAAAACGCGTTCCCGATTCCCTGGGCGACGCCGCCATGGATCTGACCTTCGACAATCAGCGGGTTGATGATGGTGCCGCAGTCATGGACCACGACATAGTCGAGGATCACGATTTCGAAGGTTTCGGGGTCGACTTCGACAATCATGGCGTGGGCGCCGCTGGCGGTCGTCCCGATTTCCGGGCCGAAATAGCTGGTTGCCTGAAGCCCGGGTTCGGTGCCGGGTTCGACAGCACCGCGCATCGGGTTTGCCTGCCGCGCCAGATCACCAAGCGGGATGGCTTCGTTGGTACCGCGCCTGCGGACAATTCCATCCGCCAGGTCGATCTCTTCGCCTGCGCAGTTCATCAGTGTTGCGGCCAGCGCGATTGTTTTCTGCCTTACGTTGACCGCTGCTGCATGAATGGCATTGCCGGCGACAACCGCGCCACGGCTGGCAAAAGTGCCCGCGCCCCATTGGAACTGGTCCGTGTCGCCGGTGACCAGGTCGACATGGCCCGCATCGATCCCAAGCTGATCACCCACGAGCTGCGCGAAGGCGGTGTAGTGTCCTTGTCCCTGGGTGCCCATACCCGTCGCGACGAACACCCGCCCATTGCCCTGAACCTGCACCCGCGCGCCCTCATAGGGACCGATGCCGGTACCTTCGACATAGGCGACGACGCCGATGCCCACATGGCGGCCAGCCCGGCGCAGCTCGGGTTGCTCTTCGGCGATGAATTTCTCGTAGCCGATCATCTCGGCCACGCGGTCCAGCCCGGGTTGGTAATCGCCGGTGTCATAGGTCAGTTCTGTGAAATCCTGAAAAATAATTCCATGATTGACGGGGAATTGCTCTGGTTTGAGGAAGTTGCGGCGGCGTATCTCGAGCCGGTCGAGGCCGAGTTCCTGTGCGGCAATGTCGATCATGCGTTCGACAACGAAGACACCCGGCTGCCGCCCTGCGCCGCGGTAGGGTGAGACGATCGGCAGGTTGGTGTAGACGGCGGTGAAGGTGCTGTCGAAATTGGCAATGTCGTAAGGGCCAAACAACGAGCACTGGCTGTTGATCGGAACGGTCAGCCCATAGGGGTTGTAGGCACCATTGTCGTGCAGGAAGTCACATTTCAGTCCAAGAATCCCTCCCTCGGCATCGAGTGCAATTTCCGCGTCATGGAGCTGTCCACGTTCCTGCACGGTGGCGAGAAAATGCTCGCCGCGATCCTCGACCCATTTCACGGACCCTGCGAGTTCGCGCGCCGCCCAGGGAATCAGAATTTCCTCTGGGTAATACATCAACACCTTGACACCGAAACCGCCGCCGACAAACGGCGCGACAACACGAAGATCGTGATCCCCGAGGCTCAGGCGTTCGGCCAGCGCTGTGCGCAGCGCGGCCGGTGCCTGGGTCGACGCCCAGACGGTCAGGTGCGCGGCCAGCGTATCGTAGCGCGCCGCGACGCAGCGGGTTTCCATTGGGTGTGCCATGCCGTGTTCATAGGACAGCTGGCGTCGGATGATCTTGTGCGCATTGGCCGCCGCGGCCGCATAGTCGCCCTTGGTCTGGTGCGCGATCGCTGCAACATTGCCAACGATGTGGTCGTGCACGCGCGGGGCGTCCGGGGTCGCCGCGCGCTTGAGGTCCACGACAACGGGAAGCGGCTCGTAGTCGACACTGATGTCTGCGAGTGCGTCCTCTGCCAGGTATCTGCTTTCGGCAATAATCATCGCGACGGGTTCGCCGGCATACCGGACTTTCCCGGTGGCCAGTGGCGTGTGCGTCGCCTCGTTGAAAACAAGGCCGGGAACCGGCGCTGCAGGTACGACGAGAGGTGAAGGTCGGCAGACCGGGCCCAAATCGGCCGCTGTATAGACGGCAATTACCCCGGGCCGTTCAAGCGCGGCAGAAACATCGATTGGGCCCAGCTTTGCGTGGGCATAGGGAGAGCGCAGAAAAGTTGCATGCAGTGCATCGGGTAACTCGACGTCGTCTACGAATTGCGCTGCGCCGCGCAGCAGGACCGGGTCCTCGTTACGGGTTAGGGGGGCGCCAAGAAGCTTGCGCGCAGTTATGGAGGGGCTGGTCGGGCTCATGTTGTTCCCTTCGCTGTGATCTGGCCTGTGGCGATCAAAACCGCGTCGACGATGTTCTGGTAGCCGGTGCACCGGCACAGATTGCCCGAAAGCGCATCACGAATTTCGGATTCGTCGGGTTTCGGGTTTTCCGCAAGAAACGGTGTCAGCGTCATCAGAATGCCCGGCGTGCAATAGCCGCATTGCAAGGCATGGGCCTGCCGAAAGGCCTGTTGCAGTGAATTCAGCGTGCCATCCGGGCCGGCCAGGTTCTCGACCGTTGTGATCTCGTGGCCTGCTGCCTGATGCGCGAAGGTGAGGCAACTGCGGACCGGTTCGCCGTCCAGCAGGACTGTACAGGCGCCGCACACCCGTGTTCGCATCCGACATGGGTGCCTGTGAGGCGCAGCCGGTGACGCAGAAAATCACTGAGGAGAAGGCGTGGCTCAACTTCGTCGGTATGGTCACGGCCGTTGACGTGGAGCGTGATGGGACGGAGTTCGGTCATGCGGCTTGCCTCCGTTCGCCGGTCGCGCGGGCCCCGGCAATCGAAAGGGCCCTGCGTGTCAGTACCTGCGCCAGATGACGCTGAAATTCAGCAGATGCGTGGACGGACCCGAGCGGTGCTATGTCCTGATCGACCAGGGCGGCTGCCGCTTCAAAGACAGGTTGATCGGGGACTTCGCCAATGAGGGCCGAGGCTGCGTTATGGGCGTTCATCGGCGTGTCGCCGGCGCTGCACAGGACGATGCGTGCGCTTTCGATCGTGCCCGTTTCGTGCAAGGCCATGCACACCGCGACACCCATCTGCGCGTAGTCGCCGGGCCGGCGCGCCATTTCCACGAAGGCGTAACCGGAGCGTGGTGGCGATGCGGGCAGCACGACTTCGACAAGCATCTCGGTTTCTTCCAGCGCAGTCGTGTAGATGCCGAGGAAGAAATCCTTCGCCGCCAGTTCACGTTTGCCCGCAGTGGAGGCGACCCAGAATGTCGCATCGAGTGCCAGCATAACGGCCGGGAACTCGGAGGCCGGATCGGCATGTGCGAGGTTCCCGCAAAGTGTGCCGCGGTTTCGGATCTGGGCATGAGCCACCAAAGGTGCAGCTTCGGCGAGGAGCGGGGCGGTAGCTGCGATCTGCGGATCGAACTCGAGCTGCCGGTGACGGACCCGCGATCCGAGGTGGAGGGCGCCCGAAGCTGGATCAATCGTAATGGTCGCCTGATCGTCAAGCGCCCCGATATCAATCAGGACGGTCGGTTGTGCCATACGGAAATTCATCGCGGGCACAAGGCTTTGACCACCGGCCAGAAACATTGCGTCGTCGCCATGCTCTGCCTTGAGGGTCAGGGCTTCGTCGCGTGTTTGCGGGCGCAGGTAATCGAATGGGGCTGGTTTCATGACAGGCGAGACTCTCCACTTGCCGCGCAAGAATATTCATTCTTGGATGCGGGAAATGACGTTCCCAGCCCTGGGGTGCGCCTGCCTTGTTTTCTCAGCAGGTGCAGAAACCGATGTTAAACCCGGCATTGCTGTGAGTTAAGCACACCGGCGCGAACAAAGAACACCAAAACTTGTCGACGGACATTTCGCGGGCATGGCAAGGACGATTGATCTGATGGAAGGTTCGCCCGCTGCCTTTGCCATCATTTCCGGTCAGCCGGTGGGTGCACCCTTCTCCCAGGTATCCGGACGCAGGGCGAGTTTTGCGAGGCCTTCCATGTCTTCGGCTTCTTTTGCCGGGAAGTTGAGCTCGACGGTGATGCCGTTCGGGTCACGCACAAAAACCTGATAGAGGTCCTGCTTGCTGGCCTGCTGCTCCAGATAGGTGGTGCCATTGGCCTTCAGGCGATCGGTCATCTCTACACGGTTGTGCGCCCGGAAGGCGATATGGTGGATCGGGCGGCTGCCTTCGGCGATGTCTTCAGGCGTGGCATTGGGATCCGGCACGGGCCGCGGCTCGTCATGCGGGCGGGGCGGAATAATATGGATGATGTCCCGGTCCCCCAGATACATCCACGTCACCTCGACCCCGAAGTCGGGATGCGGGCCAACTTCAAAACCCAGATTGTCGATGTACCACTGGACCGTCGCCTCATAGTCTTGCGCAACGACGAGAAAATGTTCGAGGTGGTCTATTGCCATGGCTTGGTTCTCTGCTGTGTTCCAAACGGGTCGGACATCGTCCCGTATACTGAAACCCCACTATATCCCGTCTCGGGGAGTGTTGGCCAAGTGTCGTGGCGCAAATCTCACAAGCTGAGTTTATTTTCCGCCGACGAACCGATTGACCGCGAAGTCCTGCGCTGCAAATCCGGCACAGAAGGGGCCGACATGAACGGCCAGTTTTTCCATCGTTTCGCGTGCGGCACCGCGGGCCGGGATTTGCCGCATGACAGAGGCCTCGACCTCTGCACGAAGTTTTTCCATGTCCACATTGGTCACCTGACCGTCTTTGACGACCATACGGCCATCGACCATGACGTCGCGCACGCTCTCGCCGTTCTCGGCAAAGACGATCTGGTTCACTGCGTCGTTGAGGGGGACATATGTGATGCTATCGAGACCGAGCATGAACCGGGTTTATGACCTGTTCCCGCGTCTGGGAGAGCGCCGTAAGCAGGAAGGCACAACGCTTTCGGGCGGCGAACAACAGATGCTCGCTATTGGTCGCACCCTGGCGCGGGATGTGAAGTTGCTGCTTCTGGATGAACCCTATGAGGGGCTGGCGCCAGTGATCGTGCAGGAAATTGAACGCACGCTGGAACAGATTAAGGCGTTGGGTATGACAACGATCATCGTCGAGCAGAATGCGATTGCCGCGCTACATCTCGCCGATCGCGCAATCATTCTGGATATGGGACAGGTCGTCTTTGACGGCACGGCGCAGGATGTTCTTGATGACGCGGATATGCGGCAGCAATACCTGGCGATCTAGGCGGACTTCCGGCGTATCAGGTACAGACCGCTTGCCGCTATGATGACGCCGCCGGCAATCGTGTGTAAGTCCGGGATGTCGCCAAATACCGCGAAACCGAGCGCGGACGCATAAATCAGTTCAATATATGAAAATGGGGCGACCACGGATGCGGGAGCCCACTGATAGGCTTTGATCAGACAAAAATGCGCCATCGCGCCGAGACACGCCGCTGCCAGGAGAAACGCGGTGGCTTCAGGGCTGGGTGTCTTCCAGAAGAATGGCAATGCCAACGATGAGACGATCAGCCCGATGAGCGTCGCGTTGAAGAGGATCGTTGTGGAATCGACCGCCTGTGCGATGGGGCGCGTGAGAGTCTGATAGATCGCAACGCAGACGGCTGCGCCGAGCGGAACAAGCGCGGCCCAGTTGAACAATCCGGTGCCGGGCTGAACCACGACAAGTACGCCGAGAAACCCGACAACAATCGCGATCCAGTGCCCGCGCGTAACCTTCTCCTTGAGCACAATGACGGAAAGAGCTGTGATCATGATCGGCGCCACGAAGCCGATGGTGATGGCGTCGGCAAGTTGCATCAGACCGACCGCAACAAAGAAGCCGCAGATCGCGAGCATCAGTGTCACCGCGCGGATGATCTGCAGGCCCAGCAAAGGTGCCCTCACCATGCGCGGGATGTGGCGTGCGAGAACGAGGCTGAGCACGACCAGTTGGAACGCGTATTGAGACCAAAGGATCACACCGACCGGGACTTCACCGCGCACGGACTTGATGAAGGTGTGCATCGCAATGAAGCACAGTGAGGCAAAGCACATGATCGCGATCGCTTCGATCCGCGATCGCATCTGTGTTCGAACGGAATTTGGTGCGGTCATGCGGTGAGCATGTCGGCGGAGATTTTTTCGGCCATCATGATGGTCGGAATGTTGGTGTTCCCGCGCGGTAGTGTCGGCATCAGGGATGCATCGACAACCCTTAACCCCTCAACTCCGTAGACGCGCCCCTGAGGGTCGGTGACAGCAAGCGGATCATCGGCGGCTCCCATGCGACAGCTTCCCGCTGGATGAAACACGCCCGCGATGCTCTTGGTGACGATTTCGTCGATTGCCTCTCGGTCGTTGGAGATCTTTTCCAGATCTACGCCCGGTTCGGACAATCCAGCCAGAATGGGTTTTCCAAGCGCGGGCAGGGTGTCGAAGATCCCCGAGAGGAACTTGGCGCGGTATGTGTTGAACATCGTGATGTCGTTGAGGGCACGCATCTTGTTGGGCCGGGTGACCGGAACCGCGCTGTGCCAGAGGGGACGTACTTCGGGAGAGAGAAGCATGTCGATGACCTTTTGAACGCCGCCAACAAGACACTGCCGGTCACGATCATCGCTGAGGTAGTTGAAGGCAATCGACGGCGTGCCGTCGGCGTTCAGAATAACCGAGCCGCGCGATGCAGGCTTGAGGATTGTGGGCACCAGTGCGGCGATCCGGCGTCCGAGCGCATGCCAACCGGTTTTGCTGCTGATCGACATACTCATATCCAGCTCGCCGCAGCCAGGTACACCAGATGAGTAGCGCATTGTTGCGATGGAATGGGATTTCAGTTCAACCGGTTGTGCTGCATCCCGGCGGAGCTGCGCGACGACATAGACGACAGCGTGGTTCTGCAAATTCGCGCCCACACCGGCCCGGTCCACCATGACGGTGATACCTGCTTCTTTGAGATTATCGGCCGCACCAATTCCCGCGCGTTGAAGAATAACCGGTGATTGCAATGCACCAGCGCAGATGATGACGTCGTGAGATGCAAATGTCTGAGGTTGTCCCGCAACTTTTGCGGTTACGCCCGTGATCTTCGTGCCTTCGCTGGTCAGTCCCTCGACAGTTACGTCGGTCAGGATATCCAGGTTTTTCCGGGCGCGCGTGCCCGCGTCGAGATAGCAGATGGCGGTGGAGGCGCGTTTGTCGGGAAAGCGGCTCAAGGGAAGGGCGCCGATACCCTCACGGAATTCGCTGTTGAGGTCGGAGATTTCGGCGAGCTGCTGATTGCGTCCCCAATCGGCCACGCCGTCCACGAAAGGCGGCCAGTCGCCGCGCGGGACACGTCGGATCGGGATCGGCCCGTCATGGCCATGTGCCTCTCCTGTCGCGTCGGTATCGGTCTCGAGGGCCCGGAAATGCGGTAGTACGTTGTTCCAGTTCCAGCCTGTCGCGCCGAGTGACTCCCATTCGTCATAATCCAGAGGCATACCGCGCAGGGCGACCATGCCGTTGATCGAGGACGTGCCGCCCATAATTCGGCCCTGACGGAACGGTCCTGCGGGTGAATTGTCGCGGCGGTAGGGATGCCCCCGCAGGCTGCGCCACGCATAGGCCGGGTTAAAATAGGACATGGGGTAGGTGTCGAGCACATCCGCAGGCTCACGGCCGGGGGGCGTGTCCTGGCCGGCCTCCAGCAGGAGGACGCGGTTTGCAGGTTTTGCCGACAAACGGTTTGCCATGACGCAGCCCGCCGAACCCGCGCCGACGATGATGTAGTCGTATTGTTTGTCCATGGAACTCACTCAAAAATCTTGCCGGAATAAGGGAAAATGGCAGGCGCAAATGGGAATGTCACGATTCTGCATCCTCACAGCGTAATTTGACGCCACACGAGGTTGTTTACAAATGCCGCAATGTCGATTGCCAATTGGTTGAGTGTGATATTGGTTCTCGTGTGGTGCAACTGACGGAGTTGGAGAGATGATGGTTTGGCGTTCGCTCTTTGGGGGCCTGATCGTGGGACTTGTGATCGCGGCGATCATGTACTTCTTTTTCTTGTCGGATGACTTGAAGAAATCAGAGATTGAATTCCGGGTTTTGGGGACCGCGCATGCGGCTGATGTTATCGGGCCGGCGCCATCACTTTCCTTTCCGGTTGCCTGCACAATCGGCGAAGACTGCTGGTACATGGCGTTTATGGATTTGGATATACGCGCGACCTACCATGATCATATGTGCGGTGTTCGAACCTATGATGCGCATAAAGGAACCGATATCGCGCCCAATCAGAAACTGGTGAAGACCCTGGATATTCTGGCTGCTGCGCCGGGCAGGGTTCTGGGAACACGTGACGGTCTCGATGATTCGCCGATGCAGTCGGAAGATCCCGCGCGGGTGAATATGGAATGTGGCAATGGCGTGCGGCTTGACCACGGGAATGGCTGGACCACCCAGTATTGCCACATGCAAAAAGGCAGTGTTGCCGTCGCAAAAGGTGCCGTCATCAAGGTCGGAGAGAAACTCGGACGGATCGGCAGTTCGGGCTGGTCGGAGTTGCCACACCTGCACTTCCAGCTGGAGAAGGGCGGGGAGCCGATTGACCCTTTTCTGGGCGACGGTCCGTCAGAAGGCGGTGAGTGTACAGCCTCGCGCGGCCTTTCCACCGGTTTGTGGCAAGACGCTGCCGATCATAATGCTGACAGTTATCAGCCGGTCTACATCCGGAGTGTTGGACTGACGACGGAGGCCCCAACGGGCAAGCAGGTGAAGTTCGGAGGGTATCCCGGAATTGCCAATCCCGATGCCGGGGCGCTTGTCGCTTATGTCGTCTTGTTCGGCGCTCCCGAGGGCACCGTGATTAACACCCGGATTGAGGGCCCTGCAGGGCAAACCGTTCATACGGCGACCGAAACCTTGTCCCGCGACTTTGCGGAGTACTTTTCGTTTTCCGGGAAGAAACGGCGTAATCAGGACTGGCCGTCAGGACTCTACACGGCGCGCATCGAAGTCTCAGGGACGGGTACGACCGGCCCGTATGAATTTCGTTCACAGGCCGATTTGATCCTGCGTTGATCGGGTTTTCTATGTGTTCTGTCGGGCGAGGTGCTTCTTCAACAAGCGAATATTGCGCCGGTTGGCCTTGTAGGCGATGTCGAAAATATCTCCCAGAAGTGGGATCAGTCCGATGGCCCAGTCCAATAGGACGTTGAAAAGCATTCGCGTGATCGTCAATCGAGAGACGCCGATCCGGCGGGCTTCGATAACGAGGTAAAGTGAGACCAGAGAGCTTGCGGTGTCACCAACACCCGGAACGAGACCAAGCAAGCCATCGAGGCCAAACCTGATGTTCGTTCCGGGAATATTAAAACGGTCATCCAGCCAGTGTGCCAGCCGGTCGAGCGCTTCGGCTTTTTGTTGCCGTTCGGCTTCGGTCAATTTTTGGCGATAACCCAGACCGCATGCAGAATGCCGGGGAAGTACCCCAGAATCGTCAGCAGGATATTCAGCCAGAATTGACCGCCGATACCGACCTGCAGGAACACACCAAGTGGTGGCAGCAGAATGGCGATGATGATGCGAATGATGTCCATGATCAAAGGCTCCAGTTATATGTTTTTGTTACCTCACCCGGTGCTCATATAACGCAGATTCGCTTTCGTTGTTCCCGATATTTCAAAAGCCTACCAAAGGCTTGCTTTTGCCTTGGCAGGCCACTTCATGTCGTAGTCCTCACCGCCAAGCTTATTGTCGGTGAGATCGGCAAGAATTTGCCCGGGCGTGGGCAGGTCTTTGGGGTCAATATGCTTGTCCGGATTCCACAACTCGGCACGAACGATCGCGCGGGCACATTGGAAATAGATGGTATCGACCTCAGTCACGATGACCGAACGCGGCGCACTGCCATCGATGGCAAAGGATGCGAGCAGGTCAGAATCGACAGAGAGATGCGCGCGACCATTGATCCGTAAGGTGTTGCCGCTTCCGGGAAGAAGAAACAGCAGAGCCATATGGGGGTTGCGAACAATGTTGCGAAGGGAGTCGACGCGATTGTTGCCCTTACGGTCGGGCATCATCACGGTGTGCTCGTCATGCACACGAACGAACCCGGCCATGTCACCCCGCGGTGAACAATCAAGCCCTTCGGGACCGGCCGTCGCGAGTGCCACAAACGGTGACGCCTCGATCATCTTCCGGTAGTGCGGCGTGATGTGGCTCACCTCTTTTGCAAGAGAGGTCTCAACAGGCGTGCCATACAGGGCTTCGAGTTCTTCGGTGTTGGTGATTCTGGACATCGCGATAATCCTTGCGATCTGGGGCCATGCGTCGGCTTCGCTCTACCACAACAGGCAGCCCGATGGCATGACGAAAGGGAAGCGAAAACCGGGAGCGGGTTTACTGGGGTGCCTGAACCATGGCTTCTACCCGGGCCCGCAGGGTGGGGTCAGCTTGGGCTGTTTTGGCGATCGCGGTGTATTCGTCGACAGTGAAGCCTTCACGTTCGATCGCTTCGTTCATCAGCGCCCGCGCTTCATCCACCAGTGTTTGTGCCGCCTCCTTGGTCTCGGTCGCCTGAAGTTGAGGTTCATATTTCTTGCGCAGGGCCACGACTTCCCGGGCGGCCTTGACGAAGCTCTGGATGGTGGCCTCGTCATAAGATCCTTGCGCAATCTGGGGGCTGGTTTGTGCCATGGCTGTCAGGTGCCATGCCGAAACCATGGAAAGCCCAATCAGGGCGCTCATGACGGTTCGGCGAATGGCGCGCGCAAATGTCTTGAACATTTCAGTCTCCGGGTACTCGAGTTTAAACGACAGCGCCCTGAAGTGCTGTGCGGCGCGCTTTAGGGCAGGTCCCAACCAACCCAGTTGCAGACCGCTTCGCCCATAACCAGCTCGAGATCGCGTCCCGACAACCAGGGCAGTTCTTCGGTAAACAGGGTCACGCATTCCTTGTAGCTGCATTTCATGCGGGACAGGTCCGTTCCCCAGAAACAACGATCGGGCCCGAATGCGTCAAAAATACGGTGCAGATTGTCGTGGATGTCTGTGTGCGGATATGCGGCCGAGGAGTTTCCATTCGCACCGGACATTTTGACGGCGATATTGGGGTGCTTCGCCAACGCGAGGAGCTCCGGCAAGGTTTCGAAAGACTCCACGCCCGGTTTGAATGGGTTGGCACCCAGGTGGTCAATCAGGAAAGGAATATCGGGGTACTTCTCCGCGATTTCACCGAGTGTCGGCAGGAATGTGTGTGCCAGAAGGCCGATCGGCATCTTCTGCTCATTCGCAATCGGCCAGATCCAGTCCAGCGTGCCGTCGGTCGGCCAAGTCTCGCGACCCGGTGCAATAAACAGGAAGCGCAGACCCAGCATGCCGGGCGTGTCGGTCCAGCCCGCGAGCTTGGGAGCGCTGCGCTCTTCTTCGTCCATATGCACCCAGCCCAGCACTCGGAATCGGTCGGGATGGGCGTTGGCCGCAGCAATCGCCACTTCGTTACCGTTCGGGACAACCCCCGGAGGGTGCAGGATGACGCGGTCGACGCCGGCTTCCTCCATCTCGGCGATCAGGTCTTCGCCGGTAAAGTTCATATCCTGACGATGGATGGGTGACATCTGGGTGTTGATCCAGATGTGGACCTGTGAATCGACGATCAGCATGTTTGTTCTCCCCGGAGTTGTGTTTTCAGCAATATGCCCGAACTCGCCGTTGAGCGCGCAACGGATCTGGGCACAAGCTCATGTCGTGAGCGGAACTAGCGCGCGTCTTCCAGAATCATGTCGGAGGCTTTTTCTCCGATCATGATCGAGGGAGCGTTCGTATTCCCCGAAATAAGCGTCGGCATGATCGAGGCATCGGCCACCCGCAAGCCCTCGAAACCCCGTACGCGCAGACGCTCATCGACGACCGAGCTGGGGTCAGGTCCCATGCGGCATGTGCTAACAGGGTGATAGCTGGTGCGGGCTTTGCGGTGCAGGTAATCGACGATTTCGTCGTCCTTCACACAATTGGGTCCTGGCTCGTGTTCTTCCACGACATATTTCAGGAACTCCGACTGGCCGGTGATCTTGCGCATGATCTTCACCGCGCCCACCAGAACATCAATATCCTTCTGGGCGGTCATGTAGTTGGGCTGAATTTCCGGAGCCGCGAACGGATCGGCCGAGAGGATACTGACATGGCCGTGGCTTTCGGGGCGCAGCAAGGCGGATACGATGGTCGCGCCGGGGAAGGGATAGGGGTTGCCGCCGACTTCCGGGGAACTGAACAGCATCAACTGAGACTGAATGTCCGGTGACACAGCGGATGGGTCCACCTTGAAAAAGCCCTGCGCGAAAGACACGCCCATAGAGAGCAGACCTTTCCGGTTATAGGCGTACTGCATGGCGGTCTTCATGCGGATTGGGAAGCTGTTGACCACGTCATTGACCGTGAAGCGCTTGTTCAGGCGGAACATCAGCGGGGCGTTGATGTGATCGCGCAGATTGGCCCCGACACCGGGTATGTCTGCGACCACATCGATCCCGTGACGGCGCAGCAGTTCCGATGGCCCCAACCCGGAGAGCTGGAGCAATTGGGGGGAGTTGATCGCCCCGCCGGAGACAATGATTTCCCGCCCGGCCAGTGCCGTGACGGTTTTACCCTTTTGATCGTATTCGATGCCGCTTGCACGCTTGCCTTCAAACAGAATGCGCAAGGCGTGGGCTTCGGTGGCGACGGTCAGATTCGGGCGCTTGCGGGCAGGCTTGAGATAGCCGACAGCGGTCGAGCTGCGGCGACCATTTCGCATGGTCCACTGGCTGTACCCAAAGCCGGTTTGGTCGGCGCCATTGAAGTCATCGTTGCGTGGATGTCCGGCTGCCTCTGCGGCGTCGATGAAAGCTTCGGCCAGAGGGTGCTTGTCATAAGGGTCGGATACGGCGAGGGGGCCGCCGACGCCGTGATACTCGTCTTCGCCTCGTTGCTGATCCTCGGCCTTGCGGAAATACGGCAACACGTCTTCATAGCTCCACCCGGTGTTTCCGAGCTGGCGCCACTGGTTGTAATCTTCTTTATGGCCGCGGATATAGACCATGCCGTTGATGGCACTGGAACCACCTAGCACTTTGCCCCGGGGCTGAACGACGCGACGGTTTAACCCCTCGGGGTTGGCTGCGGTCGAGTAGAGCCAGTTCACGGCAGCGTTGGAAAAATGTTTGCCGTAGCCCAAGGGGATGTGGATCCATGGACTTCTGTCTTTGACCCCGGCTTCGAGCAACAGCACCGAATGTTTGCCGGATTCACTCAGCCGGGCCGCGAGGACACAACCGGCACTCCCGGCCCCGACGACGATGAAATCGAACGTTTCGGCTTCAGTTCCGGCCATTCTCAGTTTTCCTTGAAATCTACAGTACCGGGGAGAAACAGATCTTCGATCTCCGGCAGTTCTGAAATGAGTTTTTGTTCGTGCAGGTAGCGCAGCAGTGTTCCGACATTGTTGCGATTGGATTCCGTCAGACCCATAGGGAAGGGGTCGCCGTCGAACATCGCCATGGTCTCGGTCCAGTACTCTTTGCCCCAGGGGACAAAAGTCGTGCCGATCCGGCGTTTGAGGGCGTTGGCCTTGCCTGTGCAATAGGCCTGGAAAATCGCCTGCGCCGCGTTGGGAAATTCTTCGAGGAGTTCTTTGCGCATCACCACCGTGTGGTTGATGGGATAGATGCCTGTGCGCGTGAAGTATTCACGTTCCACCGTCGCGACATCGCGGAAGATCGGGCGCAACTCACGATCTTCTGGCGATTTTTGAAGGTCGCGCGGACGCGGTGAGATAAAGGCGTCGAGGGTGCCGTCGAGCAACATGGTTTCCGGATCACCATCGCCGAGTTCGAGCGGGACACCTGCAAGGGTTGGGAAGCGCTGCTCGGAATTGGCGTACCAGTTAATGTCGCGCCAGTCGGTGCCGTATTCGTCCAGCAGGGTTCCGCGCAGCCAGACGGCCGCTGTCATGGTGTAGTCACGAACACCCACGCGTTTGCCGCTCAGTTCCTCGGCGGATTCCATTGGGCTGTCCTTTTTCACCCAGATGATGCTGTGCCGGAAATCGCGGTTTGCGAAGACCGGAATGGCAGCCATCCAGTCCGCCCCGCGGTCGCGCATCATGGTGTAGTTCGACAGGGAGAATTCACAGGCCTGGAACGGTTGGTTGTTCAGGACCTTGGCGTAAATTTCCTCAAGTATGCCGGGCTCGTAGCGGATCGGCGTATCGGCATAGGTGCCGTCCATTTCGAGTGTGAATTCGTAGTCATTGCCGCGAACGAGAATAGAATTCGTCATCGCCTTACTCCCCCTGATGCGTGCCCGGTCTATGCCGGGTTGTGAAACCAATATCTAGCATGAACATTTAATAGGTACGATACGATGTTGCGGAAAACTCGAGCCTGTTAGAATGGGCACAACAACAATCGACCAAATGAGGAAATTATCCATGCGCGCTGTATTTGCTTTTACGCCGTGGGAGTCCAAACGCCTGATCGGCAAAGCTGTTGCGGCCCTGCCAGAGGTTAAGCATGCCTTGGAGCATGCTCAGATTGTCATCGCGCATGGGTCCACGAATGTCTATGTCGCCGATGAGATCATGGGCGAGTGTCCGGAAGCGGATCGCTATGTCTCGGGTCAGGTGATCAACGGGACTCTGTGCCAGACCCAGCCGGAAGAAAAACCGGCGATCCTGCGTCTTGTGAAAGGTGTCTCTGTGCCGCCGGTTCGCACCATGGATGAAACTCTGGCGGGCTGGGATGACACCTCTCTGTTCATCAAGGGGGCAAACGCGGTCGATCATGAATTCAACGCCGGTATCTTCAATGCCCATCACGCGGCAGGAACCATTGGTTTTGCCTACGGCGCCATATGCGGCACGGGCATTCCGCTGATTGTTCCGGTTGGACTGGAGAAGCTGGTGCCCTCGATCAAGGCGGCTGCGGCCGAGCTTGGCCATGCCAAGGCGGATTATTTCTACGGCACCAAGATCGGCATGCTGCCCCTGATGAATGCCAAGGTGATCACCGAGATTCAGGCATTCGATATTCTGTTCGGACTGAATGCCGTTCATGTGGGTGGCGGCGGCGTCTCCGGTTCAGAAGGAACGATTGTCATTTCTGTCACCGGCGAGGAAGCCACCGTTCGTTCCGCCATCGAACTGGTTGAATCCTTCAAGGGTGAACCGGCACTCAAGCTCAAGAAGCGCCGCTGCGCGACTTGTTTTGCGCCACCACCGGCCTTTACCTCGGGGACGGATGCCGCAAAGGAGGTCGGCACGGTCAGTGACGATGAGGCGCGAGTGATCAAGCAATGCATCTTCTCGGGAACGGCTGAAGAGGACCTGCCGAACTGGTTCCAGAAGCGTGAAGCTGCGGAGTAACCCATGACCGGCGGGGGGGAAGCGCTGGTTGCCGGTTTTCTCAATGGTCTCGCCAGACAACGGGTTGTCGACTTCATCAGGGCTGTTGTCGAGGACGAAGCGCTCATGCAGGAGTTGTCTGCCGTCGATCTGAAGCCGGAGGCGGTGGCGACGTTTGCTTGCCAGAAGGGGTATGTGTTTTCGGGTGATGACCTGACAGATGTCATCGAATCGCGGATCGCGCAGGAAGTACCCGAAAGCGAACAGGCCCTGCGGCGGCAACTCCAGCTCGAGCGTGAAGCCAGGGGGTCGTCCGGTCGAGTGCCGTTGCATATCGAAACAGATGCCGCGCTTCTGGATATCGATCATGCGCCGGATTTTGTGCTCGATCGTGCTTCGATTCTGCGCGGTAACGTGGCGGCCATTCGCGGAATGCCCGCACTCCCAGACTTGCTCACCTTCATGTCAGATGCCCTCGAACACGCGTTTGACGCTGTCGATCTTGAACAAATCCACTTGCACTATGACTTCAAAAGCATGAAGGCGCGCGCCGAAACCGCTTATGTGCAGCTGCTCGCGGATGATCGAATTCCCACGGCTATGGCGTCGATTGTTCGGGATCTGGGCATGGATCCCGATGACGTGCTTTGGGAGTGGCCTGGCATGCGCATCCTGTTCCCAGTCGAACAAGGAGGGCGCGGGGTGTATCGGACGGCAAATTCGGGTGCTTTGGCTGCCCACCGTGATACCTGGTACGGCTCGCCGCAGCACCAGATCAATTTCTGGGGACCGATCCGACGGCTTGATCCCGATGCCACCTTGCGGATTTACGCGCGGTACTTTGGCAAGACCGTGCCCAATTCCTCCTATGGATACGATACCTGGCAAAACCAGTGTGGTCTGGCACTGGCACCGAGTATCCAGTGCAATGCGAGTGCCGAGGGTGCTTTTGCGCCGCCACTGGGTATCGGGGATGCGCTTTGTTTCTCAGGGCACCAATTGCACGCCAGCGCTGTGAACCGGTCGGGTCGGACGCGTGTAAGCTTTGAGTTTCGGCTCCTGCACCGCAACGACGAAGGGCGGGAGGGGGTACCCGCCAATACGGATTATGACGGGATCGGAGAAATCTATCATGGCTGGTACGATCAGAATGGCCAGCGGATAAACCGGCTGACCGGCAAACATGACACCGTCTAGAAAAATAGCTCCCAGACGCCACCACACAGCACACCGTGACCCTGCAGGGACACGCGCAGGTCGTCTTGATCTGTGGGGCCCGGGTTTGCGAGCTGGTGCACGGTCAGTCCGTCATGCAGAACCATTTCGCCGATTTGGTAGCTGACGAACGTCTTGTGAGCGTCGAACCATGCGAATTGCGTCGGGGACATCTCATGGGGTGCTTTTGGGCCGGACAGCATATCGCTCGGAACGTTTTTCCAGAAATACATGCCCGCACCACTTGCGGGGATGCGCAACGGCAGGGTCAGTGACAATGTTTCCTCGATCGTGTCGGGAAACATGTGGCGCTCATGGGGTTTGTCCATATGAATCGTGCCGCCATAGAGCAGACCCGGGGGTGCCCGGTTGTCCCCGCGGAAGATATGAAAACCGGGGAGCGCCAGATGGTCTGTCAGTACTGCCGGGTGACCCGTGTGTTCGGCAATCGCTGCCGTAACTGTCTTGAATAATCCCGCACATATCTCACGCAGAACGGGGTTTGAGCGTGTGGCTGTTGTTGCATAAGCGCTTGGAGAGTCAAGATAGGTCGCGGCCCCGAGCGTGTGAAACAGGTGAACCTGATCTTCGAGCGCGTGCCGACCCGTCCAGTGTGTTTCTTGTGAAACAATTTCGCTGATGAGTTCCGCGCACTCGGACCGAGAGAGCAGGGTGATGGGCGGACCGCCACCAAAAATGTCCCACGGCTGTGTCACGCTCTCACCTCTAGCTCAGGTTGCGCAGATGCTCGGGTGCAGACACAACCGTATCGACATTGCGCTTGAAATCCAGGAGCAGGATGACCCGTTCGGTTGATCCCTTGTTCCAGGCTTCGTGTTCCAACGTGTCATCGAACACAAAAGCTGACCCGGGCTGCCAGAGACGAGTTTCTTCTGCCACGCGGAGCCCGCAATCCTTGGCATCGGTCAGGCCCAGATGAAACCGCAACACGGCATCTGTGTATCCGACATGGGGTGTGATGTGCGTATCCGGTGCCAAGCGTGAAAACCCTGCCGTGACCATGCCGGGTACGGTTTCAATCAGGGCCGTTGTGCGTGGGCAGATTGCGCAGGTCAGCGCGATCTTTTCGCCAAACTTGTAGAAGGGAAACACGGTCCAGTCGCCCGTGTAGATATCGGTTTCCGGCCAGCCGATGAAATGCGCGGGGTCGAGCGCATTCAGCTCTTCACTTATGTCGCGCCATCCCGCTGATAGAGGCGCCAGAAACGGAAAATCTTCAATTGGTTCGAACATATGAAATAGCCGACATTGATGTGGGTTCGAGAGGACTTTATGACACAGGCGTGTTGTGTCATGAGTATTGCGGGAGTGGGGCA
>Ga0181560_10001936_pt1 | contig 19281 bp, 15 predicted proteins | sample 011ome_20_FD_133751 | JGI IMG/M metagenome (GOLD analysis project Ga0181560, IMG submission 133751) | Coastal salt marsh microbial communities from the Groves Creek Marsh, Skidaway Island, Georgia - 011509CT metaG (megahit assembly) | ecosystem: Environmental > Aquatic > Marine > Intertidal...
AACCCTAAACCCTAAACCCTAAACCCTAAACCCTAAACCCTAAACCCTAAACCCTAAACCCTAAACCCTAAACCCTAAACCCTAAACCCTAAACCCTCAATCCTGGTGCGACGCCCCGGCCTCCTTCAGCGCGCGCACCTCCGCCGCGAGCGCGTCGCACTTCGCCGCGAGCGCGCTGTTCTCCGCCGCGAGCGCGTCGATCCGCCCGACGACGGCGTCGTCCGACGATCGGACGCCTTCTCCGCCTCCCGCGGTCGCGCCATCGCGCGCGCTCCTTCCGCGCCTCGGAGGCGCCATGTCGTTCGTCGTGAGGACGCGCGCGCGACGCAAAAGAACCCGCGGACGACGACGACGCGACGGGCGGCGCGGTGCGCGACGGACAGATCGCGATCGACGACGCTGCGAGGGGCGCGCTTTCGGTTTGGTTCCGTCAGCACTGCTGCTGGTTTCATCGCGCGTTGTTAGTTTTCAGCTGATCGCGAGCGCTTTCAAAGCTGATTGGACGCTCGCGATCGGCCTCGAATCGCGTCCGAGTCACCCCTGCCGTCTGGTACATCTGATCGACCCGTTCGCGCTATCCGAGGGCCGGCGGGCAGGCATCGTCGAACGCGCGCCGCGCCTCGCGACACGCGCCTCGCGCCTCGGCTTCGATGCTGAGCATCTCCACGAACGCCCTGCGCGCGAGCCCGCGCGGAGCGACCGCGCGCGGCTCCCCCGCGGTCGCCGCGACGAGAGCGGTCGCGCCGCGAACATGCGTCGTCCTACGAAAAAAGTCGGCGGCTCCGACGACGGCGGCGGACGCGTCGTCGTTCTTCACCGGCGCCGCGGTCGGGGTTCGATCCGCGTTTAAGGTCGATCGCGTCGTCGCCGCGCGCGCGCCGAAGCGCGCGACCGGCGCGCGCGCGGACGCCGCGGTCGCCGCGGCCGCGGCGACGAGCGCGGCGCCCGACCCGGGGCGAAAGTTTCGGGTGCTGGCGTCGATCACGGGCTGGTACTTTCTGAACGCGGTCTTCGGTGCGTCCCCCGCGGCGCCGCGCGAGCGCCGGGATCGCCGTCCGCGCGCGTGCGTCGACACGACCGATTTCGTCGTCGTCGCGACGCGTCCTTTCTTCCCCGCGCCCTCGCGCGCGCGCGCGACGCCCTCGATTCATATTTTCTTCTTTTTCAACAACCCTCGGGTCGATCCCTAATTCGCCGCCGTCCGTCCGAAGCGTCGTCGTCGTCTCGTTAACCCCCTCCTCATCATCACCACAGCGATCATGAACAAGAAGACGTTGTCGTGCTTCCCGTACCCGTGGATCTTGTCCTGGATTCAGATCGCCGTCGGCGCGGTGTTCATGCTTATCATGTGGCGCCTCAACGTCTTCAAACCCCCGGAGGGCGGATTCACGAAGGAAAAGATGAAGGCGCTCGTCTTGCCGTCCATCATGCACCTCATCGCGCACGTATCCGCGTGCGCGTCGTACAACCTCGCGTCCGTGTCGTTCATGCAGGTGGTCAAAGCCGCGGAGCCCGCGTGCTCGGTCCTGCTCCTGTCTCTGTTCTTCGGGAAGCGATACACGAAACTCGTGTGGCTGACGCTCATTCCCATCGTCGGCGGCGTCATGGCCGGGAGCGCGTCCGAGGTGAACTTCTCCATGGCCGCGTTCCTGCTCGCGATGACGTCGAACGTGACGTCCGCGCTGCGAGCGGTGTACAGCAAGGACATCCAAGAGAAGGGCGGCCTGAGAGGCATCAACCTCTACGGCGGCATCGCCATCGTCTCCGCGATCATCCAGCTCCCGCTCAGCCTGATCATGGAGGGGACGAAGCTCCCCGCGGCGTTCGCCGCCGCGCCCGCGCTGATGGCGGACAAGGGCATCCTCCTCTTCGGCGCGTTCTCCGTGCCGTTCATCGTGTACCTCACCGTCGGGTCGATGTTCTATCACCTGTACAACCAGACGGCGTATCAGGCGCTCGCGGAGCTGTCGCCGTTGTCGCACAGCGTCGCCAACACGGTGAAGCGGGTCGTGATCATCATCGCGTCGATCGCGGTGTTCAGAAACCCGATCAGCACGCAGGGCGCGGTCGCCGCCGCGATCGCGATCGCGGGCACGTGTTTGTACAGCATCGCGCAGCAGAAGGCGAAGGATGACGCCGCGAAGGCGGCGGCGGCGGCGGCGTAGACGACGACGACGACGACGAGGACGAATGATGATGATGGTGAGACGCGAGAGAAGAGAGGAGGATCTCTGCGCGTAGACGAGCGCGAGAGGAGGATTGTAATACGTACCACCGCCACCGGATGGATGTGTTGAACCAACGGAAGACGACCCCTCTTCGTCCTCTTCTGTTCGCCATGCCTCTACTTTTTTCCCGGTCTTCTGGTGTCGCCGCCGAAAAAACAAAATCTACTGTAGGTTATGGTCCGCCACGAGACGAGCCTTTTGACTCGTCGTTTAACCGTCGTTTCCCCGTCGGAATATTCTAGCCACAAATTCCCTTCCCGCCTTTTTCGCGCGTCCCGCGCCGACGCTTGGTCTCCGCATCATTCCGCAGGGCGCGCCGACGGCGATGGCGTCGACGGCGATGGACGACACCGCGCGCGCCGATCACCGATGCGAGGTGTACGCGGTCACGCGAGAGTTCGTGGAGTGGGGCAAGGGCTTCTATCAGCACCTGCCGAACCCGATCCGCGAAGGGCTGCGAGCCGCGGGCGTGTGTCACTACACCGTCGTGATCAGAGACGTGACCGACGGGACGCTCACGTCGTTCGACTTCGCGCCCCCCGGCGGGGACGTCACCGGCGCGCTCGCGGGAGGCTTCCGCGGCGTGGCGTCCGCGCCGGATCTGCGCGGGGGCGAGGAGGACGCGCGCGACGTCGCCGTCCTCGACGATTTCGTAGACGACGGCGACGACGAAGATGGAAACGAAAAGAAGCCGGCGCCGCCGACCACGGCGATGGCGCGCGCGAAATCGTGGAAGGACCTCGCGCGCGCGGTCGCGACGTCGACCTCGCGCCGCGCGCGAACCTCCGGCGCGATCGAGGGCGAGATCCGCGAGCGAACGCTCGAGGAGCTCCCGGACGGACATCACTTCGTCGGGACCACCTCTTTGACCGTAGACGAGATTCGCGAATGGAACGCGAAGCGAGAGAAGACGTACCACCTGAACCAGAGCGACTGCAGGCACTACATGAACGACCTGTGCGCGCACGCGTGCCCGGACGCGGCGCACGGGCCCGGAGGCGTCTCCTCCGCGGTGGCGTGGAAGCAAACATGGTGCCGCCTTCGCGACGGGAAGTCGTACGAGGCGTTGCATCTGCTCCCGGTGCGCGTCGCGACGGATCTGCGAAACAAACCCGCGATCGACCGCCTGCGCTCGGCGTTCAGCGCGTCGTTCGCGTTCGGTCTCGGCATGCGCGCGTGCGCGGTGCTCTTCCGCCCGATCGCGGCGGTCGGTCCCAGCATCGCGCTCGTGCCCGGCGTCGTCGCGAAAGCGCTCCCGGCGCGTCGGCTCGTCACCGCGGGCGCGGGAGCCGTCGCGGGCGTCTCGGCGGAGGTCCCCGTGGTCAGAGAAGCGATGCACGTCGGCAACGGCGTCCTGAGCGTCGTCGGCGACGTCGCGACAGGCGTGATCCGCGGCGCTGGGAGCGTCATAGGGTCCGTGTCGACGGGGCTGCTCGCGGGGGGGAGCGCTGCTGGGGTCGGCGCTGCTGGCGGAGTGAACGGCGCGGGCGCGGGCGCGATAATCGCCGCGAGAGACTCGAGCCGCGCGATCAACGGCGGTCTCAACTCGGGCGCCGCCGTCGCCGTCGCGTCGAGGTCGCTCGTCGTGCGCTCCGTCGCCGGCGCGGGCGGGGCCGTGCGCGGCGTCGCGAAGGGCGTCGCGGGGAGGGCGGTGAAGGGCGCGGACGGCGTGAAGGGCGTCGCGGGGAGAGCCGCGAGGGCGACGAAGGGCGGCTTGCGCGTCGCCGTGAGCGGGTTGAAAAAAGTCGGGCTCGTCGTCCCGGCGCGGACGACGTCGACGCCGAGGATGCGACGACTGAGCGTGAGCGCGCGGGGGGCGGAGCGAAAGGCTGCTGAGACCGCGTTCAGCTCGAAGAACGCGTCGTCGACGCGAACGACGACGACGATGAGCGACGCGCGCGCGCATCAGATGCGCGCGTCGTTGGATAAAGGCTCGGAGCAGACGCGGCGACCGCGGAGCAGGAACGGACACGGGTTGTTCCCGCGACGATACGCGAACGCGTGAACGGCGGGCGCGACGACGCGACGCGACGAACGACGACGACGAACGCGATGATTTATCGGCGGACGACGACGACGATGACGACGACGACGACGACGACGACGACGGCTCGGGGAGGAAGAAGGGACAACGCCCTTTTGGGAAAGTATTCCCTCGGCGTTGTCCCTCGACGACCTCGACGAAAGTCATCAGTCGCGACATAGCACATAGCCTCAGCGGCGCGACCGCTACAACGTCATCAATAGAAATGACGACATGGCTGCCCGTCCTCGCGATAGAATAGCTACAGTAGACGCCCTCACCCGCGCGACGCGTCCATCGTCGCGCGCGCCGAGCTCGATTTCGATCTGCCCGCCCCCCTCCCCCTCGCGGCCGTCTTCTTCCCGTTCCCGCCCACCTTCGCGCGCCAGTTCGCCGTGCTCCGCGACACGTCGACGCCGCTCGCCAGCCTGACCGCGCTCTCGAGGTCCTTCCTCTGCGCCTCCGCCCACTTCCTCAACCGCGCGAGCTCGTGCTCCGCGCTCTCTCGCCGAGCGTTCGACGCCTCCGTCTCCTTCGCCTGCGCGTCGCACTTCCGGCTCGCCGCGCGCGTCTCGACCATCAGCGCCTCGCTCTCGCGTCGCAAGTCTCGATTCAACGCCTCCGCTCTGCCGCATCGATCGAGCGCGTCGTCGAGGTCCTTCTCGATCGCTCGAATCGCGTCGTCTTTACGCTTGAGCTTAATGCGCGCCGCGTCCTTCGCGGCGTACAGCTCGTCCTCGAGCTCGCTCGCGCGCTTCTGCGACTTCTTCAGCTCGGCGCGCGTCGACCGAAGCGCGTCGTCGGCGGCGACGCGATCCGCCGCGCGCGCGCGCTCGCACGCGCGAAGCCTCGCGCGCGCCTCGGTGGTCTCCCTCTTGTGATCCGCGGCCACCTCCGTCGCCACGGTCGCGGCGCGCTCGGCCTCTTCCAAGCGTAAGGACGCGAGCTGCTTGACGCGCGAGAGGCTCGACGGCGACGGACGCTGCGACGGCGACGACGCCGACGCCGGGCGCGCGCTTCGATCGATGCGATCTGTCACTTGCGCTCTGAGCGCTTCGAGGTCGCGCCGCATCGCGTCGCGCTCGCGCTTCGTCTCCGCGAGCTCGACGCGTATCTCCGCGACGATCGCGTCTTCGCGGCGTCGGAGAACGGGAGACGCGCGCGGCGGCGTTCGGCGTCCGCGGCTCGGTCGTCTTCGCGCGTGTTCGTCGTCGAATTCGAACGCGTCGTCGTCGTTCGAGTCGTCCGACGCGGACGCGGACGCGTCCTCCTCCGCCGCCGCCTCCTCGCTCTCTTCGTCCTCCTCCTCCTCCGACGACGACGACGAAGAGCTCGCCGGGGCGTTCACCCTCCCGTCCACGCTCTCGTCCACTACGCCGCCCGCGACGCCGCGCGCCATGCGCAGGCGTCGAAGGAGCCCGCACAGGCGCTCGTCGCCGTTCGTCGCCGCGCGCTCGGCGACCGCCTCGACGGATCGCACGCGCGCGGCGAGGCGCTCGAGCTCGTCCCGCTTCCTCGCGCGGCGCTCCGCGGCGATCTTCTTCTTCTTCTCGATCCACCTCTTATCCGCCTCGCCATCGCCGAAGTCGACGGCGTAGGCGCCCCGCGTCATCGTCAATGACGACAGATTGTTGTTGTCACCCTGCTGCCAGCTTGCATTCACTCGCCACTCACGACCGCGCGGGGCGGGACGCGACGGCGACGCCGACGGCGACGCGCGGAGATGGCGCCCGACGGCGGCGGCTCCCCCGGCGCGACGCCCGCGACGGGAACCCCTCCTCCCGCCGCGAAGAGCAAGCACCCGCTCCTCGCCGCGGTCCAGGGCGGAAGCGCGACCATCGTCAAGCTCCTCCTCGATAAGACTCGCGACGCGGTCGACGACGTCCGCGCCCCGGGGACGGACAACACGGCGCTGCACCTCGCCGCCGCGGAGGGGAAGCTCGACGTCCTCAAGATCCTCCTCCCCGCGTTCGCGTCGTCGTGCGCGGGCGCCGCTCGCGGCGGCGAGCGCGCGGGCGTGAACGCGCGAAACGCGAACGGCGACACGCCGCTCATGTTCGCGTGCGCGCGAGGACGCACCGCGGCCGCGGCGGCGCTCTTAAACGCCGGCGCGAGCGCGGACGCGACGAACAAGGGCAAGTCCACGCCGTTGATGTTCGCGTCGCACGCGAACGAGGCGCTCTGCGTGGAGATTCTCCTGCGCGCCAAGGCGAGCGTCGAGGCGCAGGACGCGCACGGAAGACGCGCGCTGCATTACGCCGTCGAGGCGGGCGCGTGGCGGTGCGTCGACGCGTTGATAGAGACGGGCGGCGCGGACGTCTTCGCGCGCGACCGCGACGGGCGCGTCCCGAGCGCGGAGTGGCACCAGCACGGCGTCGGCGAGGACGCGCGGAGGCGGTGTCGCGACGCGCTCGAGAGAGAGACGCGGAGGAGGACGGAGGCGCGGCGCGACGCGACGGCGGCGTTGTTGGCGGGCGAGGCCGACGGGCGCGGGGACGAGGGAGGCGGCGACGCGCCGCGCGCGAAGGCGGAGGCTTCGAGCGGTTCGAGCGGCGGCGGCTCGGGGAAGAAGAAGAAGAAGAGCGAGCGAGAGGGCGGCGGGAAGAAGCGAGGGCCGAAGCGAGCGACCGACGCGGGCGGGGGCGAGGAGGGGGTCTCGACGGGGAAGAGCGACGACGACGGCAGCGACGGCAACGGCGACGACGACGACGCGTCACCGGCGTTGACGGTGAACGACGCGTGGGCCGCGGCGTTCGCGGCGATGGAGACGAACGCGACTCCGGAGGCGTCTCCATCGTCTCCGGGAATCGAGGAGGGAACGGGCGGCGGCGGCGGCGGCGACGGCGACGACGACGACGGATTCGAGAAGGTCGTGAGCAAGCGCAAAGCGAAGGGCGGCGGCGGCGGCGGCGGGGGCTCGGCGGTTCCGCAGCCGGCGGCGGTTTCGAAGCCGAAACCGGCGAAAGCGCCGCCGCCGCGACCGGCGCCGCAGTCTCCCGCGCCGCCGGCTTCCTCGGCGACGTCGTGGGCGACGATGGCGGGGTCGAAGGAGACGTCGTCCCGAGGACAGACGCCGCTTCCGCCGCCGCCGACGTCGCCGCCGCCGCCGACGTCGCCGCCGCCGCCGCCGATGACGCCGACGTCGCCGCCGCCGCGCGACCCGTCCTGGATCGCGGAGGCGACGCGCCGTCTGGAGTCCACGCACGTCACCGCCGCCGCGCTCGAGGTGACGCTCGCGCACGTCTGCGGCGTCGGCATAGACACGCTGTCGTACTCGCAGCTGGAGGTCGTCGAGGAGATTCACCGCGACGCGCTCGCGAGGTGCGCCGAGGCGAGGATAGAGCTCGTGCGAACGCAAGAACGCGTGAAAGCGGCGGCGGCGGCGGAGATCGAACGCCTGCGCGCGGCGCTCGCGGACGCGACGACGCGAGGCGGCGAGTAACGCGACGAATGCCTCCAGCGTAGTACCCTTAGCTACTGCGTACGGTACCTTCGCGGAGAATAAATAGCCGCGTAAAAAAATCAAGCGAACGACAGCCGCTGCGAGTTTGTGAGCCCCGCGTAGACGCCCCCTCTCCTCAGCAGCTCCTCGTGCGACCCGCACTCGACCACCTCCCCGCGATCCATGACCGCGATCTGATCCGCGTTTTGCACCGTGCTCAGCCGGTGCGCGATCACGAGCGTCGTCCGACCCTGCATCAGACGCGTCAACGCGCTCTGCACCGCCGCCTCAGGGTCGTTCCATACGAGCGAACGTCGGGGTGGAGTTGAAAGGCGTCAGTTGGAGTTGAAAGGCATCGAGGGCGGGGATTGAAAGCGTGGGGTGGTCGGAGAGACACGCCGGCAAAAGTCCTTAAGGATCGGCGTTCACCACGCCAACGCGGTCGTATGGGGACCAGTGTAAGATAAAACGCACCTCCGACGCGGCGTCCAACGCGGACGTCGCCTCGTCCAACAGCAGCACCGGCGCGTCCTTCAGGATCGCGCGCGCGATCGCGATCCTCTGCCGCTGCCCCCCGGACAGCGCGCCCCCGCCCTCGCCGACGTCCGCGTCGTACCCTTCCGGAAGTTCCGAGATGAAATCGTGCGCGTTCGCCGCCGCCGCCGCCGCCGCGACGTCGGCGTCGCTCGCGCCGTCTCTGCCGTACCGAATGTTCTCGCGCACGGTCCCGGCGAACAACGTCGGCTGCTGAGACACGAGCGCGACCGCGTCGAGCCAGTGCGCGCGGTTGAACGCCGCGCGATCCAGCGGTTCGCCGCCGACGGAGAGAGACCCGACGTCTGGGTCGTAGAACCGGCACAGAAGCTGCGCGATCGTGCTCTTCCCCGCGCCGGACGCGCCGACGATGGCGGTGACCTTGCCGCGCGGGAGAACCAAATCGAGGCCGCGCAGGACGTCTTGGTCCGGCCGGCTCGGGTACGCGAACGTCACGCCGCGGAGCACGATGTCGCCGCCGCGCGCGGCCGCGCGCGCGGCGGCGGCGCCCGCGCGCGACGTCTCCCATCTCGCCTCTTTCTCCTCCTCGGAGAAGGACGCGTTCGCCGTCCACTCGCCGCCGCCGCCGCCGCCGCCGCCTTTCGACTCCCCTCCCACCCTTTTTTCTCCCACCTCTCCCGCCTGCGCCTGCGTCGGGATCAGCTCGCACAGCGACGGGTCCGGCGCCCGCGCGGTGACGAGATCCCGCGCGCGCCCCAACGCCGCGCTCGCGGCTTTCACGTCCGCGGCGGTGTTGACGACGCCTTGCGTGGCGAATATTAAACCGAACGTGTACCCGACCGCGGCGAGGTACACGCCGACGGGGACTTGCCCGCTCTTCACGAGGTACCCGCCGAAGGTGTACAACACGACGAGCGAGAGGTAGATGCACCCGCGGTTCGCGCACTCGAGCGCCGCCCTCGCTTTGGACAGCGCGACGCCGCTCGTCCGCGCGCGTTCCGCGTCGACGCCGAACGCGCGAAACGCCTTCGCCTCGCCGCCGAACGACCGCACCGTTCGCACGCTCCCCAGCGTCGCCGCCGCGGACGCGCTCACCGCGCCCTGCGCTTTCGCGTCCATCGCGAACAGCGCGCCGGTCTTGCGGTTAAACTTCGCGGTCACGATCGCGAAGGACATCACCGCGAACGCGAGCACGGGCGCGAGTTTTGGCGCGACGGCGAACAACACGACCACCGTGCCGACGCACTCGCACGCCGCGCGAAACCCGCGGTCGCGGCTCGCGTTGGCGACGACGAGCGTCCGCACGGTCCCGAGCTCGACGGATAACAGCGCCGCGAGCTCCGCGGACTTGTGTTCGTCGAAAAAGCGCACGCGCTGCGTGAGAAGCGCGCGGAAGAGGTCGCGTCGCAACGACGCGACGACTTCTTCGCCGAGCGCGCACGCGCACCGCACGTAGACGAACGTGAACGCCGCCTCTCCGAGGTACAGCGAGCAGAGCGTCGCGAGCGCCCGGGCGAAGTGCGCCTCCGGTCGCGCGCCGATGAAGCACTCGATGATGCGAGAGGAGAACATCGGCGCGGCGAGGACGACCGCGGATGCGGCGAGCATCGCGGCGAACGCGAGCGCGACGCTCCGCGGACGCCGTCTCGCGACGCGCGCGATCGCGGCGGGCAGGGAGAGCGCGTCGAGGATCTGCGCGCGCTCGGCCTCGCCCTCGGGCTCGTACTCCTCCGTGAGGAGCGACTCGATGAGCGCGGCGTCCGACGAAGACGCCGACGCGGTCGTCGCGACGCGAGGCGAGGCGAGGCGCCGCGTCGTGATAGTCGCGGTCGGGACGACGACGCGCGCGCCGCGGCGCGCGCCGCGGCGTTCCACGACGCGACGAAGGCTGTCGTCATCACGATGTGGCGTCGCGCGGACGGGCGCGCGGACGTCGGCGCGCGCGGCGACCGCGACGACGCGCCCGACGCGTCGTCTCCATCCGTCGCGTCGGCGCGTCGCGCCGCTCGCGACGGGTCGCGCGAGGACGCCGCCGGGTCGCGCGGCCGTCGCCGTCGCCGTCATCGCGCGTCGTGTTCTGCCGCCGAGAGTGCCGACGTGGCCGGGCGGGTCTGGTCGTCGCCGACCGCGGAAACCAGCGCCGCGCGCCTGGCCGTCGATCCCCGCTGGCATCGCATCGTCCGTCGTCCCGCGCGTCCGGTTCCTCCCTCAGACCTCCGAGCGCGCCGTCGCACGCGCGTGGATGTTACTCCGACCGATCGCGTCGCGCACCGGGGCGGTAACGCGCGCGGCATCGCGCGCGTGGAGACGCGCGGCCCCCGCGGCGTCGTCGTCGCCGTCGTCGAGTCGAAGCGGAAGAGCGACGATGTCCTCCGGGACGCGGACGCCCCCTGCCAAATCCAAATCACAGCACTCTCATCATCGTCATCGTCGCCGCGCGTCGTCCGCGTCCGCGTCCGCGACGTCGTCGCCGTCGCCGTCGCCGGACTTCCGCTTCGGCCTGCTCGCGGACATCCAGTACACGGACACGGACGATCGCACCAACTTCACGGGCACGCAGGTGCGACGGTACCGAAACTCGCTCGCGGTAGCCTCGGACGCGATCGCGTTCTTCAACCGCTACGACGACCTGTCGTTCGTGCTTCACAACGGCGACATCATCGACCACCAGTGCGCGTTCGACTTCGAGACGGACGCGTTCAAGCCGAAGCGCGTGTCGTACGATCACCTCGGCGAGGTGATGCGCGTGCTGGACGACAGCGCGTGCAAGGAGTGGGTGTTCACCGTGGGCAACCACGAGCTGTACAACTTCACGCGCGACGAGCTCAGGCGCGTTCTCTCTCCTCACACTGGTCCCCATACGACCGCGTTCGCGTTGTGAACTTCATTCCTTAAGGACTTTCTCTCCCGGCGCGCGCGTCTTTCCGCCCTCCCCTCGCTCACAATCCCCGACACGCCCTCTCGACGCCTTTCGACTCAATCCCCGACTGACGCCTTTCGACTCCGCCCCGACGTCGCTGCGCGTGGACCGTCGACCCTCATCAGAGACGGCGTCCGAGGGACGAACGCGACGACGCCGCTGCGGTGCGCGCACCCGGAGACGGGCTCGTTCTACTACGCGATGCGCCCCGCGAGAGGGTGGAAAGTCATCGTCCTGGACGCGTACGACGTGAGCGTGTACGGCAACGGGAGAGGCGAGGGCTTGGACAGAGCCGCGGTGGAGCTGCTGTGCGAGCACAACCCGAACTGCGCGCGGTGGGTAGAGGACAACCCGGACGTGTTCGAGACCGAGCGCATGAGCGGGACGTTCCCGTACTTCCAAGGGTTAGAGGGGTTGGGCACGCGGTGGGTCCCGTTCAACGGCGCCGTGAGCGAGGCGCAACTGCGCTGGTTGAGAGAAGAACTGATCGCCGCGAAAGCCTCGGAGGAGCGCGTCGTCGTGTTCTCGCACCTCCTCGTGCATCCCGCGTCCACCGCGAAAGGAAGCGGCCGGACGCTGCTGTGGAACTACGACGCCGTCCTCGCCGTCCTCGAGGACGACGCGTACGCCGCGAACGTCAGCGCGGTCGTCAGCGGGCACCAGCACGAGGGCGGGTTACACACGAGCGAAGCCGGGACGCATTACGTGGTGATGGAGTCGCCGATGCTCGCGACGCCGGGACGGAAAGGGCCGTGGTGCGTCGTGGAAGCGCGCGGGGATTCGATAGATTTCGTCGGGTACGGTCGCGGGCCGGAGAGTAAGGTGTTCCCGGACGACATGGCGGGGGAAGAGGGGGTGGGGGACGTGGAGGACGCGGCGCCGTCCGTGAGGAGGTTGCCGCTGCGGCCAGTCGGCTGAGCGACGACGCGACGATTCTTTTCGTTCGACCGCGCGTTGCGTTGTTTCATCAAAATATGATATGATAGTACAGTATCGCATCGCTTCGCTTCGTCGTCGTCGTCGTCGCCCCTCCCCCCGCGCGTTTTATCTCGGGAAGCGGTCGCGTGTCATCGAGCCGCGGGCGTCGCGCTGAGGTTTCGTCAGCGCCGTTTTAACCCGCCGCCGTCACTTCGCGAGCGTCTCTCCCGAGTCTATTTCTCAAAACGCGTCGGCGGCGGCGCGTTCGCGTCGTCGCCGCCGCCGCCTCTTCTACTCGTTAGAAGATGCCCTTCATCTTATCGAAGTACTTCTGGTGGTACTCCTGCGCGCGCGCGATGGAGTGGAGAGGGTTGCCGTGCTCAGGGGTTTAGGTATTAGGGTATGACACGCGCGAGGAGAAGGAGAGACGACGGAACCGACGGCGGGACGCGCTCACCTCGGCGTCGTGCCATTCTTTCGCGGGCTCGACGTCCGTGTGCACGTCTCCGTACTTGGACCTGATCTTCTCCACGCTCGCGCGCGCCATCTCCAACTGCGCGTCCGTCGTCGGCCATATCGCGGACTTGTACTGCGCCTTCGGCTTGTACCCCGACGGGTTGTGCTCCTCCCAGAACCGGTCCAGGAGCTCGTCGTACGTCACGACGTTCGGGTCGAACTCGATCGAGATCGCCTCCGTGTGTCCGTCGCCGCCGCACACGCTGCCGTACGTCGGCGCGGGCGCGTCGCCGCCGGTGTACCCCACCCGCGTGGAGACCACCCCGGGAAGCTTGCCGAAGCGAGCCTCCGGGCCCCAGAATCACCCGAGCGCGAACACCGCGGTCTCGGTCGTCTTCGCGGATCCGGACGCTCTCGCGACCATGCGGTCCCAGAACGCGTTGGGGCTCTCCGCGCGGACGCCGAGCGGGGAGGCTCTGGAGTTGAACCGCGGCGCGGAGGAGGACCTCGCGACGCGGGTGACGCGCAGCGCGGGAGCGGCGAGCGCGCCGACCGCGAACATCGCACGGACCGAGCGAAGCGCGCGGACGTGTGACGGTGACGTGGCGGGAAGAAGTTGCTGGCGAGATGTTTCGGAAGAAGCAGAGATTTTTTTCAGTTCGTCGGCAAAAAAACAGTCTGTCCGCGGCGGGCGTCTTCCGCGCTCGCCTCGCGCGCGACCACCCCCAGCCAGGATCACTTTCCGCGGTGGTCTGGGATATCTCTCTCGAGACGAAACTCCGGCGCCAACCGCCCCTCGACCCGCCGGCGCGTCAGAACCGCTTCATGACGATCGGCCAGTCCGGGAACTTCCCGTGCCAGTACTTCACGCCCATGTGCTCGAGGTTTCTCTCCGGGTCGTCGAAGTCCTTCGCCGCGAACTTGAGCCTCTGCAAGCCGGGCATCACGCCGCAGTGCTCCGCGATCATCATGCGCAGCTCGTGCACGCGAACCTTGGAAGGGATCGTCAGCCAGAACGGGCCGCCGTACTCTTCGTCTCTGTGGAGCTCGGACGTCACGAGGATTTTCATGTGCGGCGTCTCCGCTGACGACGGTCGAGGGTCCACGCGAGGCGACGTCGGGGCGGAGTTCAAAGGCGTCAGAAGCGGAGTTGAAACGCGTCGAGGTGTGTCGATACTGAAGGCAAGGGGCGGGAGGAGAGAAACGCCATATAAGACGAGTCCTCGAGGACCGGCGTTCGCCGCGCGAACGCGGTCGTACGGGAACCAGCGCGCGGGACGCACGCGACTCGGGGTACTTTTCGCGCATCTTTTCGCAAAACGACCTGTCGCGGTTCTCCTTTATCTTGTCCAGATCGAGCCTACCGAACGCGTCGAGGCGGCCAGCGTCCGCTTTGACCGTGGACGGTTGGTAGATCGGTTCCCACTCGGACAGGATCCCGCCGCCCGCCGTGCGCTGGGGCTTGTACCTGGGGAAGGGTGGAGTCGGCGGCGGCGGCGCGAGCGAGAGTGACTTGAGAAAAAAAAACCAACGTCGACGCGACGAGGGGAGGAAGTCGAAGAGGCGCGACGTTCCCTTCGACGCGCCCGCGGCGACGCGGCGGCGACGCGGCGGCGACTCGCGACGATCGCTCGCGCGTCGTGGGCGGCGGACGCGGCGGCGGAAGCGCGCGATGCGCGCCGCGGGGAGGACGTCCGCGGACGGGTCGCGCGCGAGGCGGGGCGGAGGCGGAGGCGACGGACGCACTTCTCGTCCTCGGTGTAGAAGTCGTAGTTGTTCGGCGGGATGCGGTACATCCCCGTGCGCCCCGTCCCGGGCTGGTCGTTGTACTTGGAGTCCGCCCTCGTCTTGGGGACCTTCGTCATCGTCATCGGGCCGACCATGGCGGCGGCGGGGGCGGCGGGGGCGGGGAGGGCGAGCGAGGGGGGGAAACGCGTTCGACGCGCGCGCGAGAGTGACTCGACGGTTTTTAGCCGCGCGCGCGCGGGGACGCGACGTCGACCCCGTACGATGTACAGTTGAGGGTGATTCGCGAGGCGACGTCGCGGCTCGCGGGAGGCGGACCGTCGCGCCGAGTCGAGGCGTCCGAGCTTTTCGGTCGTTGAGCTGTGCTGTCTGGCTGGTTGTCACAGCAACAGCGAGAAAAATGTGGTTTCTGTCGGTCGAAGTGATGAATCTGATCTCGTCGTCGTTCGAACCGCGAAAGGGCCAAAGCCGCACCCTCCTCGGTCGTCGTCCTCACAGCGTCGCCGCGCCATGGCGCCGCCGCGCGCGCCGCCGTCGCCCACCGCGACGAACGCGCCGTCCTCCTCGCCCGCGGGGGGCGCGGCGCGGAGCGAAGAAGACCTCGAGACCGCGCTGGGGATGGCGAACGACATCATCTCGCAGATGGACGCGAAGGTCAAGGCGCTCGAGGCGAGCGCGGAGGAAGCGAACGCGATGCGCGCGCAGGCGGCGCGGCTGGGGGAGAAGCTCACCGCGGCGCGACGCGCCGCGAGAGAAAGAGGTTTTGGAGACGACGCCGATTTGTGCGCCGACGACGAAATCGACGACGACGTCGACGCGCCGAGCGGCGACGGATGGGCCGGCGCGGCGTCGCTCGTCGCCGACGCGCGATCCGGGGGCTGGCTCGTGCGCCCCGACGACGTCGTCCTCGGCGCGGAAATCGGGCGCGGGAGCAGCGGCGTCACGCATCGCGCGATGTGGCGCGGCGCCCCGGTCGCGTGCAAGATCGTGGACGTCTCCTCGCCCGGCCGCGCGGCGACGTTCTTACGCGAGGTGCGCGTGCAGTCGCGGACGCGGCATCCGAACGTCTTGCCGTTTTACGGCGCGCGCGTCGACCCGCCCGACCGGTGTTGGATCCTCACGACGCTGTGCCACGGCGGCACGTTGAAGCAGTGGCTGTACCCGAAGGGCGTGGATAACGGAACGAAACGGCCGCTGGCCGCGCGTTTACGCATCGCGCACGAGCTCGCGCGCGCGTTGCGATGCTTAGAGGAGTCGTCCCCGAGGTTGATTCACCGCGACGTGAAGCCGTCGAATCTGTTTATGTCGTCGGACGCGGACGACGCGACGGCGTACCTCGCGGACTTTGGCCTCGCGCGCGAGATTCGGGGCGGCGAGGCGGACGCCACCGAGGCAAGAGAAACCCTAAACTCGAACCCTAACAGCAGCAGCCCTCCTCCGAAACCCTCCTCCGAGGACGTCATGACCGGCGAGACCGGGACGTACGTGTACATGGCGCCCGAGGTTGTGCGACACGAGCGTTACGACGCCAAAGCCGACGTCTACAGCTTCGGCGCGACGCTCGTCGAGCTCGTGAACGGCGCGCCGCCGTACCGCGAGTACTTTCAAACCCCGGTGCAGATCGCGTTCGCGGTCGCGGACGGGAAGCTGAGACCGGAGTTGAAAGCGGCGGCGTCGAGAGCGTGTCCCGGGATCGCCGCGGTGGCGCAGGAGTGCGTGGCGCGCGACCCGACGTCGCGGCCGAGCTTCGCGAAAATCGTGGACGCGTTCGACGCGATGTTACCGGAGGTGCTCGCGGCGCTGGAGAAGGGCTCGAAGGACGCGAGCGGCGGCGGGATATCCGCGATGTTCAAGGGGTTGTTCGGGTGAACGACCGCGGGGGGTGTGGACGGTGGACACCCTTTCCTTCGTAGCTTCCGCGCGCGTAACCCTCGACGAAATCGTCGCGGCGGTGCTGTGCCTTTTGGCACTGCCAAACAGAACGCGACGACCTGACTGCCTGGCTGGAACGAACGACAAGTGGCACGCATCACAGTCATCGATCGAGTTTCCGCGATCGTCCCGTCGCCGCGCGCGCAGTCGACACCGCGCGCGTCCTTCCGGAAGGTCGCCCACGCTCGCGTCTCTCTCGCGAACGTATCCGCGTCCGTCGACGCTTCTCGAGCGTCGTCCGTCTCCGCCGCGCGCCGTTCGCTCCGCGGTCGATCGATCCGTCTCGCCTCGCGCTCTTATCCAGTAGTGCAGAGGACGCCGCTGCTCGTCCGTCGCGATGTCGTCGCTCGCGTCGTCCCGCGTCGTCGTCTCGACCGCGCCGACGTCCGCTCGCGGCGTCCGCGCGCGCGTCGCCTCCAAGCGCGCCCCCGCGACCTCCTCAACGCGCGTCGCCGCCGCCGCCGCCTCCTCGCGCGACGACTTCGCGAGCTTCTTCCCGCCCGAGGTGACCGCGCTGGAGGAGCCCGCCGCGGTCGCGATGGCGAAGCGGTGCCGACAGGTCCCGGTCGCCGACGTCGCCGGCCGCGGCGCGCGCGCGATCATGACGTCGTGCGTCGGCGCGCCCGCGCCCGAGGGCGGGGAAGGCAACGCGCCGTTCGTCCTTCTGCACGGCTTCGACAGCAGCTGCCTCGAGTACCGCCGGCTGTTCCCGCTGCTCGAGCGACGCGCGGAGACGTGGGCGTTGGATCTCCTCGGGTGGGGATTCACCGACGCCGACGACGGCGGGATCGGGGATTACTCCCCGGAGGCGAAGCGCGCGCACTTGCACGCGTTCTGGAAGCAAGAGATCGGGAGGCCTATAACGCTCGTCGGGGCGTCGTTAGGCGGCGCCGCCGCGATCGACTTCGCGACGGCGCACCCGGAGTGCGTCGAGCGTCTGGTTCTCGTGGACGCGCAAGGGTTCATCGAAGGCTTGGGGCCGATGGGTCTGATGCCTCGACCGATCGCGCTCGCGGGCGTGAACGTGCTGAAGACGCGAATCCTTCGGAACACCGCGAATCAGATGGCGTACTGCGACAAGGCGACGTTCGCGACCGAGGACGCGATGCGGGTCGGGCAGTTGCACACGTTTCAGCCGCAGTGGGCGGACGCGACGTTGTCGTTCATGAAGAGCGACGGGTACAAGGTGGCGAAGCGCGTGTCCGCGATAACCCAGCCGACGCTCGTGATGTGGGGGCGCGAGGATAAGATTCTGGACCCCGCGTACGCGACGCGGTTCGCGGAGGAGGTTCCGAACTCGAAGTTGCTGTGGGTGGAGAGGTGCGGGCACGTCGCGCACTTGGAGCAGCCGGAGGTGATGCGAGACGCGTTGTTCGAATTCGCGGGGATCGGGGAAGAAGTCGTCGCCGCGTGAATTGACGACGCGCGAGCGACGAGGCGAGGTGAGGGAACGTAGTCACGGCATACAGTATCATTCATTTATTTAAGGTATATCACAACACGTCGTTCAATCGCAAAGTAGCCTTGATATCACACGGCGTAGCGAGGTATCGTTCTCGTAGATCGAACAGGCGAGAAGCGTCACGCGGGCGCGGCGTTTTCGCCGACCAACTCGACGACGCGCATTCCCGGCGCGCCGAACAAGATGAAGTTGATCGCGAACACCGGCTCGCCCTCCGGCACGGTGAGGACGCCGCCCAACACGCTCGTGCCCGGCAGCGCGTACATCTTCCCGAGGTACGTACCCGGGTAAATCTCGCGAATCTCGTCTCGAAACGACGCGAACTCGTGGTCGTGATCGGCGTAGTCCACGACGATCGATGTCTCGTTCGGCGCGAAAATCGACGCGCCCTCGTACGCCTTGCCTGGGAACAAGTTCAGCGGCTCCGTGAGTCCAAACAAGCGGTTGATGAAGAACCCGTAGTCGACGCGGATGCGGTTCGTGACCGCGTTCCCGGGCTGCCACGTCGACGAAAAGTCCGGGACGTTCGAGTCGCCCTCCGGTTGCGCCGCCGGCGCGTCTTCGAAACATTTCCCCGCCCACGACGACGTGCGAAACGTTCGCGTGAACCCGTACGCGCGCGCGATCGTCTCTAAGACGCCGTCGCCGACGACGCAGCCGACGAGGCACCCGGCGGGAATGGCTCCGTCGCGGTGGAGGCCACCGGGGGATGCGGTGGCGTTCCACGCCGCGGCGTACGCGGCGTCGACTTCGGTCGAGTCGTACCCGCCGCCGTCGACGCCGCGCAGAAAGTCGCCGTCGCACAACGCCGTCTGCGAACGACGCGATTCGATGATGATGAAATAGTAACGGTCAGTCGAACGGCGTTACGTGTTGAACGAGGGAACGAGGAACGGGAACGACGAGCGACGCGTCGCGTCGCGACTACGCGGAGACAAAACGACGACTCGACGCGCCTGCGCGGAGGTCGGGATGACGTCTCTGGTCGCGTCCAACGACGGCTCGAGCGCGGCCGCCGCGTCCAATAGCTTCGCGGTGAACGCCGCGCTCTTACTCTCGAGGACGAACGGCGGCGCGTCGAGGCCGCCGAGCGCGACGCCGACGCCGTCGCCGCCGCCGTCGCCGTCGCCGCGCGCGTCGCGTATCGCGGACTGCGCGGCCGTCCACCACGTCGACAGCGCGGCGAGGCCCGACGGCGCGCTCGGCGCGAACTGCTCGAGGAGGTAGTTCGCGAGGCTCTGTCGTAGAGCCTCTCGCGCGGTGAGCGGCGGCGGCGGCGGCGGCGGGCTCGCCGCGGGCGCGGCGTCGCCGCCGAGGAGGCGTCGAGCGATGGAGGACGAGTAGTGCGCGGACTGCGAGCCGACCGCGTCCGCGACCGCGGAGGACGAGGCGGCGGCGGCGGCGGCGGCGGACTGACCACGACTCGCGCGACGGTCGCCCTCCGTCGCGAGGAGGACGACGCCGAAGGCGACGACCGCGAAGGAGGCGAGCAGGAACCGGCCTTGCCGCAGCGGGTGCGTCGGCGTGCGACGCATCGCGTGGGGGGGGGGGGGGGGGGGCGGCCGGGGCGCGGGCGGGGGGGGGGGGCGACGCCCCCCCCCCGCGCGCCCCGGGCGGGTGGGGGGGGACTGGGCGGGGGCGCCCCGGCTCCGGCCGCGT
>Ga0181560_10001938_pt1 | contig 19274 bp, 35 predicted proteins | sample 011ome_20_FD_133751 | JGI IMG/M metagenome (GOLD analysis project Ga0181560, IMG submission 133751) | Coastal salt marsh microbial communities from the Groves Creek Marsh, Skidaway Island, Georgia - 011509CT metaG (megahit assembly) | ecosystem: Environmental > Aquatic > Marine > Intertidal...
TACGCAATTCAGCGTCAGAGAATTGACCTTCTTGGATGGCTTGGAGGATGCTTTGAACTTTCATAGTGTCTTTAGTTATCTGATTACTTAGTAAATATAACAAATAAATCTGAGATAAAAAACTTTTGGGCAACTTTTTTCAAAATATTTTAGCAGGTCATCATCCAGCTTAGGTGGTCCATGTTATCGCGCTGTATAGCGGTGGCCTTATACATGCTAGGTACATGTACCAACATGGCTTCAACATACATAGCACCTTCAGTGCTAGCATCAACATCAACATACTGACGAACGGTCTCATCATACTTAGACCAGCGGGGCTGACGCTCCATCTGCTTAGCCAACTTAACAGCTTCACGCTTGTTAAGGGCCCAGACGTTATTAAAGCCGGTCACCTGACCGTCCTCATTCACCCAGTTAAACTGGTAGTTATACTCACCACGGTGATTCTTAAGAAGTGCCATATTAATAAAGATTAGATAAACGCTGATTAACCAGGGCTTGACGGCCCATGAAGTATTCTAACTTGCCAAGGGCATAACGAGCCGCTTCAACATCACAGTTATCAATAGCCTTATGGGCTTTATACTGCCAGTACTCAATCTTGGGCTGGTAGCCATTAGGGTACTTGTTGCTCTTAGGCTTCTGGGGGTAATCGTAATCTAGGATCTCAATCATATTGCTAATTGGTTAACTTTACTCTATAAATATAACCAATTCCGGCGACCCAGAAAAACTTTTAGCAAACTTTTTTCAAATTATTTTCACTACTGGGGCCACAGGTGAACCTACTATATACTATTATACCCGTACCCGTAAGAAGGTTTCAGAAAAAAAGTGAAAAAAAGTTGCCCAAAAGTTTTTTTATCTCAGTTTTTTTGGTTATATTTACTTAGTAATCAGATAACTAATAGACAAAAACATGGAAAACATCATTAACGCCACCAACATCCGCACTGTAGATTTCATTAAAGGCCGCCAGATTACTGGTGTCCGTTTCATCTCCAAGTCACGTGCTGGTTTTATGACTATTTCAGAAGGCCGCGATTTTGACCTGCCTCGCTACAACAGCAACCCAGAAGGTCTTATCAGCGGTTATAAGAAAGGAGCCCTCCAGACTGTCGAGGTACAGCTTGACGGTAGTGACTACTACTTTACTGTATTTGCCCGTCAAGGTAGCAAGATTCACCTGGTCGACGAAGTCATCCTAGCTGACTTAACAGTAGGTACCATTAACGGCATGTTCTATAACACCCAACTGTACGACCACCGCCAGTACCAAGCTGTTGGAGCTACCTCATGGGCCTCGAAAGCCTATGTTAAAAATGAGCCCGTGGCCCAATAATAAACCCTAAAAAGTTTTACCCGGTCACCGGAATTTAGTATATTAGCTATATAAGTTAAACAACAGACATGACAAAAGAACTCCTCTACACCGCCCTAGCCACCATAGCCGTCCTAGCCCTAGGTACCCTGGTCCTACCGCTAGTTATAGCCCTAGGCTGTAAAGCCCTCTTAGTCATGTTCACCCAACCCCTAGTAGTCCTAAAGTACATGTCAGTATTTGTACTAGGCTACCTAACTAAGAAATTCATTAAATAACCCCAGACACATGGACACACAAACCTTCCAAATCACCACCGCCTCCGGAGCAACCTACAAGTACGAAGGCACACTTGAAGCCCTAGCGCGCCATTTAGCGGCTCAGCCTGAGACCTCGACCTACACCGCCATCGAAGACTAACGCGGAAATTAGGAACGCGAGTCTCGTGTGAGGGTCTCAGGGCATGACCAGAGGGCATGTCTTCAATCAAAAGAAACAGGTAGTAATAATACAACTATAAGACAACAATGTCCTATAGGTCACTATACAGTTCCCCGCGTGAGAACTCTTGGTCCCACCCTTTGCGGGCCATGGCCCTTTGGGTCTTAGAGCCGTCAGAGCGGAGCGCCCCTTCCACTACCCCAAAAAAAGAAGCCTTAGCCTGGCCTTAGAGGTAGTATAATACTACACGAATCCACTACTACCACGGGCCGACCTGTATACCCTATAAGACTAATAGAACTCAAAGACATCGATACCCTCAGAGCAGGGCGGCCCGCCGAATGTACCCTGGGCCTCGAAAACCCCGGGGTCCTGGAAGGAGGGCCCGCTACCACGTCCTGAAACAGTGAAGCTCTTAGCACTATAATACCTTGGTACCCCAATAGTGGGCGGCCGATATAATAAGATACCCCATGAATAAACCACTACACGATCACACTACTCAGAGCGGGCCGATCTACAGCGGACCTTATACAGCCAAACAGTTCTTACAGCAATTAGAGAGGTCTTATGAAACCGGCGTTAGGTTTGCTAATAGGGATCTAAGTAATCACACTGCTAACCAACTGTCGTACCTCAGTAAGGGCTGGATTATCGCTGCCACTTCGGAATTCGGAGTCCTACTATACGACTCGGTACAAAACCCGACCGCTTATATGTCACGACTACCGGGTCATTGTTGGGTTGCGGGCCGCCATGAGCTTGACCAGTACTGGATTCAGAGTACTGCCAAACTGTAAGGGCCTGTAAGGGCCAACAGGTCCTAGAACACGATACGAAAAATGGGTCGAAGTAGCAGTTCGATGGATAGAAAAAATGTGTTTTTTTAATTTTTTAATTTTATGTTTTTTCATTTTTTTCCGAACTGATTTGGAATTTTCCCTCTACTTGGAAGATTAGAAGGCAGAGTAGCTCTGATTCTTTGACACTTGGAAAAATGCGTTTTTCTCTTTTTTTAATTTTATGATTTTATGTTTTTCACAAAAACATTTTTTTTAAAAATCATTTTTTTCTTTTTTTCATTTTTTCCGAGGGACTTAGAGGGAGGTAACAGAGTCTTCTGAAACTAATAGTAGATCGTGAGTATAATACCTATGAAGACCAAACTAAAGAATCAACTCCTTGACCTTGCCATCATCTTTGGCATGATTGGCGCATTGACTATGTCGATTGGAGTTGCCGCAGTAGTTGGCGTCATTTTATCAATGATTTTTGGAGGATCGCCATTCTGGTGGGCTGTTGCCGGCATCGCAGCTGACTTAGCTGCTAGCGCTTGGTTGGTCATTAAAATAGTCCGTGGATTCTGGGACGAGATTGAAAGAACTAACGTGTGAACAATATGACGTACGTTCATATAACACCTGATAATAAAAGAAATATAATGGCTAAAACCAAAAACAAAACAGCTTGGAAGACTAAGCCCTGTGCTAATGATCCAAAATCAAAAATGATGATCTGTATGAATTCAGATCTATCCCAATCGAAATGGGCCGATTACTATGAAGGCGAAGGGCCATGTGAAGAATGGGTTAAGATTGACATGGATTCAACCGCCGTTTTATGTTCTAAGTGTACTCAAATGACTCTTAAATAATGGAAAAACCAAAGGTAATCAACGCACTTGAATGCGAAGGTTGTAACGTCCCAAAGGGATGGGGTCACGAAGTTATCTTCGTGAATAATGAGCTGTATTGTGGAAAGCTATTGGTCTTTAAGAAGGGTTGCATGTTTTCTATGCACTACCACATGATCAAAGACGAGACATGGTATGTAGAAGAAGGTGAATTCTTGTATCGCTGGATCGATACTGAGACGGCTGAAGTTCACGAACAAAAGCTTCGTGTAGGTGATTCAGTTCGTCAGTTCCCTGGTCAGCCTCACCAATTGGAGGCCCTGACGGATGGCACTGTGTTTGAAGTATCTACTCAACACTTCGATTCGGATTCCTACCGAGTTTGGCGTGGAGATTCTCAAACCAAATGAACAAAGACATTCTAAAGAGATTAAATAGCGAGGATTGGAATTCTAATAAGAGTTCCAATCGTCCTCGTGTTTGGGTTAATGGCACGTTTGATGTCATTCATCGAGGACACGTTGAACTCATGAACTTCGCGGCACAATATGGCGACGTTCGTGTAGGTATCGATTTAGATAGTCGAGTTAAAGAATTGAAAGGCGAAGATAGACCAGTTAATAATTGGGAGGATCGAACCTATGTAATCTCTAACCTTAAGGCCGTTCATTCAGTTGTTGGATTCGATAGCGATGAAACGTTAATTGAATGTATCAAAGATTGGAAGCCCAGTGTCATGATCATTGGATCTGATTATAAGAATAAGAGAGTAATAGGATCAGAGTACGCAGGTAAGCTCGTCTTCTTTGACCGTATTGAAGGATATTCATCAACAAACATCATAAACCATGCAAGTAGCAGTATTCGGTGAGCTATGCACCGACAGATTCGTGTATTCAGAGATTAAGAGATTAAGTCCTGAAGCGCCTGTACCCGTATTAAATCCTATAGAAACGGTTGAAAATCCAGGAATGGCCGGTAACGTGGTTGAAAACATTCACGCGATGAATGAAGATGCACGAGTTCTTCATGTTTGGCAGGACGAAGAGATCACAAAGACTCGATTCATCGAAAAGAAGTCCAATCACATGTTCGTTCGATTAGACGAAGGCGAAGGACAAATCAGTCCTCTAGTTTTTGAAGATATGCCAGATCAAGTGGTTGACTTTTTACACTATGCAGATGCTACGATCGTAAGCGATTATGATAAAGGCTTTATGGATATTAAGACAATCTGTAAGATTGCTAAGGATTCTCACGTATCAGTGTTAGACAGCAAAAAGAAACTTTCGGTTGAAGTAGTTGACGCTTTCACATTTATTAAATTGAACGAGGGAGAGGCCGAGTACAATAAGAAACTCGTGGCACTTTATCCTGAGAAATTCATTGTAACCCTGGGCGCTAAAGGCGTTTATCATAATGGTAAATCGTATCCTTCTGAAAATCCACAGGAAACAATCGACGTCAGTGGAGCAGGAGATACGTTTGTGGCAGCCTTCACTCTTAAGTTTGTTGAGACTGGAGATACTTCAGAAGCCATTAGATATGGAAATGAGATGGCAGGTATGGTTGTCACCAAGCGTGGAGTAGCTGTTCCAAAATAGTACTGTGATAAGTTAATCAAAAGAGTGGATATATAAATTGAATTTGTGTTAAGAGTGGTTGAAAGACTACAATGATTTTGTTCACTCTATGAATGGGTCAATCTCGAAGAGGTTGACCCATTCTTCTTTATAAACAAATTGGTTTCGTGTGATATAACTAGAGTTAAATTAAATTCTACTCTATGGATAATCCATCTTGGAACAAACATGACAAAGCAACTGATGCTTGGCAAATTCTTCGAATTCAAAGTGAATTCACCAAAGGATTCGATACCTTTAATGAATTAGACGTACCCTGTGTATCCGTATTCGGTTCGGCTCGAACATCAGTGGGATCTAAATGGTACGAAGAAGCTAAGCAGTTTGGGGTCTTAATGGGATCTGAAGGATTTGGTATTATCACAGGTGGTGGCCCAGGAATTATGGCTGCCGCAAATCACGGTGCTCAAACAGTGAATGCCAAATCAATTGGCATTGGTATTGAATTGCCGTTTGAATCTGGCATGAATAAGTATGTTGACTATGGGGTAGAGAACCGTTATTTCTTCACACGTAAAGTGATGTTCCTTAAATACTCACAAGGATTTGTTATATTCCCTGGAGGTTTAGGTACATTAGATGAATTGTTTGAAGCTCTAACACTGGTTCAAACCGGCCATAACATAAAGTATCCTATTGTTTTAGTTGGTAAAGAGTTCTGGGGCGGTCTAATAGATTGGATCAAAGAAACTCTTGTTTCCTCAGGTCGAGTAAGCGAGAAAGACTTGGATCTTTTTCGCGTAGTTGACAGCGCAGTTGAAGCACGTGATAAAATTCTAGAATACTTTAACAAGTACACCAAAGAAGGTTCACCTAATTTCTAATAAGATACTCTTTTTTGAGTACCTCGATTAAGGCAAAATAAATAACTATATGAACTTTAAGCGCTTAACTGATCGCAGTGAAATCGAGATTGCAGATTACGTCCGGACTTACGTTGAAAGCGTGGGTAAAGATAGAGTCCAGCTTTATATAGGATGCGATAGTCAAAATAAGGGTGATAATACCATCTACGCAACGACCGTCGTTCTTCACATTGGTAATACAGGTTGTCACGTCCTATATAAGCGTGAAACCTTTCCGAGAATCTTTGATTTTTGGGCGCGCTTATGGGGTGAAGTTGAACGCTCGGTTGAAGTTGCTCTTCACCTTCAACAGAATGGCATCATTGTTGATAATATAGATTTAGATCTTAACGCCGATCCAACCACCCGTTCTAACAAATTAGTTCAAGCTGCAAAAGGATACGTTGAATCGCTTGGCATCAAAGCCAGGATTAAACCCAATATCTTACCCGCTATCAGCGCTGCGGATAACATCGTTAAGTAAACTATTTACGCCAAAGCAGTATAAATATCTCGAAAACTATTCCAAACAAATATGGCATTTGAAGATCCAAACGAATCAAGACGAGGTCCTAAGAAAACCGGTTCAACTCCATACCTAGATCAGTTCGGTGAAGATCTCACCCTAATGGCCAAGGAGGGCAAATTAGATCCAATCATTGGCAGAGATGCTGAGATCTTGAGAATTTGTCAAATTCTTGCTCGTCGCAAGAAAAATAACCCAATCATCCTTGGAGATCCAGGCGTTGGTAAAACCGCAGTTGTTGAAGCCATTGCACAAAGAATCGTAGAAGGAAAGGTTGCAAGAACTTTGATCGGAAAACGATTAGTTTCTTTGAACATGACTATCATCGTTGCAGGTACCAAATACCGTGGTGAATTTGAAGAAAGAATGAAGAATATAGTTGATGAGCTAAAGGCTAATCCTAACATTATCGTCTTCGTTGATGAAATTCACACGATAGTGGGTGCGGGCGGTGTAAGTGGTTCTTTAGATGCTTCAAACATTTTAAAGCCTGCCCTTGCAAGAGGACAAGTCCAGTGCATTGGTGCTACTACATTAGATGAGTACCGTGAAAACATTGAGGATGACGGTGCATTGACGCGTAGATTTCAAGAAGTATTCATCGATGCACCTTCGATCGAGGATACGATTCAAATCCTAGAAAGAATTAAGGATAAGTATGAGGATCATCACGTTGTCCAGTACACTCCCGAGGCTATTGAAGCTTGTGTCAAATTGTCTGACAGATATATCACTTCTCGTGAACTCCCAGACAAGGCTATCGATTTGATGGATGAAGCAGGTGCTAAGATTCACCTTCAAGAAATTAAGGTTCCTACTTCTATTAAAAAGATGGAGAAAGAAGCTGAACTATTAAAGCAGGATAAGCTTGAAAGTGTATCACAACAGGATTATGAAAAAGCTGCACAGTTCCGAGATCAGGAAATGAATAAGCGCAAAGATCTTGAAAAGTCAATCAAAGAATGGGAGCAATCTTTAAAAGAAGATCGCAAAGAAGTCGACGCCGAGGTTATTGCCGAAACTCTATCTCAACAAACAGGCATTCCATTGTCACGCCTTTCAGGTGATGAAAGCAAAATGATTCGTCTGCTCGGTGAAGGGTTAAAGAAAAAGATCATCGGCCAAGATGATGCAGTTGATGCTCTTGCAAAGGTTATTAAACGTTCACGTGTTGGAGTATCTTCACACAAGAAACCGATCGGTTCATTCATGTTCTTGGGTCCAACGGGAGTTGGTAAGACTGAGACTGTAAAGGCACTGACTGAATACATGTTTGGCTCCGAGGATGCTATGATTCGAATTGATATGTCCGAATACCAAGAAAAGTTCAATGTATCTCGATTGACTGGAGCGCCTCCAGGATATATTGGCCACGAAGACGGCGGTCAATTAACGGAAGCAGTTCGTCGTAAGCCTTATTCTGTCATACTATTTGACGAGGTTGAAAAGGCACACCCTGATACTTTTAACGTTCTTCTTCAAGTTCTTGATGATGGACGCTTGACCGACTCTCTCGGTCGCACTGTTGACTTTACTAATACCATCATTGTTATGACATCGAACGTAGGTGCTAAGAAAGCAGCTGAATTCGGTGGAGGTATTGGATTTACTAGTCGTTCGAATGTTGCAACTGAGAAAGCACAGATGGAAGGCATCATTAAAAAGGAACTTAAGAATAAGTTTACTCCTGAGTTCTTGAATCGCCTAGACGATATCGTTCTATTCGACCAGTTGACAGACGAACACATGATGAAGATCGTTGACATCGAACTCCTAGACTTATGTGAACGCATGTTTGAACAAGACATTCGATTGAAGTTCACTAAACAAGCGAAAGATTTCTTGGTCAAAGAAGGATATGACCCTGCATACGGTGCACGTCCTCTAAAGCGTGCAATTCAAAAGTATGTTGAAGACATACTTGCGGATGGTATCCTGGATGGTGAAATCGTGTCAGGTGAAAAGGTGTACACTATCACCTACACCAAAAATGATCAGAAACTTTCGTTACGTTAAGAGTATAATAGTAACAGAGTTTCTAATTATGATAATCTATAAAGACCGTTCATTCAGTACACAGTTTCAAGATCTAATTGCATTGATTAATGCAGGTGGATCTGAATCTCAACCACGTGATCTTAAAGTTCGTGAACTCATGTTGGGTCAAGTTAACATTGACCCAACCAACGCTTTCGCTGACTTTGAATCTCGTAAGTTCAACTTCAAGTATTTTGCAGGTGAACTTGCATGGTACCTAAACCGCGATTGTAACATTGACTACATCAATCAGTTCTCAGGTTTCTGGAAAGGTATCACCAATCCTGGAACCAATGAGATCAATTCTAACTATGGTAACCTCTTGTTTGGTGATCAGTTAAAGTGGGTTCGTGATTCTCTGTTAAAAGATCAGAACACTCGTCAAGCGATCGCCTTCTTGAACCAACCTAAGTTTCAGTTCGAAGGTAACAAAGACTTTGTGTGTACGATGTACCTCAACTTCTGGATTCGTAATAACAAGTTGAACATGAAAGTTCAAATGCGTTCAAACGACATCTTCTATGGTTTGACCTATGATGCACCTTTCTTCGCGTTTGTTCACCAACACATGTACTTGTGGTTAAAAGACACCTACACTGATCTTCAGTTGGGTACCTATCATCATTGTGCGGATAACATCCACTATTACGAACAACATTTCTCACTTGCGGATTCTATCTTAAACGAAGATCTAGAACTGCGTCGTTCATACCGAATGGAACTAACAGAACCTTTCTTCGTGTATGATAAAGATGGTAACTATCACCTCACCTCAAAGGGTATGATGTTCATTAATTCAGTTAATCGCCTAGTTGGTTCTGATTCTAAGATGAATGACTATCGTGATATGATTACCAAATACATGTTAACCTCAAGCGAAGTAGAAAATGTTTGAAGATTTTGAAGATTTTGACTTTGATTTCGAAGATGATGGAGTACCTCGTATTCGCGTTGACTCCGCAACTTCGGTCACTGACTTAGAACTAACACTCCAATCAAATCACGATGATTTCTTTCGTCGTATAGTTGATCATATTCTGTCACGTCTCGAAGGAGACAGACAAGTGCTTCCAGTCGCAATTCTAATCGATGAAGAAGGCGTTGAATATGAAATGCAGGTCGAAGAAGATGGATATAATAAAGCACTGGATAAGGCGAACGACTATTTCGTAACGATTGAAGAATACGAAACTTGTGACCTAATCAAACAAATGTACGAAATAATTGAAAAGAAAAATGGACTACGGTAAAGAGTTTAAGAAATACGCAATGAGCGATCACAACGTCAGCTCATCAAAATTTGACTACTATCAATCTCAGGTTGAATCATCAATGACGCCTTACATCCTTGAGGAGCGTGAGATGCGAGTTACTCAAATGGACATCTTCTCACGATTGATGAGAGATCGTATCCTATGGGTTGCAGGTGGAGTTAACGACAATATGTCAACGGTTGTACAGGCGCAGCTAATGTTCCTTGATAACGTATCTAAGGACGACATCACTATGCACATCGATTCTCCAGGTGGATCAGTTAAGTCAGGTCTATCAATGGTGGATGTGATGGAATGGATTAAGTCTGACATTAGAACCATTAACACAGGGATGGCGGCGTCAATGGGATCAGTACTACTTGGTGCAGGAACAAAGGGTAAGAGATCATCCCTAAAACACTCTAGAACCATGCTGCACCAATCTTCTGGCGGATTCAGAGGTAATATCCAAGATGCAGAAGTTGATTGGGTAGAATGGAAGAAGATTAACCTTGAATTGTTTGAACTTCTAGGTAAGTACTGTGGTAAGAAACCTTCACAAGTAATGAAGGACGCAACGCGTGATTTCTGGTTGACGTCAGAAGAGGCGATGAAGTATGGTATCATTGATGAAGTTATTCAAGGAGTAAGATAATAAGATACTCTTGTTCTAAATGATACTCTTTCACGAGAGAACAATTTAATATATAGAGTGTATAGTTTGAGTTATATCAAACCGCTCTACACAGTTCGAATCCGGTATTACTTAGGTGATACCGGATTTTTTATGTCATAAACTTTTTGTAGGTTTGTGGTATAATACTTTATGAAAGTCATATTCTTAGACAACGACGGTGTTATTTGTCTCGAAAGTAACTGGGGTTCACGCCACAAAAAACAGAAGAAGTGGGGAGGGATGAAGTTGTCTATGCGTGGAAGTGATATTCCTCTTGAATATCGTTTTGATAACTTTGACAAGAAGGCAATTGAGATCCTGAATCAGATATTAACTGAATCAGGGGCGGAGATTGTTGTATCTTCTGATTGGAGGTTTCACGCTACGTTAGAGGAACTAGGTGATTACTACGAATCTCAGGGAATCTGCAAGCGCCCAATCTCGACGACTGGAACGGTCAAGGACTTGTTTCCAAAAGAATGGTCTGTGTTGAGGTTCAGGGCCGACTTAGAACTTGAACGCAGTATGGAAATTCAACATTGGATTGATGAACATCCTGAAATCACCCATTGGGTTGCGATCGACGACTTGAACATGAGTGTTGATTTCTTAGAAGAACATTTTAGTGCGAAGGACGGGTCTGACGATAAACCCGGACTGACCAACTTTGTTTGGACTCCTCGTTCTTATGAGGGAATCAAACAACTTGGATTGCGCGAAAAAGTTTTACAATTTTTAACGTAAAGTTTTTCTAGGTCGTGGGAATTGGTTATATTTACCCTATAACAGATTAACTTAATCAGATATTATGATCGAAACATTTCAGAACCTTCAGTCTTTCATCGAGTTGTCGAACTCGTCCAACTCTAACGTTGATAAACTTAACGCCATTAAAGCGTATAAGAATGACGCTGAAGTGATGCGAGTTTTACGTTACACTTATGATCCATTTAAACAGTACTATGTTACTTCTAAAAACTGTAAAAAGCGCAGTGACCTGGTTTCTACAGACACTTACTACAATCTTTTTGACCTTCTTGACGATCTTAATGATCGTGTTATTTCTGGGCACAATGCTATTGCAAGGGTTAATGCGTTTGTTAGGACGTATCCTCAATTTGAAGACATCGTCTGGTCCATCATCGACCGAAACCTTAAGACTCGTTCAACGACGCAAATGATTAACAAGATCGTACCGGGTTTGATTCCTACCTTCTCAGTTGCACTGGCGGAAGCTTACAATGAGAAGACCGCGAAGAAGGTGGATTGGGAAGATACATGGTATGCTAGTCGTAAACTTGACGGAGTTCGTTGTATTGGAGTTGTTGACCGTAACGGAGATGCAAAATTCTATTCACGTGCAGGAAATGAGTTTGAAACCCTAGGTCGATTGTCGGCCGAAATCAAACAAAACCCTTCATTGTGGAACAAGGTTCTTGATGGTGAAGTTTGTCTCGTTGACGCTGAAGGTAATGAAGACTTTCAGGGTATCATCAAACAGATTAAGCGTAAGAACCACACCATACGTACTCCTAAGTATTTCATATTTGACACTCTTACACACGATGAGTTTCAGAATGAAACCAGTGAACGCACGTTCTGGATGCGAGATGCAGATACACTTGAAATGTTCAGTGACATTGACAGCGATATCATTACACACCTTGCACAAATTCAAATCTACGATGATGAAGGATTTGAAACGATGAATGAAATAGCAAAGAACAACAGATGGGAAGGATTAATGCTGCGAAAGAACGATACCTATAAAGGTAAGCGCAGTCAAGACATCTTAAAGGTCAAGTCTTTCTCAGATCAAGAGTATATAGTAACCGGAGTTGAGAACAAGGTTCATCGCGTGATTGTCAATGGACAAGAGGTTGAAGAAGAGGTGATGAGTCACGTTTTCATTGAACATCGTGGATGTAAAGTTAAGGTTGGCAGTGGCTTCTCACTTGAAGAACGTCGACACTATTACGCTCACCCTGAATTGATCGTCGGTAAGACTATCACGGTTCAATACTTCGAAGAAACACAAAATCAACACGGAGAGTTTAGTCTTCGCTTTCCTGTCGTCAAGGCAGTTTACGAAGAAGCTCGAAACTTCTAATGACAAAATCAGCAAAGAAACTAAAGAGGTGGTTTAATAAGTATCTGCTCGCTACAACGCCGTCAAAGACATTGTTAGCTGGGTTGATGGCTTATTTCCAATCTTTTCTTGGAGCTGTGGTAAGTGTCTTTATCGCTAATGACGGTGGAGTTATGGTCTTGGCCGGGGCGTTAATGTATTGGTCATTCGTAGTGGTTAACATTCAGCGTGCGGCTCATGGTAATCTACAGGGAAACATTGCCTTTGTGATTGGAGCTTCTCTTGGAACTTGGACGGGTACAATGTTCGTCTATAAACACTTGATGCAGTGGTTTATTTAGCACCTCCAAAATCAGAAGCTGAATTAGGTTATTACGTTACGTGGTTATCAAAGACTGATCATAGTATTACAATACTCCGTAACGTAGAAGATCTTAACGGTCCTTTGATCTTGGCCGGCGGCGCTGATATTGGTAAGAATCCAGAAAGAGATGCGTTTGAGTACTCTCTAATCCATAAAGCTCTCGAGAATGGATGGCCAATTCTTGGAGTATGTAGAGGAATGCAGATTGTTAATGCTTACTTCGGCGGTGACGTTGAGGATCTATTGGTTGAAGATAATCATAGCTCTTCACGAGACTTCATCATGGAAAACAACGTAGCTCGAAAGAAGAGTATCTACCATGAGGTTTGGGACGAAGATCACAACCACTTTCGAGTCAACTCTCGCCACCACCAACACTGCCTGAAAATACCGAGACCTTTACGTCCTATCATGTGGTCGTGGGATGGGATTGTTGAAGCTATATACGGTCCTAAGATCTTGCTTGTTCAATGGCATCCAGAAAGAAGTGAGGTATATGGATCTATGGCATCTGAATGGCCACTCCTGTGGTTAAAAGAACATTTGTAAAAAGTTTTCAAAAAGTTTTTCCAGGTCGCGGATATTTGTTATATTTACTATATGGAAAAACAAACCTACACCTTCCCTGCTCACGACACTTACGGTGGAGTGTTCACTGTAATAGAAACCATTAGTGGTACTTTCGTTTGTCCAGGGTGGCATCCTGTTCCTCACGGTACGTCAATGGATCAAATTAAAATTGACACAACTGGATGGGTTAGACATTCAGATCGTAATGCAAATCCTATTAAGAGCGTTGAATCTAAAGAATGGAAAGTTAATGGTTCTAAGCAAGGTGTAGTATATGACGTAGCGGTTAACGATAATGAATGGTCGTGTACTTGCCCGGCCTCTAATTTTCAACGCGGAGATTGTAAGCACATTAAAACCAAGAAAGCAGAATTAGTATAATGAAAAACGAAGAAGAACATAGTAAACTTAACGGTTTAAAGGCTCGTCACGTGGCTCAGATCATTCGTCGAAAGATGGTTCAGAAAGATCACGGTGATATGTCTAAATACTCACGCAAACAAAAGCATAAGAAAAATGGCGAAGATTGTTAGAAAGACCCTATGTCATAAATGTGTAGAAGAATTCAGTAAAAAGGAGTTCGATTGGGTTTTAACCAAGAGCTTTAAATGGGTTCCAGCAGAACAGAATGACGACCACTACTATGTACCAATGTGCAAAGCCTGTCAAAATGAAAAAGTCTAAAAATGGGTTGAATGCCCTCATCTATCTCTTTGACGATATTATAGCTGATAGGCTTGGCTATCCTTATGCAGAATACACCAGTGTCATTGAATCGATTGACATTGATGAGGCTGATTTTATTATGTCTGCCACATTTGAAATCATAGTTGAAGAGGAAGAAGGAATCATCAGCGATGAAACGGTTAATGACTTTCTTTTGGCCAAAGATCGGTTCTCAACTTTTCATGAAAGTTTTTTCAAAAAAAGTGCAGAATAATTTCCTCGGGTCAAATTTATTTGTTATATTTACTAAGTAATCAGATAACTAATAGCAACAATGATTGAATTAATCAAAATCCAACCGGTCTTCACCAAGTCTTTCAAGCGATTTGGTAAAGTTTATCCCGCTCAACCCACTAAGTATAGCGCTGCGGTAGATCGTAACAAGAGCATTACCATCTTCGAAGATGGCAAGCAAACTTCCACCTTTAACATGGGTGATACTGTAGTATATGATTCTTATAATCTGTACTACACTGGTAAGATCATTCAGATTTCTGAAACTTCGGTAACGGTTGAAGAACCATACAACATGTATGGTAAAGGCCATGGCCGTCGTCATCGTATGCCAATGGAGCGCTTCTGTTGGCGAAACTCCGGTCTTGATTTGGACCGCATCAATAAAGAAAATATCGAAACCTCTTATTACATCTAATCATGACAAACAAAATGCTAACCCTTAAGTGCGTTGAAGTTACATCACAGCGCCAAGCTGATAACGGAACAATCAGCTATTATGATCCTCAGACAAGTGTTTATTATAACCTCTATGAAAATGGTTATGTTCGTCGAAGCTTTGGTCGTAAACGTCTTAGAAACGGTAAACTGTCTGATGAGACCATTTATCAGTTGAATCCAACTCGCATGGTTGATCAGACTTATACATGGACAAATGGAATATCGCGCACATACAAATGCAAAGAGCGTATTATGTTGATGTCGCATGATGAGCGCGTTTCTTGTGCTGCTCGAGCCGTACTGAATTATCGTAACACCGTAAAGAAGAATGCAGAATGGCGTGAGAAACGCTTTACGTTGACTGCTATTCATGATGAAATCAGACAGTATCATGTAGGTAACTTGACGTTGGACATGGCACTTAACGGTATTAAAGAGCTCGTTAATCGGATCTAATCATGGCACAATTTATAGTTACACAAGAAGCTTCAATTCAAGGATCAGATCTTTGGCAAGGTGAAGTAGAATATAAAGGCGAAAAGCTACAGTACCGTTATCATGATGGTTACGACGGACAAGAGGTTTACGTTCTGACCGAACAGGGCTGGGAGATGGGAACCGAACTCGGAGATGTTATCTTTGCAGCTTGTCAAGAATGGGGTGGAGTAGAAGACTTTGGTCCAGTCGGTGAAGTGTGTGAAATTGACGATGACACGGTAGAGGACTACAAATAATGGGTCGAAAGAAAGTTCACAAAGCACAATGCTTTAAAGTTTATGAGTGGGCTGGAGAACACTGGACTCCAATCCACTCTGACGATTCAAGTGAATGGGTCGTTCCAATTAATATCTCCAGAAAAATTGTTGGAGGTGCTGTAAAAAAAGTTGAAAAACATTTCCTAGATTCACTGGAATTTGTTATATTAGCTAAATAAAATAATCCTAATCATAATGAGTAAAACTATTTTCATAGATCTTGATGGCGTGATGGTCGATTTAGAGGCCCACGTTGTTGCTCGCCACGGTCAACAGGGCCTGGCAAAAATTGGAATGTTAACCAGTGTAGACAAGCAATTGTTCCTTGATCCACCACCCATTAAAGGTGCGATTGAAGCTGTTAAGAAGCTTGCTGAAAAGCACGAAATCTTCTTTCTATCCACTGCGCCTTGGAGTAATTCTCAAGCATGGATGGACAAGCGTATCTGGGTTCAACGTAATCTTGGAAAGTTTGCTCACAAGCGATTGATTCTTTCTCACCGTAAGGACCTTCTAATGGGTGACTTCTTAATTGACGATCGTACCAAGAATGGCGCCGGAGAATTCAAAGGTAAATTGCTTCAGTTCGGTACTCCTGAGTTTCCAAACTGGGATGCAGTGTTGAATTTCTTTGATTCTATTGAAGAATGAAAGTTGTAGTTGTATATCGCAAAAGGCTAAACGCTAAACCTGAAATCGCGGTTTTTGATGATGTAAACGTTGACGACATTATTAACTCTAAAAAGAGAAAGCCTATCATTCCAAATGAGTGGTTGATAGATGAGGTTGGTGTTGGAGAAAGTTTTATCGACTACTATTCAAAGAAACTCAAGATAAAAATTACTGAAAAAAGTTACAATCCGATTTTTTAGTCTCAGATTTTATAGTTATATTTACTAGGTAAAGTTAACCAATTAACAAATATGAATAATCCTACATTCAATCTCTCAGAAGTCAAATGCAACGGTTCAGGCTATGGCTCATCTGTCATTAGCACAGAAAACAAAAATGCAATTCAAACTTACGTATCTGTTTATCGTAAGACAACCTCATTTGAAGATTTAGTCTATGAAATGGCTAGTCAAGACCAAAGCAATGATTATCTATACGGTCACAGATGTAAGGATGATTCTACTATTTCATATCGCATCTACAATGCGCTGGGTGTCTATGCAATGAATCTATTTGAAAATAGCAAAGAACTTTCTGAAATGTGGATCAACGCTCAAATTGAAATGTTCACAGGCGCAACTATGACTCACCTCGTTAAAGATGCTTTGCGAGATTGCGCTGGAGCTGATCACTGGTATACTTACGAAAAAGACTGGAATTAATGACGATCCTTGAACGTTGCGATCGAATTGTAAACACGTCTCACATTGTTTATAGCGATGACTCAACCATTCACACTGTTGATGGAGTCAACGTGATCGATGACGAAGTGTATGTATCATGTAAGGATGGTATGATGTTCTTAGACACAGACGTCTTCACACTCGAAGAAGCTGCTAACGTAGAACGTAGAATGATAAACATTACTAAATTAAACGGTATAAAATATAATGACTGATTACGGATATTGCTGCATTAACATGACCATGAAGGAACAACGTAACGTGTACGTTGGGCGCAAGATGATTAAGAAGACATTCGATCAAAAGGGCATTGCAGGTGCTGCTGAATTGGCCGAGGCTAACCTTAACGATATGATTGAAATTCTAATATGGAATAAGATCAAAGGTATCAAACTGTATCGTATGTCAAGCGATATGTTTCCGTGGATGTCAGAGTATGAACTGACAGATCTTCCTAATTACGATAAGATTTGCGAATTACTCCGGGAAGCTGGTCAAATCGCCCGTCAATCAGGTCAACGTTTAACCTTCCACCCTGGACCTTTCAATGTTATTGCCTCTGCCAATGAAGCTATCGTTATTAAGGCTATTAAAGATTTGCGCCAGCACGGAGAAATCATGGATCTAATGTGTTTACCTCGCTCTCCGTTTTCTGCCATTAACATCCACATCGGTGGTACTTATGGCGATAAGGAAGCCACCAAACGTCGATTCGCAGATAACTTCAAGCGTCTACCCGAAAGTGCTTCAACGCGATTAGTAATTGAGAACGACGATAAAGCGGCACAGTATTCTGTACAGGATCTTGTTTACATTCATCAAATGACAGGTGCCACACCGGTTACGTTTGACTATCATCACCACTGGTGTTACAATGACCCAATGCCCGAAGAACAAGCTCTTAAGCTTGCTTCTACCACATGGCCTAAAGGTATTAAGCAACTATGTCATTATTCGTCTTGTAAAAAGATCTACGAAGATCAATCTTCAAATAATATTCGTGCACATGCTGATTATGTTTACGATCGCATTAATGATTACGGTCTCGATCTTGATATCGAACTAGAAGCTAAAGCTAAAGAAAAGGCTTTACTCCAGTATGTGAAACAATTTCAAACCGAATTGGTATAAACCCCATAACCTTTAAACAAAAAAGATGGATAAACTACTATCTACCCTTAAGTCGCTTGGTAAAGGCGCAGTTCAAATCATCAATGAAATTGGAACCATTCTTCGAAATCCACAGTATTTACTAATCCTATTGGGTATGACATACTTGTTGGTGCAGATGGTAAATATCTTCGCAGGATTGCCTCACATCACATTGTATCAGACCCTTGTGATTACATTCTTGATGAACATCTATATCACTGTTAAGAAATAATATATGAGTTCAACTATGAAAATCAAAGCTTTGATAGCTCGATACGAAGCTGATAAGCTTGACGCATTGGCCACGCTAGAAGTCTATCTCCTCAATTCAGCAGGCATTGGAGAACACCCACAAATCCTAGAAGAAATGGATAAGTTGATCGACAAGTTGTCAACAGCTGAGGGTAAATTAGAAACCCTTAAGCGTTACGTCGTAGAAGATAAACCAGCAACTGGTGGCGTAACAGGTGCTCCTGCCCAATAACTAATACCTTGCGATGGTCATAAGGGTTCCCTATGGGAACCCTTTTTTAGTTTGATATATACTCAATAGCAAAAAAATATGCACTCTAGCATGAAAAAAGTATTTAGTCTGAATGAATGGGTTGATAATAACCCATCTCTTAACGAAGGTAAAAAGGAAGAGGCCATGGCCGCTGATATTTTTGGTGATCTTCTAAACAATTACGAGCCGTTTGAGCTTCAATCTATGTCGATTGAAGATGCTAAGGAAACTGTAATGGCTTATAAAGAAGTTCCACCTAGAATGGTTGACAAAGTTGCAAAGGCATTAGTGCTTATGGCACAGGACTTTGATTACGAAGAATTCTTTGAAGGCAAGGTTAATGAAGCTGGGATAAACGATCCTGTTCTAATCGCATTTAGAGCTGCTAGAATGAATCGTGAAAAAGAGCTTGCTAAACCAAAGCGTAAGCCACTTTACGGTAAAGAGAGACTGAAGGCTGAAGATGATCTATGGTACATTAGCCAAGAGCTAAAAGACCTTTATTCTGACAGAGGTCAAATGCTAATTGACATGGAGCAGGAAGCTGAAGTTGAAGGCGGTCCTATCGCCGATGAATACGGTGATAGACTTAATAAGATCGAAGACGAGATTCAAGCACTTATTGCTAAGAGAAACAAGCTTGAGATGAGATTAGCAGAATCAGTGGTTAATGAAGCTAAATTTAAAGCCGGCGACAAATGGGAA
>Ga0181560_10001939_pt1 | contig 19259 bp, 9 predicted proteins | sample 011ome_20_FD_133751 | JGI IMG/M metagenome (GOLD analysis project Ga0181560, IMG submission 133751) | Coastal salt marsh microbial communities from the Groves Creek Marsh, Skidaway Island, Georgia - 011509CT metaG (megahit assembly) | ecosystem: Environmental > Aquatic > Marine > Intertidal zone...
CTTCTTCTTCTTCTTCTTCTTCTTCTTCTTCTTCTTGCGTGTTGTTTGTGTGACTTGTGGAGCAACGAAAAAGTTTTGCAATTTTTTTGCGATTTTTGAGATGAGAAACGAATTTACCCGCATTGCCCCCGCAGAGACTTCTCCTGTCACATATCGTTCGCTCTCTGTACCTACCTCATCATCATCGTCACGCAGAGAGAGAGAGAAAGAATTGTACCACATCTCGTACCCGCATATATAATCACAGGAGACGGCGCGTAAGAGGCAAAAGTTGATCGAGACTTCTCGGAGAGAGAGCGCGCGCGCGAAATTTTTCAAAAAGGGGGACGAGGAAGAAACCTCTTTTAAAAAAAGACAGAGAGAGAGAGATGGAGTTTACGAAACGATTTCATCAGTTTGGATCGTTCGCGTCCAACATCGTGAACAACACGAAGAATGTTCAGATGCCGCAGAACCCCGGGCAAGTCTTTTGCATCGGCGCCGGTTTGTTGGGGACCGTGGTGATTAAGGTGACGAAAAAGAAAAAGACATTCGTGCATCCCCACGAAGAATATGAGCACGCTTTGGAGCGAATGAAATCGGCGGAAAGTCGAATCGAAGCGGTGTCTTCGCTCTTGAAGGAGATGACAAACGAGTGCAACGAGACGAAAGAGGAATTATCGATAGTTGTCTCGCAGAAAAACGCCATCGAAAGGATGCTCGAAGAGTTAGAGAAGGCGAAAGAGCAAGCAGAGAGAGCGTCGCGAGAATTGCAAAAAAGCGTGAACGTGTTGACGAGCGAGCTGGAGACGAATAAAGAACGACACGTGGAGAAAGTGAAGCAGTGGAGAAATGAAATCGTGAGCTATCGCGAGAAGTCGCACGAAAATTTCTTGGCGGAGATTATCGGGTTAGTGAGCGATATGGACAACGATATTCAAATAGAAGTCGTGCCGCACATGTTGCCGCACGAAAGAGCCGAAGTGCATTTGAAAGAAGGCGAGAGCGAGTGGGAACACAATCCCAGATTTGCGTTAGAAGATAGCGCGAGATTGTCAATATTGGCGAATTGTGGGAAAAGCGCGAAGGAAACGAAACAAGTGAAAGCAGAAAAGATTCTCTCGCACGCGACGAAGAAAGTAGAGTCGCCAGCGCACGTGAAAAAAGTCGCAACGCCGACGAGAAAAGCGTTTGCGAGAATTACAAACAATCAAGTGACACAAAACATTACCGAAAAGATTATCACGAAGACGGCATCGATGAAACCGAAACCACCACCACCTGCGAAGAAGAACATGTTGTCTTCTTCCCCGGACGCCAAAATATCTAACAAAGAGTTTGGTGAGATGCTTTATTTCGATTTCGAGAACAACAACAATGTGTCGGATAATAAGGCGTCCGTTGGAAAGTTAGCCGGTGCTAAAGCTAAGTTCATGGCAAAGTGGAACTCTTCGAAAGCTGGAGCCGTTGCGGAAACAGCTTTTGGGGTGTCCGACGTCAAGCGAGCGTTCAAAATTAACGGGCAGTTCGAAGAAATTGAATACGTTTCACCGAGCAGACGAACGGATCTATCAGTTGTGCGATAAAATATGATACGATGAACATTTGTTTAAAAATGATATTTCTCTTTGTTTTCCCATTAAAACTGTGTTGTGATATGTGTGTGCATGTATTACATCTCTCTTGTTGATTCTTTTAAACAGTCGTCTTTTGCTTCTTCGCCGCCTTCTCGTCATTCGCGTCCGCCTCTTTCTCGATGAGACTGATCAAAGTTTCTACGCGTCGTTGCAACTCTTTCGGAGTTCTGGACTTAATGAACCAATCGAATCTGAATTGCCAGTGTTGCCTGATTTGCGCCTTCAACTCTTCCCAGTTCCCAAAGCCGACCTCTGTGATGGAACACAGAAGGAATCGATCTTCCTCTTCGGTATAAGATTTCACCTTGTTCGGGCCATATACAACTTTCAATTCGCGCCACGGGTTCTTATAAAGCGAGAGTTTCTTCTTTACTGCCTTCAACATGTCTTCTTGTCTTTGAATCTTCTGTTCTCCTTTTTTGATATTAGCTTCAATTCTCTTCCAATCGGAAATCTCCGTGCAACGCTCCCAAAATACTTTCGCGTACTCTTTCACCTCGCTTAAAGTCTTACCTTCCATGTCCAGGGCAATCGCTTCCACATTTTTTCGGCCGTGCGTTTCACACGCTCTGCAGAAAAGTTGGAAATCTCTCCTGTTCCAGTCCGTGAAACCCGCAGCGAGAAGACTGCTGTACTCTTCCTGTTCTTCTTGCGTGAGTGCAGGAGGGGCTTTTGGGTCGTCCGGTTCCTCCACCTCTTCCCCGTCAGGGCCAGTTGTTCTCGGTCTGTTTTGTTTTTTCTCCCACTCGTACGTCTTGCGCTTGACATCCTTGTCGTAAAACGCTTGAATTTTCTTGACTTCAAAGAACTGAAAGTCGTTCATTTGTTGTAAACGCGCGATTCTCGGGCCAGACTTGCCGCTCGGACGTCCGCCTTGGTTCATTTGGTCTTTGTAGTACTGGTTTTCGCTGTAGTTTTTCTTTCTTTCCCGCTTTGGTGGATCGATCCAGTTCGAAGAAATGATGGCTTTCATGTCGATGCCTTCCGGAAGCTTTTTGGCCTCTTCCTTCGCCTCTTGCTCTTCGAAATCGTACAAAGAAGCGTCCGCGTTCATGGAGAACTTCAAAGCTTTGTCCGTGAAACCAGACATTTTTTCGTTCAGTTGCTTCGTTGCCTCTTCACCCTTGGCGATAATTGCATCGACGTCTTCAGCCGTCAAATCGGTAACAGCCGTGGAATCAAAAATGTTCTCCGCGCCAAATCGAACCATGTTCGCTAAATCTTCTTTGTTCACAGATTTCTGATTCTGCTGCAAACGACCTTGTTGAATGACTAAAGCGTCCAAGGCTAACTTTTTGTACGCCTTTTCGATGACTTTCTCTTCGACGGAATTATCGGTACAAAAACGAAAGACAGAAACTTCCTTCTTTTGACCAATGCGATGCGCTCTGTCCATCGCCTGTAAATCCATCTGCGGGTTCCAATCGGAATCGTATAAGATGACGGTATCCGCGGTAGCTAAGTTAATACCCAAGCCACCAGCTCGGGTTGACAAAAGAAACACAAACTTTTGCGTGCCCGGTCTGTTGTACTCCTCGATGGAGTCCTCCCGAATTTGACCATCGGTGTTACCATCAATTCTGCAGTAATGATAACCGCGATACATCAAATAATCTTCCAAGACGTCCAACAAGCGGGTCATTTGGGAGAAAATCAACACTCTTGAGCCGCGTTCTTGAAGCTTTGGGAGCAATTTATCCAGCAAAATCAACTTACCAGAAGTTGTGACGAGATGTTCGCCAGTTATGTACGGCGGTCCCGGCTCGGCACCTTCGAACAAGTACGGATGGTTGCAACACTTTCTCAGTTGCATGACCATGTTCAGCAATCTCGCCCGATCCGAGCCAGAATTCACGACGTCGATATCTTTTTGTAAGATGCGCTTGTAAATTTGCTTTTGTAAATCGGACATGCCAATCTTCAAAATCGTCTCTTTTTTCGGTGGTAAAGATTTCTCAACCTCAGCTTTCAAGCGTCTCAACAAGAACGGTCGCAAAACTTTGTGCAGCTGCTGAACGACGTCGACGGATCCACCGTCTTCGTCTTCGACGTTCGCGAAAAAGTCGTCGAAATCTCCCGCGACGGCGAAAACTTCAGGCAACAAAAAGTTCAAAAGCGCCCAAAGTTCGTGCAAGTTGTTTTGCAACGGAGTACCCGTGATCAACATGCGGTTATTGCACGAAAGCATGCGCAACGTCACCGCTAACCTGGACTTTTCGTTCTTCAAACGGTGCGCTTCGTCAATGACGATGTATCGCCAGTGGAATTTCTTCAAAGCTGACTTTTCTTTGATGACCATTTCGTAGGACGTGACACAAACGTCGAACGCGCCTGGACGCATCGAGTCTCTTTTTTGCTCTTCGCGAGCCTCTGCGTTACCGTGAAATTTGAACACTCTCAGAATCGGACACCATCTCTTGAACTCGTTCATCCAGTTACCAAGCGTAGACTTTGGAACGACGACTAAATGCGGACCCGTGATACCGCGATATTCGTGCAAGTACCCCAAGAGCGAAATCGTTTGAAGTGTCTTCCCCAAACCCATCTCGTCGGCTAAAATACCATTGATGCCTTGGTCAAACAGCTTGATCATCCAGTTCAAGCCTTCGATTTGGTATTGTCTCATCGTGCCAAACTTAATGCACGATGGTTGCACAGTTAATCTCGTCCCGTGAAAGTGATCTTCGTTTTCAACCATCTCTTTATCCTCCTCGTCCTCGTCGATGGTTTCCTTTCTTGCTTTCTTCCCTTTCTTTTCCTTTGCCGCGTGAGCCTTTGACCCGGCGAGAAAGTGCGCGAAAACCTCCGTTTCCGCCAAGAGCATCTTATACTTTGAAGTCTTGTTCCCTTCCTTCGCGATTTTCTCGTTTTGTTCTCTACGCACGCGTTCGAGTTCTTCTTGCTGTTGCTTCTTCAGCTCTCGCAAACGCGCCTTCTCGGCTTTCGCCGCGGCGAGCTTCGACGGCGATATGATTTCACCATCGTTGCCCTATAAATTAAATACGAATGACAAGAGATTGATAGACGTTTCGTCAGTTGGAGATGAACGAGGCAAACGATAGATATCACGGTTCGGTTGGCGTTTGTGATTCGCAAGGTATTTTTTTTTCCCTCGCAAAGCGCGCCGCGCTCGTTGAGTGTTGTTGTTGAGAGAAGGAAGAAAGAGTTTTTAAAAATTTTCGACGACGACCACAACGAGACTGACGACGAAAAGACCGATCCGAGAAAAAATGGATACGTCGCGTATCGCCCATCCGGAAGAACGCATGAAGAGAGAGAGAAAGAGAAACACGCGCCGCGCGATGAAGCGTCGTCGCGCTCCTCTTTCGTTCCCTCCGATATCTTTTCTCGCGCGTGCGCTTCGCTCGCGCGCGGTTTCGAGCGGCGCGATAAAAAAAAAAGACCGATCTCCCCTCTCTCATTCAAACTAAAAGAGAGAAAAAGAAAGAAAAAACAAAAAATCGTCCTCGACGTCTCGTCCTTACCTCTTTCTGCAAATTCTCGTCCTCGCTGTCGTAACTCTCCACGTTCGTCTCTTCTTCTTGCGCGTTGGTGTCGTTATCGTCGTCCGCGAACGCGATGTCGTCGTCCGACCCGGACTCGTTTCCTTCCTCTTTGCTCATTTTTTTTCCTTTTTTTTGAACAGAGAGAAAGAGAAGGAAAAAGTGAAGGAAAATCACAACTCTCTCTCTTCTTCTTTCACCTTTTTTGGTCCAAGTCGACCTCAAGTCGTCGTCCACCAGAAGAAGAGAGAAGAGAGAGACTTGAGAGAGAGAGGAAGAGCGAACGAAGAGAGCTTTTTCAGGGTTTAATGATGAGGCCTGTGGTGTGCGTCAAAATCCAAAAAATACACGCAACCGTGTCCTTCCTTCCCTTCCCTCTTCGTGTCAGATAAAATACACACACAAAAAATATACGATGTCGACGACGACGAACGACGCGAATAAGAAGAAAAAGCGCCGCGACGTTCGCAACGAAGAGGCGGTGTTGAAATCGCTCTCGTCCTTGGACGCGTTCATCGACGAGGTTCACACGAGTCTCATCTTGCTGCACTTGAACGAACCGCCTCTTTTTTTCGCCCTCAGAGCCTTACAAAGGCGGTCTCAGAGAGAAGACGAAGGTATCGGACCAACGCGCGTGCCGATACCGAAGCAGATGATATGCGAGTTCGGCGTCGGCGCTGGACACACGCTGGAGAAAATTAAAGAATTTTTTCCGGCCGGGAAAACGATCGTCGGGTTTGATTCGTTCGAACGTCTTCCCGAGGATTGGATCCCGCAGAGGAGGAAAGGCAGTTTCTCTCAAGGCGGCGAGGTGCCCAAAGAACTCCTCGGAGGAGAAAACGTGTCCATCGTGAAACGCTTATCCAGCGACACCGTCCCAAACTTTTTTGATGCGAACAAATTCGCAGAAGTAGAGCTGTTACTCTTGCACATCGATTGCGACTTGTATCGAAGCACGAAAGAAGTCTTGGGCGAAGCGTTGGCGAAGACGTTGAAAGAGAACAGATTTTTCATGTCTTCGGAAGTACCGCTGTACGTCGCTTTCGATGAACTCATCGATTACCCGACGTACCAAAATCACGAAATCAAAGCTCTGTACGAATTTCTCGACGAAAACAAAGATTGGCTCGAATGCGTCGTGATCGGCGCCGACGGACGAGAAGATACGGGCGCAAAGTTACGTTTTTACAAGCCGGAGGAGATTTGTCCTCACCGAGTGTTGACGCTTTTCCGCCCGACGAAGAAAGCGAGGAAGGATTGGCACGCCGGAGAAAGAGAGAAGAAAAGATTCGCCGAGGAAGCGAGTAAAAAGTTCATGTGCTCGATGAGTTGAGATTCGTTTTTTTTCTCGTCGTTGTGTTGTTAGTCGCGAGTGTCCAAATATTAAAAATCAGATTTAACTGGTACTTTAACTAACTGTGCGTGTGTATTTGTATGCATTTCCATCCCCCACTTCTTTTCTCTTTGTAAACAAAAGAGATAATGACGGCGCATTCTGTCGCTCCGCCGCATCTGATTACCAAAGAAAAAGACTTGGTCGATTTATCATCTTTCATCTCGATAGTCTTGGCGGAGCTGTATGATCATCGCTCGTCGACTTCTTCTTTATCAACCGCAACAACCGCAACGACATCAACGAGAAATCTTATGCAAACGCCGCTAGTGTACGCGTTGACACAGTTGCGAAGAAAGCACTCGAGATTTACGAGGAGCGATAAAAAGGAAGAAATGACCACAGAATTCGTGGTTGCAGAGTTTGGATGCTACACGGGTGGCACGTTAGGACAGATTGTCGAGTATCTATCAACAACAGAATCACCTAATTCCGTCGAAGAAGAAGGGGAATTCTATACCATCACGAAGAAAATATACGGATTCGACTCGTTTGAGGGATTACCGGAAAACTGGTACAATAATCGAGGAAAAGGATGGTTCAATTTGGATTCGAAGGAGATTTCAGTGCCAGGAGCGGAGATAATCAAAGGATGGTTTGAAGACACCGTGCCTGGATTTTTTTGCAATACGCTGTCTCGCGCAACCTCTGTTCTTGCATTGGTACACATCGACTCCGACCTGTACTCTTCCGCGAAAGTTGTGCTAAACGAACTCGGGAAGTTTTTACGAGAGAGCGCGCAGTTTCGAAGCAACGAGCTTCCTCTGTATCTCGTATTTGATGAGCTCATAAACTATCCAGAATTCGAGAACCACGAAATCAAAGCTTTGTATGAATTCTTACTCGAGACGGACGATTTTATTCAGTGCGAATTGATTGGCTCCGACCAGCGCGTGAAAGGTGGAAAACCTCGATTCTATCGGAAAAATGAACCCTGCGATATGCGCGTTTTGTTTCAACTGCTTCCGAGAGCGAAGTAGTTTCAGAGACGCATTTTGATTTGTTAGATTATTTTTAGTGCTTAGTTTTAGTTTTAGAGGATTTGTTAAAATCCACGCTTACACGCCACTCTTTATTCATAGAATCTCACTGTATGTTATGAAATAAGCTTCTTCTTCTTCACTCGGTCCGCGATTCTCGCAGGTTCGTCTTTTTTTGACTGCGAAAACCTTCCGATACCTTCGTCGAGATGAGCAGTCCCTTTGACTACTTGCACGACGTCTTCGTCCATGAGCTTATGTTTTAAACCGCAACGTTGGCCCATGTGTTTCGCTGAATATCCCCACACTAAAGCGTACTTTAACTGCTTCGGTAACTCCGCGTGTAGTTGTTCGGCAAATTGGTTCAGCGTAATCCCACCTCTCGCTTCGGATAAAACTACTGGTTCTTCAAAATCTGGCTTCTCGCCCATCTTTTTCGCATATACGCGAACCAAACCCATCGCATTCCACACCGATTCTAATAATCGATCGTAGCCGAGCTGCTTCGTACACGAAATGCATATCGAATCCGGCCTTCTACTCAATCTATCCACCTCCTCAATCGTCAACGCGTCTACTTTATTATACACGTACAAACACTTAATATACTTCCTATTTCCCTCTAAGACGTCGATGAACTGGTCGACCGTGCAATCTTCTCTAAAAATCACCTCGCAATGGTTCAGTTTATACTCGTGTAAAACGTTCATGATTGCTTTGCGATCGATTTTAGTCAGCCCTCCTGGAACGGTATCTGACACTTGAACGCCCCCAGATTTCTTCTTCTTGACGTATATTCTTGGTGGTGTTTGATTCAATCGCAACCCAACCGCCTCCAGCTCTCTCGTTAATATTTGTTTGTGCGCGTACGTGGTATTTGCAGCTTCAGACTTCATCGCGTCTAAAACCATCAGAATCAAATCCGAACTCTTCGCCACCGCGATGACTTGCCTTCCTCTCCCTTTACCTTCGCTGGCGCCTTCAATGATCCCGGGTAAATCCAGCAGTTGTATTTTCGCGTCGTTGTAGTGTATTACTCCCGGTATGCACGTCAAAGTTGTAAACTCATAGCTGGCCGCTTCGCTTTCCGTGCTCGTTAACTCCGACAATAACGTAGACTTCCCCACGGACGGAAATCCAATCAACGCGACTCTTCCGTGACCGTATCTGTTCACCTCAAAGCCTCTCTCTTCCGAAGACCCTCCTCCTTTCGCCGGTTCTAAAAGTTCGCGCTTAAGTTTTGCTAATTTCGCCTTCAACGTCCCGAGGTGCGATTCTGTCGCCTTGTTTTTCTGCGTGCGAGACATCTCCTTCTCGATGTCCGCGATGCGCTCGAGGATGCCCATCTTGATTGATTTTCTTTTTTATGCACTTCTTGTTGTGTGTATCTTCGGCGCACGCGACGCGCGCAAAGAGGATGTTTTCCAACTTTTTGTTGTGTGGATTCGTATTTAGGTATTTCTTCGTTATGTGTGTTTTTTCTACGCACTACAAAAGTGCGAACGGACGCGCGCGCTCATTTTTTACTACATTCACCCGCTGCTACATCTATAAATATCGACTACCTCTCCTTCGTATTCTACTTTGAACGACAGACTGAATAATACCAGACGCTACACCGACGAGTCCTAAAGAAAACACCGCTTTTGACTTGACACCGAGTCCCATCGCGATAGGGACGATATTCAACGGCGACGCCAACGCCAACGCGCTATTCTCGTATTGTCGCTCGAAGGAGGAATAAAGGAAGCGCGCAAAAAAGAACGCGCTTGGAACAGAAAACGCAGCAAACATGGCAGAACTAATACCGTCGTTAGTGTTGCACAAAAGAGCTTGGGCGAAGTATCCGCACACGACTGTAACGTACGCGCAAAATGATGCCTTTTCGGTCTTTGCTAAGAAAAGGATGCAGGAAACGAGCGGTATCGTAATCAAACTCGAATCCTCGGAATCCCAAAACACGACTAGCGTTGCAACGTACGCCGCTAGTGTGGCGATGTTTCTAACGCGATTCAATGCTACATCACCATCATCATTGGATGTAGCTTTCCTAGTACCGCTGTTAAAGTTGATGTTTCTTGCACTCGCGCTTTGCCTCTTTCGAACAAACGGATTGTACATTTTGTTGTCGTCATCCGGGCGGCTTGTATTCGTCGTTCGTCGTGCTCTCCCGATCGCATAGGAAGTATACTTCGCGCTCAACGCGCAGTGTAAGAAACAAACAGCAACGACAGAGAGTAAACTGTAAACCTCCTCGTCGCCAATCATCGCGGATGTGGCAAATGCTATTGCCAAAATCATGGCGTAAAATACACCAACGCTTTGGTATTGAACAAAAGCGCCGCACAACGCGCACACCACGACGCTCTCTTTCATCACGAACAAACCAAAACACAAGCCACTAATAGTTCCAACACCGAACAAACCGAAAACTATGGATAATATTAGGAACCAATTCCTGTACGTGTCTTCCTCGTCGCTATTGCTACCTCCTAGTGAATACATGCTATTACTATCTGGTTCTCTGTCTGGAACGTGGTCTTGATCGTACCAGAACCCGACTTCGCCTTGCCACGGCAAAGGCGGCTTTATTATAACGAGGAGGAGACCGGCTATCATACAAACCAAGCGCGCTTTCCGGAAAGATTGAAATCCACCGAGTGCGCTCGTCGCGCACAGCAAAGATCCAAACAATCCAGCATCCGTTGGGCGATGGCCGGTGAAGAGAAATAAAACGTCAAACAGCTCCAACCTCGCGTACAAAAGTCCGAGAACGATGAGTATCGTATACTTGGACGCGCTCGCACACATCAGGACAAAAACTTTCATCCAATCGAGATCCAAAAAAATAGAAAGTTTGGAAATATACACCGTATAAATGAGCATATCTGGAAACCTCGTCTTTGAAAGATTGAGCATTTTCGTGGAAAGTTGAACGCCGCAGAACGTCGTGAGCGCTATTAAATACGGTGGGTAAAACGTGCTCCCATCTTCTTGAATCTCGTTGTATAACATCGTTTCCACGTGCGCCATCACGGCAGCTTGCACGAAAAGCATACCAAACAAAATCTCTTTCGAAAATTCCATCAGATATAAACCAGGAACGGCAAACGTGATGGAGGTGATCAATAAAATGCCAAAACACGTATTCTCCATGCCTTCGATGAACCAATAATTCCTCTTCAAGAAATATCCAACCGTTGCGATCGCTAAACACATAAATACAGCGTAAATTCCGATGTTTAATCTCGATATATCGATAAGCGATGCGATGCCAAGGACGACTGCACCGCCGATGAGTAATAACACAGAGTATTCAGTCGTGTCAACGACCCGCAACGCGACTGCGACCACCGTCACGAGCAGCGTCATTCTCGTCTCGAACAAAACCGTCGCCCCGAGAGAGCATAAAATGACCACGTGCAACGCGTGCTCCCACGATACAGAAGGCGATTCCATGAGTGTTGGCCAATGTGTACCAACGTACACGAACGCTGGACAAAAACACACGCAAAATTTGTGAATGTACTTTTCCCGACTCGTGAGCGCTCTTTCTCCCGGCGCTTTCGTGCTCCCTCTCTGTCGTCGTCCCCTAGATGAAGACGACTTTCTATCGCCCTCGTCGTAGAGAACGTGAAACAATACCATCAAAACAATCTGTAAATAAAACGGCGCTAAAACCGCACCCACAGATGCCATCAACGTCCACCCGATCAACGCTCCGCACACGGGTAAAATCGAAGCCACGAGAACGCGTTCCATCCATCTCCGCACGTTCGGATGTTCCGCTTCCACCCATTTGAACTGTAAGCTCGCCCAAAGACCGCACAAAAACAGCATGATTCCGTTCGTGGTCAACAAAAACAACGAAATAATCGTCGGCCGCAGCGGCGCAAAGAACAAATCGGATTCAATCAGCATCGCCAGGTATATCGAAAACAGCGTGAGCCAAACCGCCACGAGCGTCAACTCCGGGTATCGCAACAAGTCTAAAATGTACGACACCGCGCACCCGACGAGCAAAGTGGTAAATATGCCGTCTTCGCCCGCGCCGAGAAGCATCAAAACACACGGAAGTAACGAGAACGCGTACAAATAAGAGTTGTTGTTGTCGTCGTCGTCGACGACGCCTTTCCTCGCCCTCGTCGTCGTCGCAAACTTCGAATTCATATTCATCGCATCATCAAATCGACTCTCTCGAAATTGTCGTTAATAAGAGCTTTTTTCCTTTCTCTCTTCTGCAGCAACAACAACGCGCACTTCCAATTCGTTTCTTCTCAAGCAGGGAGAAAAAAAAACAGAACTCGTCTTTTCATCGGTCTTCGTCTTCGTCTTTGTCTTTATCGTCGTTTTTCCTGCTCACGTCTGAGCGTAGTTAGGGGAATTTTTCTCGCGTGACGATGATGAAAAAAAAAGTGGTGCGTGTGTGGCGAAAATTTTTCCAATTTCGTCATAACAAAAAAAATCCCCGCGCGAAAGAGACAACGCGACGCACACGCGCACGATGACGACGACGACGACGACGCTGACCGCTTCCTCCTCGCTGGTCTCGACCAGAGTTCAGCAGCAGCAACGAAAGCGAAAGAATAGCAGCAGAAACAACAACAACAAAAACGTCGCCATCAAAATCAAAGCCTTGGGTGGATTTGGCCCGGAGATAAAGCCAGAGGAGATACGGAGAATACAGGAGGAGCGAAGGAAGAAAATAGAGCGGGCGAAAAGAGACGCCGAGGCGAGGAAAAAGAGTAAGAACGCCCCCAAAGCGAAAGACGATGAAAAACCACCGAAAAAGTTCTTCGGATTGTTTTGAGAAGAGAGAGAGAGAGTGCTTTTCTGTGCACGTGTATATGTATCATCCTTTCGCGCAAAAGTGTGTGTAATCTGTTTTTTTTTTCCCAAAAAACATCCGTGTCCGTCCCCGTCTGTCTGTCTGTCTGTCTCTCTCTCTAAAAAGGGGTGCCTCTCTTCTCTCTCTCCTGCCAGTCTAGGGAAATGGACTTATTAAGTCCCCGTCGTTATAGGTTTTTTATCGATTTTTAGGCCCAAAATTTCTTTTGTTTTTCCCACTCGCTTGCTTTTATTATTATTACTCGTACGCGTAAAAAACACACGCACAACACGCACGCCTCAATCGACATAAATAAACGCCGCGACGGAAAGCCAGACATAAAAGACACACACTTACACACACACACACAGAGAGAAAAGGGTGCTTTCTTCGTCTCTCGTCTTTCGCTCGCCCGCGTGATTTATATATAGCATATACGTATACGTATAAGAAGAGAAGAAAAGTTTGAATCTCAACTCCTCATTGCGTTGTTCGTGTGCGCTTCATTCGTAACGGGCAAAACTACGAGAAAAAACGAGATGTCGTCCACGTCGCCGCCTTTTTCCTCCTCCTCCTCCTCTTCCTCCGCTTCCATCGAGCAAACTTTGCGAGAAACGTTCGCTCAGTTAGAGAGTGGATTCAATCAATCCGCGATATTACGAGGCGAACCGACGAGAGCGCAAACGCATTTGAAACAGTTGACGAACAAAATGGCTGACGGGAAGAAACTGATTAAAGAATACGAGAGACGAGCGAAAGAGGAAGTCGAGGAGGAAGGTAATAATAATAATAACAATAGCATGGCGGCCAGGTTGGACCAGATTCAGTTGACGAAGAAAAGAATGGTTTCGGAGTTGAATAGGTTTGTCACGATGAAAAAAGCGGCGCAAAATGCCATCGCGGAGAAGCAAGCGGCCATCGCAGAGACAACGAGAGTGTCGAGTTCGTCCGCGGCGCAAGTGTCTCGATTGGCTGGAGTCATGCCGACGTTTCAAAAGATGCACGAGATCAAAGAGAACGATGATTTGCGAGAGATGGACTCGCAACAGCTCGTTCAACACGGGAGAGGAATGATGAACCAGACGGATAAATCAGTCTCGAGGTCGAAGAAAATTGTACACGAAACTATCGAAATGGGTGCGGTGACAGCGGCAAAGCTGAAGGAACAGACGCAAAAACTCGACGAAATTACGGATGAGTTAGACGAGCTTCAATTTTCCGTTCGGAAATCGTTGAATCTTGTTCGAGATATTACGAAAGGGTTAGCCTCGGATAGGTGCGTCATTACGCTGATGCTTTTAGTTGCTTTAGGAGTTGTCGCGGTAATTATTGTTAAAGCCACTGGCGCGGATAAGAAGAAATCGAGTAGCCCCGCCCCAGCGCCAGAAGGTGCGTCGGCGAGGAGATTACTTTTGCACGCGATTGAATATAGTTTAATGTAATTTTAAGATAGATGATGCTTTAGAGAGACATTATATATGTGTACAGTTTGATATCCCACTTCTTTTTTTACAATTGAATTCTGGCTCTTTTCAGGCGCCTATGTGCTACGTGTAATCATTGAATTTCCTATCATATATTACCCTTATGTATTTTACCGTTGTTGTTGTTCTACATTATTTTCTTCGAAAGAATCTTCCGCGTCTTCCATTTGTTCGTCCTCCTCGTCTGCCTCGCTCATTGCTAATTCTTCGTCGAACCCGTCGAGTTCATCTTCTCGACGTCCACTACCAGTATCCTCGTACTCCGAACTTTCTTCCTCCGACGATGATGATGATGATGACGAAGAAGATTCATAGTCGTCGTCGTCGTCGTCGTCGTCACTGTCGTCACTGTCGTCACTGCCGTCACTGTCGTTGCTATTGTCCTCGTCCTCGTCCTCGTCCTCGTCGCTCCCCTCCTCCTCTTCCAAAAGTAAAGGATCTATACCTCCATCTCGACCTTCTTGTCGCCGTCTGAGCAGCTCTATTAACGACCGACCGGGAATCTGGATGACGTGACCACCAGGAGTGTTGATTTGAACGTACTCTTCACCATCAATCTCCTCGTCGTCCTCGTCGTCCTCATCTGAGGAGTCGAAATCATTATCTCTCTCGCCTTTCCGAGGCGGCTCTTCGATGTGCTCCCCGTCCTTTGAAGCCTCGAAAATTTTAATATCCGAATCAATGCCAGAAGCAGCGAGGACAGGCAAATGAGGGTGTGGAATCACGTTGTTGACGACTTGCGAATCTCCCGGGAGCTTGCACACGAGTTCAGTCGTTTTCTTGTTCCACACGAAAATGTTCCCACAGTCTCCGCCGGTGGTGACGTATTCGTCGCCGCACATGAACGCGACGCCTTTCAGGAACGTGCGCGTATTTTTGCGCCCCTCGTACTTTTTCGCGCACCCTTCGTATCGTTTTTCTAATTCGTCCATAGAATCGTGCTTAAAGAGATCAATTTTGACCGACGAAACCACTTTACGCGTTTCTAAAACGTACACGTCTTCGCCCTTATATGTGCAAGCCAACTCTCCGGTTTTACTAAACGCTATTCCAGAGATACCCTCGAATCGGCGAGATCGGAACGAAGATCTCATGAGCTCCTCTTCTCCTTGGAACTTTTTCATGGCACCAAACGCTAACCCAGGACAATATTCCGCCACGGTCGGTAAACATCTTTCAACGAATCCAGACGATCGTGAAGGAGGAGAAGAAGGCAATCCAAAGGACGATGGCAAACCAGAAGCGCCGCCAGGTGAAGAGGAGTATCCTCCTCCTCCTCCACCACCACCTACTCCTGTCGGCGTTCCTGGGCTTCCAACCGTACTGCTAGGCGAACCACCGTTGTAAAAGCCACCACGTCGCATGGCACCAAAGCCCGTTGGCGACGGAACCGGCGACGTCCCGGGAGATCCGGCGTGGGAATAATAATCTTCTGAAGTTCTCGTCAACTTCGCCACGTGGTGCCGAATATCAAAAACCCTCACAATCGGGTCGTCGCATCCAACCGCAAAGGTATGGGGAGCCGTTGGATCAAACGCTATGTCCGAAGCTGCACCAACCGATGCCAAATCTATGACCACTTCTCGTCTCGATCTCGTTCCTTCTCGTATATCAAACAGTCTCACGCACCCATCTTGGTGCGTAGATAAAAACGACGTGGCGGACCCGGGAAGAAAGATCAGTTTCATTCCCATACCAGCGCCATCTCCTGACCATAATTGCTGCGCGGCGGGCGAATCCAGATTTATGTTTCGCATGTATCTATTTGTGTGATGGTTCGGCGGCTTTTCCGCGAAACCGCGCTCTAAATCAATCATTCTTACCTGACCGTCCGCGGCTGTCGTCACGCACTTGGTCGAGTTACAGTTTGGAACGAACTGCGCGTCAAACACGTTGTGCGTGTGCCCAGTAAACACCGATCCTTTCACCGGAAAATTCGTCCCAGTGCTCCAAACTACTACGGTCATATCGTCCGACCCGGAAATCAACAGCGACGCGTCTTCGTTCCAACTCACCGTATTCACGCACCCGCCGTGTTTTTCAAGGTTTTTCAACAACCGCATCCCTTTAATAATCGACGGGTGTTTCATGCACTGCGTTTGCGTGCACTCTTTGTGATATCTCGGGTCCCACTGGCGCCGAGATATATCCCGGAACATGGATTTATTTCGTCTTCTACTCTTCGCCGTTTTCGCGTTCGCCTCCGGCGACGTTTTTTTCACCATCTCCTCCTCTTCCGAAGTCGAGTTCTCCGACGCGTTGTTGTTTTTCGAAGCGTTGTTGGCAGTGGTGAGATTTTTTTCTTCTTCCAACGCATCTTCTCCTCCTCCTCCTCCTCGTCCTCGTCCTCGCGGTTGTTGTTGTTCTTGAGACGCGCTCATCGCGCTCGCTGAAACTTGTTGAGAAGACGTTTGCATCAAAGAAGCGTCCATCTCGATTAAAAAACGCGTTTTCTTGATTTGACTTCCAAACTCTCTTTCTTATGTATGCGCTGCTGCTGACGCGCGCGTTTTTTGCGCGAAGAAGAGAAACCTCGTTTGCGGGTGGCGAAAAAAAGGAAAGAAAGAAATTTGCGCGCCAACGCGCGCGCAAAAATAAGCGACCTAAAAACACGAACCGCGCTTTTAAACCCAGAGCCGCTCTCTGAGAGAGAGAGAGAGAGAATAGCGCCGCCGCGAGGAAGAGAGATCGGCTCTCTTTCTTTGAATCCGCAGTTAGTTGTTCGCGCGCGTTTTGTGCTTTTCCAAAAACTTTTCGTTGTGCGGGGAAAATATTTAACCAGATAGGCTTCCGCAAAAAAGGAAATCGGGTTGCGTGTTGTAACGAACTTTTCCTTTGTCTCCAGGAGGCCCCCACGGATGTGAAAGAGTCTTTCTTCGTTATTTGTGGGTCACGGAGAGGACTTGTGGGACACGAGAGGGGCAAAACGGCAAAAATCTTATTTAAAAAATTTTCTCGCGCGCTCCTTTTCCCCAACTTTCGCCTCCCTAAAAAATAACGCCGTTGCCGCCTTTTCCACCGCATATATATACATTATACACACTTACATAAACACACACACACGCTGCGCGGCTGACGAGAGAAGAAGAAGGAAAACAAAAGGTTTTTACCCGCTCGGAGACGGAACGATCGAGAGTAGTCCACGCGAGAAAAAGAAGAAGAAGAGGAGGAAAAAAAAAGGGGAGAGAGAGAGAGAGAGAGAGAATTGCGTGGATTAAAAGTACGCATACATATACTTTAAAAAAAGATGATCCCGCAATACTGTTCGCAGTGCAAATCCGACGTCGTCGCGGAAGTAAACGACGCGAATGGATTCACGTGTTGCACGGTATGCGGTAAGATTCTCGACGATTCCGTGTTTAGCACGGATCCAACGTTTTCGAAAACCAGCGGTGGGGCGATTCAAGTGGACGGGAACTTTGTTCCAGAGTCGGGCATAGCGCACTCCGTCGGGAGACCGACCAGAGGAGGGAGAGTGTTTGGGTTGCAAATTGATTCTCACGAGAAGACGGTGAATAAAGGGAAGCAGGAGATTAATCAAATCGCGGATCGATTGGCGATGAAACCGAGAGAGGACATCACGGCTTCGGCGCACAGATTGTATAAAATCGCGGTGTCGAGAAACTTCACGAGAGGACGAAGGACGGCGCAAGTCGCCGGGGCGTGTTTGTACATCGTGTGCAGACAAGAGAATCGGCCGTACATGTTGATTGATTTTTCGGACGTGTTACAAACGAACGTGTACGTTTTGGGTGGCGTGTTTTTACAACTTTGTCGATTGATGCGATTGGAGCAACATCCGTTGATGCAAAGACCGATTGATCCTTCGTTGTTTATTCACAGGTTTGCGGATAAGATGAACTTAGGGAAACGAGTGCACTCGGTTTCAAACACCGCGTTAAGGCTCGTTGCTTCCATGAAACGGGACTGGATGCAAACGGGACGTCGTCCAGCTGGGATTTGCGGCGCGGCGCTTTGGGTCGCCTCGCACGTTCATGGCTTCGATCGATCGAAAAGCGACGTAGTTTCGATCGTACACATCGGCGAGCAAACGCTAAAGAAAAGAATCACGGAGTTTAGCTCGACGCCAGCGGCGTTGTTGTCCGTGGAAGAATTTGATGCGCTTTCGCAAAAGTATGAAAACGATGACTTCATCGGAAGCAAAGAGCAACAAGATCTCATCTGTAGCGGATCGACGACGCTAACGTGTAAACACAAAGACGACGACGACATGCCCGAACATTTTCAACACGGCATGTGTCGAGCGTGCTACATTGATTACGTGAAAGTTTCTGGTGGAACAACTTTTGCGGGCGGGATGGACCCCCCGGCGTTCATCGCGGCGCAGAAAAAACGAGACATGGAAGCACTCAATTCGAGGGTGTTGCGAATCGCAAACTTTGAGGCCGGCCAGGCAGAAGTCCAAGCTGAGTTTGAAGGCGCACTTTTAGAGGGCGAAATCAACGAGTTTGCAATGATCGCTGGCGTCGTGCAAGGCTCAACAGCTGCTGCGGGTGGTGCCACTAATACTGGCGCTACTGGAACGCAAGCCGAAGAAAGACGACCGCCGCAGGTAATTCGCCAAGTGCAAGTGCAACGCGTCGTGTTGAAAGAGCCGCCGTTTAAATTTATGATAGAAGCGGAGAGAGTTTTGAAGAGACTTGTTGGTACTAAGCCGGCAGAGCTGTATTGCTTACCGTTCGTTCACGGTAAATCGAAAGGATGCGTTTTAAGAGAACACTTCCGAAACGACATCGACGACTTTGCCAAAGATATTCGGCTCGAAATAATGCACTATTTGATCAATTTAGGATGCTTCGACGATGGCGCATTGGAGTATTTGAACACTCTTTACCCATCGCGCGATTTAATTTTGCTCGGTAAAGAAGACTTTACGCCTCCGGAAAACCCAGTCAAGATAGAAGTAGATGATAAAGTAGAAAAGGCGAAGAAAGAAGCGGCTGAAAATATCAGAAAATATAAAGTGAATAAGGAACCGCCTCTGCCAGGTACAACCTTCAATGATTTGATCAAGAAGAACGAGGAACAACGAGAAATGGAAATGAACGAAGTAAAAGAGGAAGAAGGTAAACCAGAAACCGGAGTCGACACGCCAACCAACGACGAAGAGGAGATGAGAGACGTGTGTTCGGATATAGACGACGAGGACATCAACGAGTACATGAACAACGAGGAACAAGTCAACTTGAAACGCGTCATTTGGTCGGAAATGAATAAAGACTATATAAAGTCGCAAGCGGCAAAAGAGGCGGCGAGCAAGGTTGCAGCTGCTCGAGATTCCAATCAACCACCGAAAAGAAAATACAACACGAAAAAGAAGGAAGAAAAGTATCAACGAGCGGAAAATGCCGCCGTGGCTGCGCAAACAGTTCTCATCAAGAAACGCGGCGTTTCATCGAAAATCAACTACGAGGCACTGCAAAACTTGTTCGAC
>Ga0181560_10001940_pt1 | contig 19244 bp, 17 predicted proteins | sample 011ome_20_FD_133751 | JGI IMG/M metagenome (GOLD analysis project Ga0181560, IMG submission 133751) | Coastal salt marsh microbial communities from the Groves Creek Marsh, Skidaway Island, Georgia - 011509CT metaG (megahit assembly) | ecosystem: Environmental > Aquatic > Marine > Intertidal...
AGCAGGCTGGCGTTTTCGGCCAATTCTTCGGCCAAGATATCGCGCGCGCCTTCTAACGCGGCTTTGGGCGTTTCGACGGTTGCCCCCACATAGGCCTGCGCCAAGGCATCTGGCGCCATGGCGCGCTGCACTTGAATGGCGCGCAGCAATGGCTCTAGCCCGTTTTCGCGCGCAATCATCGCTTTGGTGCGGCGCTTGGGCTTGAAGGGCAGGTAAATATCTTCCAGCGCAGCCTTGCTTTCGGCGCCGTGAATGGCGCGCGCCAGATCATCGCTAAGCTTGCCCTGGTCGCGGATCGAGGCCAAGATCACCCCGCGCCGCGCCTCTAGCTCGCGCAGATAGGCCAGCCGGTCGGCCAAGCTGCGCAGCTGCCCGTCATCCAACCCCCCTGTCGCCTCTTTGCGATAGCGCGCCACAAACGGCACGGTGGCGCCGCCATCAAGCAACCCAATCGCCGCCTCTACCTGTGTAGGGCTGGCGGCAATTTCACTGGCAATCTGGCGGGAAATACGGGCGGCTGTGGCGTCCAAAACAGGGATCCTTGCAACATGTCAGAGCACCCGTTCTAGCCAAGCCCACCGCCGCCGCCAAGCGGTTTTGAGGCGGGATGGGGGTGGTGCAGAGGGTTAACGTAATGGATCAGCAGGAAGAGATCAGCATTAGGGCCTGCAGACCGCGCGATATCACCCAAACCCAACAAAAGTGGCGACCCCGGAAGGAATCGAACCCTCAACCTGGCGATTAGAAGTCGCCTGCTCTATCCAGTTGAGCTACGGGGCCACGGGGGCAGTGTTAGCGGCTTGGGGGCGGCGCTTCAATGAGATTTCGGCGGCTTTTGCGCAAAGCGTGCACCGGGGGGTGGCGGGGCCTCGGGCGGGCCTGCGAAACATTGCGCCTGCGCCAGCCAAGTTTGCGCCACAGCGCCGCGCAGCTGCAGCGCGGTGTCGCCCAAGGCCCGGGTTTGGGTGACAACTTGGGCAAATTCGACCGCGCTGCCAGACACCAGATCGCCGCTCTCGGGCGCGCCGAACTGCCATATCGCCCCCGAAGGGGCCTGCAGCTGCAGCTGGGGCATATGGGCGGGCACGGGCAGGCCCTGCACCTGATGCGACCATGCAAATGTATTCACCCCCAGCACCACGATGTTGCGAATACGGTCGCTTTCGGGGCGGATTTGGCCCAGCAGATCAAACACCGCCTGCCCGTGGGCCCATGTCTCCATCTGCCGCGCGGTCATGGACGAGCGGGCCGACATATCTGGCCCCATCCACGGCAGCCGCAGTTTCGGGTCCACCCCGGCCCACTGGGTGGCCATTTGGCGGTAAAGCCCCTGCCATTGAGCAAACAAGTCCCTGCCCCGCGCGGTGATGGCCGCGTTTTCCACCGGGCGCATGGCATGGGCGGCCACGGCGGGTGCCATGATTTTGGCCATGTCCTGAAACCGCTGGGGGGCGGTTAGGGTATCGTGGGCCATCTGGTTCCAGAAATGCAGATGCACCATGATGTCATTCACGCTCCAACCTTTGAACTGGGTGGGGCGGGCCCAACTGGCCTCGGGCAGGGTGGCCAGCACAGCGGCCAACACATCGGATTCGGCAAGAAAATCTGCGGCTTGTTGCATCTTGGCCCTTGGTCTTGCGCCATGGATGGCGGCTTGGCCTGCAGGTTTGCGTAAATCGCACCGGCGTTCAAGGCCACGGGGCCCTAGGGGGCGGCGGCGGCGGCTTGCTCGAACTGCGCCAAGGCGGCGGTGCTGCGCTCGTCGCTTAGCAGCATCTCGGCGATGGCGGGGGCGATGGTAAAACAATCATGGCCCATTTCCGCCAAACGGCACAGTTGATCTGTGTCGCGCAGCGAGGCGATCAAAATGCGCGTGGCGTTACCGGGGCTGCGGGTTACGGCCAGCATCTGCGCCATCGCCTCGTAGGCGGGCAAGCCTGCCTCTAGCATACGGCCAAAATAGGGGGCGATAAATTCGGCGCCCAGCGCGCTGGCCACCAGCATTTGCTTGGGCGCGTAACACGCCGTCATCAGCACAGGGCACCCCGCGCGCCGAAGCCCCGGCACAGTGCGGATAGAGGCCGCCACCAGCGGCACCTTAACCACGGTACGAATGCCCGCCCTTTCGCCCGCCTGCATTAAGCGATCTGCCCATGGGGCATAGGTTTCGGGGGCGCCATAGACCTGCGCGTGCAATTCGCGCGCGCCCAGATCAGCGGCGCGTTGCGCCATCTCGGCCCAGTCGATCTGTGGGTAATACAGCCCCGCCCGCGCCGCCAATGCCGGGTTTGTGGTGATCCCGCGAAACAGGTCCATGGGCATAAGCCCTGCCCAATCTTTGATGTCGGCGCTGTCCAGATAAAGCTGCATCACAGCCCCCCATTGCCCTGTTTGGCAAAAGCGGCCTGCAACTGCGCGGCCATAGGCGGGCTGCAGCCTTGGCTTTGGCAATTCAGCGCAGCCGCCACCGCCGCGCGCTGCAAAAGGGCGCGCGTATCAGACAGGCCCAGCCGCGCCAGCCCTTGTGTAGACAGGTAGCCCAATTGCCCCAAGCCCACAAGCAGACTGGCCATAAATGTATCGCCCGCCCCAACCGTATCGACCAAACCATCCACCTGTGCGGCGGGCACCGTCACTTGGGTGCCCCGCAGCCAGGCCTGCGCGCCATGGGCGCCCTTGGTCAGCACCACCAGCGGTGCGCGGCTATGGGCCAGCAGCTGCGCCATGGCCGCATCTTCAGAGGCGTCCGGAAACAGCCCCGCCAAATCCTCGTCCGACAGCTTAAGGATATGCAGGGTTTCGACCATCTGCCAGATCCGGGCCCGATAGGCTGGCAAATCGGCAATGATCGACAAGCGCACATTCGGGTCTAGGCTGGTCAGCACATCCTCGCGATAGGCCTTGGCCATCATGGCCTGCCAAGCTTGGGCATCGGCGCCGTCGATCAGCGCCAGCGAGCCGGTATGCAGCGCCGCCGCGCCCGCACCCAAGCTTTGGGTCAAACTGGCCAAGCTCACTTGGCGTTCTGCGGTGGCGGTGCGGCGAAAGCTGTAACTGGGCAGGCCATCGCTTAGGCTGACACGGGCCATCGTGCTGGGCTGCGCCACCCGCCCCCCGGCCAGTTGCACGCCGGCCTCGGCCAAACGGGTGGCCAGCATATCGCCCCAGACATCGGTGGAAATCGGTGTCACATAGCGCACCACGCCGCCCTGACGGGCCGCCGCCAAGGCCACGTTAAAGGGCGAGCCGCCGGGATGGTTGGTGGTGGCATCGGGCAAAACAACCTGATCGATCAGGTTTTCCCCACCGATGGCAATAACCGGGTCAGCCATCAGCCGCCACCCGGCGGGCGCGTTCAAAGATTGAAAAAACAAAGGCGCTGGCCGCCACCACCAAGGCCCCCAAGACCAAAAATGGCGTGCTCACATGATAGTTTAGCATCACCAGCAGCGGGATGGCTGCCAAAAACAGCACCGCCAACCCCAAGCTGGCGCGATCGCTGCGGCCAAACACGTTCAAGCCCGCCAATACCGACAGCACCAGCAGCGCCAAGGCGGCAGGCAGGTTCGCGGCGGCGGTGGCCTGCGCGGCCTCGATCGCGGCGGGATCCATCAGGCGGGCCGTATGCCCCGGGGCCAACGCGCCCCCCGCCTCGCGCAGGGCGGCGGCGCGTTCATGTTCCAACACGCTGATCTGCGCGCCCAGCCACTGGCTGGCTGGCGTCATTAGCGATAAAAACGCCATGAATGCCCCCACCGCCGCCAGCAATTTGCGCACCGCCCCCGGGTCGCGCGATTGGCGCACGATATCGATGCCCACGGCCACCAAAATAATGCCGCCCGTTACCACCATCTGCCAAAACGTGTTCAGCTGCGCCAATGTCAGGCCGTTGTTGATGAGCTTGAGCAAGATCACTCCCATAAACGTGCCCCAAAGCGAGCCGCGCCCGCCAAACAACGATGTCCCCCCGATCACCACGGCGGCAATCGCGTCCAGTTCCCACATCTGGCCATAATCTGATTTGGCATAAGGGGCGCGCCCCAAAAACAGCAGCGCCCCAAAGGCCGCCGCAAAAGAGCCAAACATATAAGTCATCAACAAATAGGCCCGGGTATTGATACCCGCCTGCCGCGCCCCGGGTTCATTGGACCCGATGGCATAAACATAGCGTCCATAGCGGGTGTTGGCGATCAGGATCGAGAGCACCACAAAAAACACGATAAAGATCAGCATCGACATCTGGAACGTGCGGAAAAAACTCAGCCAATAACTGTCGACAACGCTGCCCAGCTGCGCCCAAAGCCCCTGCAATTCACCCGCGCGATAGGCCTCGCGCAGGCCTGCAAACGGGTTGTAGCGGCCAAAATAATCAAACGCCTCGGGCAGTTTCGGCGTGGCCTGCGCCCCCGTGGCCAAATGCCCCGTGCCGCGCCAAATCGACAAACCAGCCAATGTCACGATAAAGGCGGGCATGCCAAAATAGGCCACCAACGTGCCGTTAAATGCGCCCACAAGCAGCCCCAGCCCAAGCCCGGTGGCAATGGCCATAGCCGGCGAAAAGCCCCAAAAACTGGCGACATAGCCCGTCAAGGCCGCGGTCAGCCCCATCACCGAGCCCACCGACAAATCGATACCGGCGGTCAAAATGATCAACGTCATTCCGGCCGCCACCACACCGATGGCCGCAGAGTTGTTCAAAATCGTCATCAGGTTGGAGGGCCGGAAAAACAGCGTATCGGTAGTGGCCACCTCGATGGCCAAGCCAAGCACCACAATGGCCAGCAACGCCCCCGACCATTCGGCACGGAAAAACCGGATCAGCAGCGCAATCAGCCGGTCTTGCACGGATCGCGTGGCCAGCGGGCTGGCGGGGTGGCTTGGGGTCATATCGCAGATCTTTCTTGTGGGTAGATCATAGAAAAAGGGGCAAACCCGCGTGGCGCGGGCCTGCCCCCAAAGGCATAGATTATTCCATACCGATCATTTTTTTGTATTCAGCCGAGGTTTCCGGCGTCACCAGAAAATGGCCCGTATCGATGCGCGCGCTGACCGCCTCGCCGCGCGCGGCGGCGGCGGCGGCTTTGATCCCTTGATAGCCCATCTGATACAGCATCTGTGCGGTATTGGCCTGCACCCAGCCTGCATCCATGGCCACAATCGCATCCGAGGCGCCGTCAAAGCCCACCAGCTTTACATCGCCCGCGCCATAGCCCAGATTTTCCAGCGCCGCTTTGGCGCCCATCGTGCCGCCATCCCATGCGTTGACAACCATCTTGATGTCGTTGCGCGCATTCAAAATGGCCTCGACCCCTTCTTGCGCTTGGGCCGAGTTCCACTCGGTCGGCACTTCGATCACTTCCGAAGCGGGGCGCGCAGCTTTGAACGCCTCCATAAAGCCGTTGCGGCGCTCTTGGCCGGTGGATTGCGCCTGATTACCGGTCACGTAAATCACCGCGTCACCATCGGCAACAAGGGCAGCGGCAGCTTTGCCCTGCTCTTTGGCCACGGCAAAGTTATCGGTGGCCACAAACGAGGTCACATCGGCGCCAGAGACGCCCGTATCGATGGCAATCACCGGAATACCAGCCGCCATGGCATCGGCCACGGCCGGTGCGATGCCCGCGCTATCTACCGGGGCAATACCAATGGCTTTGGCGCCCTGTGCCACAAGGTTTTCGAACACTTCCAGCTGGCTTGACAGATCGCCCTGAAACGATGGCCCAACCGCCACCAGCTGCACGCCCTCTTCCTTGGCGGCATCTTCGGCGCCTTGGTTGATCATCATCCAGCCCGCATTGGTGGCGGATTTGGTGATATAGCCAATCACATCTTCGGCCTGCGCCGCAGTGGTGGCCAGCAAGGCGGCCAAAGCCGCACCCGCAAAGGTGAATTTCATTGTCATAGATCGTTCCTCCCAAATGCCGCCAATCCCAAAACCAACGCGGCGCAGATGCGCTAGAAAAATAGACTCTGCGCAAGGTTGTCAATAAATAAATCAACTTGATTTAGTTATTGACAGGGCAGGCCCGGAAGTGGCTTTTATGGGCCGAGTCGCGGCTGCATACCAAGCCCGACAAAGGAGTTCAGATGTCCGACACGCGCAAAATAATTTTGGAAACCAAAGGCTTGACCAAGCATTATGGCGGCGTGCAGGCGTTGAATGATGCCGATTTCAAAATGTATGCAGACGAGCATATCGCCATTGTCGGCGATAATGGGGCGGGCAAATCCACCTTTGTGCGCAATATCACAGGTGTCGAACAGCGCACCCGCGGCGCGGTGTTTGTCGATGGGCAGCCCGTGAATTTTGCCTCGCCGCAAGAGGCGCGCGCCCATGGCATCGAAACGGTGTATCAAAACCTTGCCTTGGCCGATCATCTGGATGTGCCTGCCAATATCTTTTTGGGGCGCGAGGCCGTGAAATTTCGGCTGGGGCCGCTGTCTTGGCTTGATAAAAAGGCCATGACACGGCGCGCCACGGAATTGCTGGAACAGACTGGCATCAAAATTCCCGATTTGCGCCAGCCCGTGGCGGGCATGTCGGGCGGGCAACGGCAATGCGTGGCCATCAGCCGGGCCGCCGGCTGGGGCTCGAAACTGATTATCATGGACGAACCAACCGCCGCCTTGGGCATTCAGGAAACAACGCGGGTTGAAAACATCATCCGCGGCCTGAAAGACCGGGGCGTTCCGGTGATTATCATCTCGCATAACCTGCGGCAGGTATTTAACCTAGTCGACCGTATCGTGGTATTCCGCCAAGGCCGGATTGCCGGGGTGCTGGATGCCAAAGAGGCCAGCGGCAACGATGTCGTGGCTATGATTACCGGGGTGGATCAAGGCGTGCACAAAAACGCGAGCTATATCTGATGCGCGACACCCCGCCTGCCCCCCCAACGCTAGAGCCACGGCCAGAAAACGAACGCCTTATTCTCAGCCTTGTGCGCCAGGCAGGCAGCCTTAGCAAAGCCGAGATTGCCCGCGCCACCGGGCTTTCGGCGCAATCGGCAACCAACATTGTGAACCGGCTGCAAACAACGGGGTTTTTACGGGCAGGCGACAGCGTACGCGGCAAGGTGGGCCAACCCTCGAAGCCCTACACAGTCGACCCCGAGGGCGCATTCAGCATCGGCATCAAGGTGGGGCGCCAATCGGCTGAAATTGCGGTGATGGGGTTTGATTACCAAATCCGCAGCTACCAGCGCATCAGCTACGATTACCCGGTGTTCCAAGACGTGCGCCGCCAAATCACCGAAGCCACCGAACAGATGATTGCCGCGCTTGCCCCCAAACACGCCGCCCGGCTGTTGGGCATGGGGCTGGCCATTCCAGATGCGCTGGAAAGCTGGGAATGCACCATCGGCGCGCCCGCGGGGTCGATGGCAGACTGGGCCAGCAGCGATTTGCGCGCAGACCTGGCCGCAGCCTTTGGACTGCCCGTTTTGCGCATGAACGATGCCTCTGCCGCCTGTTTGGCCGCCTTGAAACTGGGCCGTGCCACCACGGCGCGCTCGTTTCTTTATCTTTATGTGGGCACTTTTGCCGGGGGTGGGCTGGCCATTGATGGCCGGGTTTACGAAGGGCTTTCAGGCCATGCAGGCGCGTTAGGCTCGATGCCGATGCGGGTGCTGCGGGGGGGCGAGATGGGCCAACAGCTGATCGGCGCAGCCTCGCTGCACGATCTTGAGGAAACCGCCAGCCAAGCCGGTGTAAACCCGCAAGAATTTTACGACGAGGCCAGCCCCAGCCCCGCCGCGCAGGCCTGTTTTGCAACATGGCTGAACCGGGCCGCCCCGGCCTTGGCCTTTACCTTTGTGGCAGGTCAGGCGATTTTGGATCTGGATACGATGGTGCTGGATGCCAGCCTGTCGGATCAGATGCGCGCGCAATTGGTGCAAGCGGTGCGCGCCGCCCTGCCCGGCCACGACACCCGGGGGCTGCAGCCGTTTGATATTGTCGTGGGCGATATCGGGGTGCGCGCCCGTTCGCTGGGCAGCGCGCTGTTGCCGTTTCAGGCCGTCACCGAATACGAACTGATGTAGGCGCAGCGATCAAACCATGGCCTCGGCCACGGCTTTTTCGGCCATGGCCAACACCGCCTCGCGGGTGGCGGCCACGGCGATAAACCGGGCGTTGTGGCAAAACTTGGCCCCCTGCACGCCGCAGGCCTGCTCTAGGGCTGCATCGGTCAACCCGGCCCAAGCCGCGGGCAAATCGGCGCGGCTTTCGAATGTGTCACCGCCTTTGCGGATGGTGTTCAAGGCCCAATCCCCGTCGCGCGGATGCACCACAAAAAGCAAATGATCCGCCCCCGCCCGTTCGATGGCGGCGCGAAACGGCATGCCCATGGGCAATTCCAGCACCCGCGCGGTGCCCGCAGCCACAATCGCCTGCTGCACCACCCCTTCGGCCCGGCGCTTGGCGGCCTTGGTGCGCACCGCCGCCTCGAGAAAGGCACGTGCCACCGGCAAAGCCTGTTGAAACGCCTCGTCATCGCGGCTGGGGCCACGGTCATCGAACACTGGCTTTAGGGTTTCCAGCAATGTCGGCAGCAATAACCCTGCCAGCGGCCCCGCCCCCGAAGGTTCCAGCGCGCCGTTATCCAACAGATCGATGGGCAGGACAAAACTATCGTCAATGGCCTGATGCAAGGCGTCGATATCGGCCGCGGGCACGGCCAAGGCCTGCAGATAGGCGCGGCCAAAATGGGCCCAGATCAGCCCGAACGAGCTGTAAGGCTGGCCATCGGGGCGCAGTGGGTTGGGGCGCTGGTGATGGTCGAAAATGCCACTTTCGGCATTATAGGCGCGCCCAACATCATAAATCAGCTTGCCCGCGCCCGGGGTTGTCCATTGGGCATCGCGGCTGCGCACCAGCGTGGCATCGGGAAACAGCTGGCTTAACACCACGCTCGACAGCAGCTCGTCCGCATGAAACCCGCCGGAATGGGTAACAAGATGGGTAATGCTCATCTGAACGCTCCTGCTGGGCTGCGGGTGGCTTGGCCCTGTGCAAAAAATTGGGCGGCTTTGGGGGCCGCCCTTTTGCTGTGATCTGCTTAAGACGGGCGCCGTAATGGTGCCTTAATGGGTCCAGGCGCCACGGCGTGCGGTGGCGAAATTTTCGCCATACCCACCGGGGCGCAGATTGTGTTTGCGCGGCTTGGGCGCCAGCACTTGGGCGTCGATCCCATGGGCCTGCGCATATTCCATCGCCGCCTCTTTGCTATCGAAACGCAACCGCACCTGCGACTGGGTATCGGCCGACGACGTCCAGCCCATCAACGGGTCAACCTCGCGCGGCTGATCGGGGGCATATTCCAGCACCCAATGCTTCGATTTTGCCGTCCCCGAGGACATGGCGGTTTTGGCAGGTTGGTAAATGCGGGCACGCATCGGCAGACTCCTTCATCTGCATCGCTTATCCAAGAAAACGCGCAGCGGGGCAAGGCCACAGCGCCTAAATTCAGGCTATATGGGGGCAAAGGCGACAAACAGAAGGTGTTGGTTGCGGTGGCGCCACGGGGAGCGAGGGGTGGGTGATTGTGACGCTCACCGCAACCAACCCTGCTGCTTGCCATTTCAGGGTGATATACTTTTCAAAATTCAGCAAGAAAATTCCGTAAACCACCGCAGTTTGGGTAATAAACAAAAAACTGCAGGGCGAAATAAGTCTTTGACCCAAAAGATGAAAGGACATTTTGCCGCAAATCGTTTTGGTCTCTCTTGCATGCCAACAGCCTGCCCGGAATGGCGCTTTGAACTGGAACAAAATAAGATCAGCTTAGCCCCGAATCTCGGAGAGACGCATGCCTTACGCCCATTCAGACACATCCGGCCCAGCGCCCACCCCGCATAATCGCGAAAAGCTAGAGGGCGGCATCCGCTTTAAACTGCATGCGCAATTCTCGCCCGCAGGCGACCAACCCACTGCAATTGCAGAGCTTTCCACCGGCCTACGCGAGGGCGAGCGCAACCAAGTGCTGCTGGGCGCCACGGGTACCGGGAAAACCTTTACCATGGCCAAAATCATCGAGGAAACGCAGCGCCCGGCGATCATCTTGGCGCCCAACAAAACCTTGGCCGCACAGCTATATGGCGAATTCAAAGGGTTTTTTCCCGAAAACTCGGTCGAATATTTCGTGTCCTACTACGATTACTACCAGCCCGAGGCCTATGTGGCGCGCTCGGACACCTATATCGAGAAGGAATCGCAGATCAACGAACAGATCGACCGCATGCGCCACTCGGCCACGCGGGCGCTGTTGGAACGCGACGACGTGATTATCGTGGCCTCTGTCTCGTGTATCTATGGTATCGGCTCGGTCGAAACCTATGGCGCCATGACCCAAGATTTGCAGGTCGGCCAATCCTATGATCAGCGCGCCATCATGGCCGATCTGGTGGCCCAACAATACCGCCGCAACGACCAAGCCTTTCAGCGCGGCAGTTTCCGGGTGCGGGGGGATAGCCTTGAAATTTGGCCCGCCCACCTGGATGACCGGGCATGGAAACTGTCGTTTTTTGGCGATGAATTGGAAGCGATCGTCGAATTCGACCCGCTGACAGGCCAGCGATGCGCCAGTATGGAGCTGGTGCGCGTCTACGCCAATTCGCACTATGTCACGCCAAAACCAACCATGCAGCAAGCGGTGATCAACATCAAAAAAGAGCTGCGCCAGCGGTTGGATCAGCTGGTGGCCGAGGGCAAGCTGCTAGAGGCCCAGCGCCTTGAACAGCGCACCAATTTCGACATCGAAATGCTAGAGGCCACAGGCGTTTGTAACGGCATTGAAAACTATTCGCGCTACCTGACGGGGCGCGCCCCCGGCGAGCCGCCCCCAACCTTGTTTGAATTCATCCCCGATAACGCCATCGTTTTTGCCGATGAATCCCACGTGTCCGTGCCGCAAATCGGCGGCATGTACAGGGGCGACTATCGGCGCAAATTCACCTTGGCCGAACACGGGTTTCGCCTGCCCTCGTGCATGGATAACCGGCCACTGAAATTCGAAGAATGGGACGCGATGCGCCCGCAATCGGTGTTTGTCTCGGCCACCCCCGGCAAATGGGAATTAGAGCAAACCGGCGGCGTGTTTACCGAACAGGTCATTCGCCCCACCGGCCTGCTGGATCCGCAGGTCGAAATTCGCCCCGTCGAGATGCAAGTTGACGACTTGTTAGACGAGGTGCGCCGGGTCACGGCTGCGGGCTATCGCACCTTGGTCACCACCCTGACCAAGCGCATGGCCGAAGACCTGACAGAATATCTGCACGAGCAAGGCATCAAAGTGCGCTACATGCATTCCGATATCGATACGATCGAACGCATTGAAATTCTGCGCGATTTACGGCTTGGCGCGTTTGATGTGTTGATCGGTATCAACCTGCTGCGCGAGGGGCTGGATATTCCCGAATGCGGGCTGGTGGCCATCTTGGACGCCGATAAAGAGGGGTTCTTACGTTCGGAAACCTCGCTGATCCAAACCATCGGGCGCGCCGCGCGCAATGCCGAGGGGCGCGTGATCATGTATGCCGATAAAATGACCGGCAGCATGGAACGCGCCTTGGCAGAAACAGATCGCCGGCGCGGCAAACAGATTGCCTATAACACCCTGCATGGCATCACCCCGGCCACCGTGAAAAAGAATGTCGATGATATTTTGGCAGGGCTGTACCAAGGCGATGCCGATATGAGCCGCGTCACCGCCACCATCGACAAGGGCATGGCGGGTGGCAATCTGGCGGCGGTGCTCGACGGGCTGCGCACAGATATGCGCAAAGCCGCCGAAAACCTAGAGTTTGAAGAGGCCGCGCGCCTGCGCGACGAAATCAAGCGGCTAGAGGCGGTTGAATTGGCCGTGGCCGCAGACCCGCTGGCGCGCCAATCGGCGGTGGAAGACGCGGCCGAAGCGGCCACAGCGCGCAGCGGGCGTTCGACCGCGGGGCGGCCGGGCCAGCGCGGCGGGGTCAAGCGGGGGCGCGGGCGCTAAGGCGGCAACCGCCCGCTTGCATACAGCGCTTTGCAAAGGCATCATGGGGCATCGGCAAACTTGCAAAGGCACCCCATGGCCAACCGTAAACTTTATGCTGGCGCCAAACTGCGCGAAACCCGCCAGCGGCTGGGCCTGACCCAAAAAGATTTTGCCACAAAACTGGGCGTTTCGTTGCCCTATCTGAACCAGATGGAAAACAACAACCGCCCGGTTTCCACGACTGTGGTGCTGTCGCTGGCCCAAGAGTTTGGTTTTGATGTCACCGAACTGTCTACTGGCGATAGCGAAAGGCTGGTGTCAGACATGCGCGAGGCCATGGCAGACCCTGTCTTTGCCGATGCCACCCCGCCTTTGGCCGATCTGCGCCTAACCGCCTCGAACGCACCCGCATTGGCGCGCGCCTTTTTGGAATTGCACCGCGCCTATCGCCAAACCCACGAACGACTGGCCAGCCTAGACGAGGCACTGGGCCGCGAAGAAGCCCGACTGCAGCCAAGCCCGTGGGACGAGGTGCGTGATTTCTTTCACTATTGCGACAACTATATCGACGCGGTCGACCGCGCGGCAGAACATATGGTGGCCGATGCCGGCACACGCCCGCTGGCCCCCTATTTGACCAGCTTGCTGGAACGGATGGGCATATCTTTGCGCCGCGCCGACGACCCGCAATTGCGCCATTTCGATACCACAAACCGCACGCTCACCCTGTCAAGCCGCGCCGCGCCCGAAACCCAGACCTTTCAGATCTTGCTGCAAATCGCGCTGCTCAAACAAGACAAGCTGTTTGAGGCCACGCTAGATCTGGCGCGCTTTCGCTCGGACGAGGCACGCGCCATCGCCAAGATCGGGCTGGCCAATTATTTCGCTGGCGCAGCGCTTATGCCCTACACCCGGTTCCTAGAGGCCGCCCAAGCCGAACGCCACGATCTGGAACGCCTGTCCACGCGGTTTTCTGCATCAATCGAACAGGTGGCGCACCGCCTGTCTACGCTGCAACGCCCGGGCGCCAAGGGCATTCCGTTTTTCTTTGTGCGGGTCGATCAGGCCGGAACGATCACCAAACGCCATTCCGCAACGCGGTTGCAATTTGCCCGCTTTGGCGGGGCCTGCCCCCTGTGGAATGTGCACCGTGCCTTTGAAACGCCGGGGCGGTTTTTGCGCCAATTGGCCGAAACCCCCGATGGCGTGCGGTACATCAGCCTTGCGCGGGATGTTTCGAAACCCGGGGGGGCCTATGGGGCCCCCACCCGCCGCTTTGCCATTGCTTTGGGCTGCGAGGTGCGCCACGCCGACAGCCTTGTTTATGCCGATAACCTAGATCTGACAAACCCCCGCGCTTTTGAGCCTATCGGCATCTCCTGCCGCATCTGCGAGCGCACGAATTGCCACCAAAGATCGGTCCCACCGTTAGAGCGTAAACTCAGCATCGAGCCAAACGCCCGCGGCATTCTACCCTATCAGGTGGGTTAAAAAAACGGGCGGCCAAAGCCGCCCAACACCCTTTAAACCACTGTAAACGCCGTCAGGCAGCGCTGAGCATGCGATAGATCTCATCTTTCAGCGCCGCACGCTTTTTGCGCATATCCACCATATGCGCATCATCGGTTGGGGCCACGTCGGTTTCCGCGCGGTGCACAGCGCGATTGATCGTGTGATACTCGTCCGACAATTTGGCAAAATGCGCGTTGGATGCTTTCAGCTGGCTGATTTTTTCCGCATGTTCGGGGAATTCTTCGTGCAATTCATGGGGGGTGTTTGACATGGCCGCTCTCCTTTATGTGTCTTGCCACTGCGACCCTAGCCTGCGGCCAAGGCGGACGCTTTGACACGGATCAAAAGCAATGGCGCGGCACAAACCCCTAGGCCTAGCCAATATCGGGGGCGTATTCCAAAACCAGCGGCACGATCACCTCTTCTTCATCGCATAAATGGCGGTCAAGAAAGCGGGTGAACCCTGTGTGACAGGCCAAAAGCTGGGCCGCGCTAGCGCGGCTGGGCTGGCCGGCTTGCAAGGCACGCAAGACCGCGTTGGTGTTTTCGGCCAAATGGTGCAAATGGCCATCCAGCGCGTGGTGGTCCCCATCCAGCAGGTCAAAAGCGCGCGCCACCCGTGCATCCAGCGGCTTGAACTGCGGAAAATAATGATGATCCTCAATGCCATGGTGGCTGTGCAGCTGATCCAGAAAAAACCCGGTGTAGCGGCTTAGTTCAGCGCCATAGCGCGGGCCTGATTTGCCATCCAAATGCAGCTGCGTGTCCTCGACCAGCTTGGCCAAAATCTGGCGAAACATCACATGGCGATCCAGCCAAAACGCGGTCAGCTGTGAAAAATTCGGGTGCCCCTGCCACGTTGTGCGGGGGAACTTATCGGCCAAAACCCGCAGATGCGGGGGCAGGCCTTGGCGCAGGTTCAGGTCGAATTCGGTTTCCATGCAGCGAAGATAGCGGCTGTCCTGCCAAAGACCAGTGCAAAGACGGCCCGCCTAACGCCTTGCAGCCCGCCAGCCCGCCGCGCGCGCCTCGGCTATGGTGCAAAACCAGCGCTCGCCCTTTTCGGGGGTAATGACGGTGCGCGCATAATCGGCTTGGCCGGGGCTGTGAAAAATCCGCGTGCCCTTGGCCGAGATATTGCCCTTGATCACACAGTCCCCGGTGGCTTTGGGCGCGGCCACGGCCTGTGCGCGGGTTTGGGCGCGGGTTTGGGCGCGAAACGCCTCGGGCGCCATCAGCTGGTGCGCATGCAGCCCCCGCCCAACGCGCGCGGCGCCCTGTTCAGCCTGCACATACTGCAGGCCATAGCGGCGATAGGCAAAGGCCAGCCCCGCCCCAACAAGGGTGGCCCCCATATCTTGGCCCGCCACACTGCAGCGCGCCACAACCCGGCCATAGCGATCATGGCCTTGCGCGTTGCAGCGGGCCTGCTGGCCCTGAAACAGCGCGCGCGCCTGCGCTGTGACCCATGCGCCACAGGCCCAAACCCGCTTTTGCCCAGATTTTTCCGTGCAGGCCTGCGCCGCCTCTGGGGCATCAATGGCCTGTAGGCGCACCTTTTGCCCGCCAATCACGAATGTATCGCCATCCACCACCCGCACCACACCCAGTGGCCCCGCCTGCGCGGGTGCGGCGGGCAGGGCCAGCAAGATAAGAACGAATGCAGCACAAATCCTTAACATTTGGTTAATTTCGGGCGCAACAACCCGAAAATCAACCAAGCTTTGTTCGTGTGGTTAACTTTTGTTAACGCATTCTACGCCCTAGCGCTGCGACACTTGCCAATTTGGGTTGATCCAAGGTTGCGCATTGTCAGGCGCCAGCGGATCGCGGCCAAGCAACAGATCGCTGACTTTCTCACCCACCATAATCGATGGCGCATTCAGATTGCCATTGGTGATACGTGGAAAAATCGAACTATCGGCTACGCGCAGCCCCTGCACACCAATCACCCGCGCGTGCGGGTCGACAACGGCGGTGGGGTCATCGGCGCGGCCCATGCGGCAGGTGCCGCAGGGGTGATATGCGCTTTCGGCGTGATCGCGGATAAAGCCATCTAGCGCCTCGTCGCTTTGCAGGCTGGCGCCGGGCTGGATTTCGTGGCGCACATAGGGGGCAAAGGCGGGCTGGGCAAATATCTCGCGGGTCAGGCGAATGCAGCGGCGGAAATCTTCCCAATCTTGCGGATCAGACATGTAGTTAAAGCGGATCACCGGGTCGGCGTTTGGATCGGCGCTGCGCAAGCTGACCGCCCCGCGCGAATGCGAGCGCATTGGCCCAACATGGGCCTGAAACCCATGGCCCTCGGCTGCGGCTTGGCCATCATAGCGCACCGCGATGGGCAGGAAATGATATTGAATATCTGGGTAATCCACCCCCGCCTGCGAGCGGATGAAAGCCGCGCTTTCAAACTGGTTCGAGGCCCCCGGTCCCCGCTTGGCCAACAGCCATTGCAGCCCCACCCAAGCCTTGCCAAACAGGTTCCAATACTTGAACAAAGACACCGGCTGGCTGGCGGCCATCTGGATATAAAGCTCTAGATGGTCTTGCAGGTTTTGCCCCACGCCAGGGCGGTCTGCCACCACATCGATGCCATGCTGGGCCAAATGCGCCGCCGGGCCAATGCCCGATAGCATCAGCAGCTTGGGCGAATTCAGCGACGAGGCCGCCAAAACCACCTCGCGCTGGGCAGAAATCACCTGTCGGGTGCCATTGCGCAGCACCTCGACCCCCGTGGCGCGGCCCTGATCCATGACCACGCGCTGGGCCAAAGCACGCACCAAGGTGCAATTACCCGTGGCCAAAGCCGGTTTCAAATAGGCGCTGGCCGCCGACCAGCGCCGCCCCTTCCACACCGTCATGTCAAAGGGGCCAAACCCCTCTTGCTGCTGGCCGTTGTAATCGCCTGTCACCGGATATCCCGCCTGCGCGCCGGCCTGCACAAAGGCCTGCACCAACGGGTTGTCACGCTTGCCGCGGGTCACATGTAGCGGCCCGCCCTGCCCACGCCAGCCCGCATCGCCGCCATGGCCGCCATGGTGCCAATCTTCCATGCGTTTGTAATAGGGCAAAACATCGGCATAGCCCCAGCCATCGGCGCCTTGGTCGCGCCAATGATCGAAATCGCGGGCATGCCCGCGCACATAGATCATGCCATTGATCGAGGACGAGCCGCCAATCACCTTGCCCCGCGGGCAGGCCAGCCGGCGCCCGCCCAAATGCGGCTCGGGTTCGGTGCGATAGCCCCAATCATACATTTTCATGTTCATCGGGTAAGACAGGGCCCCCGGCATTTGTATCAAAGGGCCGGCATCACTGCCGCCATGTTCGATCACAATCACCTTGGCCCCCGCCATAGCCAGCCTGTAGGCCATGGCACAGCCCGCGCTGCCTGCCCCAACAATCACGAATTCCGCTTGCATGTCTTTTCCTTGTCTGGCCCGCAGACCCCCCGCCTAGAACGGCGCTTCCAGCGCCCCCATGCGCACGAAAACCGATTTTAGCTGGCTATAATGGGCAATCGCGGCATGCGAATTTTCCCGCCCGACGCCCGACATTTTCGAGCCGCCAAAAGGCACCTCGACCGGGGCATCGTTATAGGTGTTGATATAGCATGTGCCCGCTTCGAAGCCTTCGGCCACGCGATGGGCGCGCTGCAAATCATTGGTGAAAACCCCTGCCGCCAGCCCAAATTCGGTGTCATTGGCCCGCGCCAGCGCCTCGGCCTCGGTGTCGAAATCCAAGACCGACATGACGGGGCCGAAAATTTCCTCGCGCGCGATGGCCATGTCATCGGTGACATCGGCAAAAACCGCAGGTGTGATCCAGTAGCCGGGTTTATCCAGCCGCTGCCCCCCGCAAACCAGCTGCGCGCCCTCGTCTTGCCCTTTGGCGATGTAATTTAGCACGATTTGCAGCTGCCCTTCGCTGACCATGGGGCCAAAATTGGTGGCAGGGTCCATCGGGTCGCCAATGACCGCGTTTTGCAGCCTTTCGCTGAGGCGGGCCAAAAACGCCTGTTTAATGCCCCGTTGCACAAACACCCGCGTGCCGTTGGAACAAACCTGCCCCGAGGAATAGAAATTGCCCAAGATCGCCCCCGAAACCGCGCTTTCCAGATCGGCATCATCGAAAATAATCAGCGGCGATTTCCCGCCCAGCTCCATCGTGACGTGTTTCATGCCGTCCGCTGCGGCCGCATACACTTTGCGCCCCGTGGGCACCGAGCCTGTTAACGATACCTTGTTCACCCGCGCATCGGCCACCAAGGGCGCGCCCACGCCACCGCGGCCTTGGATCACGTTATAAAGCCCGGCAGGCAGGCCCGCCTCGTGCAGGATTTCAGCCACTTTCAGCGCGCAAAGCGGTGTTGTTTCCGAGGGTTTGAACACCATCGCATTGCCGCAGGCCAAGGCTGGCGCACCTTTCCAGCAGGCGATTTGGGTGGGATAGTTCCACGCCCCAATGCCCACGCAAACGCCCAGCGGCTCGCGGATGGTATAGGCCCAATTGCCATCGGGCAGGCGGATATGCTGGCCCGTCAAACCACCGGCCAACCCCCCGAAATATTCCAGCGCATCCGCCCCCGAGGTGGCATCGACCACGCTGGTTTCCTGATAAGGCTTGCCCGTATCCAAGGTTTCCAGAACCGACAGGTCGTGGTTGCGCACGCGCATGATATCGGCAGCCCGGCGCAAGATACGCCCACGTTCGGTGCCCGACATCGCCGCCCATTGGGCTTGGGCGGCTTTTGCACTGGCCAGCGCCTGATCGATGATGGCAGGCGTTGCCTCGTGCACCACGGCAATCACCTCGCCTGTGGCGGGGTAATAGACCGGTATTTCTGCCCCGGCTTTATCCTCGACATAGCGGCCATTTATAAAGTGGCTGGCGGTTGGCTGTGCTTTCATTTCTTGTCCTCGGGTTTGAATCGCAGCGGTTCATATGACACGCAGACATGTTCCAGATAGGCCGGGCGGGCGCGCAGGCGTTCGTAATAAGCGGCCAGCGCGGGCAAATCTTGGCGCGCGAATGGCAAGGTGTAATAGCGATAAAGCCCATGACCAGCCAAGATATCGGCAAAGGTAAATTCGTCCCCCCCCAGCCACGGGCCTTGGCCCAGCCGCGCATCCAGCATGGCCGCCAAACGCGCCATTTCTGCCGCCCCCTTGGCCAGCTCGTCTGCGGTGACAGTGGCCGGGTCGCGGCGCACCAGCGGGTAAAACAGCCCCGTCAATAGCGCCGGCATAAAGCTGGTTTTCACCCATTCAGCCCAGCAATCCAAAGCCGCGCGCTGGCCCAGATCGGCGGGCCAAAAGGGCGCTTTGGCATAGCGGGCGCAGAGATAGCGGTGGATTGCCGCGCTTTCAAACAGGGTCACATCGCCATCGCGCAGGCAAGGCACCAGCCCCATCGGGTTCATCGCCAGATATTCGGCGCTCTTGGTGCCCCCATAGGTATCACCATAATCCAGCCGCGTGTGGGCCAGCCCCAATTCGGCCAATGTCCACATCACGATTTGCACATTTGACGAGGTGGCCCGCCCATAAACAGTTATCATGCCAAAGCCCTTTATTCGCCACGCGGAAAGCGTTTGCTTTCCTCAAGCACGTTCAGATCCATGTGGTTGCGCATATAGCGCTCGGATGCTTTTTGCAGCGGCTGGTAATCCCAAGGGAAATGCCCGCCCTTGCGCAGCGCCTCGTAGACAACCCAGCGGCGCGCTTGGCTTTGTCGCACCTCGGCATCGAAACGCTCC
>Ga0181560_10001953_pt1 | contig 19191 bp, 17 predicted proteins | sample 011ome_20_FD_133751 | JGI IMG/M metagenome (GOLD analysis project Ga0181560, IMG submission 133751) | Coastal salt marsh microbial communities from the Groves Creek Marsh, Skidaway Island, Georgia - 011509CT metaG (megahit assembly) | ecosystem: Environmental > Aquatic > Marine > Intertidal...
GCGCCCGCGGCGGCGGAGCCCCTCGACGCGCGACTCAAGCGCCTCACGACGCAGACGCCCGTGGTGCTCTTCATGAAGGGCACCCTCGACGAGCCCAGGTGCGGGTTCTCGCGCAAGGTCGTCGACGCGGTGGGCGCGACGGGGATCGCGTTTTCGACGTTCGACATTCTCTCAGACGAGGACGTCAGGCAGGGGTTGAAGGAGTACAGTAACTGGCCGACGTACCCGCAGCTGTACGCGAACGGCGAGCTCGTGGGCGGGTGCGACATCGTCTTGGAGATGGCGAGCGACGGGAGCTTGAAGGAGGCGCTCGCGGACGCGGCGGCGGCGGCGGCGGCGGCGGACGCGGACGCGGGCGGCGGCGACCTCAACGCGCGCCTCGCCGCGCTCGTCAAGTCCGAGCCCGTGATGCTCTTCATGAAGGGCACCCGCGACGAGCCCCGGTGCGGGTTCTCTCGGAAGGTCGTCGACGCGGTGGGCGCGACGGGGGTGCCGTTCGGGACGTTCGACATCCTCTCAGACGAGGACGTCAGGCAGGGGCTGAAAGAGTACAGTAACTGGCCGACGTACCCGCAGCTGTACGCGAACGGCGAGCTCGTGGGCGGGTGCGACATCGTGCTCGAGATGGCGAGCGACGGGAGCTTGAAGGAGGCGCTCGCGGCGACCGTCGCGGCGTGAGCGACCGCGACCGCGGCGAAGACGACGCGCGGTCGCCGCGGACGTCGTCGTCATCGTCTCTCGAATAGATTCATTTACGCACGTCGTCGGCTCGTCGTCACCCCGCGCGCGCCGTCCCGTCCGCGTCGCGCATCTCCTTCAGCATCATCTCCCGCAAACCCGCGCCGTCGTTCTTCAGCGTCCGCTCCGGGGTGAACGTCTTCGCGAGCTCGCGCGCGCGGTCGCCCCCCTTCGCGCCCGTCGCGCCGCCGCCGCCGCCGCCGCCGCCGCCCGGCGGCAACGCCATCAGCGTCGCGCCCTCCGCGTCCGGGCCGAACCCGCAGCGCGCGAAGAACGCGCGCCGCTCCCTCGGCGCGCGCACGCCGACGTCGTAGATGTCCCTCGCGCACAGCTCTTCCCCGAGCCGCCGCACGAGCTTCTCGCCGACGCCCGCGCCTCTGGCGTCCTCGCGCACGACGACGACGTCCACGGTCGCGACCATCGCGCCGTCTGTGGCCGCGTGCGCGAACCCGACGAGCGCCTTCCCGCGGACGTCGCCGCCGAAGCGCGACGCGAACGGGTTCAAGTACCGCATCCGCTCCATCGGCGTCGGCGAGGAGGAGGAGGAGGAGGAGGAGGAGGAGGAGGAGGAGGAGGACGACGACGACGACGACGACGCGAACGCGGCGACGACGACCGCCTCGCTCGCGTCGAGCATCGCGCGCAGCTTCGCCGCGAGCGCGTCGTCGTCGTCGTCGCCGCCGCCGCCGCCGAGGAGCGACGCGAGCTCGCGCGCGTCGACGTCGGACGCGCGCGTCGTGAACGCGAGCCCGGGGGGCTCGCGCCGGCGCGCGCGGCGCGCGTCCGCGGACGACGCGAACGACCCCGCGACGACGGCGACCGCGCGATCGCGAGGCGTCGCGCGCGGCGGCGCCGGCGCGCGCGTCCACGGGCGGCTCGAGAGCGCGCGCGGCCGCGCGAGGCAGGGCGCGCGCGTCGCCGTCGCCGCGGCGCGCGCGGCGACGACCATCGCCGCGCGGGGCGGTGTGCGCGGCGCGCGGGTCGCGTCGCGTCTGATGACTGAACTTCGTCTGGTCCGCTTACGCTTTCTACGCTACGCGCCGTTCTCGTCGCGTCACTCGTCGGCCGCGCGCCGCCGCCTCTCGCGATCATGTCGAGGGATCCCGGCGCCGGCGCGACCGCGTCCGCGTCCGCGGCGGCGGACGACCTCGCGCGGCGCGCGGAGGACGGCGACGTGTACGCCAACGGCGTCGCGTTCGAGACCGTCAAGGGGTGGCTCGGACGCGCGGGCGAGGACATGCGCTTCGACGATTGGTACGGCGTCGAGGACGTGGACGTCGAGCGCGCGTCGCGCCCGGAGCGGCTCGGCCTCGGCGCGAAGTTCCTGCCGCACTCGAAGGCGACGCGGCTCATGGGCGGCGTGGAGAAGAAGCTCGGGCGGAGCCTCGGGGCGACGCGGCAGCGGAAGCGAGAGGAGGACGCGAGCGCGCGAGGCGGCGGACGATGGGGAAGTCGCGACGACGGCGACGGCGACGCGAGCGAGGAGGAGGAGGACGAGGACGAGGACGACGAGGACGCCGGCGGAAGAGCCGCCGCCGCGGGCGCCGGCGCCGCCGCGAAGAAACGGCGGAAAGTCCAGGCGTGGGACCCGACGACGGACGCGAGCTGTCTCTCGGGGCGGGTCGGCAAGAAGATGAAGAAGAAGAAGAAAAAGAAGACCGCGGCAGCCGCCGTCGACGGGTAACGACTGTTAACTTAGCGTCCTAGCACTCGTTCGTTCGTTTGATACAAACGAATCGATCTGTAGCAGCACGTCTATCTCCGCCGCGTCGTCGCCTCGTCGTCGCCGGAGACGACGGCCGCGATCGCGGCGGAGACGAGGTCGCCGACCACCGCGGCGGACTCAGACTCGGCTGCGTCGTCGTCGTTGGCGGCGGCGGCGGCGGCGGCGGCGGGCTCCAGCTCCAGCGGCTGCCGCGGCTCGAGGTCCTCGAGGTCGTCGTCGTCGTCCGCCGCCGTCGCGATCGCGCGACCGCGCGAGGGTCGAGAATACCCTACGCGAAACGCCTCGACGTCCGCCGTTTCTTCCTCCTCCTCCTCCTCGACCTCCGCCTCCTCCTCCTTCTCCTCCTCGACCGGCGCCTCGTCCTCCTTCTCCAAGTCCGCGTCCAGAAGCTCGTCCAGTAAATCGTCCACGACCGCGGCGTTCCTCGCGTCCGGGTTGCTCTTCAAGAAGACGTCCACGTCAGCCGCGAGCGCGACGGCTTTCGCGGCGATGCGCGCCGCCTTCGCCTCGGCTTTGCGCTCCGCCGCCGCGGCTCTCGTCTGAGAGTCGAGGGTCGAGGGTCCACACGAAGCGAATTCGGGGAGGAGTTCAGGGGTGCGTCAGATGGAGTTGAAAGGCGTGTCGGGATTGAAAGCGTGGTATGGGCGGAGAGAAACGCCGGGGGGAAAAGTCCTTAAGGAACGGCGTTCACCGCGCCGACGCGGTCGTACGGGGACCGGTGTATATGATAGAACGCGCCTGAGACGCGCTCGGGCGGAGCAACACCGACGGCGTCCTCGGCGCCGCGACCGCGGTGCCCCTCGCGCGCGCGGGCTTGAGCGCCGGCGCCGGGGTCGTCCGCCCCCCGAACGCGACCGGCGCGGCGGTCTTCGCCTTGGCCCTGGGAGGCGGCGGGGTCGACGACGACGCGTCGAGGAGTCGAGACGGCGGGTTGGGTTTTCTGAGCGTCCGTCTCGGCGGCGCCGCCGCGCGCATGAGCGCCTTCATGCGCGCGTTCACGTCATCTATCGCCGCGGCGGCGGTTCGCGGCGCTCCGTCGGCGTCCTCTCCGCCGCCGACGACGCCACCGCTCGGTCGCGATCGCGATCGCGACGGCGACGGCGACGCCCGCGCGCCGCCGCCGTCGCCGCCGCCGGCGCGCGCGAACGCGAAATCGCCGTCGTCGTCGTCGTCGTCGTCTTCGTCGTCGCCGTCTTCGTCGTCGTCGACGTCGTCTTCCGACCCCGAGGAGCCTGCAAACATCATACCGTCCACCGCGTACGACTGAGACGACGCGCGGCGTCTCCGCTGCCTCTCCGCCGCCGCCTTCGCGCGCGCCGCCTCCTCCGCGGGCGTCTCGAGCGGCGGCACCGGCTTCCCGTCCTCGCCCATCAGCGCCCACTGCGCCGCGCCGCGGTCCGCGCCGCCCAGCGACACCAGCCGCGCGTTCCCGTGCGCGTCCGGGGAGAACCGCGCGCGGGAGACGTGCGACGCGTGCGTCTCCATCTCCTCCCTCGCGGGCGCGTTCGGAACGACGCACGGGTAGTTGAACAGCCGGACGCGCGCGAAGTCGTCGCCCGTCGCGCACACGCCGCGCGTCGCCGCGACCGTGACGGCGTTGACGTCGTCGCCGCTGAGCGCGCCGCCCTGCCATATGCCCATCACCTCGAACCCGAGCGGCGAGGTCCACTCCGCGTACGACGCGTCGCGGAAGTCGCCGACCGCGAGCCGCCCGCCGACGCCGTCGTGATGCAGAATCTCACCCGCGCGGCTCGTCGAACGAATGATCTTCGAATCCGTCGACCAGTCGATGGACGTGATCCCCGCGGCGTGTCCGACGCACCGAGCCGCGCGCGTCAGGTTGTACGACACGGTGACGTTGTCGTGGACGTCCTCCTCGACCGCGCGCTGCACTTCGAGCACGACGAGAGTCTTGTCGTCGTGCGACCCGACGGCGAGGAACCGCCCTCCGGGTGAAAACGCGAGCGTCGTCACCGGGGTCTTAGCGTCGAGGGTTCATACGAAGCGACGTCGGGGTGGAGTTGAAAGGCGTCAGATGGAGTTGAAAGGCGGGCGTCGAGGTGTGTCGGGATTGAAAGCGTGGTATGGGCGGAGAGAAACGCCGGCCGGGGAGAAAAGTCCGTCCTTAAGGAACGGCGTTCACCGCGCGAACGCGGTCGTATGGGGACCGGTGTGAGATCCTAAACGCGCCTTGCACGCGGGGAACGCCGCCGCGGTGGAGCCGACCCACTCGTCCTCGAACCCTTCCGGCGGCGGCGCGGCCACAGACGAGAGCGTCGCGGAGACGAGCTTCACGAGGCGCACGCTGCCGTCGGCGCAGCCGATGGCGAGGACGCCGAGGCGTTTCGGCGGCGCGTTAGCCGCCTTGGCGGCGGCGCGCGCGTTCAGCTCGGCTCGAATCTTCGCCGCGCGGGGGCTCAGCGGCGTCGCGGACGCGGACGACGTCATCGACGACGGCGATACCGCGTCGGCGTTCCGAGGGGGCGTTCTTTTACCGCCGTCCGCCGCGTCGTCGTCGTCGTCGTCGTCCTCGTCGTCGCTCTCCGGCGGCGACGGCTCGTGATCCTCCGCGGCGGGGCTGAGGGCCGTTCCAAGCGAACGTCGGGGTGGAGTTGAAAGGCGTCAGTTGGAGTTGAAAGGCTTCGAGGGCGAAATTTGAAAGCGAGGGATGGGCGGAGAGACACGCCGGGCAAAGTCCTTAAGGATCGGCGTTCACCACGCCGACGGGGTCGTATGGGGACCAGTGTGAGGAGAACGCGCCTGAACGCGCACGCGGTGGCCTTCCCCGGGACTGGATCCAACGCCCACGCCGCGCCCACCGCGTCCCTCGTCCTCGCGTCTCGCACCATCACGCGCGCCGACCCGCCCGCGACGGCGAATATCCCCTCGCTCCGCGGGTGCCAGCACACGTCGTGCGCGGGGCCCGCGCACCCGTGCGTCATCGGCCGCGGCGACCCGACGCGCGGCATGAGCCACAAGTCGCCGACGGCGGTGACGACGGCGACGTCACCGGCGGGGGTCGCCGCGACGGCCGCGACGGCGGGCGGCGCCGCGTGCATCGCCGCCGCGACCGCGGCGTCCCCGGGAGGGTACACCGTCGGCGTCTGCGCGGTGCGCGTGGACGCCGCGTCGTCGAGGACGACGCCGCGGACGACTTCCCAGCGGCGCACCGCGCCGCCGCCGCCCGCGGAGATCACCTCCACGGCGTCTTCGTCGTCGTCGCCGTCGCCGTCGCCGTCGCCGTCGGCCGCGACGACCGCGACCGCGATCGACTTGACCGGGTTCGCGCCGTGCGCGTCGATCGTCCGCTCGCACGTCCGGTCGCTCCACAGGTACAGAAACCCGTTCCGGTGGCCGGTGATAAACTTGCGCCCGCCGCCGCCGGGAAGAAACGCGCCGCACAGCGCGTCGGACGCGCCCTTATCGAACCCGGCGGCGGCGCCGAAGACGCACGGCCGCGCGGAGTACACCCCGCGCTTGTTTCCGGCGGGCAACGCGGTAGGAGTTCCGGCCGCGCTTCCGGCGCCGCGAGCGTCGGCGGTCGCGCCGGATCCGGAGGCGGTCACGAGACCCATCACGGGCGTGTTCGCGCGCGAGCCCGTCGGCGGCGCGGCCGCGACGACGCCCCCCGCGGCGATCGGCGCGTCCTCCGTCGGCGTCCACAGCTTGACGTGCTTCGCGCCGAACGTCACGAACCGATCGAGCGCGGGGCTCCACGCGGCGCCGCGCACCTTCGGCGGGCACGGCGCGCCGTTCAACCCGACGCCGGCGCACAGCCGCCGCGGCCTCGGTCGCCACCCGGGGTCGCCGCCCCAATCCCACACGCGCGTCGTGTGTTTGTTGTCCGCGCAGATCGTGACGATCCTCGCGTGGCCTCCCCCGACGCTTCCGTCGCCGGGGGAGAACGCGAGCGCGATCACCGCGCCGTCGCCGACGTCGTGCCGCAGCCGCGCGATCTCCTTCCCGGACTCCACTTCCCAGATCACCGCGCACGGGATCCGCCCCGCCTGCCCGGTCGCCGCCCACCGCCCGGACGGGTGCGTCGCGAGGCAGACGATGCCCTCGTCGTGCCCGCGGAAGTGCGTCTGCGTCTGCGTCTCGACGTCGTACGCGACGCCGACGGCGCCGCACGCGTAGACCCAGTGCCCGGCGCCCGCCGACGACGATTTCGATCCCGACGCCGACGCCGACGTCGATTCGCGCGCGTCGTCGTCGTCGCCGCCGCCGCCGCCGCCGCGCGTCCTCCTCCTCATCCCCGTCCCCGTCCCCGTCCCCGTCCTCGGCGCGAACTGCAGCATCCCGCCGACGCCCGCGACGGACGCGCCGTACGTCCACTCCAACCTCAGCGACTCCTTCGGCGCGTCCGCGGACCGCCGCGCGTGGTAGCTCTCCCACCCGGTCGGCGCCATCACCGGGGTGTTACACGGCGGGTACGAGATCTTCCCCTCGAACCCGTCCGCGGGCCCGCCGTCGATCGGCGCGGACGGCGCCTGCCCGAGCTCCCGCCTCGGCGCGGCGAGCACCTTATCCGCGAATCGCTCGATGTCGATCTGCTTCTCGCGCTTCCTCCGCGCCGCCTCTTCGTCGTCGCCGGCGACGCGCGTCGCCGGATTGGACGGCACGACGCCGTATTTTTCAAACACCGCCGCGACGTCTTCGTCCGTGAACGGCGTCCCCGCATGCGCGCACGCGCGCGCGAACTGCTCTCTGTCGATGAACACGCTCGGCGCGCGGCGCGGCGGCGGGTCCGCCATCTCCGCCGCGAGGTCGATCTTCGGCGTGACCGACGGCAAGTCCCACGAGCCGTCCGACGCCACCGTCCCTGGGGGATGGGACGGACGCGCGCGGTCGGTCGGTCAGCGCGCGCGTGATCAAAAGATTCGATGACGTGGCATATCGTGTGGCGGGTAACGAACGACGGAGAGACAGACGGGCGTCCAAGCCGAAGGAAGAAAACAAAACGGAACGCACCTCTCGGCGGCGCGCACATCGGGTGATACGTCCGCTTCGTGATCGGCAGCTGCCGCGGGATGAACGCACGCCGCTCCTCGAGTGGCAGCGGGTTCCCGGTCCCATCGATCGCCGCGTACTTCGGGTCCGGGAACGTCGCCGTCACGCCGACGGGGCGGCCGTCGGCGTCGAGCGGGAGCCCGTTGACGGTGATCTTACGGTCGGGGTGGAGTTGAAAGGCGTCAGGTGGAGTTGAAAGGCGTCGAGGGCGGGGATTGAAACCGAGGTGTGGGCGGAGAGACGCGCCGGGAAAAGTCCTTAAGGATCGGCGTTCACCATGCGAACGCGGTCGTATGGGGACAGTGTACATAACGCACCTTCTTTCCGTCGTGCGGCCCCGGCGGAACCTTACGAGGTCTGTACCCGGGGCCTTGGTCGCGCGGGAGGATCTTGACGTTGTGCTCGTCGTTCTCCGACGGGTCCGGGAGCGTGATCCCCGCGCCGAGCATGCGTATGAGCGTCAGTCGTCGCTTCTCGTGGACTCTTCGCTTGGCGACGAGCCACGCGCGGAGTTTGACGCAGACGCCGGCGACGCCCACAGAGTTCGCCGCCGACGGCCCCTTCGGTCGCAGCGCGACGCACACCGGGCGTCTCCGCGACTCGCTCGCGCCGTTGACGTTCGCGCGCAGGATCGGATCGTCGTGGAACGGAATCACGTCCGTCGTCGCCCTCGCGCCGCCCTTCCACGCGGGGATCCCGCCCTCTCCGTCGCCCGTCGGCATCTCGCCCCAGCTCGAGTCCCATTCGCTGGACGCGTCGTCCGCGTCTCTCCTCCTCGCGCGGACGACGTCCGGCTCGAGCGACTCCACGAGCTCCTCCATCTTCCACGTCTCCTTCTGCGTCACGCGCATCCCCGCGCGGTTCGTCACCGCGAAGACGCCGCCCAGGGAGGACGACGACCCCGCGGTCGAGCGGGTTCGGTACGTCGACGACGACGACGCATCGCGCGTGCCGTCCGCGCGCGCGGCGGCGGCGGCGGACGACGACGACGACGACGACGACGCGCCGCCGCCGACGCCGCGCCAGGTCTCGTGCGGCTTCTTCCGCTTCGGCGCGGCGAACGACATCGCGCGTCGCGCGTGCGATGCGCGCGGGCCGCGGCGTCGCGACTGAGCGTTTCGTTGACCCGTCCAACGGAAAATAACACTCGTCAGCTCGCGCGCGTTCGCGATACCTGTTCGCGATTAGTAGTGTAGATTCGATCGGCTTGAAGGGTCAACTCCTGGGTCAACTCGACCGAGAGAAGCTCCTTCACCCTACCTGCCGTCCTTCTACGCCTTCGTCCGACCGCGTTTCACCCACCCGCGCGCGGGTTCGGCACCTGGCTGGTAAAAGACACCGCGCGCGCGGCGATCCACGCGCGGTCGCCGATGGGCGAGAGCGAGTACGACACCGAGTCCGATGACTCCCTCGCCGGGGACCGAGCGCGCGGGGGCGGCAGGGTGCGTCTCTCGCGTCGTCGTCGCGCCGGCCGATCTCGCGAGCGTCTCTTCGCGCGGCGACGCGCGCCTTTCAAAATCTCCATCGTTCTTCCCGCCCGCTCGCCGTCTCTTCGATCGTCCGACCCTCCCCTCCGTCCCCGCGTCCCCGCGTCCTCTCCGCCAGGCCGTGGACAACCAGCCCCACGACGAAGAGGTCGCGCTGGACGACTCGAGCGTGAGCGAGGACTCGAGCGCGGAGATCGAGAACGAGGTGCGTCTCGGTCGCGTCGTCGTCGTCGTCGTCGTCGCCGTCCCCGCGCGTTGTTGACCCGTCCCCAGAACGATCGTCGTTCGATCGAGCGAGCGAGCGATCCCGTCCCGTCCCGTCCCGTCCCGTCCCGTCCCGTCCCGTCCCGTCCCGTCGCTGACTCGCGTCGCCCCCCTTCGTTCTCCTCGCGTCCACCAGTTCAACGACGACGGCGGGAACGTCGCGGGGTCGCTCATGGGCGGCGGCGGCCGCCCCGCGGGCGAGCGCGTCGACGCTCCGTCGTCGTCGACGACGACGACGACGACGACGACGACGACGACGCGGCTGCGGAACGCGCCGCCGCAGGCGACGCGCTCCGCGCCGAAACCGACGCCGAGCGACCGTTCGCGCGCGGCGACGTCCACGACGACGAACGTCTCCGTCTCGACCGCGTCGTCGTCCGCGCGCTCGCCGTTCAACCCGCGCGAGCACGCGGCGCTGTCGCGCGCGCCAGCGGACGCGCGCGAGCTCTTCGACTTCATCGACCGCTACCGCCCGCGCGACGTCGACCCTCCCGCGGACCTGAAACCGTTCGTCCCGGACTTTCAGCCCGCGGTGGGCGACATCGACGAGTTCGTGAAGATCCCGCGCCCGGACGGCGTCGCGGACGAGCTCGGATTGCGCGTTTTGGACGAGCCCAAGGCGACGCAGTCGGACCCCGACGTGCTGCGTCTGAAGCTCAGGCGCGTTCGATACACTGGTTCCCATACGACCCCGTCGGCGATGTGAACGCCGATCCTTAAGGACTTTCGCCGTCGTCTCTCTCCGCCCATCAGGGTCCCTCGCTTTCAAGACCCGCCATCGACGCCTCACAACTCCGACTGACGCCTTTGAACTCCACCCCGACATTCGCTCGTTGGAACGCACCTCAGGCACAAGCACAAGGGCGACCCGGGCGCGACGGGAGTCGCGGACGACGCGGAGGTGCCGTCGATCGAGGCGGAGGATCTAACCGCGGAGAAGATCAACGCGTGGATCGAGAGCGTGAACGCGCTGCACGCGAACGATGAGGACGAAGCGGTCGTGGAGTACTCGCACGACATGCCGGACTTGGAGACGTTGATGAAGCCGTTCGAGCCCGAGGTGGAGGAGGCGCTGCGCGCGATGAAACTTCCAGACGAGAACTTGGACGTGACCCCGGAGCACCTGGCGAAGCTGATGTGCGGCATCCTGGACATTCCCGTGTACGACGATAACATCCTGGAGAGCGTACACGTGATGTTTTCGCTGTATTTGGAGTTTAAGAACCACCCAAAGTTTGGTAAGGCGGCGGGAGGCGGGGGGTTTCCGGGGGGGTTTCCGGGAGGGTTTCCGGGGGGCGCGCCGGGGAGCGGAGGGGGGTTGCCGCCGGGGTTCTGAGCAAGACGCGCGCGCATTCGCGCTCTGTTGTAACGAATGTATTTAGCCGCCGCCGACGACGCTCCGACGCTCCGACGCTCCGACGCTTCGACGCTCCGACGACGCTCCCTCCCTACCCCCCCCGCGGGGAGAGCCCCCCGCCGCTCCCGTTTCGGTGACTCACCTTTTCGTTCGCCACCTCGTTGAACGCGCCCCCTTCCGTCGCCTCGATCTCCTCCTCCCCCGCGTTCGGGTTGTTCTGGTAATACGGCAGGAACGGCAAGTCGTACGCGCCGCCCCCGGTCCCGCCGTGCCCGCCGTCGTCGTCCATCATCGCGCTCCGATCCGCGGCTTTCTCCCCGAGCGTCAACGCCGCGGTCTCCTCGGTCAGATCCTTCCGAGTGACGACGCCGACGATCTGCGGCTTGGACGGCGTGACGTACAGGTGCCGCAGCCCCATCGTTCGGAACAGGCGGTACGCGCGCGATAGCCTCGCGTCCGCGTGCACGATGAACGGATGCCGCTGCATGAACCGCGTGAGATCCATCGACAGCTCCATGTCGCCGCGGCTCAGCGACGGCGCGATGGCCTCGATGCCCGGCGACTTGAACGGAATCGAGGCGAATGTCAGGGCGGAGTTGAAAGGCGTCAGTTGGAGTTGAAAGGCGTCGCGGTGTGTCGGGATTGAAAGCGAAGGGTGGGGGGAGAGATGCGCCGGGAGAGAAAGTCCTTAAGCATCGGCGTTCACAACGCCGACGCGGTCGTATGGGGACCAGTGTGAGATAGAACGCACCTTGAACGGAATCTGCTTCAACTTCTCCAACAGCTCGTCGCGCTCCGTCGCCGTCTCGTACAGCGCGTCTCTCCTGTCTCTCCCGCCCTCGATCGCGGGGTTAAAGAACGACACGCGGTGCGTCAACATCTTGAGCAGCAACCCGCGCGTGATGGATCCGTGAAGCTCGATCGTTTCCCCCGGGTTGCCCGGCGTCCCCGGAGGGTCGTCCTCGCTGATCGGAAACGCGCCGTGCGACGTCCGCGTCAACGCGTCCACGACGTCGCGCACCTTCGCGATCGGCTTCAGCGACACCATGTTCGCGGCCATCACCTCGTTCACGCGCAGCTTGTCCAGCCCCGGACCGGTGAGCTCCGGCTCGTTCAAGAACGGCGCGCCGCGGATCTTGATGTGCGTGTCGTAGATGCCGTACGAGTACTTATCGCCCACCGTCTTCGCGAAGAAGATGGTGATCATGAGCGGGATGATGAGCTGCATCGCGCCGGTGGTCTCCATGACGAGAAGCGTGATCGACACCGTCATCCGCGTCGCGCCGCCGAGGCTCGCGGCGGCGCCGATGACCGCGTACGTGTGCAGATCGATCGTCAGCGTGCTCCCCGTCGACGCCACCGCCGCGTGGACGGTCCGTCCGACGATCTGCCCCATCGCGGCGCCGACGGTGAGCGACGGGACGAACAGCCCGGTGGGCGCGCCGATGCCGTAGGTCCACGTCATCAGCGTGAACATGATGAGCCAATAGAGAATCAGCGCGTCCATGTCGAACGCGTGCTGACCAGGGTTCTGCGCGTCGCCGCCGAACTCACCCACCTCGCCGAGGTGCAGCAGATACTTGAACGACTGCGACAACGGCGAGAAGAACAGCTGCCCGTACGCGGAGTACTCGCCGTCGTCGCAGTACAGCTGTCGGAAAAACTGCGTGCGAATCGCGTCCTTCGTGTGCACGCCGTACTCGAACCCGTAGTCGCCCGCGGCTATCTCGTGCGTCTCCTCTCGCAGCGGCGCGGGCACGCGTCGACACGGCGACGCGGCGGTGAGTACGAAGCACAAAGTCGCGGTGACGAAGCAGATGAACACCACCTCGAGGTGCCGCCGCGCGCGGTTCTTCACGGGGATCCAGGACTGGCGCCACATCGTGATCTTGACGTTTACGTTGACGAAGAAGGCGCCGGCGAGGCCGCCGAGGCAGCCGACGGCGGCGAATATGGGCACCTCCCAAAAGTACCACCAGAATATCCTCGAGTAGTTCGCCTCGTCGTCCGTGTACAGACCGAAATCGCGGTGCGTCCCGAACTTGGCGCGCGCGAAGTCCCCGGCGTCGAAGTCGAGCTGGTTGAGCCAGTGCGTGACAAGGACGCCCGTGCACGTCGCGAGGAACGCGCGCCACATCATGCTGTTGGACAAAAACGACGCGCCCTCCTCCAGCGTGAACAACATCCCGCCGATGGGCGCGCCGAACGCGACGGCGACGCCCGCGGAGGTCCCGATCGCAACAAAGTCGCGCTTATCCGCGTCGTTGCGAAAGCACGCGGGCTTGTGCGTCTTAAATCCGAGCGTGTGCGACCCGAACGCGGACAACCCGCCGCCGACGAGCCCGCCGCCGTGCACGAACGGGCCCTCCTTCCCCGCGATGAGACCGCTTCCGATGCTGAACGCGATCCCGCCCAACTTCGCGATGATCGTCCGCAGCTTCAGGAGGCCCTTCAGGTGCACGCCGTTGAGGTACGTCTTCACCTCCGGGATCCCGCTGCCCGCGGCGAGCGGTTCGACGTACGACACGAACGCGCCGGCGACCGCGGCTAAAAGGCACGCCAACGCGACGAAGACGAACCACGCGCCGAACCGCGCGGACCTGTCGCGCTCGATCACGCTCGTCGCGGCTCCGAACTTTATGTCGTTGAACTTCTCGATGAGCCCGTCCACGGTGAACGCGATCAACCCCATGACGAGGCCGATGAGCACGGACATGAGCCACTTCCACGTCTCGTACTCGGCGTACTCGCCGCGCTTCCGCGACCGTCGCGCCTCCTCCTCGACGTCGTTGTCGATCGGGTCGTAGTCGTGCGACTCGAACGCGTTCATGCGCTTGAGCCTCGCGTGCGCGCGCTTCGCGTGCTCGGACTCGATCGCGCCCCCGAGAACCTCCGGGGCGTCGGACTGCAGGCGTCGCACCGCGCCCGAGTCCATCGCGTGAATCTTGTCCACCCGCGTCATCTCGATGAAGCGGCTCGCGCCCGTGGTGTCGCTTCGCTCGAGTCGCGACGCGGCGGGGCCGTCGCGGTACGAGCGCGACGGCATCGGGCCGAACCCGGGGCCGCTCATGACTGACGACGACGCGACCGAGCGGCGGCGGGCGGCGGGCGGCGCGCGCGCGAGGAGGGCGCGCGCGGGGGCGACTGGCGAGAGAAGGAGGGACGGGTCGCAATCTAGCTAGGTCGAACGTTCGAGTGCGAGTGGACTCTTCCACGAATGAAGCGTCCGCCCGCGGGCAGTGCGGCCCCGCGCGCGACGAGTTCGGCGACGCCGCCGACGCGTCCGCGGGCGGGCCCAGCGCGGGATGGCGCCCACGGCCGCGGCGTCGCCCGTCGCCGCGGCGGCGGCGCGGAGGTGGACGACGACCGCGCCGGCGGCGGCGGCGACGCGCGCGCGACGCCGGCGGAGGGCGTCGTCGTCGACGCGGAATAACGCCGAAGACGCGACGACGACGACGACGACGACGACGACGACGACGCCCGCGCGCCGACGACGCGCGTCGCCGTGGCCGCTCCTGGACGCGGAGGACGACGCGCGGCGCGCTTCGCCGCGGTCGCCGCGCGACCGCGACCGCGACCGCGACGCCGTCCCCGCGCGGCACTGGACGGTGAGCGCGCCGTTCGTCGACGCCGAGACGTCCGCGACGCGCGCGGTCGCGACGACCGCGGACGTGAGCGACGCGCTCGCGTCGGAGCTGCTCGACGCGGGCGCGGTGTACGTGGACTGGTGGCCGGAGGGGAGACGCGCGGGCGGCGACGACGACGACGAGAGCGCGGCGCGATGGCGCCGGCTCCGCGGCGACGTCGTGCGTCGAGGTGCGCGTCGTCCGAGATCACGAGCCTGCAAATCTTAAAATTCATCAGATCCGACGCCGACTCGCCGTCGTCCCCACCCCCTTCCCCCACGTTCTCGTACTACTTCGTCTGACTCAAATCGTAACAACTGGACGCTCGAGCAGGCGAACGCGTGCGCGTGCACCGCACCCCGCGGCGGTACCGCGACGCGTGCTGGCTCGGCGAGGCCGGCTGGCGAAAGCGCGTCGTGTACGAGGACGAAGAGACGCTCGCGGTGAACAAGCCGCACGCGCTTCCGACGCAAGCGCACGAGAGCAACGCGGCGGAGTGCGTCCCGGGGTGCGTCGCGCGGGCGTTAGGGTTTACGGGCGGCGTAACCGACGGAGACGACGCGTTACTGGTGACGCATCGGTTAGACGCGAGCACGAGCGGGGTCGTGGTGCTGGGGAAGACGCTCGGCGCGGTGCGAGCGTTCAACGCGTCGATCGCGGGAGGGAAGCGAGACGGCGGGCGGAACCGAATCACGAAGACGTACGTCGCTTTGGTGGTCGACGCGAGTAACGTTCGACGACGTGGCGTTACCGTGGAAGATGCGACGACGCCGCCGCCGCCGGTGCCGCTCGGGAGGTTCGTGCACTACATGTATCCCGGCCCGTTCGGCGCGAGCGCGCTCGGCGGGCGCGGCGCGCGTCGATCGAAAGCGCGGTTGTTGCGACGACGCGCGCCCAGCGCGAGTGATAATCGCGGCGACGCCAAACCGTGGAGACGGTGCGAGCTCGTGGTGCGGTCGTGCGCGCGCGCGTCGCCGCGCGACGTCGCCGCGTGGCGCGCGCTCTTCGCCGAGAGCGTCGAGGGGAACGCGAACTGGGAGGCGGCGCGCGGCGTCGACGACGGTTCGCGCGACGAACCGTCGCGACGCGCGGGCGACGACGTGGTGTACGAGGTGGAGATCGAGCTCGTCACCGGCCGCACGCATCAAGTCCGCGCGCAGCTCGCCGCGCTCGGGTTTCCGATACTCGGCGATACTCTGTACGCGCCCATGGCCGGGTACCTCCACGACGAGGGCGAGGGCGAGGGCGACTTGGTCGACGTGGACGCGAGAGAAACGCACGCGAGTGAGCTGTTGGAGAAAGGCGTCGTCCCGGACTGGCCCGTCGCGTTGCACGCGGCGTCGTTACGATGGGACGACAAGCTCTTCGCGGCGCCGCCGCCGTGGCGGGAGGATGTACAGTAGTCTACGACATAGGATAGAGAACACCGTTGTAGCGAAGGAATAGAGTACGATCACGCGCACGGCGACCGCTAAAAGCTCGTCGTGAACGCGAAGCACTGCGCGAGGTACAGCGGGTTCATAAGACCGATCGTGAAGCAGCTCGTCGGGAACGTCTGCAACGGGTTCCAGCCTCGATAGAGCGCGTTCGGGAACCCTCCGTAGCCGGTGTCGAGGACGTTCCCGACGTCCGTGAACTGCGCGAGGCGGCGACCGCGGCGGCGCGCGACGGCCTCGAGCTCGGCGTCGTCGGCGGCGTTTGCGGCGAATGCGACGACGCGCGGCGTCGCGCGCGCGGGCGGCACCGGTCGCGTCGTCTCCGCGGTCGTCGTCGTCGTCGTCGCGTCGTCGTCGTCTCGCCTTCTTCGCTCGCGACACCGACGGCCGCAGAAGAGGTAGTCGCGCTCGTTCGGCTCGTAGTACACGACGACGACGAGAAGGGCGACGGCGAGGAGGAGGAGCGCCCAGCGCGCGGGCCTCGAGCAGCCGCACGCCGTCGTCGTCGGAGTCGTCGTCATCCTGTCGCGCGAGTGGACGCGGCGCGGCGCGGCGCGGCGCGGTGTGCGGCGTGACCCTCGAGGCGCGGACGTTAGTGTGTACTTGTAGTTGCAGGGCTACATACGAGATCATCGCGCGTCGTCGTCGCACTCCTGGAAGACCTCCTCGTCTTCCGCTTCAAGCTCCCCGGCCCGGTCCGCGGACCGATCGACGGCGGCGCGATTTCCGAACGCCAGCCGGCTCGCGTCGTCGTGCTTCCGACACAGGCGTATCACCTCCGCCTCCGCGCGTCGCGCGCGCGCGTCGAGCTCGCGGAAGAAGCACTCGCGCAGCGTCGTCGCGCGTGCAGCGTCGTCGCGCGTCGCGCGGAGCGTCGCGCGCGCCGCGTCGCGCGCGCTCACGGCGTCCGCGAGCGTCGCCTCGAGCGCGTTGACGCGCTTCACGAGCGCGTCGCGCGCGTCGCGCGCGCTCGCGGCGTCCGCGCGCGCGGCGACGGAATCGCGCGCCGACGTCGCCGCGCGTGTTGAAGCGCGCGCCGCCTCGCGCGTCGACGCGTCGAGCGCGCGCCCGACGCGCGCGATCTCCTCGCGCGAAAGCGCGAGCGCGTCGGAGAGCTCCGAAACGCGCGTCGTCGCCGCCGCGCGCGCACTCTCGTCGTCGTCTTTTCGCGCCGCCGCCGCCGCCGCCGCCGCCGCGACCGCGGCGTCGAGCTCGAGGCATCGCGCCTCGTGCCGCTCGGCGTCCGCGCGCGCGATCGTCAGCGACGCGCGCGACGCGTCGCGCGCCTCGAGCGCGACGCGCAGGTCCTCCGACGTCGCCGCGAGCGTCGCGGAAAGCCGGTCGCGCGCGTCGGACGCTTCGTCCGACTTTTTCCGACACTCGCGAAGCTCGCGCGCGATCTCATCGCGCGTCGCTCTCGACGCCTCGAGCGTCCGCGTCGCGCGCGTCAGAGCCTCGCGCGCGTCGCGCGCCTCGCGCGTCGACGCCGCGAGCGTCGTCGACGTCGCCTCCGCGCGCGTCCGCGTCGACTCGAGCTCCGCGCGCGTCGACTCGAGTTCCCGCGTCTTCGCCGCCGACGCCTTTTCAGCCGTCGCGATCGTCGTCGTCAGCGCCTCGACGACGCGCTCCGATGCGGCCGATCGCGCGCGCGCGTCGTCGCGCTCGCTCTCCGCGCGCACCGCGCGCCGCGCCGCGACCTCCCCGGCGACGCGCTCCTTCGCGGCGGCGTCCACGGCGTCGTCGCGGACTTTCGAATGCTGCCGCCGCGCGAGCGCGTGGCCGTCGACGAATCCGGAGAGCTTCCTCGCGCGCGCCTCCGCCGACTGCGTCTCTCGCTTCGCCTGCTCCAGATCCCGCGCCAGCGCCATCTTATCCGCGGTGACGGCGACGACTTTGGCCTTCAAGCTCTCGATCTCGCGCGTCGTTCGCGCCTCCGCGTCGCGCGTGTCGGAGCGGAGCGTCTCGAGCGACGCCTCCGAGGCTCTCAGGGTCGTTCTGTACGAGCGAACGTCGGGGTGGAGTTGAAAGGCGTCAGATGGCGGAGTTGAAAGGCGTCGAGGTGAGTCGGGATTGAAAGCCAGGGGTGGGGGGAGAAAGAGGACGGCAAAACTCCTTCAGGAACGGCGTCCACCACGCCGACGCGGTCGTATGGGAACCAGTGTGAGGAATGGAATACGCGCCTCAGTCGCGTCGTCGCGTCCGCCGACGCCGCAGCGCGCCCCTCCGCCGCCTCGATCGCCGCGTCGCGCGCGATCATCTCCAACCGCAGCGTCGCGATCGTCGCCTCACACGCGGTCGCGACCTCCCTCAACGCATCCCTCTCCGCCGTTACTTTCGCGCACAGCGCCGCGGACGCGTCGAGCGCCGCGGACGAATCCGCGAGCGATCGCGTCCTCTCCCGCGTCCTCTCCGCGTCGTCCGAAGTTCGAAGGCGCTCCGCGTCGTCGCGCGCCCTCGCGCCGCGCTTCGCCGCGTCCTCGAGCGCGGAGGCGTTCTTCGCGCGCAGCGCGTCGAGCGCCTGCGACGCTTCGTCTTCGCGACGTTTCATCTTCTCCTTCGCGAGCGCGGCGACGCGCGCCGTCTCCGCGCGCGCCGCCGACGCGTCCTCCTCCGCGATCTCCGCGCGCGACCGCGCGACGCGCATCTCGTTCTCGTGCGCCGTATTCGCGTCCTCGTGCGCCGTATTCGCGTCCTCGAGCGCGCGCTCCGCGGCGTCCGCGCGCGACGTCTCGCGCGTCATTTCGCGTCGCGAAGCGGCGGCGGCGTCGACGAGGTCGAGCGCGCGTCGCTCCGCGTTTTCGAGTCGCGACGAGAGCTCGGACGCGACGGCGCGCGTCGCGGTCGCGTTCGCCTCCGCGTCGTCTCTGAGAGTTTTGGGTCCACGCGAAGCGACGTATGATATGTCGGGGTGAAGTTCAAAGGCGTCAGATGGAGTTGGAAGGCGTCGAGGTCGGGCGTTGAAAGCGAGGGGCGGGCGGAGAGAGACGCCGGGAGAGAACGTAGTCCTTAAGAAACCAGACAGTTCGTATGAGGACCAGTGTCGGTTGGGACGCGCCTGAGCTCGCGCAGCAGGCGCGTCTGCTCGTCGTCCGCGCGCTTCGACGCGGCGAGGACGACGAGCGACGCTTGACGGCGACGGCGCGACGACGGCGGGAGCGGCGGCGGGGACTTGGCGTCGTCGAACGCGTCGTCGTCGGCGTTCGTCGCGCACGTCGCGCACGTCGCGCACGTCGCGCACGTCGCGTTCGTCTCGCCGTCGCCGTCGTCGTCGTCGTCGTCGTCGTCGCCGTCCTCTCTCGCCCAGTCCGCGAGGCTCGCCTCCGCGCGGAGTTCCGCGTGAACGTCGCGCGCGCTGCTCATGCGCGGGTCGGTCGCGCGCGTCGCGTCGCCGCCGCCGCCGCCGCCGCCGTCGTCGTCGTCGTCGTCGTCCTCCTCCTCCTCCTTCTCCTCCGCGTGCGTTACCTCTCCCGAGGCATCCGACAGATCCGACGACGACTCCACGTCGCACGCGTCCGCGTCGACGCGGAGGTACGCCGTCAGCGTCGCC
>Ga0181560_10001965_pt1 | contig 19148 bp, 11 predicted proteins | sample 011ome_20_FD_133751 | JGI IMG/M metagenome (GOLD analysis project Ga0181560, IMG submission 133751) | Coastal salt marsh microbial communities from the Groves Creek Marsh, Skidaway Island, Georgia - 011509CT metaG (megahit assembly) | ecosystem: Environmental > Aquatic > Marine > Intertidal...
ACTTTCTGAAGGACGGCAAGGCGCAGCGCACCAAGGCGGTCGTGCCGCTGATCAAGGCCGCGCGACGGGCCATCTGCCTGACCGGGACGCCCGCGCTGTCGCGGCCGATCGAGCTCTACACGCAGTTGGAGGCGCTGCGACCGAACGTGTTCACGAAGTTCAACGAGTTCGCGCAGCGGTACTGCAGCGGCTCTCGGTTCGGGTGGCAAGGATGCACGAACGCGGACGAGCTCTTCGGCGTGATATCCCGGCTCGTCATGGTGCGAAGGCTGAAGAAGGACGTCCTCACGCAGCTCCCGCCGAAGACGCGCGAGCAGGTGTTTTTGCCTCTTCCGAAGAGCGAAGCTCTGAGCGAAGTCAAAGCGATTCGCGAACGCCTGAACGACATCAAAGAGAGCAACCGCGACGAAGGCGTGATGCACGGAGGCGAGGCCGCCGGCAGCGGCGCCCCGGGGCGCACGCTCGAAGAAAAGCGCCTCATGAACCAGCTCTACGTCGCGTCCGCGAAGGCGAAGATTGGACCGGTGCAGGAGTATCTCGAGACGTTGATCGACGGCGGCGCGGATAAATTTTTGTTCTTCGCGCACCACGCCGAACTTCTCGACGCCGCGGCGGCGACGCTGAAGAAGCGGAAGATACAGCACATCCGCATCGACGGCTCCACGCCATCGACCGCGCGAGGGAAGCTCGTGGAGACGTTCCAGACCGTGGACGCGGTGCGCGTCGCGGTGCTCTCGATCAAAGCCGCGGGGGTCGGCCTCACGCTCACCGCCGCGAGCGCGGTCATCTTCGGCGAGCTCTCGTGGACGCCCGGGGAGATCGTCCAGGCGGAAGACCGCGCGCACCGCATCGGGCAAGTCAACAGCGTGTCCGTGCAGTTTCTGTGCGCGCGGAACACCGTGGACGACATCATGTGGGGCAGCGTCCAGAATAAGCTCGAAAATTTGGGGCAAGTTTTGGACGGCACGAGCGGCGACTGCCTCGACTTGGCCAACGGCAAGGACGGGAGAGGCGGGTTCGCGACCGGCAACGGCGCCGCGAAGACGCCCGCGAGCGCGCCGAAGCCGCCGAAGCGGACGTACGGCGACCGCTCCCCCGGGGGCGGGCCGCTCGCGCGGATGACAAATGATTCGAACACTCCGAGAGCGCAGAGCACCTTGGACGCGTTCGTCAAATCCGCGTCCAAAGAGAAAGAGAAGCCGTCGTCGCGGTCGCCGTCGCGGTCGCAGCCGCGGGCGTCGCAGGGTGGGTGGCAGATGCCGCAGCTGCCGTCTCAGGACGGCGAGGTCTGGGAGCCGTGGCCGCCGCCGGAGACGAAACGCCCTCGGACGGACGGTTAAGCGAAGGCGCCGCCGTCGAGAAGAGAGAGGTTCGAATTTCTTTTGGCGCTCGCTGATCTTTTTTTATTACACCGGTCGCTCTCGGAGAGCGACCGCGCTACTAGATAGTTCATAGATAGGTTCCACGAACGACCAGGTTAAACCGAAACCGCATCGTCATCGGAACGACTTGTTCGCGAGGTTCGGCCGCGGCTGTTCGCCGTCGCCCAAGACAGCCTTTCTCGGATCCTTCATGAATTGATTCTCCGCCTCCTCCGAGTGATACACGCACGACACCTCCGGCGACTTGTCCAAGTCCCCCACGAACGCGAACGTGTTCATCCCGCGCTTGCAGTCCTTCTCCATCGTCTCGTCCACGAGCTGGTTCCTCTCCAGCACGTTCCAGTTGCTCCGCCGCAACACGCACCCGGGCTTCACCTCCGGCTGCGCGACGTACATGTTGAACGGGTTGAGCGACAAGAACACGCGTTGGTCGAACACCATCGCGGACGCGCCGTTCGCCATGCACACCTCGCTGGACGGGGTCTGGCGGTCTAAGATGTCGCGCGACGCGACGTTCGAGGGCTCGAGGTTCACGGACGTGTCGAACGCGACGCCCGCGCCCATGCCCACGACGAACGCGCCCGCGATGAGGAAGTTGGTGACGGCGTTGTTGCCGCCGCCGCCTCCGCCGTCGCCGCCCTGGCCGAGGCCGCGCCCGCCGCCGGGGGGCGCGCCGCGCGCGGACTCCCACGGCCCGCCGCCGCCGCGCTGCGACGGCGGGGCGTAGTCGTAGTCGTACTCCGTGGGCGCGCGGTACCGGTCTCGCTCCGCCCCGGGAGGGCCGCGGGCGGGATTCCACTCGCCCTCGGAGGCGTCGTCGGGGCCCCCCGCCGGCGGGGCCGCGCGCGCGCGGACGCGATGCCGCGAGGTGGAAGCGCGCGGGGCGCTCGCGCGCCGCTGCCCGAGGGCGAGCGACGAGCACGCGTGGAGGAAGGTGGCGCATGAAGACGCCATCTCGATCGACGCGCGAGGCGCCCGCGAGAATGCGACGTCGACGTCGCGTCGACCGTCGTGGTTTTTCCTAAAAAGCTCGAACGCGCCGTCACATCGATCGACGCCGAGATGCTGTCGTTCCTGGGCCGGGGCAAGCCCTCGGACCCGCCCCCCGAGCCCTCCCCCGCGCCGGACCCCCCACCCGCGAGCTCCGCGCCGCCGCCGCCGTCCGCGCCCCCGGACTTCTCCGACGCCAAGGCGGTGACGATCGAGCTCGTCGCCGAGCTGGAGGGCCACGACGATCGCGTCTGGGGGATGCAGTGGGAGCCGCGAGGGCGATGCCTCGCGTCGACGTCCTCGGACAAGACGTGCCGGCTGTGGTCGCAGAGCGCGGCCGCGGGAGGGAACTGGGTCACCGTCGCGGAGCTCGAGGGCGTGCACAATCGGACCGTGCGGCAGGTGTCGTGGTCGCCGTGCGGTGCGCGCGCGCGCGCGCGTCGTCGTCGTCGTCGCTTACCCTAAATCTGATCCGATACGATCGCGCGCCTCCGTCCGTCCCGACCCTTCTCGTTCGAGGCCTCTCGTCTGACCCACCCTCGCCCCCTCCCTTCACCCTATCCGCGACCACCCAGGTCGGCTCCTCGCGACCGCGTCGTTCGACGCCTCGACCGCGGTCTGGACGCAGAGCGGCGGCGACTGGGAGTGCGTCGCCGTCGTCGAGGGCCACGAGAACGAGGTCAAGTCCTGCGCGTGGTCGCCGAGCGGCACGCTGCTCGCCACCTGCGGGCGAGATAAGTCCGTGTGGATCTGGGAGCTGCAGCCGGGGAACGACTTCGAGTGCGTCGCGGTGCTTAACGGCCACTCCCAGGACGTTAAATGCGTGACGTGGCACCCCACGGAGGACGTGCTCGTGTCGACGTCGTACGACGACACGATCAAAATTTGGACGGAAGACCCGGACGGAGACGACTGGTCGTGCTCGAAGACGCTCTCGAAGGAGGACGGCGGGCACGAGAGCACGGTATGGTGCGCGTCGTTCGAGCCGGGGGGGGCGCACAGGGTGGTGACGTGCTCGGACGATCGAACGATCGCGGTGTGGAACGCGGCGGGTGCGCGCGCGCGCGTTTCGTCGTCGTCGCTCGCTCGCTTCGAAGACGTCGCTTCGTTTTCGCGCTTCGCTTCTTCTCGCGGCCGCTCGCTTCGCATCGCTTCGTTCGTTGCTGGTCAGACGGTCGAGTCGAGCGCGCTCCACATGCGCTCGGGTCAACATAACTGCCAGCGAAAGTAACCTGGGGCTTGGCAGCCCCGTGGGCTAAATTGCAACTGCCGCGCCACTCTCCGTGGGCGCTTCAGATCTTTGCCCACGACATACATTTCAACGCGCTCGACGCTCGACGCTCCCGTCCGCTCTACCTTCCCCTTCTTCCCTCCTTCTCACCCCTCCTTCGCTCCCCACGGCCCCTTCTCTCCTCTCTCCAGGTCCACGAGGCGCGGACCTCTCCATCGCGTGCAAGTTCCCCTGCGGGCACGACCGCCCGGTGTTGAACGTGCACTGGGGCCGCAACGGCTTGATCGCCGCCGCGGGGGGCGACAACAGCGTGCGGGTCTACGCCGCGATGAAGAGCGATGGGAGCCACGGGAGTGGACGCGCGTGGGCGGAAGTCGGCGCGATAGGCGAGCATCACGAGGACGGGCACTTGGACGACGTGAACACCGTGGCGTGGCACCCGACGGACCCGACGTGCCTGGCGTCGTGCTCGGACGACGGGCTCATAAAAATTTGGAAGGTCACCCCGGCGGAGGAGTAAACGTTTACGTTTTGTAGTCTAAAAAACCATCACCGTAGTACGAAGAGACTGATGAATCGAACAGCGAGCGCATCCGTCGCTCGACCGATCAACCGATCGTCGACCCCAGCACGTACGCCGCCTTCCCGATCAACCGATCGTCGACCCCAGCACGTACGCCGCCTTCCCGATCGAGTCCACGGAGAAGGCGCACCGCCACGTCCCCCCGTGCGCCGCCGTCGCGCCGAACGCGTCGAACGGATGCCGCCCGTCGCCGTCCTCCCTCCGGCCCCACTCCGGCCGCGCGGACGACCCCTCGTGCCCCAAGTCGTGCAGCAGCAGCGCACACATCATGTCTCTCGTCTCCTCGACGTCGAACGCGCGCAGCGGCGCGAAGTGCTTCTGCCCTTCCAGCCCGCGCTTGACGGCGTCCACGTGGAGCATGCTCTGAGGGTCGAGGGTCCGTACGAAGCGACGTCGGGGTGGAGTTCAAAGGCGTCAGACTTGGCGTTGAAAGGCGTCGAGGTGTGTCGGGATTGAAAGCGAGGGGTGCGCGGAGAGATGCGCCGGGAGAGAAAGTCCTTAAGAAACGGCGTTCACCACGCCGACGCGGTCGTACGGGGACCGGCGTGAGGAGAACGCGCCTTGGTGCGACTCGCCGGCGCCACGTTGGCGCTGACGCAGTGGCCGTCGTCGCGCGCGACGATCGCCCTCCAGTTCTGAAGCGTCTTCGCGAGCGCGTAGTTGGGGCCCTGAAGCACGAGGTGCCCGTCGTGGACGTGCACGTCCTCGTGCATCTCCGCGGACGCGTCGTCCACCTCCGCGTCTTCGTCGATGACTCGAAGCTTCTTCTCCCGCTTCGCCGGCGGTCGGCAGTTCGGCTTGAAGCCCCCGGTGAAAAGCCACAGCGGCTGGTGCCACCACGTCCAGTTCTCTCGCTCGTGCCTCGCCTTGCTGTCGTCCCACGCGCTCTTGGGGATCGGGAACGCGGTCCCGGGGGAGGTCAAGTACGCCAGCGCGGTGTCCGGTCGCTTGTCGAGGACCGCTGCGGCGACGGCGTCCGACGCGAGGGACGCGCGCACGTGCGCCTCGCCGTCCAAGTACGCGTAACTGCCAATCACGAGTCGTTTTTTAGGCTCCAAGGCGCAGAGCCACGCCGCGAGCGCGGGCGCGTCCGCGATGAGGTCGGCGCCCGCGCGTCCTTCGTCCCACGCCTCCCGCCAGCTGGCGGCTTTCGACTCGTCGAACCGAAGGTCCGCCTCCCACGGCTTGGGCTTAATCGGAAACAGCAGCGTCCCGCCGCACTCGGACGCGGTCGCGATCGCGGCGGCGGACTTGATCCCGGCCTCGCCTCGCGCGACACACGCCACGGTCGCGCCGCGCTCGAGCAGCGGGATCAGCGGGCACAGCTCGGAGGTGCCGCCGAGGAGGACGAAGACGACGTCCTTGAACAGTCCCCTCTCGCTCGCCCATTCCGTCGCGTGAGCGTTCGCGCGCTCGAGCGCGTCCACGACGTCGCGCTCGATCGCGCCGTCCGCCGCCCACGCGCGCGCGGACGCGAGGAGCGCCTCCGACGCCGCCGGCGGCGGCGACCGCGAGACGGCGACGCGCCCGATCCTCGCGGTCCGCAGGTACGTCCGTCCGTCCGTCACCGCCTCGCGCATCGCGTCCGCGAGCGGCCGCGACGTCTCGTCGTCCTCTCCCTCCTCGACGACGAACTCGAAGTGGTCGTGCAGCGCCGCGAGCCCCGCGCGCGCGGACGCGACGCACATCGCGCGCTCCACCGTGGACTGCAGCTCCGCGAGCGCGGTCAGGTGCTTCGGGTAGCGATGCCGCCAGTCCTTCTCGAGGAGGATGTCCTGCGCGAGCGCGCGGCCTTCCAGGGACTCGAGCGCGAGCGCGGCGGCCGCCCACACCTCTTTCCCCGCGCGCGTGGTCGTCCGCTTGCCTTTCGCGTCGCGAGGGAACGCGACGCCGGTCATCGCTCCCGTCCGCGGGCGGGCGAGGCTGCGGGGCGTCTCGGCGCTGTGTGCGCGCGATCAATAATTTCGTCCGACTTCTGTTGATGGGGCCCATTTCTCGACGAGAAAAGTTCATCGGTCTGTTGAAAGGGGACGCGATCAAATATTGAAACCGAGGGATGCGTGAAAAACGTTTGCATTGAAGCCAGGTCTCGCTCGGCAACTCGCGCCAATTTCGCGATCAAGGGCGCCGACGCCGATCGCTCCCGACCGCGCAGCGGCCGGAAACCTAACCCACGTGTCCGCGAAACTGACTTGTCGGTTTTATCCGCGTGCTAACAAACATCCTACTCAGCGCCAATCAATCCGCGCGGCGCCGTCGCCTGCGCGGGATGATCCTCCCGACGCCCTCGCTCATCGCGCGCGCGTCGCCCTCGCGCGTCGCGTCGCTCCCTCGCTCGCGCCTCCTCTCCGCGCCGCCGCGTCCGCTCGTCCCGCTCGTCGTCCGCTGCCAAGGTTTGGGCGAGAAGGGATTGAAAAAGGTGGCCGAGAAGAAGCGCCGCGCCGCGAAGGCGAAGGCGGGCGCGCCCAAGGCGAAGACCTCCGCGGTGAAGACGGCGAAGGCGAAGGCGGCGAACACGAAGGAGAAAGACTCGAAAGAGAAAGACTCGAAGGCGCCGACACCGCGGAAGAAGTACGCGCCGCCCGCGATGGACGAGCAGCTCGCGAGAGAGACGGAAGAGCGCGCGCTGCACAAGGCGACGCCGTTCTTCGCGGACACCGACGCCATGGCGCTCGCGGCGGCCGCGCTGCCGGACGCGAACCCGTACGCGAAACCCCTCGACCCCACGCCGAACCCGAACGGCATCGCGCGGCCGCGCATCGTCGCGACGCCGACGCCGCCGGCTCCGGAGGAGATCTTCGTGCCGCTGTGCGCGCCGGACGGCCCGAACAGCGTCGCGAACGCGGCGCGCGCGCCGCTCGTCGCGGACGGGAAACTGCCGGATTCCATCGTCAGCGACGAGGAGGGCACGTGGGCGCACGACACCGTGAACCGGCGCCTGCGCGAGGACATCCTGTCGCGCGTCGTCAGCGATAACAAGGACGCGCTGAAGAAGTCGCGCGTCGCGACGACCGCGCTGAAGGCGCTCGAGGCGGAGCTGTCGATCGCCGCCGACGCGCAGATTCGCCCGGTGCGCGACGACGGCGGCGCGGACGTCGAGCGTTGGAACAAGAGTATCCTCGCGCCCCATCTCGGAACGACGCTGCTGTGCGCCCCGTGGCTCGTCGTGGAGTTTTACTTCTACCGGCGCGTCCTCGAGGCGTTCGGGTACTTCGGCGACGGCCCGCTCGCGCTGCACGACCCGTTTTCCGCGGATAAGAACGCCGGGTTGGCCGCGTGCGCGGACGCGACGGCGGCGCTGGCGCCGCGACTCAACGCGTTCGCGAAATCCGCCGCTACGAAGGACTTGGACCAGCGCGTTTCGTCGCTGAAGCTCTTCGCGCTCGTGTCGCTGTGGGGGAACCGGATGGACCTGTCGATCTGGCCCGAGGGCGGCGGCGGCGACGCGGGGGGGCGGTCGTCGGACGCGCTGAACGAGGCGATGAGCGGATTGGGGGAGGAGAAGCTTCTTCACGACGACGCGGGCGAGGCGGCGGCGTTTTTGTTGAGACGCGACGTCGCGAACGTCGGGATCGTCGTCGACAACGCCGGGTTCGAGCTCGTGTGCGACCTCGCGCTCGCGGACGCTATCGTGTGCGCGCGGCGGGGGACCGCGGCGACCGCGACGGGCGACGACGGCGACGGTTCGGGTCCCGGCGACGGTTCGGATCCCCCCGCGACGTTTGAAGACGCGCGCGTGACGTTTCACGTCAAGGGCCACCCGACGTTCGTCTCGGACGCGATGGACAAAGACGTCCGGGGCACCGTCTATGTCATGCAGCAGTCCGAAAACGCCGAGATCGCCGCGATGGGGCGACGGTGGGCGACGCACCTGTCCACCGGCGCGTGGGTCATCGCGCCGAACAACGCGTGGGCGCAGCCGCAGCCGCTGTGGGACCTCCCCTCGGACGTCTTCGACGCGTTGCGCGCGGAGGACGTCGTCGTGTTGAAGGGCGACGCCAACTACCGCCGACTCCTCGGCGACCGGCGCTGGGACTTCTCGTCGCGCTTCTCCGACGTCGCGGCGTACTTCCCCACCTCGCTGCTCGCGCTGCGGACGTTGAAAGCGGAGATCGCGTGCGGGATCGCGGCCGAGCAAGTGGAGCGAGCGAAGCGCGAAAACCCGCACGGGTGGCTCGTCTCCGGCGCCTACGGCGTCGCGCAGTTCCTCGAGAAACCCGCGGGGCATCTCGAGGTGGCGTCCGTGGCGTGGCACTGGGGCGCGGAGATGGACGCCGCGGGCGTGCGTCTCGACTGCGTGGACACCGAACGCTTGGAGCTCGCGAGGGTGCTCGCGGCGTTGGCGGGCGCGTGCGTGGAGATTTCAAAGACGTTGCGGCGCGCGCCCCCCCCGGACCCGGACGCGTCGTCGTCCGAGGGGCAGGGCGCCGACGGGGCTGCCGCGCCGACCAACGCGACCGGGGATAAGGTTAAAAAGCTCGACGTCCTCGCGAACGCGCTCGTTCGCGACGCGCTGCTCGCGACCGGGTGCGTGCGATACTACGCGTCGGAGGAGGAGAAGGTGGTCGTCGAGCTCGACTCCGGCGGCGCCTTCGTCGTCGCGTGCGACCCTCTGGACGGCTCGCGCAACCTCGACGCGTCGCTCCCGACCGGCACCATCTTCGGCGTGCACCGCGTGCTGAAGGACGCGGCGGAGAACGAGGAGCACTTGATACACGACGACGTGGAGGCGCACGCGTTGCAGCGCGGGAGCGCGCTCGTCGCCGCGGGGTACGCGAGTTATTCGTCGGCGACGAATTTGGTCGTGGCGGTGGCCGGCGGCGGCCCCGCGACCGAGTTTACGCTGAGCGAGACCGACGCGCAGTTCAAGAGGGTGGGGATCTTGAGCTGCCCGCCGCGCGGGCAGACGTACTCGCTGAACGACGCGCGGTTCGCGGACTGGCCGCAGGGTTTGCAAAAGTACGTCGCGAAAGTGCGGGAGGGGAAGGGGGAGACGAAGAAGAAGTATTCCGGGTTGTACGTCGGGTCGTTGGTAACGGACTTCCACCGGACGTTAAAACACGGCGGGTGGTGCGGGAACCCTCGGCCGCACTTGCGTACGGTGTACGAGGCGAACCCGCTGGCGTTCATCGCGCGCGCGTGCGGCGGCGCGGCGAGCGACGGGTCCGGGGCGACGTTGAATAAAACCGTCTCGGGCGTGCACGACCGCGCGCCGCTGTTTATCGGGTCGAGGGAGGACGTGGAGGAGGTGACGTCGTACGCGGCGTACGGCGTGACGCAGGCGGCGACGGAGTACGAGGTGTGATGAGTGGTGTACATATGCGAGACGTGAGTTTCGAGGTGTCGTGCCGCGCGACGTAGGCCCTACGAGCTAGACTCCGCGTCCACGCGAGAGTCGCCTTCAACGTCACACCCGTCGTCAGCAACTCTGCTCGCGTCGTCAGCCGCCTGCTTGACTGGACGACAGCGACCCGACGCCAAAACCTGATTTGAACCGCACTCGTCCGATCGCGCGAGCGACGATGCCGGACGAAGACGTCGACGATGGCACCGACTGGATCACGCGCACGCACGACCTGAAGGACGGCGAGGAAGCCAACCTCGTCCTCGGCGCCGGGTTCGAGCGCGAGGAGGTGGAGCTCATGGAGCTCCCCCCCGAGCTCCTCGCGGTGATCGAGGAGGGTGGCGAGATGGCTTTCAAGGGCGCGCCCGACGAGGAGGCGGTGCTGTGCACGAGGGACAAGACGTACGCGGTGAAGCGCGTGGAGACGTCGAACACGCTCCTCCTGCTTCAGCCCCCCGGCGGGTTGGGCGACGACGACGACGACGACGACGACGACGCGGAGGGCGCGGAGGGCGCGGACGGCGATCGCGGCACGCCCGAGCCGATCGCGAAGAAGCCACGAAAGTCGGCGCCGTCGCCCAAGCCGAGGGATCCGCCGGAGACGCCCGCGGAGGCGTGCGCGCTCGCGCTGTCGCTGCAGAAAGACGCCGGCGGCGCGAGCGATCCGAATGATCCGAAGCGCGCGAAGAAGGACATCACCGCGTTCGCGCAGGCGTCGTCGCACCTCGAGCTCACCCTCATCGCGCCTCGCCTGGACGCGATGTGGGCTCGGCTGCAGTCCGAGCCGCACGTGTACGCGGGTCCGGAGCGCGAGCGCGAGCTCGACGACGCGGACGCGGAGGAGGGGGAGGAAGACGTCGCCGCCGCGGAGGCGGAGGAGGAAGGAGACGCGGACGCCGCGAACGAGGACGGCGCGCCGCGGCGAGGCGGAAGATCGTCGTCGTCGTCGAACCGCGGGTTCGACCTCGAGGATCTCGTCGAGAACGCGCAGGCGAGCGAGATGGAGATCATCGCCGCGCTCGACGAAGGCCCCGCGTTCGTCCTCGACGGCAAGTGGCGCGGCATAGAGCCGTCGTACCTCGACCACGTCATGGACGTCGCGATCGTCAACGCGCAGGTGTGCACACTTGTCCCCATACGACCGCGTTGGCGTGGTGAACGCCGATCCTTAAGGACTTCGCCCGGCACATCTCTGCGCCCACCACTCGCTTTCAATCCCCGCCTTCGATGCCTTTCAAATCCAGCTGACGCCTTTCAACTCCACCCTTCAACGCGCAGGTGGAAGGGTGGCCGCTGACGAAGATCCCGGAGAAGGACGCGGTCGAGAAGCTCGCCGAGGATGGCTTCCCGGAGGCGGTGACGCGGCACTTTCTCCGCGCGTACTGCCATCCCAACTCCGCGGACGCGTCCTGGAGCGTCGACGCGACCAAGGTGTGCGTCGCGAAGGCGAGCGGGCTGCTCGACGAGCCCGTCGCGGCGAGCGGCGGCGGCGGCGGCGGCGGCGGCGGCCCGGGCGGCGGCGGCGTCAACGCCGGGCGGTGGCGGCTGAGGGATTTCGTCGAGCGATGGAGGGAATCCGTCCCGGAGGAACTGCGCGACGTCGTCGACGCGTCGCTCCTGAGAGGCCTCGCGCTCGTGGACAAGGCGGCGGGCGTCGACGGCAGCGAAAACGCTTTCGTGCGCCCGTTCCGCGCGGATCGCTTGCCCAAGACCCCGAAAGAGAGGTTCCACGCGTTGTTTACCCTCAAGCCGCGGTGGACGATGGACGAGCTCGAGCCGTACGTGGTCGGGACGAGGGAGATGACAGTGGAGGCGCAGCTGCTGAAGTTCACGCGCGTGTCGCAGCCGACCGCGGACGCGACGCCGGTGTACTCGAAGCGGTGACGAAGGTCTTACCTTGCTGCGTTGGTGTGATATTGAAATTCGTTCGTTTTCAGCCGGCGTCACATCACCCCGCGCGCGCCCACCGCGGCCGACGCGTACGTCGACTGTCGTTCAGTCCGAGTCGTAGGCGCCCATCGCTCGCACCGCCCTCTTACGCGCCGCCGCGCTCATAAATCGCAAGTCCTTCAGCGGTTTCGGCTTGTACGCCTTGAACGGATGTGCCTTTGCCGCCGCCGCTTTCGCGGCGGTCTCCGCCTTGCGCGATGATCTTTGCGCGCTCGATCTCGTATTCGGAGAGGAACTCGGGGTCGCCATGACCGCGGCGGGCAGACGGCGTGCGCGGGGGGCGATGCGCTCTTTTAAAGGCGGGAACAGAACGTTCTGACGATATTTCTGCTGAGGTGCGTTCTACGAAGGTATACAAAAGTTTTTCACCCATCCTTCGGTTTCAACATTTGATCGCGTCCCCTTTCAACTGACCGGAGAACTGTTTTTGTATGGAATGGCCCTGAGTGGACCCCGAACTGGCACCCCCTCGCTAAAGTCGCGCCGCGCGAGGAGGAGGCGGCGCGTCCTGGCGGGGACGCGCTCGCGATGACGGCGAACGATGGATGGGATCCCGGCATGTTCCCTCAGCCCGATTCGTCGTGGCTCAAGGTGCGTCATCCCCCCCACGGCGCGGCGTCGCCCCCCTCGTTCGGTTCGTCTTCGCGCGGACGTCGTCGATCGATCCATCTTCGAACCGTCATCAGAGGGTGCCCGATCTCCGATCGCCCGCTCTCGCCCTCCTCGCCCTCTCCCCTTCCTCACCTCCCCGTCCTCCTCCCCTCCCTCCTCCACCCCCTCCCCCGACCCTCCCTCCCTCCGCAGGACGCCCCGAACGCCACCCCGGTCGGCCCGACGTCGCCGTGGGGCCTCCAGCTCATCAAGTGGTACCTGTGCAGCGAGCCGAGGTTCCGCGGAGGCGAGCCCGTCGTCCGCGCGCGCGAGATCTCGACCGCGTCCCTCCTCAGCGGCGTCGCGACGGACCTCAGCGGGCTCGAGCTCAAATGGGAGACGCGGGAGATCGAGTACGCGCTCGTGATGCTCGCCTCGGAGGTGAACGAGGCGGACGAGCCCGTGGGCGTCATCGAGGAGCTCGAGGAGCTCGACGACGGCGGCGACGACGACGACGACGACGACGCGGACCCGGTGGATCTGCGGCGATTCGTCCTCGTCGAGTCGCGGCTGCCGTCGCCGTCGCGGCTGCAGCGCGAGGAGCGAGACAACCGCGCGCACCACCGCGCGCCGTCCGCGGAGCAGCTGGCGTACGTGGGGAAGCGGGTGATGAAGACGTTCGAAGGGCACGGAGACTTTCACGGCGTGGTCGCGTCCGCGCGGTGGCTGCGCGCCGCGGGCGCGGAGGGCGAGGACGACGCGGACGGGTGGCTGTATTGGATCCAATTCGAAGACGGCGACTACGAGGAGCTCAGCGAGAGCGACGTGGAGCAGATCCTCGTGCGGCAGTCGTCCAAGTCCGTTAGGGAGAGGGAGGAGGAGCGGAAGGAGCGGAGTCGCGCGGAGCTCGCGGCGTACAAGGCGCGTTCTATCTCACACTGGTCCCCATACGACCCCGTTCGCGTGGTGAACGTCATTCCTTAAGGACTTTGCCCGGCGCGTCTCTCCGCCCATCCCTCGCGTTCAATCCCCGCCCTCGGCGCCTTTGAACTCCACCTGACGCCTTTGAACTCCACCCCGCCATCGCTTCGTATGGAACGACCCTAAGGCGCATCAAGACGCGAAGCGAAAGGCGGAGGAGGATGCGAAGAGGGAGAGAGAACGCGAGCGGGAGGTCGCGCGGGAGAAGGCGCGCATGAAGGCGTTCGAGGACGCCAAGGCGAAGGCGAAGGCGAAGGAGGCGCGGGCGAGGGCGAGGGAGGATGAGGCGAAGAGAGAGGCGAAGGCGAAGGCGAAGCGGGTGTTCGCGAATCCGTTGGGGGGCGTGCGACGGGATCTTCCCGGGTCGCCGGCGCTTCCGCCGCTCGCGGAGGGGGAGATGGAAGTCCTGTCGCACGTCCTCTCGCCCGAGGTGACGCGTCTGTACAAGGAAGTCAGAGCGCTGTTGGCAGCGAGGGGGAACGAGACGTCGATGGAGATACCTCCCGCGCGGATACTATCGCCCGTGGACGAGGGGGACGACTACCACCGCCTGAAAGGGATGCAGGCGCACAAGCAAGTCACGACGCGCGTCGCGAAGGCGATGCGCGCGGAGGTGGCCGCGTCCGTGGAAACGTTAACGAACGACGTTTCGCGGTCTGAACCGGCGCGCTCGGAGTGGGACCTCCCGCGCGAGCTCGCGTACTCCTCCGACGTGGAGATGTTCACGGTGAAGAAGTACGACCGACGGGTAGCGCTTCGAGGTCAGCTCGGGGTGCGGTGCAAAAAGGACAAGCGCGCGGCGATTCCGGCGCGGACGATATTAGGTCCGTACGCCGCGTACGTCTGCACGGAAGCCGAGCACGCGGTCAGGAAGTTCCGACCGCCGCCGGGGAGCGGCAGCGGCAGCGGCGGCGCGCGCGGCGACGCCGCGACGCCCGTGGAAGCGCTCGAGGAGGAGCTCAATCACCTCATGTTCGAGACGATGTTCGACAACACGCGCGGGACGGAGGTCGGGGGCGTCAAGATGCTCGTGGACGCGTACGGCTACGGCGGGTTCGCCGCCGCGGTGAACGACCCGACGATCGATCCGAGCGACGGTCCGGAGAGGATCGCGGAGCCGAACGTCGCGCTCGTGGAGGTTTTGGTCCACGGGTTTCCGTTCATGATGCACGTGTCGTTGCGGGCGATCGAGCCGGGGGAAGAGCTTCTGTGTTGTTACGGTCAGGGGTACTGGGACGCGCACGCGGAGGCGCGGGTTCGGATCGAGCACATGAAGAAGAGCTGGGAGTCGCTGGGAGTCGACGAGAAGTTGAGGGCGAGGGCGCCCCCGGAGGAGACGCGCGCGAACGGAAGCGCGGGCGGCGGCGGAAAGAAAGCGGGGGTCGCGAAAGACGTCGTCGCGGAGTCGAAGCACGCCGCGGCTGCCGCGAGGGGGGACTCCGCGGAGACGACGACGACGACGAAGAAGAAGAAGAAGAAGAAGAAGAAGAAGAAGCCGGGCGAGATCGTGTGCGTCGACTTATCGTCGGACGACGACGAGAACGAGAACGCGGCGCCGGCGTCGGCGACGGAGGCCGCTCGCGCTCGCGCTCGCGCCGCGGCGAAGCGCGCGATGTCCGAGAGCGCGTCGAAACCGAAACCGAAACCGAAACCGTCGACGACCCCGGGTTTGATCGACAGCAGCTCGATCGACGACGACGCCGAGCCGATTATCATGGACTGGAGAGAGGTCCCGAAGCCAAAATCGAAACCGCCGCCGCCGCCGAAGACGGTCACGACGACGACGATCGTGACGGAGACCGATTTTTTTGAGCCGACGCAGATCGGGTTCAGCGCGAGGCGAGCGGCGCAGAAACGTCTGCACGCGGAAACGGAAGCCGCGATGGCGTTAGGCAAATCCGGATCTACCACGGAGAAGAAGAAGCCGCAGAGTAATCCGTACTTGAACATCACCGCGGAAGACGTGGACGAGGTGAAGCGTCTGAAGAACGAAAAAGCCGCGCAGCGGATGACGGCGTTGCACGAAGCCACCGCGAACAAGCGCGCGCGCGTGGCGCCGCTCTCCGGCGCCGGCGGCGCGCCGTCGGCGACCGTGATGGAGGTCCCGCCGCCGCCTGGATCGACGACGGGCACGGGCACGGGCGCGGTCGGCGCCGTCCCCCCGCCGGAGCCGCGGCGGTCGCCCGCGAGAGACGCGAACACGGTTGAGTTCATCGGAGAGGTCCCGCCGCCGCCGACGCGAGCCCGCCCCGTGTTCGCGCCGCCGCCGCAGCCCTTGACGACGGTCCCGCCCGCGCCGCCGCTGTGCTCGCGGTCGGATTTCATCGGCATCCTGGACGACGCGGATTTCATCGCGCACGCCGCGCGGGAGCTCGCGACGATCGCCGCGCGTCGCGCCGATCCGGATGAGGTGCGTTCTATACACTGGTTCCCATACGACCGCGTTCACGTGGTGGACGCCGATCCTTAAGGACTTTGCCCGTCGTATCTCTCCGCCCACCCCTCCCTTTCAATCACCGCCATCGACGCCTTTCAACTCCAACTGACGCCTTTGAACTCCACCCCGACGTTCGCTCGTATGGAACGACCCTGAGATCGAGGACGAGACCCCCGACGAAGCGGAGTCGGCGTCGGCGTCGTCTCTGCGCGGGCTTCGCGGGCCGCCGTCCGCGCCGAAGGTGGAGGTCGGCGACCTGAACGTCCACCTCGCCATCTCCGACCACGGCGAAGTGCTGCAGGACGCGCGCCTCTCGTCCCTAACCCTAAACCAAGCCGGGTCGTCGACGGACGCGCGCGCGCGGCTGTACCGCATCTGCCACGCGTACAGCACTCCCGAGGGATGCCCCGCCGGCGACGCGTGTCACTACGAGCACGTCTGCGACAAGGCCGGGTGCTACGGCGCGCACCCGGGGTGCGAGCATCACAAACACGTGCAGGACCGGCTGCTCGGTCCGGGCGGGTTTCGTGCGACGTCGCGGAGAGGCGACTGGCGGTGCCCGCACGGGTGCGGGAATAATTTCGAGCGTCGGAGCGAGTGTTATCGGTGCCGCGCGCCGAGGCCTCCTCCCGCGGGGGGGAAGACGTGGTGCGACCCTAAACCCGAAACCCTGGGACGGAGGGGAGGAGGGCGGGAGCGAAGCGGCGCGAGGGAGGGAACGACGACGACGAGCGAGGAACGAGAACTAGTAGACATAGCCAGCCGCGACGTCGCGCTGAAGTGAACGAAAGACGAACTGAACGACCGCGGCCGATTCCGACCTGAACAAACGCGTGACGCATCATGTCGGCGCTGACGCGGAAAATCAAACGCGTGACGGTTCCAGTCACGCGTTGTGTGTCACGCGTTTGATTCGTCCGAGCCGACATTCGACGCGGGCGCGGACCGGACGCGCGCGCGTTGACCTCGCGACGCGACGGGTCCGGCGCGATGGGCGGCGACCTCGAGAAGATCGTCGTTCAGCCCGCCGCGACGAATGGCGCGAGCGCGACGGGCCACCGCGACGGTGGCTCCCTCGACGGCGGGTCGAGATCGGGTAAGAAACCGCAGCAATCGCCGGGCGCGCCGCCACCCGTGAAGACGACCGAACCCGAGGAGGAGGACGATGGCGAGCTGCAGGACACGAGCATCCTGGCGAAAAGCGAGATGGAGGCGGTCCAAGAGGCGAGGCAGCTCGCGCAGATGAAGATGGCGTGGCGATGGACGATCCGAACGCTCTTCCTCATCTCCCTCGTCGGCACTCTCGTCCTCGTGGCGTACCGCCACGACATCTCCACGAAGTTCGGCGGCGCGACGCCGTGGCGATGGGGGTGCTGGTGCACGATCGTCTTCGGCGGGAGGCAGGTCATGACGTTCTTCATGGACCTGGTCATGCTCGCGCTGGACCGGAAGCACGTCATCGCGAAGCGCGTCTCCTTCATCCTCGGCGGCGTCTTCACGAATTTAACCTTCACGCTCTACGCCATCGTCCTTCGCGTCGCGTGGGAGCATCTGCTGCGCTCTTCCGCGAACGGCGACGGCGGCTGGAGCGGCGGCCACGAGCTCGTGCAGCGGATATGCAGCTGCCTCATCGCGTGGGGGATCACGCTCACCGCCGCGAAAGCGCTGTCGCGGTACCTGGAGGTGTACTTTCAGCGTGCGGCATACTTTCAGCCCATCGTGCGCGCGCTCGCGGAGGAGTTCGTCGTCATGACGTTGCTCGCGGTGTGCAGCGTGGACTTGCGGCAGTGGGCGAGCGACCACGGGTATGTTGACGACCGCAGAGGCGGCGCGGGCGGCGCGGGCGGCGCGGACGACTACTCCCCCGGGTCGCCGAACCCGAAGCCGACGAAGCCGCGGCGGCGGTGGTGGAAGAGCGCGGATCCGCTCGCCGCGACGACGAGCGCCGCGGAGGGGGGATCTTCTGGACAGACGTCGTCGTCGTCGTCATCGCGCCAGTCGTCGCACCAGTCGCATCAGAGCGGACTCTTGCGTCACTTCGGGCGCGTGCGAGGCGCGCTGATGAAGCGGAGAAAGATCACCATATCGCTGTCCAACTGGATCCGGCTCACGAAGGAGACGCTTCCGATCAAGACGGATCAGGCGCGTTCTGTACAAAAGTTTTTCCCCCATATCCCGGTTTCAACATTTGATCGCGTCCCCTTTCAACTGACCGATGAACTTTTTTTGTATGGAACGACCCTCAGATCGTCATGAAAGAGGGCTCGATCGGTCCCGCGGACATGTCGCTCGCGCGCCTGCAGCGCATGTCGCAGCACGTCCGCCGACGCGTCATACACCTCCCTGAGAAGTTCGTGAAGAACGCGAACCGCGTGCACGTCCGAGGGGACCTGCCGAAGATTGTCGACGAGCAAATCGTCCACAGGTCCGTCGCGTCGACGACGGCGTTGCGAATGATCGCGGTGATGCGGCAGCTTCAGGGCGCGCGGCGGTTCGTCCCGCTCGATCACGACTTCTTCAACACGATGGGTCTCCCGCGACAGGTGCAGGAGAAGGTCATGGAGGTGCTCGACGTCGACGGCGTCGGGTCGCTGAAGAGGGATCAGGTGCGTTCTATACAAAGGTGTTTCACCCATCGCCCGGTTTCAACACTTGATCGCATCCCCTTTCAACTGACCGGAGAACTATTTTTGTATGGAATGGCCATTAGATCGTTCGGAGGTTCGTGGAGATTTACGAGAAGCGGAGGGACCTCGCGCGGTCGTTGGACAGCGCCACGAGCGTCCTCGCGACGCTCGACAGGATCGTCTTGACCGCGTTCCACGTCGTCCTGCTCTTCATCGCCATGGCGATCTTCGACATGAACATCATGGAGATGTGGTTCACCGTGTCCTCCGTGCTGCTCGCGTTCGCGTTCATGTTCGGCAACTCCGTGAAGGTGCTCTTCGAGTCCATCATCTTCATCTTCATCGTGCACTCGTTCGACATCGGGGACAACATCTTGATCAACGGCGAGCGGCACGTGGTGCGGAACATCTCGATCATGAACACGGAGACGACGAAGTGGAACGGGCAGGTGATCTACTACCCCAACACGGTCCTGAACACCGCGCCGCTCGTCAACCTGACGCGCACGAAGCATCTCACCGACGAGCAGACGTGGGTCGTGGACATTCACACCTCCGCGCGCGTGTTCGAAGCGCTGCCGTTATACCTGCACGCGTTTCAGATGTCGCACGCGGAGGACTTTCTGGACTGCACGCCCAGGATTTACTCGCACGCGGACGACCCGTTGAAGATCAAGCTCACGGTGTATTACGAGTACTCGTTCAACGGGCTCCCGCCGGCGAGGGCGGGGAAGGCGAGGGACAAGCTCGGTCTCGCGATGCGAAAGTTTCTCATCGACAACGGCGTGGTGTACAAGCAACAGCCGCTGCCGGTCGAAATTTTGAGCGGGCCGGGCGGGACGATGACATGGGGCCGCCGCCGCCGCCTCCGAGCGGCGGCGGCGGCGGCAGCGGCGGCGGCGGAAACTCCTCCGCAGGGCCCTCGTCGAAGACCGCCTCGAAGACGACGACGCCCGCTCGCGAACTGTTCGCCGCGCCCGCGCCCGCCGCGCCCGCTTCCACCGCTTCCACCGCGCCAACGTCCTCGGCGAC
>Ga0181560_10001979_pt1 | contig 19081 bp, 8 predicted proteins | sample 011ome_20_FD_133751 | JGI IMG/M metagenome (GOLD analysis project Ga0181560, IMG submission 133751) | Coastal salt marsh microbial communities from the Groves Creek Marsh, Skidaway Island, Georgia - 011509CT metaG (megahit assembly) | ecosystem: Environmental > Aquatic > Marine > Intertidal zone...
GGCGGCGAGGCTGGGGGGGGGGGGCTGGCGGGGGGGGGGGGTGGTGTTAGTGGTGCAGTGGGAGCCGAGGCGGGGGGGGGGGGGGAACGCGGAGATGGTTTACGAAACGTGCGTAAGCAGATGCGCGCGTGGAAAATATCTTCGACGGTCGTCGACGAAGGACGCGCGGGGACGGAGACGGGGCGGGACGCACGCGAGGAGTTTCACGCCCTCGGCGTGGTAGTCGACGCCGGTGCTCATCCCCTTCGACTCGTTCGAGAACCGTCCGCGCGTCCGAAGAGTGAGACGCGCGCGAGCGCGGGAGCCGTAAAAAGCGTTGGCGAGCACCGCCTGTCGCGCGGTGCGGTCGGACGCTGGAAGGGAAGGCGCGTGTTCGACTCCAGACAGGAAGTCTGTCGGAAGCGCGTGACGACGACAGTGAAGGCGGCGCGGTCACGCGGCGCGGCGCGACCGAAGACGTAACGCGCGCCGGGCATCGCGCGTCGACGCTCGCGGGAGCGTCAGGGCGGCGAAACCAACCCCGTGAGCGCGACGCGTCGGCGGACGCGGCGCGATCGCGGCCGAGCCGCGGGGGTGGGCACTTTCGTTCCTCGGCGCGGGACGATTGAGAGTATAATCGTGCTCCGCGATGGCGAGCTTCTTTCGGAACCCGCTCGGGCGGCAGCCGGACCGGCTCCATCTCGTGCTCGGGTACCACGGCTACGTCCACGGCGAGACCCCGGACGCGCCGCCGAAGCCCGAGGTCGCGGACCTCGCGATCGACTGGGAGCCCGGGGAGGAGACGACGGCGTCGCTCTCAGATCGAATGCGACGCGGACAGGACGAGACGCGCGAGCGCTTCGACGTCGTCGGCCAGCGCGTCGCGCTGACCCTCGCCGTCGACGAATCCCTCGCCGCCGCGGGCGCCGACGCGCCGTCTTCCGACGCCGCGACGACGACGACGACGACGACGCCGGCGGGGTCCGACGGAGGCGCGGGCGGGATGACGTCGCATCAGAGGACGAGCAGCGGCACGCTGTTCGGAGGGATGTTCGGAGGGATGAGCTCGAGCGCGAACCTCGCGTCGTTCCTGTTGGGCGGCGGCGGGAGCGGGAGCGGGAGCTGGAGCGCGAGCGCGAACGCCATCGGCGAGGGGTTGGACGAGTCTGACGCGAAGGCGGCGTCGCCCGCGCCCGCGTCCGGAGTCTCGCCCTCGGAGCGGCCGCGAGGCCCCGTTTTCGTTTCCCTACTCGTGGAGGACGTCGCGCCGCGGCTCAACGCGTTGACGGTCGACTTCGAGAACAACAGCGGCGCGACGTCGCCGCCGTCGCAGCTCGCGGACGCGATGAAGACGCTGCCGCTGGCCGAGATCCGCGAGCTCGCGCTCAGGGGGGAGGGCGTCCTCCACCGGCTTCTGGCGGATCACAGAGCGAGCTGGGCGGGCGTCGCGCGTCTGGACTTGTCGTTCGCCGGGCTGTCGACGGCGCCGGAGGAAATTTTCAACCTGACGCGACTCACCGAGCTCGTCTTGGATAACAACAAGCTGACGGCGCTGCCGAGCCTGACGAGACTCGCGAAGCTGCGCGTGCTCAGCGCGAACAATAACGCGATCGCGTCCGTGCGCGCGGACGTGCACGAGCTCAAAGACTTGAGGGTCATCTCCCTGGAAGGGAACAGACTCACGAAGCCGGTGATTGACTTTCGGGCGCTCGCGAAGGTGCACACGCTTCGGCTGTTCGAGAACCCAAACTTGGAGTACCTCCCGGAAATGCACCACGCGCTCAAGCTGCGAAACCTGTCGCTGTTTAACGTGCGGATATCCGCGGACGAGGGGTTGAACGCCGTGGACGTCGCGATCGACGAGGGCGAAAACGTCGGCGTCATCTCCTCCACGTTCGGCGGCGGCGTCGCTCGAACGGGGAGCAAAGCGTACGCAGCGTTCTTCGCGCTCATCTTCCGTCACTCGTCGTGCCAGCACCCGCTGATCGCGACCGCGATCGCGGAGATCGCGTCGAAGGACAAAGCGAACTGCGCCGTGATCGCGGCCACGGAAGGCGGCGTGCATCAGCTCCTGAGCATGGTCGCAGCGTCCGACGTCGGCGTCGTGACGCAGGCGACGCGCGCGCTCGGCGAGCTGTGCCGCGACCCGAAGCTCGCGAGGAAGCTCGTCGACGCCAAGGCGCTGCAGCGCGCGACGGGGATGATATCCGACGCGAGCACGACCGCGGTGCAGATCTGCGGCCTGCGGATGTTATCCAACCTCGCGTTCGCGTCCGAGCCGATATCGCGCGAGCTCTTCAGCGAGACGCTGCTCGATCGGCTCATGCGTCTCGTCCGCGACGGGCGCGACGACGACGTCCGCGCGCGCGGTCTGGAGGCGATGGGTAACCTGGCGTTCGAGCGGTCGAACCGGAGGGCGATCGCGAGGTACGCGCGCGCGCTGTTGTCGTCGTACGCGCTCGGAGAGGACGAGCGGTCGAACGACGCGGGGGGGGCGGGTTCGGACGCGGGCGCGGGTTTGGATTTACGCGCGAACGGGAGGAAACCGCCGGCGTGGGGTCAGAAGGCGACGCCGCCGTCGACCGCGGGCGCGCAGCACCCGGAGGTGAAGCGGATGGCGACGCGCGCGCTCGCCATCTTGGGCGAGAACGAGCTCGTTCGAAGGGCAACGGGCGCGCGCGCGGTCGTCGGACGCGGCGTCAGGATACTGTGCATGGACGGCGGCGGCATCAAAGGCTTCGCGACGATTTCCATGTTGCGACGCCTCGAGGAGGGCACGGGGAAGAGAGTGCACGAGCTGTTCGATCTGATTTGCGGCACGAGCACGGGGGGCATCCTCGCCGTCGGCGTCGGCGTGCACAAGCACTCGCTCGAGCGGTGCAGGGAGCTGTACCGCGATTTGGGGACGCGCATCTTCAGCGCGCGCGACGACGCGAGCGAGCCGCAGAGCTCGTGGAGGGACCGGCTGGATAATTTATACGCCGGCGGGCAGCAGGCGTGGCGGCTCGGCGTGCACGGGAGCAAACACGACGCGACCCTGTTCGAGACGCTCGTGAAAGAAGAGTGCAAGATGCCGACGCCCGGCGACGCGACAGGGAGAGGGGAGAAGCGGCACTACACGTGGGTGGACACCGGGGTGATGCACCCGGGACCGAAGGTGTTCGTCGTCTCGACGCTCGTGTCCGTGTCCCCGGCTGAGCCGTTTTTGTTTCGCAACTACCAGTACCCGCAGGGGATCGACGACGACGCGGACGACGGCGTCGACGCGGACGGCGGCGCGCATTCGAAGAGGGTGAACACCCTGGGCAGCTGCAAGAACACGCTGTGGGAGGGCGTGCGCGCGTCGTCCGCGGCGCCGTACTACCTCGCGGACTTTTCCCTCGGCGACGAAAAGTGGCAAGACGGCGCGGTGACGTGCAACAATCCGAGCGTGTTGGGCATCATGGAAGCCAGGAGGCTGTGGCCGGATAAACCCATCGACGTCCTCGTGAGCATAAGCAGTGGGAACGTCGCGCCGAAGACGCGCGACGCGTCGTCGCTGTCGCTCATGACGCTCAGAAACGTGCTCATGGAGAGCAGCTGCGACGTCGATCGCGTCGACGACTCGCTGCGCACGCTCCTGCCGCTCGTCCCCGGGGCGAAGTACTTTCGGTTCAACCCGATCGACGACCGGTGCGGGATGGAGTTGGACGAGACCGACCCGGTGAAGTGGCAAGGTCTCTCGGACGCGACGGACGCGTACATCGCGCGCGAGGACGCGATGTTCCGCGACGCGTGCGACGCGTTGGGAGGCCGCGGCGGTGATGGCGACGGTAATAGCGGCGGGGGCGGCGGTAATCGCGCGAACGTCGTCGCGCACGCAGAGATCGGCACGCGACGCGGGTTGCTCCTCGTGGAAGCACCGAGGGTGCCGGAGGAGATCTGCGCGAGCAGCGGCTCCGTCGCCGCGTTTTGCAACACGCGGTCGATCCCGTTCGAGCGCCTGGACACGACGAAGACGAAGGACGTCGCGGCGACCGGGGGGGACGCGTCCGGGGCGCGCGCGCTTCGCGCCGCCGCGCGAAAGTTCAGCGATCAGATGGGCGTGATTCACTTCAACACCCTGTGCGACGCGACCGGGATCGTCTTGCGGTGGAGGACGGACGTCACCGCGATCGCGGAGCCGTCCGTCGTCGCGTCCGCGTTCGTGGCGTCCGCCAACCGAGCGTTGAACGGGGACGACTCGGACGACGTCCCCCGGACGCCTCCTCCTCGCGCGACGCCGACGAAGCGACGCTCGAAGCGGCGATACGAGACCCTCCACGACGTCTGCGCCGGAAAGTCGCGCGTCGAGGTCGACGGCGTCCTGCACACGGTGCTGGGGAAGCACCTCCATCACAACCGCGGCGGCGGCGACGGCGACGAGGGAGGAGACGTCGGCGCGTACATCTTCCGCCGGTCGTTGCCGGCGGAGTACGTCGACGCCGCCGTCGCGGAGGACGTCGCCGCGTTGTGGCGGGATAAGATCGTGGTGTCTTCCTCCGCGCTCCCGGACGACATCGTGCGCGCGTTGCTCGACGCGGACGCGAAGGTGGTCGTGTCCCCGAGCTTCGAGGAGACGTGCGGCGGCGGCGTCTGCGGCGGCGGCGTCTGCGGCGGGAGTTCGATTTCGAACGCCGGGGAGAGAGACGAGGGGGGGCTCGAGGATTTTTTCAACGCGTTTTATCACGCGTTGTACGTCGTCGGCGCGGACGCGGTCGCCGCGTTGGGGGCCGCGGTGCTCGTGCGACCGGGGTGCGGTAGGTTTCGGTGTCACATGAAGATACGCGGGGTCGTCACGACGTTGAAAGCGGGCGACGACGATTTATTGCCGAGCGAGAGCGACGACGACGAGGAATATGCGAGTTGAAAAGTGTGAAGTTAGCTTCCTTATTACAATTTCAGCGTGTGTGCTTGTGTGCCATCATTCTCATCTTCTAAATCATCTCGTTCTATACTCTCCTTCCTCATCAGCATCCTGCGTTGGGTAAAGAATTTCGTCGTCCTCTTCGTCTGGGTTTGTTCCTGGCTCTCCTGGATACTTTTTCCGCTGCAACTGGGTTTTGAGGGAGGAAACAAGGTTTTTGGGTCCGTCCCCGCCACCGATAGTTTAACTTTACACGAGCGCTCTTCGCCGGCCGTCAGCTCGACAACCGCCCACACACGCCGCGCGGAGGCGGCGCCCGATAGTGTGCAACACCCACCCCTTCGCCAAGGGGCGTGTCAATTTCTTTTTTTTAGGAGGATTGAGTCCGTCCCCGCCACCGCTGCGCTGCGGGGATTGGGTCCGTCCCTTGTTGCGCCTTGCAGGTGGCAAGGCGACTTAACTGCACCGCTACCGATAGCGGCGACTTCTTGCGCCTTGCTGCAAAGCGACTTAATTGCGCCGCTACCGATAGCGGCGACTTCTTGCGCCTCACTGCAAGGCGACTTAATTAATTGCGCCGCTACCGATAGCGGCGACTTCGTGCGCCAAGGCTGCAAGGCGACTTAATTGCGCCGCTACCGATAGCGGCGACTTCTTGCGCCTTGCTGCAAGGCGACTTCATTAATTGCGCCGCTACCGATAGCGGCGACTTCTTGCGCCTTGCTGCAAGGCGACTTAATTGCGCCGCTACCGATAGCGGCGACTTCTTGCGCCTCACTGCAAGGCGACTTAATTGCGCCGCTATCGGTAGCGGCGACTTCTTGCGCCTCACTGCAAGGCGACTTAATTGCGCCGCTACCGATAGCGGCGACTTCTTGCGCCTTGCAGGTGGCAAGGCGACTTTTGACTGCGCCCGGCGGAGTGATCGGCGACGCACCTGGAAGAGTTCGCGGGGACCTTTCGCAGGAACCTTTCGCGGGGGAAGGTTGAAAATCGTGCGTACACGTATTAACGTACTTCCGTATGTGATTTTAGTCACACAGCGGCGGTCTCGCGACGCGTACAAAATCTCTCTTCGACGAAATAAATCGAGAACGCGTAAAAGCCGCCCATCCGTCCCGGCATCGTTCTCTTTTGCTCTCGCGCGAGACGTAGCGACATACATTCGTCGTGAGGACGTTTAGGACCGCTTCCACACTCAACACAGACCCGTAAAATCAAAATGGCCGAGTGCGTCCCCGCCCGCCTTTCCGGTCGCTCGGCCCTGAAAAAACATCCGCGCAGCCGGAGAAAGGTTTTCGCGGCCGGCGACGATCGCCGGCCTTCGCGCGCCGTGGCTTCGTGGCATCGCTATCGAGGCATCACGCCGGCGTCCGGCATCACGCCGCGCGTCTGTACAACGATTCCGCGTCGCGCGGCCGCCACCCCCCGCCCCGCGTCGGCCGCCGCACCGCGCGCTCGTCGCGCGGCTTTATTAGGGTTCGACCGTCGCCATCGCGCTCGTCGTCGCGCGCGCTGACCCCCACCGCCCCCCTCCCCGTCTCGCGCAACAGAGAAGAAGAACCCGTCGTCATGGAGGAGACCGCCGAGGAGGCCGCCGCCGAGGAGCCCATGGACCTCATGTCCGCGCTCCAGATGGTCCTCAAGAAGGCCCTCGCCGAGGACGGCCTCCACCGAGGCCTCCGCGAGGCGTGCAAGGCGATCGAGTCCCGCAAGGCGCTCCTCTGCGTCCTCGCGCAGGACTGCGACCAGGCGGACTACACCAAGCTCATCCAGGCGCTGTGCAACGAGGTCAACGTGCACCTCATCCGCGTCCCGCAGGCGGTGCAGCTCGGCGAGTGGGCCGGTCTGTGCAAGCTGGACGCCGAGGGCACCGCGCGCAAGGTTGTCAAGTGCTCGTGCGTCGTCGTGTCCGACTACGGCGAGGAGACCGAGGGGCTCGCGATGCTCCAGGAGTTCCTCAAGAACGCTTCCGCGTAAACGAACGCGGCGACGACCGCGCACCGTTCCGTCTTCGAGGCTGGTTTGGTATTACGATGAAGCGCGGTAGCTCGTTGTAACAAGGCAACCCTATCGCGCGACTGAAGACGCAGTAGTGTACACGCGCGCTCTTTCCCCGCTCGCGGCGCTCTACCGCGGCGCCGAGCCGAGGACTACCCGAACATCGGAAGCGCGCTCTCGCCCCTCCCGTCCCGCCCCCCTCGCTCGCTCCCGACCGCCTTGCGGAGGTTAATCGTCGCGCCCTTGTACATCGCCGCCCCGCGGTCGAACGCGGTCGCGTCCTCCCCGCCGCCGCCGCCGCCCCCGCCCCGCCTCGCGTTCTTCTTATCCCTCACGAGCTCCCACGTCGCGACGATCCGCGCGGCGTGCTCCGCGCCGAACGCGTCGCGGCGCTCGTGGAAGAGATCCGCCGCGACGTCGATCGCGGTCTGCGCCCACGCGAACTTGTACTGTTTCGCCGCCGCGTCCAACGCGTCCAGAAGCGCGACTCTGCTCGCCTCCTCGACGTCCCACGCCTCCGCCGCGGCGGCGCGCTCCGCGAGCCTCATCCGCGCGGCGTGCGCCCTCGCCTCCGCGGCGTCTTCCGCGTCCGCGTCCGCGCCGCCGCCGACGTCCCTCTCCTTCTCCCTCTCGTCGTCTTCCTTCTCGTCGTCCTCCTCGTCCTCGTCCTCGTTCGCGACGGACGGCCGCGGAGACCACGGCGTCATCGCCTCCACCCTCTCGCGCAACCCTTTCAGCGCCTTCGCGAACTGAAAGTTGTCGTCCGTGTACAGCGCGTTCATCTCGATCGCGTAGAAGCTCCACACCGCGATCCGCGCGCGTTGCTTCGCGTTGAAGACGCCGTCGTCCTCGCACGCGCGCGCCGCTTCGAAGAGCTCTCTGTACTCGAATCGACTCGACGCTTCGCACGCCCTCATCGCGGGGTTCGGGGTCATCGACGCCTCGAGCAGCGCGAACAGCGCCTTACCGTGCTTCCTCTCGAGCTCGCGGCCGCGCATGAGTTGCACCGCGAGCGCGGACGCGCGGTTGAACTTCCCCGGGTTCGCGCAGTGCTTCGTCAGCTTCTCGAGCGCCTCCGCGGGCGATCTCGACGCAACCGCGGGTTCGCGCGCGGGCGGCGCGGGTTCGGGCGCGTCCACCGCGGCGTCGTCCTCGGTCTTGACGCGCTTCGGCGACGGCGGTGGCTCGTCCTTCGGCTCCGGCGCCGCGCGCTTCGCGGCGGGGAGCTCGTCGAACAGGCCCATCGCCGCGCCGCGAGGAGTGATGACAGGGCGCCGCGACGGACGAAGTAGTGCCCGACGACGACTCGTTCGTCAACGAGATCTGTCGCTCGTCGGACGCCGCGATCAGAGTTCGCCCGGCGCCGGGCGGCTCTCTCGCGCGATGCCCGTGCTTCGCAAGGCGCGGCCGCGGTCCGAGGACGTCGCCCTGGACGAGGAGCTGACGTTCCAGGACCTCCAGCTCCCGGTGCGCGTCCGCTCCCCCGCGTCGCGCGCGTCCGCGCGTCGCGCGCATTCGAGATGCAGTCTCCGTCGTTCGTCGTCGTCGCATCTCTGACCTCCGTCGCTCGCGCCTCTCCTCCCCCCCACCCCCGCAGGACGCGCTGTGCGAAGGCCTCGCGGCCGCCGGGTTCCACGTCCCTTCCCCCGTGCAGCGCGCGGCGATCCCCCTCGGCCGCCTCGGCGCGGACCTCGTCGTCCAAGCCAAGTCCGGCACGGGCAAGACGGTCGCGTTCGCCGCCATCCTCCTCGAGCGCGTCGACCGCGCGCTCAGGCACCCGCAGGCTGTCGTCGTCGCGCCCACGCGCGAGGTGGCGCTGCAGTCGCACGACGTCGTCGCGTCGCTCGCGAATTCGCTCGCGCCGCCGTCGCTGTCGCTCCGCGCGTGCCTCGGCGGCCTCCCCGTCGCGAGCGATCGCGCGGCGCTCGTTCGAGGCGCGCAGCTGTGCGTGGGCACGCCGGGCCGCCTCCGTCAGCTCCTCGAGGAGGGGTCGATTCACCCGGACGGCGTGCGATGCGTCGTGATCGACGAGGCGGACGCGCTCATGGGCGGGTCGTTCGAGGCGGACGTGCTGTTCATACACGGCGTGCTGCCCGCGCGGAAGCAGACGATGGCGTTCAGGTGCGAAAGTAGCGTTTCGCCCGTCACCACCCCTACGCATCGGTTTCGTCGGTTTCAACATTCGATCGCGTCGCCTTTCAACTGACCGATGAACATCGGGACTGTCGTCGCAGCGCGACGTACCCGACGGAGATGCGCGCGAGGGTGCGAGAGTTGACGCGGCGGGACGTGCACGAGGTGGCGTTGTGTGGCCCGGGGCCAGCCGGGTCCCAAGTCGCGGATCGCGCGCTCGGCGAGCGCGCTTCCTCCTCGCCGGGCGGCGGCGCGGTCGCGGGGCCGGGCGGTGAGAGCTTGCGGGCGGTGCGGCAGTTTTATTTCCTCGTCGACGACGACGACGACGACGACGACGACGACGACGACGACGACGACGTGACGCGCGCGGAGACGATGCGACTACAGAAAGAGTCCGCGCTTCGGCAGATCTTCGACAAGGTGTCGTTCCACCAGGCGGTGGTCTTCGCGCGACGCCCCGCGTGGGGAAGCGCGGTCGCCGAGCGGCTCGTCGCCGCGGGGTTCGCCGCGGAGTTCATCGGCGGCGCGCTGCCGCAACGGCGACGCATGGACGTCGTCGCCGCGATGCGCGCGTTCGACGCGCGCGTGATGGTCTCCACGGATCTCACCGCGCGCGGCGTCGACCTCGCGCGCGTGAACCTCGTCGTTTGTCTGGATATCCCGCGCGACCGAGAGACGTACTTGCACCGCGTCGGACGCGCGGGGCGATTCGGCGCGCGCGGCGTCGCCGTCGCCGTCGTCACCGCGCGGGAGTTGAAAGCGCTGCGGGCGCTTCTGTGCGAGGGCGTCGAGCGCGCGGACGGCCGCGACGCGATCGCGCTGGAGCCGCTGCCGAAGCGCGTGCCCGCGGACTGGTACGAGCACGACCTGAGCGAGGAGGACGGCGGGCGGCTGGAGCGGTTGAACGCGGCGGCGGCGGCGAAAGCGGCGGCGAAGGCGGCGAAGGCGGCGGCGAAGGCGGCGGCGAAGGCGGCGGCGTTGGACGAAGACGCGCGCGAAGCCGTCGCGGAGGAGGAGGAGGAGGAGGAGGAGGAGGAGGAGGAGGCGTACGACGCCGATTCCCACGAAGAGGACGAGGAAGCGCGGATGTGGGCGTGGCGCCGGGCGTGGGCTTCGTATTGGTGGTGGTGGTGGCGGGGACGCGCGGACGAGGACGAGGAAGAGGCGGAGGACGCGCGTCGTCGCGGCGCGCACGCCGCGGAGGCGCCGCCGTGGATCGTCCCGCCGATTCACGCGTCCATGAGGTCGTTTTAACGAACGACGTAGCCATAGATTGATAGTCGACGGCGCCTTCGCGAGCGAACCGGAGGCGGGGCTCCGTGGGCCACGAAAAGAAGGCTCGCGTCCTTCGGTCGCGCGAAACCGAGGAAAATGCTCAGTGTATCAGTCGGTTTTCGCGCGAAGGGGCGTCGATCGCGGAGGACACACCGCACGGCGCTCGGACGCGTCCGCGCTAGGCGCGCGTCGTTTGGAGTGCCGCGCGGGACTAGCTCGCGCGGTCCGGAGACGCGTGCCCGCGCGATCGGCGTCCGCGAGCGGTGTCGGAGTTAGAGACGACGGGTTGGTGAATTTCGTCGGCGAGGGTTAGCGGGACTTTACGCGCGCCCTCTCGCGTCTCGGGACGACGCGTCGGGCTCGGAGAGGACGTCGTCCGTATCGCGCCCTCCGACGCGCGTCATGGAGGCGTCGCCCAATTCCCCCGCGCCGACGGTTCCGGCACCCCCCTTCGACGTCTCCACGCCGCCGCGGACGGCGACGCCCGGCGCGGGGACGACGAACGAATCGTCCCCGTCCGAGCTCGCGCGGTCGCGCGAGAACAGCATCCACGGCCCCGGACCATCGGGCAGCGCCGTGCATCACATGACCCCGGAGATGCAGCTCGCGATGTACCCGATGTTCCTCACCGAGGAACGCCACGGCGCGAGAGACGACGGCTCGGACGTGTCCACGTCGCGAGAGAAGGTGGTGTCGAAGTGGCGGATGAAGGATCGAATGAAGACGACGTCCGTGGCGCTCGTCTTGTGCTTAAACATCGGCGTGGACCCGCCGGACGTCTTGAAAATATCCCCGTGCGCGCGCATGCAGTGCTGGATCAACCCGCTGTCGATGCAGCCGCAGAAGGCGCTGGACGCGATCGGGAAGGCGCTCCAGGCGCAGTACGAGCGGTGGCAACCGCGGGCCAAGTACAAATTACAGCTGGACCCCACCGTGGAGGACGTGAAGAAGTTGTGTCTGTCGTGCCGACGGAACGCGAAGAACGAGCGCGTGCTGTTGCACTACAACGGCCACGGCGTCCCGCGTCCGACGGTGAACGGCGAAGTGTGGGTCTTCAACAAGTCGTACACGCAGTACATACCGCTGTCCATCTACGATCTGCAGCAGTGGACCGGGAACCCGGCGATTTACGTCTTCGACTGCTCCGGCGCGGGGCTCGTCGTGAACTCGTTCTTGCAGCTCGCGGAGCAAGGGAACGTGGGGACGGGCCCCGCCGCCGCGGCGTTGGCGGCGGCAGCCGCGGGGAGCGACGGCGTCGGCGTCGGCGGCGCCGCCGCGCGCCCGGACACCGCGGGCGGGACGATGCCCCTGGGCGCGGGCGCGAGCGAGTGCATCCTCCTCGCCGCGTGCGGCGCGGAGGAGCTCCTGCCGCAGTCGGCGGATCTCCCCGCGGACGTCTTCTCCGCGTGTCTCACGACGCCGATCAAGATCGCGCTCAGATGGTTCGTCAGTCGTTCGATCCTCAAAGGCGACGGGATCAGCGTGGACGTCATCGATAAGATCCCCGGGCAACAGAACAACAGGAAGACGCCGCTGGGGGAGTTGAACTGGATCTTCACGGCCATCACGGACACCATCGCGTGGAACGTCCTCCCGCGTCCGCTGTTCCAGCGGCTGTTCCGGCAGGACCTGCTCGTCGCGTCGCTGTTTCGCAACTTCCTCCTCGCCGAGCGAATCATGCGAGCGAACAACTGCGCGCCCATCTCGTGCCCCGCGCTGCCGCCGGCGTACCAGCACCCGATGTGGCACGCGTGGGACATGGCGGTTGAGATTTGCCTCCTGCAGATGCCGACGCTGATCAACGGCGACTCCACGGTGGAGTTCACGCCGTCGCCGTTCTTCACGGAGCAGCTCACCGCGTTCGAGGTGTGGCTCGAGCACGGCAGCGAGCGCAAGGCGCCGCCGGAGCAGCTTCCGATCGTGTTGCAAGTGCTGCTGTCGCAGTCGCACCGCTTGCGCGCGCTCGTGTTGTTGGGGCGGTTCTTAGGCGCGTTCTGTACACTGGTCCCCATACGACCGCGTTCGCGTGGTGAACGCCGATCCTTAAGGACTTTTCCTGGCGCATCTCACCGCCCACCCCTCGCTTTCAATCCCCGCCCTCGATGCCTTTCAACTCCACCTGACGCCTTTGAACTCCACCCAGACATGGGCCCGTGGGCGGTGGACCTCGCCCTGAGCGTGGGCATCTTTCCGTACGTGTTGAAGCTTCTGCAGACGACGGCGCCGGACTTGAGACAGATTTTGGTCTTCATATGGACGAAGATACTCGCGCTCGATCGCTCGTGCCAGCTCGACCTCGTGAAGGACAGCGGGCACGTGTATTTCGTCCGGTTTCTTGATTCGCCGTCGGTGCCGTCAGAGGAGAGGGCGATGGCGGCGTTCGTGCTCGCCGCCATCGCGGACGATCACCCGAAGGGCCAGGCCGCGTGCGCGTCTTCCGGTTTACTCCAAGTGTGCCTCGCGAACCTCCCCGGCGCGGCGTCGCCGTCCGGGTCGCCGCTGTTCGTCCGCTGGTTGTGCTTGTGCATGGGAAAGCTGTGGGACGGCTACGCGTCGCTGCAGGCGGAGGCGTTCAGGGTCCGCGCGAGCGAAGCGGTGGCGTCGCTGTTGAATCATCCCACCCCGGACGCGCGCGCGGCGGCGGTGTACGCGTTGGGCGCGCTCGTCCACGTCAAGAAGCATGGGCGGCCCGAGGGCGGGTCCTCCGCGGGGACGGTCAATTTGGCCGCCGGGGAGAGCGCGACGGAGCTGAGCGCGACGAGCGGCAGCGCGTCGGGGAGCGGCGCGTGGGATGGCGGCGGCGAGACGGCTCCGGGCGCGGGCGCGGGCGCGGCGGGCGCGGAGGACGCCGAGGAAGATGGATTTTTCGGCGAGCGCGCGGCCGCGGAGCGCGCGATCGCGTGCCACGTCGTCCCGTGCACCGCGGACGCGTCGTCTCTCGTGCGATGCGAGGCTGCCGTCGCGCTCGCGAGGCTCGCGCGGTCGCACGCCGCGGAGTTCCAATCGGCGGCGACGTGGATGTGGCGCGAGCGGCGTCTCAGCGACGCCGGGAGCGAAGGCGGCGGCTCCGGCTCCGGCTTCGGCTTCGGCTCGCGGGGTGCCGGGATGCGGAGGCGCGCGAGCGGGAGCCTGAGCGGCGACGCGATCGCGGAGGACGGGACGACGTTCCAGAGCGGGAGTCCGGGGGCGTACGCGGCGTCGGCGTCCCCGGGGACGCGCGAGCCGGGCTTTTGGTCGACGGACGCGGCGGCGGCGCCGGGCGACGGAAGCGCCAACTCCTCCCCGCCCGCGGGAACTTTCGCGAGCGCGGACGCCGCGCGCGTCGGCGGCGGTCTGTACCACCACGTCCTCGAGCGGCTCCTCGAGCTCGCGGCGGACCCGTCGACGCGGGTCGCGGTCGCCGCGCAAAAGGCGCTGCTCGCGACGGGGATCGACCACGCGCACCCGCTTCTGAAACCGGCGCTGTCGAGGGCGGTGTTGATCGCCGCCGGGCTCGCGGAAGGCGGGTCGGAGCCGGAGGGCGGCGGCTCGCGACCGTCCACCGCCGCGGACGACGGCGTGCGGGAGTCGAGGGACGGGGAGGCGGGCGGCGCGAGCCCGCACGGACGCCGCGGCGGCGGCCTCGGAGGAAGAACCGCGAGCTGGTCGCAGAAACTGAGCAACTTGTCCTCGCGGCTGCTCGGCTCGCCGCGTCGCGTCCCGAGTCGAGACGCGATCGGCGCGGCGGCGTCGACCGCGGACGGAGATAGTCTCACGTCGAGCGCGAGCGGCGTGAACTTGCAGCGCACGTCGAGCTTCCAGCGCCTCATGTCGCCGCTGTCGAGCAAGATGAAGCGGACGATGTCCACGCAGGGCGGATTGCACGCGTCCCCGGGGCGCGGCGGCGGCGGCGCCGCCGCCGGGGAAGGACCCGGACTGCTCTCGCAGCTGTCGCACGGCGGGAGCGATCACGACCTCCTGACGTCCCCGAGAGCGGGCGCGGGCGTGGGCGGCGGCGTCGCGGGGGAGAGCGGCGCCGGCGCGGACGCGCTCCCGAAGTCGCTCGTGTTCGCGTGGAGCTGCGAACACTTTTCGCGGTCGCTGCTCGAGCCGTCCCCGGCGGCGGGCGGGGGCGGATACTACGCCGACGGCGACGAGGAGGACGATTTTTTCCCGCCCACGACGCGAAGCGGGGTCACGCCGCCGCCGCCTCCGTCGCCGAAGCGGCGCGTGATCGCGCCGAACACGCGACTCGCGCGGAGAAGGGTCGCGGAGGAGGCTGCGCGACGGTCGGGGTACGCGGGGAAGGAGCAAGTCAAACTCGCGGATCAGATCGCGACGATCGAGCTCGAGCACGGCGCGTCGCCGTCGCGTCTGCTGATGCACCCGCTGTCGTCGATCGCGTGCATCTCGGACGACAAAGGGATCGTGCGCGCGTGGGACTACGTTTCCGGGAAGACGCTGAACAAGTTCCACGCGGGCGGCGCCCCGGGGAAGCCGACGTCGTCGCTGAGCCTCGTGAACGATTTAGACGACGCGTTGCTGTTGTGCGGCGGAGGCGATGGATCCGTGAGGGTGTGGCGCGATTTCGCATCCAGGGGCGAGGAGACGCTCGTGACCGCGTTCAGGGCGCTGCCGCCGAGGGAGTCGGGGATACGCGTCGCGTCGAGCCCGCAGGGGAGCGGCGTCGGGCTGAACCTCGAACGGCACCCCGGCTCCGGGAGCGCGGATCGCCTCTCCGACGCCGGCGCCGGCGGCGACGGGTCGGTCGCTTCCGTCGCCGCGGTCGCTTCCATCGCCGCGCAGTCGCAGTCGCAGTCGCAGTCGCAGTCGCAACCGCCGCCGCGGCACGGGCACCGCCGCGGCCGCGTCTCGACGTCCGCCGCGCGGCACCGCCCCGCGGTGGTCGTGTGGCAGCAGCAGAGCGGGTGTCTCTACGCGGCCGGGGACGTGCACCCGGCGCCGTTGCTCCGCGTCTGGGACATGACGAGAGAGCTGTGCTTGGAGTCGCTGCAGATGCAATCGCCCGGGACGTGCCTCACCGCGGAGGGTGCGCTGTTGATGGCGGGCGCCGCGGACGGCGCGGTGCTGTCGTACGACCTTCGAACGCCCGCGAGGTTGCTGTCCGTGATTCAGACGCACAGGCATCCGGTGGTTGGGATTTTACTTCAACCGGGAAACACGTCGAACCTCGTCGTGACCGGCAGCGTCAACGGCGAGATGAAGTTCTGCGACCTGAGGAACGCGGCGAAGCCGTTCTTCACCGCGGAGGTGTGCCCCAAACCGCAAAGCACCGCGGGCGGCGGCGCGCTCGGAGGAGGATCGAACGCGGGCGGAGGAGGGTCGACGACGGCGCGTCCGCCGCAAGGGCACGCGCTCACCGCGCTCGTCGCGCACGCGCACGCGGGCGTCATCGCGTCGGGCTCGAGCGAGCGCGCGATCAAGCTCTGGGACCTGGAAGGCAACAACGTCGCGGCGATTCGGTATCGGTACTCCGTGTTGGGGCAACGCGTCGGCGCCGTTCGATCGCTCGCGTTTCATCCGAACCGTCTGTTGCTCCTGTCGGGGACGAACGACGCGACCGCGACGGTGTACAGCGGCGAGGGCACCGGGAACCGAGAGCTGCGGGACGAGTGAGAGAGAACGATTCTCGCTATATCTTTGATAGTCTGTAACAACAACACGTACACGTCGTCGACGCTACCTCCGCACAACGCCGCGGTAGAACCCCGCGTGCGTCTCGCCGTCACCCCCCGACGCGCCGTACATTCGCGCCAAACCCGCGGCGGCGGCGAACACGTCCGCGCGTCCCTCGTCGTCTCCGTCTCTCTCATCAGCATCAGCCCCTCTCGCGCCGGGACCCTCGGATTTCGGCGACAGCGCCCTCGCGAGCGCGGACACGTCGATCGACGACGTCCGGCACGGGCTGCTCGCGCCGCCCGCGCCCACGGCGACGTCCTCGCCCGACCCGCCCCCCGCCGACGCCCTCGCGCGTTTCTCCTCCACGCCGAACGGATCCTCCGGGAGCTTCTCGTCGTCCGCGGCGACGCGCGACGACTCGATCGCGGCGAGCGCGCTCTCCATCGCGCGCCGCACGACGTCCGCCTTCTTCGTGAGCGTGTCCCGCACCGAGCCCGCGTCGTCGATCGCGCCCACGGCGAGGACGCGAAGCAACGCGCGCGCGAGCTGCGCGCTGAGCTGCGGCTTGTACTTGACGTCCATCGCGGACGCCGCGGGCTCTCCTCCTCCTCCTCCTCCTCCTCCTCCTCCTCCGCCGCCGCCGCCGCCGCCGGGTCCGGATCCCTCCGAGTCCAGACCCTCGATCGCGGCGACGACCACCTGCACCGCGTCCGGGTACGCGTTCCCGAAGTCCTCGCGCGAGGACGGCGTCGCGAGCGCGGCGGCGGCGTGCGTTCGGATTTTAAAATTTCGCGCGTCGCGCACGAGCATCAGCAACATCCGCACCGCGAGCGGGGACCACGACGACCCGGCCGCGGCCGCGGTGCGGTTCTTGAACAGCGCGCCCACGGCGTGGCACGCGTTCCACTGCACCTTCGCGTTGCCGGTCGTGAGGCACGACATCAGGGCCTGGATCACCTCGGGGAGCCACGCGCGCGGGGCGTCGTCCGACGACGCGTCGTCCGACCCCGCCGCGGAGAAGTCCGCGGCGGAGACGAGGTGCCCGAGCGCTCGCGCCGCGTTCGCGCGGACTTTGTCCCCCTCCTCCGTGGACGCGGCGACGCACGCGCGCGCGACACGCGCGAGCGAGCGCGTCGTGACGACGCGGCGCGAAGAAGCGAAAGAAGAAGAAGAAGAAGTACCCGCCGCGTCGGCGTCGGCGCCGCCGTCGAACGCGAGCCGCTCCGCGACGCCCCTCGCCGCGGCTTTCGCGACGGTGTCGCACAAGTTCGCGACCGCCCACGACGCCGGGAATCGCACGCTCTTCGCGCTGTCCCTCAGCGCGGCGAGGAGCAGGTCCGCGGACCGCTCGAGGCCGCCGACCGGGGACCCTAAGACGGCGAGCGCGCCGATCGCGCGACACGCCGCGGATCGCACCGCCGGCGCGGCGTCGCTCTCCAACGCGTCGTGCGGGATCGCGATCAACCGTTCCCGGTGCGCCTCGGTCACGGCGCTCAGCGCGGACGCGGTGAGCCCGTTCACGACCGCCAGACCGGCGGCTCGGACGAGCGGCGACGCGTGCGACGTCGCCGCGGGAAAGTGCGACGCCGCGACGGCGTCCCAGAGCGTCGCGAGCTCCGTCGGCGACAGCGGCGACGGCGACGCGTCGCTCGCGTCGTTCGCGCCGCCGCTCTCGCCGCCCGGGTGGTCGTCCGCGCCTTCGCCGCCGCCGCCGATGATCCCGACGCCGCTCACGGCGACGAGGAAGTCCGCGAGCAGCCGCGCGGACGCCTGCGCGACGCGGTCGCCGCCGTCGCTTTCGGTCAGACTAAGGGTCGTTCCATACAAAGCGACGTCGGGGTGGAGTTGAAAGGCGTCAGATGGAGTTGAAAGTCAACGCGGGCGGGGATTGAACGCGAGGGACCCTGGGCGGAGAGAGAGGACGGCAAATGTCCTTAAGGATCGGCGTTCACCACGCCGACGCGGTCGTATGGGAACCAGTGTAAGGAAGAACGCACCTAAACGTCTCGAGCGCGTCCGCCGCGTCGTTCGTCGTCTCCCTCTTCGTGACCCCGCACGTCGTCCCCGGGAGAACGTCGCGCATGCCGCCGGAGAGGTACAGCGCCGCGACCGCGGGCGCGTGCGCGGTCGCGGCCGCTCGCAGCGCGCCGAAGGCTTCGCACCGCGTCGCCGGGTTGACGCCGCCGGCGGCGGCGGCGAACGACGCCAAGCCGGGGAGGACGTCGACGAGTTTCGCGAGGTCGCCGCTCGCGCCGCGCGGACCCGCGACGTCGGCGGGGAATGGCTCGGGGGCGCGCCCGGAGAGCGCGGCCGTGACCGCGTCGGGGGCGTCCTTCGCGGAGAGCGCCGCCGTGAGCGCGGCGAGGAGCGACGTCCGCGCCGTCGTCGTCTCAGATGAGGACCCCTCCGCGCGGCTCGCCCACCCGCCGCCGTTCCCGCCGCAAACGCTGAGCTCGCCGACGCGCGTCCAAATCACCCCGATCGCCCTCGGCAACAGCGTCGGCGGCAACCTCCCGAACGGCGCGGCGTCCACGAACGCGCTCAGCGCCTTACACGCGGCGGGGAGACACGCGAGCGACGGCTCCGCTTGCACGATTCGCACGAGCGCGTCGTGCGTCGTCGCCGCGACGTCGCCGAGCGTGCTCGATAACGACGCGAAGTTCCTTCGAATCACCGCGCCCGTCTTCGGGTTCGTTCGCACCTCCGCGACCGCCATGTACTGCCTCGTGACGTTCCCTTCCAGCAGGTGCGCGATCGCGGAGAGCGCGGCGGCGCGCACGCGAGGCGCCGGGTCTTGGAACGCCACGCGCAACAGCGTCGTCGTCGGCGACCGCGGCAGCAGCTGCGCGCTCGACGCGGGCAACAACTTCGGCCAGTGCGCGTGAAGCGACCGCGGGTTCGCGCGCGCGAGCGCGCCGACACACAGCGCGGCGGCGCCTCTGACTCTGGACGCGCCGAACCGGTCGCTCGCGCCGCCGCCGAGCCCGCACCCCGCGGCGGCGTCCGCGTCCGACTGCGCGTCCGAGTCGGAGGACCCGGCGCCGGCGCCCGCCGCGACGCCGCCGCGCAGATGCGGCGGCACGTACCCGCCCTTGGACGGACTCGCGGGGGGCTGCGGTGTCATGACGGATTGAACGGATTGAAAAGCTCCGGATCCGTCCGATTGCCCCGCCGCGCCGCCGGCGCCGA
>Ga0181560_10001981_pt1 | contig 19077 bp, 18 predicted proteins | sample 011ome_20_FD_133751 | JGI IMG/M metagenome (GOLD analysis project Ga0181560, IMG submission 133751) | Coastal salt marsh microbial communities from the Groves Creek Marsh, Skidaway Island, Georgia - 011509CT metaG (megahit assembly) | ecosystem: Environmental > Aquatic > Marine > Intertidal...
CCCTAGATATTGTGGGCGTGTCCTCCACACCTGTGGACAACTTTCACGGTTTTTCCACAGGTTTGGGGACAGTTTCTACCGGCTTAGAACCCACAATTTCACTGACCTCTGACATCTGTGAAGCAGGCGTAGGCTGGCAAGACTGTGAACAGATATCGCGACTTGTTAACAACTCCGGGAGTGGCCCGGATTATTGCTGCGCAGCTCACAGCCAGGCTTCCCTCAGGAATGATCTCTCTGGCGTATCTCATTCATGTTGAGCGAATCTTTGACTCCTATGGCCAAGCAGGTTTAGTGCTCGCCGCCACATCCCTAGGCCAAGCCATTGCGGGACCCCTCACAAGCAGGTGGATGGGTCGCTGGGGAATGCGCCCGGTGATCGGCGCGACGATTGTGGTGTCGCTTATCAGCATGGGCGCCATCGCCTTCATCCCCATGGCTCTCGGTGGCTATGTTCTCTTTGGTCTGCTCGGAGGGCTTGCAACTCCACCAATCCAACCGGCAGTGCGCACGATTTACCCCAAGATGGTGAACTCCAGGCAGCTCACTCCCCTGTTCTCGTTGGATGCATCAGCCCAAGAAATCATCTGGATCGCCGGCCCCGTTGTTACCACCTTTCTTGCTATCCAAATCGCCCCACCTGTCGCCATTGGTGCCGCAGCAATCATGTTGATTGTGGGCGGGCTCTGGTTCCTCGCCTCTCCCGAAGTAGGAAGCGTGCGTATTCCTCCGAGCAGACGACGTCTCGGGACAGTACTCGCCAAGGGGCCGGTCCTACTCGCCACCGTCGTGGGCTTCCTCCTTATTGGCTCGGCAGCCGCGGTCGAGGTGGCAGTCGTGTCTGTCTTTGGTGAAGAAGGCTCGGAAGCCGGGATCTTGTTGGCGATGTGGGCCATCGCATCCCTAATCGGAGGTCTCTCCTTTGGAGGTCTACCCATTGGGCCGTGGGCCATGGCCGTGCGCATGGTGGTGGTGGCACTAGGAATGCTCCTCGCCATTGCGAGCACCAACTTCTGGTGGCTGCTACTCACCCTGGCTATTTCCGGAGCCGGCATTGCGCCCGCACTGGCGGTCATGTTTGCGATCGTCTCGGCAAGTGTGAAGTTTTCCGAAACCGCGGAAGCCTACGGCTGGGTCGGAAGCGGCCAGCTCATTGGCGCGGCCCTTGGCTCCGCCGTAGCCGGATTCACCATCGACGCCTTTGGATCACCCGGTGGTTTTGTGGCTGCTTTCGCCTTCGCAGCCCTTGGCACACTTGTTGCGGCGGTGTTTAAGAGCGCCCACCCGGACCTTCGCGACCGGGACGCAAGCCCTATCCCCGACACCGAACCCGTCACTATCCAGAGCGGTGGCTCGTCGGTAGGTTAGGGGCCATGGCGATTCTCACTCTCCCCAGGCTTCATTGGGGTGACCCCGACTCACAGAAGAGGGCACTCCTCGTTCATGGTCTTGGCTCATCCGCACAGACCACCTGGCAACTAAGCGAAGCGCTGGCCGAAGCGGGCTGGTCAGCAACAGCCATTGATCTCCGTGGGCACGGCTACGCGCCTCGGGGGTCGACCTACCGATTTCAGGATTTCGCGGGCGACATCCAGCACACCACGCCACACGACGGTGGCTCGTGGGACGTCGTGATTGGCCACTCAATCGGTGCAGCGGCCGCCGTGCTCGCCTCCGTTGCCGACTCAGGGTGGGCAAAAAAGCTTGTCCTGCTTGACCCTGCACTCTTGCTCAGTGACGAACGCGCCGAATTGGTGCGATCAGGGCAAATGTATGGCCACGATCACCTGACCGAAGATGAGGTGAGACGAGACTTTCCCCACTGGCACCCACTGGATGTCGAACTGCGCGTCTGGTCACACCGCACCGCCAGCCGCTTCGCCTTAGAGCACGCGGTACTCGACAACCCCGGGTGGAGTGTTGTCGATCAGGCAAAGGCAGTCACTGTGCCGACTTTGATTATTGGGTCCGACCCTGACGTTGATTCCATGTTTACCGGAGAACACGCAGAAGAAATCTTGAGCGCTAACCCTGCGCTGACCGCGGTTGTCATTAAGGGCGCAGGGCATAGCCTTCATCGCGATAAGCCAGATGACACCATTTCTGCATTGCTGTCGTTTGTGGACTAACTCACTTCTTCACAAGCCGGATGGGAGCTGTCGCTGGGCTTGGATTATTGATCAGGCGCACGAGCTCTTTGGCGAGCTTTGGCCTAATCACGTGATCCACGCCGTCGACTCTGGTCGTGGCAACTCCGCGTAAGCGCTCGACCACTCTGATTCCCGCGGGCGCCAGGAACGGATCGAGGGTTCCATATATGAGGTCAATCGGGCAGTGCACCTGAGCGAGGTCGGTGATGGTGGTTTGGGATTCGATGCACTTTTCAAGAGAGAGCGAGAATGCCCGCCAATTATCTTCGGTCACTTCAACCAAATTTCGAATCGGCGAGATCTTTTCCAGCGCTTGAACGGCAGTCTTCGTGAAATAAGGGTTGTCGCGCATGAAGTCATAGAGCTTTAAATACGCGTCCATTTGAGCGCGGTCCACCGAGTCCACCATCGCTTCAGACGGCACATACACCGGTGGCGAGACCAGCACCAGGTGGGATACCCATTTGGGGAACCGTGCCGCAAGGCGAATTGCGACGAGGGCACCAAGGGAATGCCCCACCAACGTGATGGGGCGTCGCACACGAAGTCTTTTCAATGACGTGACGATGGCGTCCACATGTTCGTCGATCGTGAACTGCGCGGAATCTGGGGCAACTGACTTGCCAAAGCCCAACAAGTCCAGGGCAATTACTTCGTGGTTTTCGCTCAAGTCTGGAAGGACAAATTCATAGGCGACCGCCGACGAAGCAATCCCGTGGAGCAACACCACCGGGGAACCAGCCTCGCCATGCAAGGAAGCATGGAGTGGAGGTTTTCTCCACATCGGCAACCAGTTCCAGAACATGCCCTCAGTATGCCTTTTCCTCACCGCTCACACTGGGTATGGCCCGTATAGTTTGGGCCATGAGACTTCGTCGCCTAACCCCCGCCCTCCTCGTTGCCGCTGTGCTCGCAGTGGGCGGGTGCTCAACCTCGGTCACCTCGATGATGAGCGATGGCGGTGGCGATTTTGTGGAATCTGCCCCAAGCGTCGCCTACGACGAAGGCGTCTCGATGGATATGGCCACCGAGCAAATGGCCGTTGACTCCGGGGCCCGCGACAGTGGCGCAGTGGATCGAAACCAGATCATTACCGGAGATGTGTATCTCACCGTTGACTCCCCCTCTGACTCGGCGAACGACGTGCAGGCGCTCGTAGAAGCAGCAGGCGGCCGGGTTGATTCCCGCAGCGAATACACCAACTGGGACACGGAGCTTCCGAGTGCCTACCTGTGGGTGCGCATTCCTGTTGATGCACTCGACGACACCCTCGCGGCCATCGAAGCCCTGGGCACAGTCGAGAGCAAGTCCATCAACAACCAAGACGTGACTCTTCAAGCAATTGACTTAGATGCGCGCATTTCCGTACTTGAGGAGAGCATTTCTAAACTCCAAGAACTCCAGGCTCAGGCGGCAACAACGGCCGAACTCATTGAGGTGGAAGCCGCACTGTCCGAGCGCCAAGCAGAGCTCGACTCTCTGAACTCGCAGCAAAACTATCTGTCCGACCAGGTCCAATACGCCTCAATCGGAGTGGATCTGCGCTCCCCGGACGTCGCCCCCGAGCGCGATCCTGGCTCCTTCCTGGATGGCATCATCTCGGGATGGAATGCAATGCTCGCGTTCTTCGCCGGAACCATCGTGTTCTTTGGCTTCATCGTCCCCTGGACGGCACTGCTGGCTGGCGTCGGTCTCGTAGTGTGGCTCGTGGTCTGGGCTACTAAACGCGCCAAAAAGTAGCACCCCACTTGTCATCAAAGAGTTGGTTGCCAGGGTTTATTGCCCTGGGCGTTGTCTGGGGATCGTCGTTCCTCTTTATTGAATGGTCGCTTGGATCATTTAGCGCCATTGGGGTGGCGTTTCTTCGCGGTGCCCTCGGTGCATTAAGCCTGTTGGTGATGGTGGCTATCATGAGAGCACCACTGCCCAAGAAGGCCACCGAGTGGATGCATTTAGCCGTTGTCGCAACGCTTCTTAACGCTGCACCAGGCTTCTTATTCGCCTTCGGCCAGCAATACGTCACCAGCATCATGGCGGGAATCCTGAACGCTACGACCCCGCTCATGACGTTGCTCGTAATGTGGCTAATCTTTCGCGCCGAGAAAATTACCGCCAACCAAGTACTCGGCATCCTCCTTGGATTTGGTGGGGTTGCACTCGTCAGCGGCGTGATTCACGGGCTCGGTGAAAACAAACTCATTGGTGTGCTTGCACTGCTCTCCGCAACCCTGTGTTACGGATTGAGCTTCCCTTATGCGAGGCGTTTTGTGACTCCTTTGCCCTACTCAAACGCCTCACTTGCGGCCGCTCAAGTGACCTCGTCTGCGGTGATCTTGTTGCCCTTCGCGCTCGTTGGCGGACTAACCAGCGGGCCAATCACTACACACTCGTTGGTGGGTATCGCCCTGCTTGGGTTCCTGGGCACAGGGTTTGCCTACATCTGGAACTACCGCAACATGAAGCTCGCAGGCTCTGCGATTGCCTCGTCCGTGACCTACATCACCCCAGTAGTAGGGGCCATTCTTGGTGTGCTGTTCCTTCGAGAACACCTCAGCTGGGACCAGATCGCCGGTGGCGTGCTCGTATTGGTGAGCGCAGCGCTCATTCAGGGGCGAATTAGCGTGATTCCTGCTTCGCGCCCTCAGAGGCAACCACGCTAAAACACACCGGTGCGTGATAGCCCGCATCAGCAAATGCCGCCTCTACGCGAGCAATAACGTCGTCTACCTGGGCCGATTCGACCAGTGCAATTGCTGCTCCGCCAAAACCACCGCCAGTCATTCGCGCACCAACTGCTCCGACCGACAACGCGGTATCGACAGCAAGATCAAGCTCTGGGCACGAAATTTCAAAATCATCTCTCATCGACACATGCGACGCTACGAGCAGGTCACCAATTGCACGAGGTCCGTCAGCTTTCAAGACCGAGACAGTCTCGAGGACCCGAGTGTTTTCGGTGATGATGTGCCGGGCGCGACGATACGTCTCGTCATCCATGTCAGCTCGCTTCGCCTCGAGTTGCTCGATCGTGGCATCTCGGAGAGCGGCAACTCCCAACATCTCGGCCGCTTTTTCACACGATGCTCGACGAGCCGAATAGCCCCCAGTGGCGTGAGAGTGCTTCACCTGGGTGTCCATCACCACAATGGCCAGCCCCTCGGACGCAACATCAAAAGGAATGGCGTCAGTCGCTAACGACCTACAATCCAGGAAGAGTGCATGTCCGTCCCGTGCCATTAGCGATACCGACTGGTCCATGATTCCCGTGGGAGCTCCCACGGAGATGTTCTCTGCACGCTGGCAGATTCGAGCCAATTGAGCATCTGTGACCGAAAGACCCCACACGTCCCGGAGGGCAACTGCGACGGCGCACTCAATGGCGGCAGAAGAAGAAAGGCCAGCACCGAGCGGAACATCTGAATCAATGACGAGATCAAGTCCACTCACACCGGATAGGTCGTATCCCGCTTCACCGAGCGCCCACGCAACACCGAGGGGGTATGCCGACCACCCACTGAGGGCATTCGAACTCAATTCATCGAGAGAGACCTCAACGGCCATATCTGATTGCTTACTCAGTACCCGGATGATTCGATCGTCCCGACGCCCGACCGCCACGGCGGTTCGTTGTTCAATACCAAAGGGCAACACAAAACCGTCGTTGTAATCGGTGTGCTCGCCGATGAGATTTACTCGGCCAGGAGCTGACCAAACGCCCTCGACGACAACTCCGAAATCGACCGCGAGGTCGCGTGTTCGACTCCCGAGCAAACCTTCACTCATCGCTGGATTTTCCCCAGCGCCTCGCGAAACTTCGCCGCTTGATCTTCAGGGTTCACATCGGCAATAAAAGCCCCCATGGCCGCCTCTGAACCAGCGAGAAACTTCAACTTGTCAGCAGCACGCCGCGGCGAAGTAACTTGCACCATCAGGCGCACCTCGCCGCGACCGGCATTCTTCGGTGCTTGGTGCCACGCCGCGATATACGGAGTGGGGGTGTCATAGAGGAGATCAAACGATTGGATCAGCTCCAAATAAAGCGCCGAGAGCTCGTCCCGCTCAGTCGAAGTAAGACCGGCAATGTCTGGCACCTGCCGGTGGGGCAAGATGTGGAGCTCCAAAGGCCACCTCGCCGCAAACGGCACAAAGGCCGTGAAGTTCTCGGTTAGTTTCACCACCCGAGGACCAGATTTTTCAAAAGCCAACAGCTCATCAAAAAACTGTGGCCCCACCCTCTTAATGGAGTCAAGGAGCCGTGACGTCCGCGGTGTCACGAACGGGTAAGCGTAAATCTGTCCGTGTGGGTGGCCCAAAGTCACGCCAATTTCTTCGCCACGATTTTCAAATACGAACACCTGTTCAACACCGGGCAACGCCATAAGTTCTTCAGTGCGGTTGGCCCACGCTTCCATCACAGTCCGCGCGCGCTCAACGCTGAGCGAACCAAAGGAACCGTCGTGTGCGGGTGAAAAACACACCACCTCACAACGCCCCACGGCAGGCAGTTCTTTCCCGAAACCGATCGTGTTCAGGTCAGCTGAATCCACCTCTTCTGAAAACTCGCTCAGAGGCCCAAAAGAAGGAGAGCGATTTTCAAACACAACGACGTCGTAGTTATCAGGGACTTCGCTGGGATTGGTTGGGGATTGTGGGGCGAGGGGATCAGCATCCACCGGCGGCAACATCACACGGTTTTGCCTCGTTGCAGCAATCGATACCCACTCACCAGTCAGCGGATCTTGTCTCATGCGCGCAGTATCTGGCCGGGTATCCAACTCGCGCGAGTCCATTTGTCGCTTTGGTGGAAGCTCAGAAGATTGGTCGTCGAAATATATTATTTCGCGACCATCAGCAAGGTGGCCGCGGAAATGATTATGACTCACCGTTATTAGGCCTTCCTCGCTTCGATGCGCAATTTAGTCTCGTATTTTTCCTTGTGTTCAAGAAAGACCACATCCTGTCCTGAGTTGAATGCATCTGGCGGGCAAGACATCGGTTCGAGCACGAGAGACTGGCTGTATTCTAGAGTCTGGTCTGGAGCGTGAACTTGTAACCATGGAGTGCAGGAATCTGCAAAAACTGAAACTGTCGATGTTGACTGGTTGGTCAGAATGCATCTAAGGTCAGACTCAAATCCACCGAAAGCATGGTCTAAGCCCTTTACATCGGGGGATCCATGACCCCGGAAGGGAACCTCAGCATGACCCACTTCGCTGATTCCAATCGGTAACAGCCTAGCCGAGTCCACTTCAACGACATTTCGGCTTGGCACTCGGAGCACCCAGCTCTCCCTCGGCCCTGGCAGGGTAAAGTACGGGTGGAAAGCACACCCAAAAGGTGCGGTCTGCTCTGAGAGATTCTCCGCCACAATCGTAACGTTAAGTCCCGCCGCACGAACTTGATACTTTACTCGCAGCGAAATAACCCATGGATAACCAGATTCGCCGCCGCACGTAAGAGAACATTCGACTGATTCAGGAGTTTGTTTTTCGAGCTTCCATAGCTTGTTCGCTGAAAAGCCATGCAGTGCGTTTTGTCGTTCGACCTCGTTGATGTCCAGTTGGAACTCTCGATCACCGAGGACATACCTGCCGTCAGCGACTCTGTTTGGCCAAGGAGCAATGACTGAGCCGTGATACCGAGACGGTCCAACTGTGTGATCCCACTCAGGGCAGTAATCCACCCCACCAACTTCCAGAGACACTAACGATGCGCCTAACGCAGAAATTCCTGCCCTTGTATCGTCGCCTTCGATAAGCCAAAGGTCGTTCACTGGGGGTTCTGGACCTCTCGAAGGACCACAAACGTCCACGAGACCGGAGGGAGCGATACCGCCAGAATGCCGCCCTCGCCGACCTCCAAGGAAATATTCTCTGGAGCGACCTGATTGGGGTTCTCTCTATTGTTCGAGAGAGTTAAATCGCCACCACCGAGTTGATTCGCTCGCTCCACCTGCAACTGATTGAACAACGAAAGGTCAATCGTCGAGGAGATTCTTTCCGTTTCAGACCTGTTGAGGAGCATCAACACTAACTTCCCGCTTTCAGCGTCAAAACTTGAGGACGCATCAACAAGTGGGACATCGTCCATCAGCTCACAGTCATAGGTGTCACACCTAACCTGCGCCCTTAGGACATCCCCGGATACCCCATTGGCCATCAGCGCGAACGGGTAGAAGATAGTTTGCTTCCAGGCAGGGAGATCGGACTCTGCTCGAATTGGGCCAATGATGTTGACAAGTTGGGCCTGACACGCCACTTCCACGCGGTCTGAATTGTTAAGTAACGTCATCAAAAGCCCACCCACTACTACCGCGTCTTCGACGGTGTATTCATCCTCTATGAGTCTTGGGGCGTGTTCAAATTCGAGATTTTCAACACCTTCAAAGCGTTTTTGGTACCAAACATTCCACTCATCAAAAGAAAGATTTATGCGCTTCTCAGAGCTCTTCTTCTGTGCAATCTCGTCTGCAGCTTCAATGACACCCTTGATAAAACGATTCATCCGCGCGCTCGACGCCATGAATGATGGCGTGTCATCATCGAATTTCTCATAGTAAGCGTGGAGAGAAATCAAATCTACGTGATCAAATGTGCGGTCGAGGACAGTTCTCTCCCAAGAGCCAAACGTCGGCATCTCCTCAAAGGAACTTCCGCAGGCAACTAGCGAGACCTCAGGATCCACTAATCGAATTGCCTTTGCCGTTTCTTCTGCAATTCGGGCGTATTCTTCCGCAGTCTTATGGCCTATTTGCCACGGCCCATCCATTTCATTGCCTAAACACCACATTTTTATGTCATGTGGCTGGTCAACTCCGTGTTCTTTTCGCCATGACGTCAACTCTGTCGTACCAGGAAAATTGCAGTATTCCACGATGTCCGCGGCTTCCTGCACGCCCCTCGTACCCAGGTTTACCGCCATCATCGGCTCTGCCCCTACGAGGGATATCCATTTCATAAACTCGTTAAGTCCAAATTGGTTAGTTTCAATTGACCGCCAGGCCAAATCAAGTCTCGTAGGCCGATTCTCTAAAGGCCCTACGCCATCCTCCCAGCGGTATCCAGAAACGAAATTGCCGCCCGGATACCTCACGACGGTCACTCCGAGCTCTTTTGCAAGCTCTATTACGTCTTGTCTGAAGCCATCCGGAGTAGCAGAGGGATGTCCGGGCTCGTATATTCCGCCGTATACACAGCGACCCATGTGCTCGACAAAGGTCCCAAAAATCTTTCCATTAACCGGAGCGACCTTTTCGGCGGGTGAAATAGTTATGTGCGCAGTGTTCATTGGTTCCTCATACTGAAAAAACGAAATCGAGCTGTAGCGAGGGCCCGGGGATTATTTCCTTTAGACACCCCGGACCCTCACCATTTTCGGCAGTTAGCCCGCGAGCGCCTCGTTCATACGAGCTTCCGCATCGACGAGAGCCTGAGCCTGGTCTTTTCCAGACACCCAGGTCGCGTTTAGCTCCTCCGCCAACGCATCCCAAGCACCAGCCCAGCCTGGAACGGCTGGGACCATGCGGGCCTTGTTCGCGGTTTCGGCATAGTTGGAACGCTGAGGAGCATTTGCGTACTCATCGCTAGCGATCACGCTGGCCCGGGGGGCAATGTGCCCGGTGCCAATGGCCCAATTACCCACATTCTCGTATAGGTAGGCCATGAACTCGAGAGCAGCATCCTGTCTCGCAGGGTCCACGTCGTCTTGGAGAGGCATAACCCACATGTGGGAGTCTCCCCACGAACCAAATCCACCAAACACTGGTGGCACGTCGGTTGCCATATAGGTGAATGGAGCTTCACGGTTGTATTGGTCGACTACCCAAGTTCCGTTGTGAAGAATAGCCACATCGCCTGCGAGGAACGCGGCCTGCGAATCCGTGTAGCCCTGTTCAGGGTTACTGCACTCGGTTGCAATATCGTTCAGCAAACCAAGCGCTGCCGCCGCTTCGGGAGTGTCCACAGTTGCAGTGACTCCATCGCTCAGGTCACCGCCCTGTTGCCACACAAGACCGAGGAACAGACGTGCACCAACGCCAAATTCGAACCAGTCATGAGCAAAGAACTGCTTTCCAGTCGCAGACTGAACAGCCTGGCACTGTGCGATCAATTCATCAGCGGAACCAGCTTGCACTGGAGCACCACTCTCATCGAGAAGCCCTGCAGCCTCAAAAACATCGACGTTGACGTGCCAAAGCGAGCCATGGATGTCAAACGGAACACCGTAAACTTCTCCATCGATTGTCGCTCCACCGAGAGCAGGCGCGGTGTAGTCAGCCCAATCCACGCCCTTCTCGCTGAGAAGGTCTCCAACAGGAGTCATCAATCCTCGCGATACGTAGTCCGGCAAGCGGTGCTGGTGCATAACAGCAACATCAGGACGATCTCCACCAGCAAACGTGGTGCTGAGTTGGGTGTAGTAATCACCCCACGCTTGCCCACCCAGCTTCTCAACTGTGATTCCGTTGTCGGCAGCGTTGAAGGCGTTAGTGAGGATCTGAATTACTTCACACTCTGAAGTAGCCAGTTTTACGTCAGTGACACCCTCCGTGGTGTCATCGCAGTCACCAAAAAAACGCGCCAGCGAAATTGTTACTTCTTCGCTTGTTGAGGCCGCCTCCGTGGAATCGGAGGTTGCATCAACAGCTTGCCCTCCATTGCCACCCGCGCAACCCGCGAGAAGCAACGCCGAGGTTCCAGCAAGCGCGAAAAGGCGCACAAACGAGCCTTTCGTCTTTTTTTCCATCGGTATCTCCTTTGTTATCGGATGGTCACGTAAATGCCTGTTGATCTAGCGCAAGGGATTGCAGGCAGTTACGCTATTTGCTTCCACTCCCTAGCGATATTCCGCGCACCAATTGCCTTTGGAATATCAGGAACAGAACTAGCAATGGCAGGCTTGCCACTACTCCTCGTGCCATCAACGAACCAAGCTCGGTGGCTTGAGCAAAATTGCCTTGCAAGCTTGCCAAGCCCGTCGTGATGGTAAACATTTCTCTATCTGTGGCCGAAACCAGCGGCCACAGGAAGTCGTTCCAAGTAAGGATGTAGGTAAAAATCCCGAGAGCTGTCAACGCCGGAATCGACATCGGAAGAAAGATTCTCCAAAAAATCGTCCAATGGTTCGCGCCGTCTACCCTGGCGGCTTCTTCGGTTTCCAGAGGTATTGCTGCCATGAATTGGGTCATGATGAAGACACCTAAGGGGGCAGCAATCCGAGGCAAGATAAGCGCTTGGTAGGTGTTGTGCATGTCTGCCTCCGCAAACATTAGAAATAGAGGCACAATCATCGCTTCCCTCGGCACCATCAACCCAGCCAGAACAAGCGGATAAACGACCGACTTACCTCTGAATGAAATTCTCGCGAACGCGTACCCTGCCATCGCAGACAAGATCAAAGTCACGACGGTGGTAGTCAATGTCACAACAACACTGTTGAGCATCCAACGGCCGGTCAAACCGCCCTGCAAAACCGAAGCGAAGTTCGATGTTGTGAAATCGATCGGAACTAAGGTGCGGGTGTCCAGCTGAAGCGCTTCATTGGAAGAAAGCGAAAGCGCAAACATCCACAACATGGGGATTATCCAGATTGCTGCAAATAATGTAAGCCCTACAAGAAAAACTCTCTGGCCCATGTGCCCCTTGCTCATAGCTCTGCGGGGATTAAATCTCCCACTTCGAGAAACCGCTGTTGTCACTCCGATGTCCTTTGCAGTTTGAATTGCAGGGAAGAAACTCCAACCATTACCAGGAATAGGAAAACCGACATTGCGGATGCGTAGCCAAGCTCAAAATCCCTAAAACCAGACTCGTAAATGTGCTGAATCGAGACTCGGGTCGCGCCGTTTGGGCCTCCACGCGTCATGATGAAGACCTGCCCGAAGATTTGGAATGAAGCAATTATTTGCAGGACGAGAACAAGAAGAGTAGTTCTTTGCAGCCCCGGAATTGTGATGTTGACGAATTTTGAAAACCTGCCCGCCCCATCGATTGAGGCCGCATCATAAAGTGAAGGGTCAATGTCCTGGAGACCGGCCAAGAACAGAACTACGTTGAACCCTACGGTCCACCACATCGTGACAACCACAATTGCCGGCAAAGCCCAAGTAGTGCTTGTCAACCAGCTAATCGGCTCTTGACCTAGGTACTCAAATAGGGCGCCGACTATCCCAAGTTGCGGGTTAAGCATGAACGCCCATATCAGCGTAAGCACCGCGACTGAGAGCACGTAGGGCGCAAAAATCAACGTTCTAAGCACGCCAACCCATCGGCTGTTCCTATTGAGCCCAAGGGCAAGTAAGAGGCCCGCCCCCACGATTAGGGGCGTTGACATAAGTACGAAGGCAACAGTGTTTCCGAAGGAAAGCCAGAACAAGGAATCGTTCCACCGCCCGGTTTCATCTGGGTGAAAGCCCATGAGCAACCCGAAAACAATGACAACCGAGGCAACCAGGCTGATCGCCCAGCCACTAGAAAGCTTCTTCCGAAACCTCCCGATAATTACCAATGGGATAAGCGCAATTCCCACCAACCGCCAAAAAAATTTGTGGTTAATGTCCCATACAAGTCCTTCTCCAAAGAACATCCGGACGTAATTCTCTAGTCCGACAAATTTTCGGTCATCAATCACGAGGAGGTCCCAGTCGAAGAACCCCATGTAGACACCCTGAAGAATCGGGAAAAGAAGAAAAATGCCGTAGACAGCCAAAAACGGGCTGAGAAAAGCCCATGCGACCAAGCCGTTGCGCTGAAGAGGTGTGCGCGCGCGCCCATTGAGCGATGAGTCTTGGGCTCGCGGAAGTTTGCTTCTAGTAAGTGCCATGTTCTTTACCAAAAACCTCGCCCTAAATCGACATTGAGAAAAGCGCTCCAACAAATTATGCACAAAATTTACAGCGTTGTAAAATTATTTCTCAATAATTCGGATCTTCGTAATAATTTTGTTATTCACATTCTTGGCAATCCTCCCCAAAAGATCGAGAATAGAGGCATGAGAGTCAATAAGAAGGTCCGCCTGGTCGACGTCGCCAAACATGCCGGCGTATCTCTCAAGACTGTTTCTAACGTTGTGCACAATTACACCCACGTACGACCTGATATGCGGGAAAAGGTGCAAAGGTCTATCGACCTTCTCGGCTACCGGCCAAATTTGACTGCCCGCAGATTGGTAACTGGCAAGACGGGAATGATTGCGCTAGCCATTCCAGAAACAAACCATCACTACTTCTCGGCACTTGCAGATGCGATAGTTGTCGCCGCTGAGGAACGAGGACTTCGTGTTCTAATTGAGCAAACTAATGGCCGAGCAGACCGGGAACTTGCGGTGTTGCGCGATCGCGAACAGGGACTCGTGGATGGAGTGATATTTCAACCCGCTAAAGTGACTAGCCTCGAAATTGCGACTGTCCAAGAGGATACGCCTCTTGTCCTCTTGGGCGAAGCTGCAATGCCTCTATCCATCGACCATGTGATGATAGACAACGTTGAAGCCGCGAGAGCGTCGGTGAGCCATTTGCTCAACTTGGGGTGCAGGCGAATCGCATTCTTGGGTGCGGTTAAGGACGATAACGCCGGGGCAACAATAAGGAGGCTTTCTGGTTATCAGTACGCTCTCGATCAGGCAGGCCTCATCCTCGACCCTGTCCTAGTTCTTCCGGTGGATAATTTCTCTAGTCAAGCGGCAATGAGAGCAATCGATTCAGCTATTGAATCTGGTCTTGATTTTGACGCGATACTTTGCCGCGATGACCGATTCGCGGCCGCAGCGCTCCAATCTTTGCGAGCTCACGACCTTCGTGTCCCAGAGGATGTTGCAGTCATTGGATGGGATGACACCGAGCTCGTTGAAGTTACTTTTCCCACGCTGACAGCAGTTGCGCCGGATATGTCAGCAATTGCAGAAACTGCCGTTCAGATGCTTGTTGAGCGAATTGACGGACAAACGGGCGTGGGTCGCCATCGACTTGCTCCGTTCGCGCTAAACATCAGAGAAAGTGCACCCGGTCGAATTTGAATTCGGGCAACAATTAGTCGCCAACGGTTATGAAGGCCCTCTTCACCACGAGGAGAATATGCTCTTTGTGTGACAAAGCCTTCGACGCCGGACGAACTTGGGCGCCTTGTCCTTCGAGCTGACCAGTACTTTGCCGAAGTCAACCTAACAGGCGCCAGCATCCACGCGCTTTCAATGGGTGGTCTCGACTTATTGCAGCAGTTTAAGGCCGGACTGTCTCACCCGATGTCAGCGGGGCTAGTCTTGGCCCCCTGGCCCAACCGAATTCGAGACGGCAAATGGTCCAATAGTGAGCGGGACTTCCAGCTAGAGGTTTCAGAGCCCGCCCGCGGGAACGCTATCCACGGCTTGGTGAGTAACACTGAGTTTTCGATTACGGAACACGAAGGCTCGTCGGCAACGCTTATAGCGAGCATCCCACCTGCAAGCGGTTATCCCTTTTCCCTCGCCCTCGCAGTGACATATGTACTGAGCGAGAGAGGACTGACGTGCGAGATGGCCCTCACGAACATCGGTGAGTTAACAGCTCCCGTGGCGCTGGGGGCTCACCCCTACCTGACTATTGGCAATGCGCCAATTCGATCTCTGACTATTGAGGCCCCCGTGGTCTCCCACCTCATCACCGATGGCCAGATGATTCCGGTGGGCGAAGAAGCGATCTCTGGAAGCGGTGTCGACATCAGTTTCCCGGTCTCACTCAAGAACCTCGAATTAGATACTGGCTTCCGCTTAGGCGGCGAGGCCCCTTACACAACGACCATTGCGGCTCACAATGGTAAAAAGGTTTCCCTCTGGCAAAGCAAAGAATTTGGTTGGTTACAGGTATTTGTGACCGATGTCTTCCCCGGGCCAGATGGCCCCACCTCCGCATTGGCAATTGAGCCGATGACGGCTCCTGCCGACGCGTTTAACTCAGGCACTGATCTGAAATGGCTTCAACCAGGCGAGAGCTGGGGCGGCCAGTGGGGAATTTCGCTCAGCGAATAAGGCAATCGCGCTCAGTGCCCAAGGGTTATAAGGTGAGCGCTAACAAAGTTGTTCACGCCCCGCTTGGGCGTCTAAGCACGAGGAGTGGCTCATGTCCGCAGGTCAACAGATTTGGTTCATCACTGGAAGCCAATCGCTCTATGGCGAGGAAACCCTGCGCCAGGTTGATGTTCAATCCCAAGCGGTTATGAACCAGCTCGGCTCTACCCTTGGTGGCCCAGCCACCCTCGAGTGGAAACCCGTAGTGAAAACCCCTGAAGAGATTCGCGCGGTCATCATGGCGGCTAACGCCGACGACAACTGCGTCGGTGTGATCACCTGGATGCACACCTTCTCCCCCGCAAAGATGTGGATCAACGGATTGGCCGCACTGCAAAAGCCAATGCTGCACCTTCACACACAGGCCAACCAGTCCTTGCCATGGGCGACCATTGACATGGACTTCATGAACTTGAACCAGGCCGCACACGGTGACCGCGAATACGCTCACATTCTTAGCCGCATGGATGTCCAGCGAAAGATTGTGGTGGGTCACCCGGAAGACGCCGCCGTGGTTGGTCGCGTTCGCGACTGGGCATACGCCTGTGCCGGTTGGTCCAAAGCGCAGTCGCTTAAGGTCGCTCGCTTTGGTGACAACATGCGCTACGTCGCCGTGACCGATGGTGACAAAGTTTCCGCTCAAACTCAGTTTGGAATGTCGATCGAGAGCCTCGGGGTTAACGTGCTCGCAGACGCGGTCGCCGATGTCTCAGACGAAGCGGCCGAGAAACTGTGCGCCGAGTACGAAAACCTTTACGACGTCCAAGACGAGCTGAAGGCCGGTGGTGCCCGCCACGAGTCACTCGTCTACGGCGCAAAGATTGAAATTGCTCTTCGTGGAATTTTGGAAGCAGGAGGCTTCAGCGCCTTCACCTCCAACTTCGAAGACCTCGGCACTCTCCGCCAACTCCCCGGTCTTGCCGTCCAACGTCTGATGGCCGAAGGCTATGGCTTCGCCGGCGAAGGCGACTGGAAGACCGCTGCAATGGTGGCTATCACTAAGGCGATGGCGCCAGCAGATGGGGCAACCTCCTTCATGGAGGACTACACCTACCACTTCGGTCCTGGCACCCCAAAGGTCCTCGGAGCACACATGTTGGAAGTCTGCCCAAGCCTGACCAACTCGAAGCCACGCATTGAAATCCACCCGCTAGGGATTGGCGGCAAAGAGGACCCAGTCCGCATGGTCTTCACCGCTGACCCCGCACCTGGTCGCGTTCTGTGCCTGGTTGACCTCGGTCACCGCTTCCGCATCATTGTCAACGAAGTAACTGTTGTGGAGCCCACTGAAGACCTGCCGAACCTTCCTGTTGCTCGTGCCGTGTGGGAGCCCAAGCCATCGCTGTCAACCTCAGCAGAGGCATGGATGCAAGCAGGCGGCAGCCACCACACTGTGTTAACTGCCTCCGTCTCTGATGAAACCTTGGCCGACTTTGCTCGGATTGCTCGCACTGAATTGGTCTCGATTAACGATTCGACAACTGCCGGCGCGTTCGCAAACGAACTGCGTTGGAACGAGGCCTACTATCGGTTGACTAGTTCATAACCCCTAAGGATCACGCGTGGCCGAGAACAACAACACCGCTCGCTGGAGCTGGTTTGGCCCGGCCAAGAAATCGGTCAAGCCGCTGTGGGTGTTACTTGCCATCAGCGTGGTGGTCGCGTTTGAAACATTCGTGGAACAAACAAGGGCCTACCCCACCTACATGACGCTTGGCATTATTGCTGTCGCGACATGGTTGGTGTACGAAGCACTCACACACAAAGCCATCGTCGGCCTGCTAGGTGTGTTGGTGGTCGTGCCGTGGCTTGGTCAACTACTTGGCACAAATTGGCTTGGATCCTCGCCGGTGGTTTTTTTCCTCAGCCACTCTTTCTTCGCTGTCTATGTTGCGGCCGCCGCGTATACCTATATGGGCCGGGGTGAACTCGCCAATGACTGATGGCTTTGTGGGGTTTCGGCCTTTGGCTAAAAAGCCAGTTGGGGCATCTGCTCGCACCCACCGAGTCACCCTCGAGCTCGGCGCAGATGTGTCTCAGGTGTACACGACTTTGACGAGCCAAAACGGCATCGACCGAGTCATCGATGACACCGTGAAGTTTGACGCCAGGCAGGGAGGTCGTCTCCGCTTTATTTCCACGGGTGACGAGGGCTACGGCGGGGTATACAGCTCACTTCGGGTCGGCAAGACAGTGATTGTGCTAACCGAACTGCATGGCCAGCTAGATTTTCGTCTCAAGAAATCTGGGACCTCAACCGTCGTGGACATTCGCGCGAGCAAGCTACTTCGCGATGACGAGGTGTCCTCGTGGCACCACCTCGTTGACACAGTGGCGTCGAATCTGGCCAAGGTGAGCCATGCCTGAGCGCACACGCGGACCCAATATGTATGACGTGGCCAAGTTGGCCGAAGTCTCACACCAAACTGTGTCCCGGGTGATCAACAACCACCCCAACACGCGTCCCGAGACAAAGGCCCGCGTCTTGGACGCAATGGAACAGCTGGGCTACCGTCCCAATCAGGCAGCACGCTCACTCGCGAGCTCAAGAAGTCGTATTTTTGGAATCCTGGTCTCCGACTATGACCTGTATGGCCCCTCCGGAATGACACGGGGAATGGAAGCTGCCGCCCAGTCGGTAAACCACTTTGCAGTGTCGTGCTCGATTGATCCCGAATCCGAGGGATCCGTCATGGGTGGCATCAACCACCTCAAGGCGTTAGGCATTGATGGCGTGGTCATGATTACGCCCCGCACCGACGCGCTTGCCACAGCACGCGATGCCCTGGGTGCTATTCCTATCGTCACCGTCGACAGCATGTACCGAGTGGACGAGCTTTCGGTATCAATCGATAACTTCCAAGGCGGACAACTCGCCACCGACTACCTCATCGATCTTGGCCACCGAGATATCTTGCACATCTCTGGCCCCTCATCCTGGTTTGAAGCAACCGCCCGGGCCTCTGGATACGCGGCCGCGATGAGAGGTAGGCGACTAACCCCCCGCATCATCGAGGGCGAGTGGACACCCGGAAGCGGATATGAGATCGGAATCACACTCGACTTAGACGCCAGCAACATCACCGCAATCCTCGCCGCCAACGATGACTTGGCCATTGGACTCATGCATGCTTTCACCGATCGAGGAATCAATGTTCCGGGCGATGTGAGCGTCATGGGATACGACGATGTTCCCCACGCCGCGTTTTTGAACCCGCCGCTGACAACTATGCGGCAGGACTTTTTTGAGCTGGGCCAGCGCGCGATTCGCCTCCTTGTGGACACGATTGATGGGCGCAAAGGCCTTGCTCCAGAAACAATCGTTCCCGAATTAGTGGCCCGACAATCCACTGCCGCGCCCCGCAGATAATTCTGATTGGCAAAAACCAATTGTGAGCGCTAACATTGCCTCACCATTCATCGACGACGAAGGAGGGGTGCTGTGATCGAGCCATCACCTACATTCACCCCCGCTCTTGATCCGTCAGTCGCCGCCAATCACGAGCTGATGGCCCCCAGCAACTCGGGCTTTTCTTTATCAGTTCGTTACCAAACTGTGTGCGGACAGTTATCAAAATTCTGGTCATCGGAGGTAATTCGGTGACACACTTTCTTCGTGGCCACAATGTGAGCGCTCACCTGACGGGTTTCCGGCCTGGTGACAGTTCCGCAGTGACCACGATTTCTGCTCGCCGCTACTTCGCGGTATGGCGCGCAGAGGCCGCTAACGAGATGGACGCGTTGGTAATCACATTCACGGGCAGTCCAGCCCGATAAGGAAAGGAACAGCACTTGTTCAAGAAACTCCTTGGGTTTGCAGCACTCACCTCCGCTGCAGCTCTGGTCCTTGCTGGTTGCGCCGGCGGTGGAGCATCCACCACCGAGTCGA
>Ga0181560_10001982_pt1 | contig 19072 bp, 20 predicted proteins | sample 011ome_20_FD_133751 | JGI IMG/M metagenome (GOLD analysis project Ga0181560, IMG submission 133751) | Coastal salt marsh microbial communities from the Groves Creek Marsh, Skidaway Island, Georgia - 011509CT metaG (megahit assembly) | ecosystem: Environmental > Aquatic > Marine > Intertidal...
AGTTGAAAGGCGTCAGTTGAAGTTGAAAGGCATCGAAGGCGGGGATTGAAAGCGAGGGGTGGGCGGAGAGAGACCCCGGGAAAAGTCCTTAAGGATCGGCGTCCACCACGCGAACGCGGTCGTATGGGAACTAGTGTATAGAACGCACCTGATGATGAAACGCCGCCGCGTGCGCGTCTCGGAGCCACCTCGCGACGTCGTCGACTCTCTCCTCGAACGGCACCACGCCGTGCTCGAACCTCTTCCACACGTCCGGCCGCCGTCCTCGGATCTCCGCCTCGCTCCCCGGCCAGTAGTACACCTTCGACGCGCGCGCGTCCCTCGACGCGGTCACCCACAGCGGCTCCGCGGCGTCCCACCAGTACGACGCGGTGGCGTCCATTGTGAACCAACTCTGGGTGTACGGATCCCAGAAGCGGTTCGCGACGATCCCGTGCGCGCGCTCGTGCGTCCCCGTGACGATGGAGTAGTGGTTCGGGAACGTCTTGGACACGAACCGCGGCGTGAGCGCGGCGCGGACGCCGCCGCGCCAGAAGGACGTCAGATGAGGGAGCGCGGCCGCGGGCTGCGCGTCGAGGTACGACGCTCGGAATCCGTCGAGGGAGATCAGGAGGACGGGGGCGACGCCGTTCGTCTCTGAGCCGTGCGCCGCGGTCGGGGGCGGCGCGATCGCGAAGACGACGACGACGAGCGCGAGCGTCGCGGTGGACGCGACGGAGCGCGGCATAGCGTGGCGTCCGCCCCCGTGCCGCGCCATGCCGAATGGACTCTGATGATATTTTCTTCGGGTCTTCCAGTCGGAGTTTCGGAAGAAGTCCGTCAGATCGTCCGAGAGGGGCTTATCTTCCGCGGCGCCGCGGCGACGGGACGCGCGCGGCGAGGTCGGGATGACGTCCGCGGCGGCGACGTCCATCGCGGGCGCGTCCGCGGCGCCATCCTCGCATCGCGCGCGGCGCGGCGGCGACGCGAGAAACCCGCGACGGACGCCGCATCCGCGTCTCGTCCGGTGGACCGCGCGAACCGCTCCCATCGACGACGACGGCGACGACGACGCGTCCGCCCTCGCGCCCCCTCGCGCGTCGTCCCCGTCCCCGTCCCCGTCCCCGTCCTCCTGGGACGCGGAGGAGACGCACGCGCGCGGCACGGGCGAGGACTACCTCTACGAGCTCGGACGCCAGTCCTCCAACTTGCGCACAGAGGTGGGCGCGCGGAAGGGCGTCGTCGACGACGTCTTCGCGGGGACCGCGAACGCGAACTTCGTCCTCGGCGCGGACGCGGACATCGCGACCGGCGAGCTGCGATACACGGAAGCGCGCTCGCTGACGAACGTCGTGGACGGGTGCTACGTCCCGCCGCGGTTCATGGACAAAGTCTGCGTGCACCTGGTGAAGAACCACCTCGCGGAGTCCGCCGCGCGCGCGACGGCGGACGACGCCGCCGCCGCCGCCGGCGCGGGCGTCGTGAAGAGAGGCGTGGGACAGGTTCCTCTCATCTTGGGAATATGGGGCGAGAAAGGCTGCGGGAAGAGCTACACCCTGGAGCTGTGCCTGCGCGCGATGCGCGCGAGCCCGATCATCGTGTCCGCGGGCGAGCTCGAGGACGAGTGGGCGGGCGCGCCCGGGCGACGCATCCGCGAGAGGTACCGCGCGGCGTCGCGTCTCATGTCTCAGGCGCGTTCTATTTCCACACTGGTCCCCATACGATCGCGTTCGCGTTGTGAACGCCGATCCTGAAGGACTTTCTCTCTCGGCGTCTCTCTCCGCCCGCCCATCCATCGCTTTCAATCCCGACGCGCCTCGACGCCTTTCGACTCCGCCTGACGCGCCCCTCGACTCCACCCCGACATTCGTCGCTTCGTACGATGGAACGGCCCTCAGACCGGCCGGCTCGCGTGCCTGGTCATCAACGACCTCGACGCCGGCGCGGGGACGTACAGGGCGACGCAGAAGACGGTGAACATGCAGATGGTGATGGGAACGTTGATGAACCTGTGCGACCACCCCACGAGCGTGAGCGTGGGCGCGGAGGAGTGGAGGGAGGACAGAGAATTGCGCCGAGTGCCTATCATAATCACGGGCAATGATCTCAGCACGTTGTACGCGCCGCTCCTGCGCGACGGGCGCATGGACAAGTTCATGTGGGCGCCGTCGATCGACGAGCGCGCGGCCGCGGTCCACGCGGTCATGGCGGACGCGGGCGTGACGGCGCGCGACGCCCTGGAGCTCGTGCGCGCGTTTTCGAATCAGGCGCGTTCTGTTACCGCACTGGTCCCCACGCGACCCCGTCGGCGTGGTGAACGCCGTTCCTCGAGGACTTCACTTCCCGGCGTATCTCTCCTCCCACCACCCCTCGCTTTCAATCCCGAGACACCGCGACGCCTTTCAACTCCACCCCTGACGCCTTTCAACTCCACCCCGACGTCGCTTCGTATGGGCAAACACCCGCGACCCTCAGCCGTTGGATTTCTTCGGCGCGTTGCACGCGCGCACCGTCGACGCGGCGGTCCTCGAGTGGATCGCGCGGAACGGCGGCGCGCGCGGAATGGGCGACGCGCTGCTGCGCGGCGACGCGAGGACGCGGAAGGCGTCAGAGGAGAGCGGGATGCTCGCGGACGGGGACGAGGACGGGCTCGGCGCGACGACGCGAGACGACGTCGACGGCGGCCGTCGCGGCGGAGGGCGGTGGGAACGCGGCAGACCGTCCGTCGATCGCTCCTCGTCGCGCCTGACGCTCGAGGCGCTCCTCGAGATCGGCCGCGAGCTCGAGCGCGAGCAGCAGCGCGTGCTGGACGTCAGGCTCGTGGACGAGTACATGAAGGGCGTGAAGGAGGACGGCGTCCGAGAGAGCGATGAGCGCGACTCCGACGTCGCCGCGCGGAGTCAGGTGCGTTCTATACACTGGTTCCCATACGACCGCGTCGGCGTGGTGAACGCCGATCCTTAAGGACTTTTGCCGTCGTCTCTCTCCGCCCACCCCTCGCTTTCAATACCCATCCTCGACGCCTTTCAACTCCAACTGACGCCTTTCAACTCCACCCCGACTTTCGCTTGTATAGAGGGACGCGGCGAAGCGCGTCGCGGACGCGGAGGCTGCCGCGCGCGCGCATCGCTCCGAGGCGCAGTCGAGGTTGAACGCGGCGGCGGCCGCCGCGAGCGCGAGCGCGGACGCGGCGGCGCCGAGGGAGAAGATCGAGCTGGTGTCCCCGGCGGAGCGGGCGCGGCGCGCCAACGAGAGGATTCGCGAGAACACGAAGCGAGGCGGCGACGGAAACGGCGGCGGAAACGGCGGCGGGTGGACGATCCTCGACGGCGGCGTCGGCGCGGAGAGGAGCGTGCTCGAGAAGGATGAGTGGAGCAAGTTCGACGAGATCGACTGGGGGGATTGATCGATCGGATCGCGCGCGGTCGACGCGCGGGAGCGGAGGCGCGGGGCGCGGCGCGAGATACCCGTACGTAGGATAAAAAATGAAACGTTTTTCTGAGCGAGCGTTTCTGAAATCACCGCGCGCTCGCCCGCGGAAGGGGGTCAACGACAGGACGAGGGGAACCAAACTCGGATGTGTTTCGAGATTCCCGTCGCCTCGGCGGGGCGTCGCGCCGCCCCGCGTCCCTCGCGTCGTCACACCGCGTCGCGCTGCCCACGCCCGAGGGCGCCGCGCGTCGCGCACGATGATGGGCCGGCAAGTCCTTCACATCGACGACGCGGACGGGAACCAGTTGCACCGCAAGAGGGCGGTGCCGGAATCGCCCCGTCCCGAGTCCGCGTCGTGGAACTTTCTCGCGGGCGCGCGAGGGACGCCGTCCGCGCCGTCGCCGACGCGACAGCTCGTGGACCCGAACGCGCCGCCGCCGTCGAGACCGAAGCCGTTCAAGCCCGGATGGCGATCGAAGAGGCACGAGCCCGCGATAGACCCCGCGGCGGAGCGGCGCGAGCTCGAGCAGCGGCGCGCGGAGCGCGGCGAGGTCCGCGCGGGGATCCGATGCGATTACCTCGTCCACAACGACACCAAGTGCGGCGTGGACCCGATCACCGGGTACGTCCGCGATCGACTGAAAGCGGTCATCACGGACTACCCGCCGCGGGGTGGCCCGCGGAGCCTCCCGATGCGCCCGCCGGAGACGGTGGAGAAGGAGCGGACGCGCGGGAACGTGCACTGGACGTACAAACATCCCGACGAGGCGCGCGCGGCGCAGAAGCAGGCGCGTCATCTCACACTGGTTCCCATACGACCGCGTTCGCGTGGTGAACGCCGATCCTTAAGGACTTTACTTCCCGGCGCATCTCTCCGCCCAGGGTCCCTCGCTTTCAATCCCCGCCCGCGATGCCTTTCAACTCCGCTTCTGACGCCTTTCAACTCCACCCCGATATCATCGCTCGCACGGAACGACCCGCAGATGCGAAAGGATTTCATCATGGACGAGGGCAAGCCCGGGCGGCACGACGAGCGGCCAAGGGCGAGGGACAACTTCGACCCGCGGCCGCCGTTCGGCGGCGACCCGAAGATGGTCCGCGCGCTCGCGGACGACATCTTCATGGACGGCAAGATGCAGCTCCACGCGGGCGCGGACACCGAGAGCGGCTTGGGGCCCGGCTTGGTGCCCACCTCCGAGGCGAGCCGCGGCGGCGACGACATCTTCGCGGAGGGGCGCGCGCGCGAGCACAGCGAGAAGGACACGCACAGCTGGCTGGAGATGACGGAGAGCGGCGTCGTGCCGGGGGAGGGCGCGCCGGTGCAGAGGCCGTCGCACGTGCGAACATACCACGGGCCGCCGATGGACGCGGAGAGAGCGGGGCTGGTGAAGCGAGCGGAGGAGGACGACTTGGACCCGCGGCATCGGTACTGGTAGGCGGACGCGGACGCGGACGCGACCGCGGCGATAGCTTAGCTCTGATGATAATATCCTTATAATACCCTTACGAAGATTTAGCGCCCGCTCGCTCACGAGCTCGGCTCCACGGAACAGAAGATCGGCAGCGGCCCTCGGCAGTTGAGGTCCTCCCCCGGGGCTCTCGTCCCGCCCGGAAGCTCGATCGCGCCGTTTTCGTCCCCCGCGCCCGCGCCCGCGCCCGCTCTCTCCTTATTAAGGTTATCCTCCGCGCCAACCTTGAACGACTTCGCGGCGCGCCTGAACCCGCTCTCCGCGCGACTCCACGCCTCCGCCCCGCCAGCGGTGGCGCCGAGCAGGTAGACGTTCCCGAGCTCCACCGCCGCGGTGAGCAGCACGCGCCCCTCGCCGTACTCGAAGTCGTACGTGTAATACCCCTTCTCGACGCCCGATGGCGACGTCTCGATCCTCGCGCTCGCGTCCAACAACTTCGCCCCCGGGGGAATAAACAGCGGCGCCGCCTCGCGCGCCTCCCCAAACTCCCTCACGTCCTTGATCTGCAAGAACGTCAGCTTGAGCGTGTTCGCGCCGCGGACGGAGACGCTGACGTCCTCGCCGCCGTCGTCGCTTCCGAACCGCGCCACGAGCGGCGTCTCATCCGTGCGCTTCGCTTGGAGGTCTCGGCAGTTGGGTTCGCAGTCCGCGATGCGCTGCTCGTATATCCGCCGCGGTTTCTCCGTGGCTTTCCTCGCGTACGCGCCGGGGACGACGACGGACCAGTTATCGCCCTTGTATCGCACCGGGGGCGCGGCGGACGACGCGGCGGGTCGTTTTGGGGGGTCGGCGTCCGCGGGCGCGATCGGGTCTTCTTCGATCGAGGTCGACGCGTCCGCCGCGAACGCGTCGTCGTCCGCGCGCGCGGGGAACGCGCGCGTCGTCGTCGCGAGCGCGAGCGTGATCGCGGAGACGAGCGCCTCGCGGCGCGACGACGACGGCGGCGACGGCGCGGCGTCGGCGTCGGCGTCGCGCGCGGACGCGCGGACGACGCGATGACGGTGGCGTGGCGTCGCCGCGGCGATCGAGGGCGGACGATCGCGAGGACGCGCGGAGGCGGAGGAGGACGCGCGGACGCGCGCGGCGGGCGCGGCGGGCGCGATCGCGGCGCGCATGACGACGCCGCGGCGACTTCGACGCGGACGCGATCGGAGAGCGTCGACGGCGGCGCGTCCGAGGGAGTGTCGAAGCGCGCGACGCGAGGCGAGGATAACAGTAGTCTGTTGAGGGTTAGGGTCGAACGTTCGCGTTCGACGACGGGAAGTCTGAGATCTGAGCGGGCGACGCGACGCCGCGATAACTCGCGGCGCGTCGGCACGACGCGCGCACTCGCTCCGCTATTTCCGCGCACGTCATGGCGGAGATGGACCAGAAGACCGCGGACCTCCTCGCGGGGGCCGTGAAGGATTTCGAGTCGAAGTCCACCCCCGGCGGCGACGGGTGCGTTCGGCACCGCGAATCGAATCGCGCGCTCTCCTCCTCCTCCTCCTCCTCCTCCTCCTCCTCCTCCTCCTCGCGCGGCGCGCGCGGCGGCGCGCGGCGACCGACGATCGTCCGTCCGTCCGTCCGTCCGTCCGTCGTTCCCTCCGTCGTTCCCTCTGACAAACGACAGCCTCCTCCTCGCCGTCGTCATCGCAGCGCGAAGAAGAAGCCGAAAGCGCCCAAGCCCGCGCCGCCCGCCGCGAAAGGTCTCGGGGGGATGGGCCTCCCGCAGAAGAAAGAGAAAGCCCCGGAGGGTCTCGGCGGTCTCGGGCTGAACGTCAAGGACACGAAGAAGAAGGACACGAAGAAGAAGAAGCCTCCGCCGGCGGCCCAATCGCCGAACCCGTTCGACCCGTTCGGGATCATGGGCGGCGCGGGGCAGGGGCAGCAGGGGGCGCCGTACGGACTCGGCGGCGGATGGGGGGGCGGGGGCGGGAACGGCGACGATCCGATGGCCGCGTTCGACGCCGCGTCCGGCGCGAGCGGCGGCGGGTTCGGCGGCGGCGCGGACCCCATGGCGGCGTACATGGAGCAGATGCAGAAGATGTGGGGCGGCGCCGCGGGCGCGGGAGGCGCCGCGGGCGCGGGAGGCGCGGGTGGCGCGGGCGACGGCGGCGGCGCGAACACCGCCAACGCGTCGTTGAACGATACCATCGCCGCTCTGAACGGGCTGTTGTCCAACCCCGCGAGCGGCGCGAGCGAGGAGGACGCCGCGGCCGGGAAACAAGCCGCGGATCAGATCGCGGATCTCGAGAAGATGATGACGGCGATGTTCCAAGGCGCGAACGAGGACGGCGACGGGAAGAACCCGATGCAGTCGATAATGGATAACATGCTGCAGCACCTACTAAGCAAGGACGTCTTGTACGAGCCGATGAAGGAGATCGCGGCGAAGTACCCGCCGTGGATAAAAAAGAACAAGAAGAACCTTCCGGACGAGGAGGTGATTCGGTACGAAGCGCAGCTCGTGAAGGTGCGCGCGATCGTGACCGCCTTTGAAGACGAAAACACCGACTTCGCCAAAGTCGTGACGCTCTTGCAAGAGATGCAGTCGTTCGGTCTGCCCCCGGATGAGATCATGAAGGAGCTGAAGGACCAGGGGATGGCGCCGGGGGTTGGCGCGGACGGCGCGCCGATGTTCGCGCCGAGGGGGGCGTACGCGCCGGGAGGGAGCGCGGCGGGAGGCGGCGCGGGGGGCGGAGGCGCGGCGGGCGCCGGCGGCGAGCAACCTGAGTGCGTCGTGATGTAATAAGGTGCGTTCTATACACTAGTCCCCATACGACCCCGTTCGCGAGGTGGACGCCGATCCTTAAGGACTTTTCCCTGCGTCTCTCTCCGCCCACCCCCCGCTTTCAACCCCCGCCCTCGACGCCTTTCAACTTCAACTGACGCCTTTCAACTCCACCCCGACATTCGCTTGTATAGAACGGCCCTAATAAGATACCTCGAAACCGCGCGCGCCGGGCCGGGCTCGACCCCCTCTTCTACGCGTCCCGGTTCCGCCGTCGCTCCGCCTTTCGCGCGTCCTTCTCTCTCTTCGCCGCGGCGAGGCGCGCCTCCCGTCGCCGCCGCGCCCTCGCCAACTCCAGCTCTACCTCTACCGCCCTACCTCCCCCGGCGGCGGCGCCGCCGCCGCCGCCGCCGCCACCCGCGCGCCTGGCCGCGTCCACCTCGCGCCGTTCCCGCATCGCCGCTCGCACGTCCTCCGCGTCGTCCGCGCCCAATCCGACGTCGCAGTCCGCGTCCGCGGCGGCGCGGCCTTCGCGCGCGCCCTGAATGATCCCGGCGCCGTGCGCGGCGACCGTCGCGTCCACGACGAACGTCAGCGCGTCGTTAAGCTCCTCCTCGGACTCGAAGACGGGTTTCGTGATCTGCGCGCCGGATTCGATCTCCGCGTCGCGCGGGCCGTACGCGAGGACCATCGGGAGGTGGTCCGCGTCCAAGTGAAGTAACGCACACGGCGCGACCGTTTCATCACCGTCACGCCCGGCGGCGGCGGCGGCGCGCGCGTGCGTCGCCCGCGCGTCGTCGAGCTCGGCGTCGTCGTCGCAGTGGTGGATCACGACGCGCGCCACCCCCGCGAGTTTCCGCCGCGCCGCGGGTTCGAAGAAGTGCGTTTCCGCGTCGTCGCACACCTCGCACCACGCGCCGCCGCGGTAGAGCACGAACGTCAGCGGGCGGTCCGCGTACGAGAGCTCGCGTCGAAGCGAAAGCGCGTCCAGGGTGGTCGGGAGAGGGAGCGCGCCGTTCGTCGTCGCGGTCGTCGTCCGCGGCGACGACGACGACGACGCGCCTCTCTTCTTCTTCTTCGACGCCCTCGCGCTCGCTCTCCTCGCCGCGGCCGTTCGCTCGCGGCGCGCCTCCTCCTCCGCGTCGTACGCTGCGCGCGCGTCCGCGTCGGTCAGCACGTCGTGCGCGGCCACGCACCGCTGCCACCCCGTCTCGACCGACGTCGCGTCGTCGTCGCCGCCGTCGTCGTCGTCGTCGTCGTCGTCGCCGTCGCGCGCGTTCTTCGTCGATCGCGAAAACTTCCAATTGGCGGATCTCGCTTTGTCTGGATGGAGCAGCAGCGACTGTCGTCGGAACGCGCGCTTGATCTCGTTCGCGGTCGCGCCGCGACGGACGCCGAGGACGCCGTAGTGGTCCTGCTCCGCCGCGGTCGCGACGCCGAGGAGGAGCGCGAGGAGGAGCGCGAGGGCGAGGAGGCTTCCGCGCATCGGATTCTGGCGAGTGGCGTCTGCTCTCGAGTTTCGACGAATAAACCGCGGCGCTGAAAAACCCGCGATGGTCACAGCGCATGTCGCTCGCGCGAGGCGGCGTCGTCGTCCTCGCCGGCGCGAGCTCGAGGAAGAAGCGCTCCAAGAAGAGCAAACGTCCGCCGGGATCGCCCGCGACGGACTTAAAACCCGCGACGGTGCTGGTGCGTCCGCGCGTAAAGTCGGCACCGCGTTCGTCGTGAAGGATGATTTCCGATTCCGCCCGTCCTCGTCCGCGCGCGTTCTGTTCCGCAGCGCACGTTCTCCGCCGATCCCTCCCCTCCGTCGTCCCCGCTGACGTCCCCGTCCCGTGCCCCATCGCAGGGCGTCGAGGAAGACCACCGGTTCGAGCAGTTCTTCTACGACGACGCGACGACGGAGCGCCTGTTCAAGATCGCGACGAGGTATCAGCGCCCCGCGTTCTTGTGCACGCCGTCGCTCGCGGCGAGAGCGGAGCGCGCGAATCTGGATTACCTGTTGCTCGACCGCGACGCGCGGTGGAAGAGCCGACTCGGCGCGAACAAGTTCAAACAGTTCGAGCTCACGGAGCCGCGGCAGCTGCGGTTCCCGTACGACGTCGTGTTCTGCGACCCGCCGTTCAGCAACGTGGAGATGCGGTCGCTGCGGCGGACGGTCGATCTTCTGGCGGCGACGGACGCGCAGAGGGCGTCGCCGGTGTGGCTGTGTTTCGTGCGCGACCGCGAGGACGAACTCTTGGACGCGTTCGAGGGGTACGACCTGGAGAGGAAGCCGCCGGCGTTGGGGTACATGAGCGTGAAGGAGGAGACGCAGGAGCGGATATTCTTGTACGGGCCGAAAGGGCAGCCGGGACGGTGAACGAGGTGGGCAGGGAGAGACCGAACGCGTCTCGAACGCTCGAAGGTTTAGTTTTTCGTCGTCGAGTCGTACCTAGCTAGACTAGTCACTCCTACGCCTCGCGCGATCGCCACGGGAGCTGATGCGGCTCGCCCGCGCCGGACACCGGCGACGGCAGCGACTCCCTCAGCCTCTCTAACTTCTCGACGCACCCGTCCGCGTCCGCCACCTCGCGCGCGGCGGACTCGTCGAGCGCGAGAAGAAAATCCACGATGGATCGTCTCAACACGAGCGCCGCCCTCTGACCGCTCTCCGCGCGTTTCGCGTCCCCGTCCCCGTCCCCGTCCCCGCCGCGCGAGGCTTCCAACGCTTCCTTCGCCATCGGCGCGAAAACCTCGCTCAGCATCTCACCCGGGGACACCGCGGGCGAGGTCGACGGCAGCGCGAACGACGTCGACGTCGACGCGTCGTCGTCGTCGCCGCCGCGGGCGCCGCGTCGCTCGAAAACGCGCCGCGCCGCCTCCCCGTACGCGTCGCACGTTATCTTAAACGCCCGTCGCGCTTCCGTTACATCCAAGCTACTGTCCGTCACCATCTCCCGCAACGCGCGCAACGTCAGCGCTTTCGGGCCGTCCGCGGGGAATCCGCCGGACACCTCCGCGCGCGACTGCAAAAACGCCACCACGTCGGACCGCCGCGAGCACGAATCCGTCAACGCCGCGAGGTCGAGCCGCGCGCGCCACGCGCGGCCGCCTCTCGGGTGCATCACGACGTCGTCGCCGTAGAACTTCCACGCGCGGTCGCATCGAAGCTGGCGGTCGACGCCGCCGAGGGGTAACGGCGGCGCGATCGGCTCGAGCGGCGCTTCCGCGGCGTCGACGGGCGCGGATTCGCCGCGAGGGACTTCCCAAGACGCCGGAAGAGAAAACGCGGCGGGCGCGGCGGCGGCGGCGTCGGCGTCGGCGACGCGGCGGCCGACGATGTCGTAGACCGCGCTCACGCCCGCGTCGAGCGCGTGCACGACGAGCGAGTCGTCCACCACGGACACGGCGACGGACGCGGCGTCGGCTCGCGCGCTCTGTCCTTCGTAACGCCCGAGACCGAACGGTTTCAACGAGATCGTCGCCGTCAAAACGAACGCGTCCGCGAAGACCCGGTACACCCGCGCGAGACCCGCGGCCGCGCCCACGACGCACAGGAAAGGCCGCCCGCGCGCGGCGACCAAACGCGCGCATCGCGCGTCGAGAAGACCGCCGTCCGCGTCGCCCTCCTCGAGCGGCAGATCAAACTTCGGGAGCTTCACGACCCCCGCGGACGTGAACCTCGACGCGGCAACGACGACTTTTTTCGAGCCGGCGACGGCGACGACGAGCGTCGACGCGGCGCGCGAATAGACGCACCACGCGACTCTGCCCCCCGGCTTCTTCTTCTCCGAGACCAAGACGAGCCGCGGGCCGAAGTCGAATTCGGATTCGGACTCGCGGTCGCCGCCGCCGTCCGCGACGAGCTTGTGCTGCTCCACGCCGAGCGTGGTGACGACGACGAAGTCCACCCCGGGTACGTTTCGGACCCAAAAAAACGAAACGATCGTCTCGCCCTTCTCCGCGGCGCGCGTCACGACGTGCGTCCGTCCCGGCGGCGCCTCGACGACGTAACTCGCGTCCACGATCCTCGCGGGCGCGATCTCGATCGTCGTCGGTGAGCGCTGGACCGCGACGACGCGCGGGGGGTGAACGCGCGCGGGCGCGTCGTCGTCGTCGTCGTCGTCGTCGTCGTCCGAATCGTTTCCAATTCGCCGCGCGTCGCCGCCGGGCGCGGGCGACAACCGCGCGTCGAGCACCTCCCCGGGCGCGATCGCGATGTCGTACGGCTCCTCCGCGGGAAGCGATTCGGACGACGACGACCGAGAATCGATCGAGCTCGAGCGCGGCGGCGGCAGCGGATGGCACCGCAGCCCGAGGTTGTTTTTCACGAGGACGACGCCGCTCGCGTCGTCGTAAAACGCCGGCGTCGGAGCCGTGGTCTCGTCGTCGTGAGGCGACGCCCACGGCGGCGGCGGCGGCGGCGTGAACGCGACCCCGGGCTCGGCGACGCGGACGTGCGCGCGCGGCGGCATCGTCTCCTTTCTTCGCGCGTCTCCGCAGACCGACGTCCTCCGTCGGGTCTGTTATGCCCGCCCTCCGCTCGTTCGATCGCGCGTCCTGTCGCGTCGTTCAAACGAGTCTTCTAATACCTTTTGCTTCTTCTCGGACTACGGACGGACGCGCGACGGATCTCGCGCCGCCGCGCTTCGCCCAACCACCCCGGGCGCGCTCACGGCTGAAGAAACTTCCGGATGTTCTGAAGCAGCTCCGCCTTGACCGCGTCCGGGACCGTCGCGCGTCCCACGGGCGTGATCTCGCGCGCTAAATCCTCCGTCGTCACGTTCTCGAACCCGCGCGCTTTGACGATCCGCTTGCACTGCTCCTTGAGCTCGTCCCTCCACCCGCACTCGATGAGTCTCTCGCGCAGGAGCTGCTTCAGGCGCTCGCGCTCGCCCGAGCTCACGAGCTTCGCGTTGACGCCCTCTTGGAGCTTCGGGAGCGGTTCCGGCGCGGGCGAGCTCTCGGTCATGTCAAGCGCGCGCGATGTGTGACGCGGTGATGAGCGCGGAGGCCGCGCGTTTGACTTCATCAGTGCATCTGGAGGATATTTTTATTTGTTCAGGAGCAGCACGCGTGTTCATCGTTGATCACAGTCGCGCCGCGCCGCGCCGGGCGTCGTCGCGTCATGAGCGTCGCGACGTCTCCGAGCTGGCGCAGCGCCCTCAGGGTCGTCCTGCGCGCGGTGGACAAGCACGTCACGTCCGCGAGCGGCGCGACGGCGTTCCGCGAGCACGTCCTCGAGCTCTTCCGCGCGGGCGGCGGCGCGGGCGGCGACGGAGGATCCAGGGCCCCGTCGATCCAGCGCGAAGACGTCGTCGCCGCGAAGCTCGTCGCCGCGGAGGAGTACGCCGCGCTCGTGAACGCGGTGCACGCGCACAAAGAGATGCTCTTCGACTACGGGCACTCGCTCGACAAGGAGAGGGAGCAGCTGAGGAAGGCGACGAACACGGCGCGGTACGTGGGGCTCGAGATGCCCGAGATGCGTCCACGAGACGCGTGGGATGATCCGTCAGACGGAGCGAACGCGAACGAGGGGGGGGACGACGAGGAAACGGCCTCGGGGCCGGGGTTAGAAAAAGAGTCGTAGCTAGCCCTCGGTTAAGGTAGCTCTATTAGGATATTATTCACGCGCGCGTTGGCGTTGTTATCATAAACAACTCGACCGGACGCGTCGTCGGTTCGATCGTCGCGGCGTCACCCGCCGCCGGCGAGTTGCGCGAAAAACGCGTCGTCCGTTCGAACCCGCCCGCAATAGTTACACGCGCAGTGCGTCGCCGTCGGGTTCGGCGGCGCGAGCGTCCCGCCGCAGTCTTCCTCCGCGCACATGTTCTTCATGAACCACAGCGCGTACTCCACCGGCGCACGGTCCGCTCTGCGCGTCTGTTCCTCCTCCGTCAGCGCCGCCGCCGTCGCCTCGTCCCTCGCCTCCTCCGCGGCTTCCGACGCGTCCGCCGCCGTCGTCGCGTCGTCGTACGTCTCCGTCGGCTCTTCGTCTCCCGTGCGCTCGCCGTCCTCGAGCGCCCAGCGCACCTCCAACGCGCAGCGAGCGCAATCGCACGCGAACCCGAACCCGCGTCGCAGCCGCGCGCGCCTCGCGCCCACGGGCTCGTTCACGGGGAGGTAGCTCAGGGTCGTTCCATACGAAGCGACGTCGGGGTGGAGTTGAAAGGCGTCAGACTTGGGAGTTGAAAGGCGCCGAGGGCGGGGATTGAACGCGAGGGACCCTGGGCGGAGAGAGACGCCGGGAGAGAAAGTCCTTAAGGATCGGCGTTCACCACGCCAACGCGGTCGTATGGGAACCAGTGTATAGAACGCACCTCATCAAAACCTCGGCGCCGGCGGGGATGACGTCGATCGCGAGCAGACGCAGCGTCGACGGCTCACATAGCGCGCTGAGAGACGACGGCGAGGAAAACGCCTTGGACGGGTCTTGGAAGTCGCCGTCGAAGTTATCGAACCGCGCGACGTTCGGGAAGCATCCGTGGTTAACGCGAGACGCGTCGCGATACAGCGCGCCGCCGCGGACGCTTCTCGCCGCCCCGAAATCGTTTTCGTCGCGTTCGTCCGCCGCCGCCGCCGCCATGACGCCGAACGCGTTCTTGCTCTCCTTCGCGAGCAGCATCGCGTTCTCTCGGATCGTGCCGACGTACATCCTCTCGAAGTCGTCGCTGCTCAGCGACGCGCCGTTCACCTTGAGGACGCCGCGCTCGATGTCCGCGTCGTGCATCGTCGCGAAGAGCAGGGGGTGTAAACGCGTCGCGGCGTCGACGTGCGACGCGATCGGCCATCTCCCTCCGCCGTCGTCGTCCTCGCGCGGGCACAGGCTCGCGACGTCGTCGAACCCGCGGTCGTCTTCGCGCGCCTGCGTCTCCGCGCGCATGGTTTTCATCGCGCGGAGCTCCGCGCACGCGACGAGGAAGCGGAACCGCTCGCGGTCGCCCGTCGAGAGCGCCGCGCTCGCGCCGACCGCCTCGCCGCGGCACTTGACGCGCGTGTGCGCGTTCGGCGCCATCGCGAGTCTCGCGTCGTCCGCGCCGAACGCGAGCTCCGCGGCGCGGTGACAGTCGTCGCACAGGAGAACCTCGCCGCAGCGCTCGCACGCGCGCGTTCGGACGCACCGCGCCGCGCGTCGCAGGCACCCCGCGCACGTCGTCGCGCGATGCGATTCCGAGACGCCGGTCATCGTCGCGCGCTCCTCGAGCACGCACTCCCCGGGTCTGATCTCTCGCGTCGCGACGACGCCCTTTCCGCGTCCGGGGATGTCCGCCAGCGCGATGGGCCACGGCGCGCGCGGCGGCGTCGGCGGCGTCGGCGGCGCGTGCATCGCGCCCGGCGGCGGCGCGCCGCGTTCTGTTCGCGCAGGAGAGTGCAGTTGTTGCTTTTCCGACGACGACCGCGACCTGACAGAAGAAGACTCGTGCTCGCCGGGAGCTGTCACTCTCCCGGGCACGGCATGACGCGCGCGCCGGCGATCGCGGACGCGCGCGCCGCGCGTCTCTCGAGCGGCGCGCGCGCGAGCACGACTCGCGCGCGCGCCGCGGTCGCGACGTCGGCGCCCTCGCGCGGACGCCGCGCGCCGTCTCGCGCGCGTCTCGTCGCGATCGCACCATCCTTTCGGAACCGCGAAGCGGATACGCTGCGATATCGTCGCTTCGCGTCGACTCTCGTCGCGGCGGCGTCGTCGCGCGAAGACGCGGACGCGGACGCGGACGCGGACGACGCGCCCTCTTCATCCTCCGCCGCGACGAACGAGAACGCGAAGAGCGAGACGATCACGCGACTGTGGTCGAACCTCGCGCCGTCGCCGCGCGCGTCCTCCTCCTCCTCCTCCTGCTCCTTCGCCGATCCCGGAGCCGGATCGATCGCGCCGTCGTCGTCGTCGTCGTCCGCCCCCCGCGCGCTCGTGCACGCGCCCGGCTCCGTCGGCGGCGCGATCGCGCTCGTCGCGGGCACCACCGTCGGCGCGGGCATGCTCGCGCTCCCCGCGGTCTGCGAGACCGCCGGCTTCGTCCCGTCCACGACCGCGCTGATCCTGTGCTGGGTGCGTTCTATACAAAAATGAGTGTTTCACCCATCCATCGGTTTCAACACTCGACCGCGTCTCCTTTCAACTGACCGGTGAACTAACTTATTTTTATACGGAACGGCCCTCATCATCAGATCTACATGGTCGCCACCGGCTTGTGCGTGCTCGAGGTCAACCTCGCGACGATGTGCGAGCTCGGCGGCGGCGGCGTCAGCATCGTGTCCATGGCGGACCGCACCCTGGGCGTCGGCGGCGTGCGCTTCGCGTGGGCGTCGTACGTGTTCATACACTACGCGCTGTTGGTAGCGTACGTCGCCAAGGTGGGCGAGCTCGCCGTGGATTTAATCCCGGCGTTTCCGGGCGGCGCGCCGGCGGCGTCGATCGAGTACGTCGCCGCGCTCGGCGGCTTTTTGTTCCTCGCCGAGAGCGACGCGATCGAGCGGTTTAACAACGCGCTCGTGGTGATCGTCCTCGCGCTGTTCTTCCCGCTGCTCGCGCTCGCCGGGAGCGCGGCGGATCCGCGGAATCTGATCGACCGCGGCGACTGGACCGCCGTGCCCGACACGATCCCCGTCATCGCGCTCGCGTTCGTCTTCCACAACGTCATACCGGTGGTGTCGTCGTCGCTGGAAGGGGACAAGTCGAAGATCCGCGTCGCGATCATCGCCGGGACGTTCATCCCGTTCGCGATGTTCGCGCTGTGGGACGCCGCGGTGCTGGGAAGCGTCGGCGTCGACGACGTGGAGGCGGCGTTGAGGCAGGGCGTCAAGGCGCCGGACCCGCTGGCGACGCTGCAGGCGTCCTCAGACGCCGCGAAGGCGCTCGTGAGCGGGTTCTCGTTCTTCGCGGTGAGCACGAGTTTTCTAGGGTTCGTGTTGGGCCTCACGGATTTTCTCGCGGACGGGATGAAGACGACGTCGAAAGGCGACGCGAAGCCGTGGGCGGTGGCGTTGTTGCCGCCGACGGCGTTCGCGCTGGCGTACCCCGACATCTTCTTGAGCGCGTTGGACAAGGCGGGGACGTTCGGCGTCTTGACACTGTTCGGGTGCATGCCGCCGCTGATGGCGTGGAGGAACCGCGAGATGCAGCGGAGGGAGTCGCCGCCGGAGGAGTGCGAGCTGCGAGGGGACGCGTTCGCGTGCGTCGTGACGTCGGACGTGTTGGATCCGATCGTGCCGGGCGGGATCGTCGCGTTGGGCGCCTTGGGGACGCTGGCGCTCGCCGTGGTGGTGAACGAGACCGTCGGCGACGCGACGGGGTACCTCGCCGCGAGGGATTTCTGACGGACGCGGACGCGCGTCGCGAGAAGAGAAGGAAGGCCCTCCTACTATTAGCACACGTTAACAACATCATGAGCTACCTCATGCCATACCGCGGCCGCCGCCACCCTACCTCATCAGCTCCGCGGCGAAACGTCCTCCGTCGCCTTCTTCTTTTCCTGCTCCTGCTCCTTCGCCTTCGCCGTCTTCTCTTCCGGTCGATCGCCGAACAGCCACAGCGCGCCCTGCCACGCCTTGAAGAACGCCCCTGATACGTCCACCGTTCCCCGCGCGTCGCTCGCGGGCCGCTCCGACGTCGCCGCGAGGACCTCGTGCATCAGGCGGCTCCCCGTCTGTAGCGCCCACGCGACGGGAATTCTCCGCCGCTCGTACGTCTGAGGGTCGTTCCATACGTAGCGACGTCGGGGTGGAGTTCAAAGGAGTCAGACTTGGGAGTTGAAAGGCGTCGAGGTGTGTCGGGATTGAAAGCGAGGGGTGGGCGGAGAGAAACGCCGGGAAAAGTCCTTAATAAGAAACGGCGTTCACCACGCGAACGCGGTCGTATGGGGACCAGTGTGAATCAGAACGCGCCTGAAGCCGGCGCTCGACGTCCGCGAACGTCATCTCGCAGAGAGCGTCGCCGCCGCCGTCGCCGCCGCCGCCGAGAAGACACCGCGACAGCTCCACGGCGTCGCCAAACGCGGTGGAGATGCCCAAACCCAACGACGGGTACATGCAGTGCGACGCGTCGCCGAGTAGCGTCACGCGGCCTCGCGACCACTTCGCCGCCGCCGGGCGATCGAACAGCGTCGTCTGAACGACCGCGCCCGGTGCCGTGGACGACACCGCGCGCTCGAGCAGCGGCGTCGTGCCGCGGAACAGCGTCTCGAGGTGCGCGAGCCGCTGCTCCGGGGTCTCGAACGCGCGCGCGCGCTCGGAGAAACGCGTCGTGCCAAACATGAGTTGCCCCGCGGGCGGCGCGGCGTCCGCTGCGGCGTCGCCGGCGCTTCCGTCTTCAGCCAAGTCCAAGTTCCCTCTGCCGACGTCCAGGAGCGAGATCCCGCTGCCGTCGCACAGGACGAACCGCAGCTCGTTGAACGCGCCCGCGCCGCCCGCCCCGGGCGGGGGGTTGGGCGACAGCGCGTAGTACACGTTCGCCTCCGGCGCCGACGTCGTCGCGGGCGACGACGTCGCGCTCGCGGCGTCTCTCTCTTCCGATGCGCCGCCGCCGAAGGTCAACTCGCGCACCTTACTGTTCCGTCCGTCCGCGCCCACGACGCACCCGCGGACGCGCACGGGCGGCGGCGCGTCGCCGCCGCTCCTCGGCGGCGCGAACGTCAGCACGACGTCGCCCTCTTCGCCGTCCGCATCCGTCGTCATCGTCATCCCCTCGAGCGCGTGCCCGAGGCGAACGGTGCCGTCTCTCAAGCCGCCTCGCAGCGCGTTCGTGAGTCGCGCCCACGTGATGCCGATCTGCGGCGGGAGGTTCACGCGCTCGGACCAGCCCGCGACGTCGATGCGCACGAGCGTCTCGGACGCGGACGTCGTCGGGGTGAGCTGCTCGATCGCGATGGTGTCGATGGTGGCGCCGGCGTTTATAACCTCCGTGGTCGTCTCCGCGCAGATGGCTCGGAGATTCCTCAGGCCGTGCGGCCATATGAACACGGCGACGCCCGCGGGTCGGATTCGCTCGCGCTGCTCGAAGACGACGACGTCCACGCCCGCGCGCTGGAGCGCGATCGCGGTCGCGAGGCCGCCGGGGCCGGCGCCGACGACGGCGACGTCGCAGGACTCGATGGGCGTCGAGGGCGTCGTCGCGCGGACGGCGACGCCGCGCGTCGCGCGCGCGGTCGCGCGTCCTCGCGCGGTCCGCGTCGACGGCGCGCGCGCCGCCGCCGCGCGGACGCGCGACGCCGACGTCGCCGAGGACGCCATCGCCATCGCGCGGCGGGGAGTAGCGAGGCGAGGCGGACGACATCGTCAGCGTCAGCCGCGGAGTGCCACTTGGCGATTTCGTTTCCTCCAAAGGGCAAAGCGCGCCGCGACGCGTCGGGGTCGCCCTTCGCTCGGCAGCGGACGCGTCGCTCGCGCGTCTCGCGTCGAATAGCTACGACCGCTGCGGTACGATTACACCCGAGACGATCGACTCGGCTACGGCGCGCCAAACCCGCGCCCGCGCGGGGACGCGCGGCGGCGGCGGCGGCGACGG
>Ga0181560_10001984_pt1 | contig 19069 bp, 19 predicted proteins | sample 011ome_20_FD_133751 | JGI IMG/M metagenome (GOLD analysis project Ga0181560, IMG submission 133751) | Coastal salt marsh microbial communities from the Groves Creek Marsh, Skidaway Island, Georgia - 011509CT metaG (megahit assembly) | ecosystem: Environmental > Aquatic > Marine > Intertidal...
GTGCATGCACCAACACCTGCGCCAGACCAATAGCAACACCCGATAGTTCGGTTTCCCGCAACTCACCCCATGCATTCGACATGTTTCCCCTCCCAAGGTCAGACGCACCATCTCACGGGGACCTGACATTCCCCTCACGTACGCGTGCGCGCGCTCGTCTTTTAGCACCCCGTAGGGGTGCTTTGAGTGATGTCAGTTGTCAACAACCCGTTGACTCAAACATGCATTGATGAAAGGAACGCTATGCCCAACGGTGGATATCCCATGCACCTTCTCACACCACTTGGTGACTCAGGAGTTGAAATTTTGACTTCTGGCTGGCACGTCAATGTGAGGCGAAGAAATGAAGAGGGGTTCTATGAATTCGGTGGTCTCAACGAAATCCAAACCTCGGCGTTGCTCTATCACCTGCTGTATTGGATGGGCTTTGAAAACCAAGAGCTTCTATCATCCATCAGGGAAAGCCTCGAACGCCGCGGCTTCGCATTTCGGCCGCATTTCAACCAACACGGTTGCTTTTACGATTACTAGAAATAGAAAGTGGGGTGGTGACGAACCGCCGTCACCACCCCACTTCATTCGAACTAAGCGGTTGCGCGCCCAGCCTCTGTAGCCGCTGGAACCTCTACCAACTTGCCGCTCTTTACGTCGTAGATGTATCCGTAAATGGGGATGTCACCTGGGACGAGTGGGTGGTTACGAATCCGCTGAACATCTTCAACAACGCTCGTCGGATTGTCTTTGATTGTCAACCAATCAATGTACTGTGCCTCCGCTGAGCCCGGTCCTGCTCCCACGTCGTAGAAGCCATCCGCACCAAGTGCTGCAGTTTGAAGACTGCTTGCCAAGAGCCCACGCATAACTTCATCGGTGAAGAACTCCATACCGCAGTCAGAGTGGTGAATAACAAACCATTCCTTAGTACCAAGCAATTTATAAGAAATGACAAGTGATCGGATTGCATCATCACTGGCTCGCCCACCTGCATTGCGAATCACGTGTGCGTCACCTTCACTCAGACCCGCATACTTCGCTGGGTCCAATCGTGCATCCATGCACGTCAAGATTGCGAATTGGCGTGCGGGAGGCAAAGCAAGTTCGGCTAGATCACCAAAATTTGCGGCGTAGGTTTCATTGGCGGAGATAACTTCGGGTAGAACTGACATAGTTAAATTCCTTTCATATGAGCATGGATAATTTCGCCTTACTGGCGGTTTTAAAGGGACTTATCCGCATTAATTAGCGGAGCAACTAAAAAAACAAAAGCGATTGTGGGACGAATTAGCCCAAACAAGCGGTGGTGCAAGCACGCATAAAATCAACCACGCGTCGGCGTGTGAATTCATTGCGGGTGCGCATGAACCGAACTATATCGATAGGAAATACGGGGTTACTTCGAGGTCCCATCGGGTGCGTACTGCTTCATGGGCAAACCAGGAACATCAACCGGAGCAGGGCCAAGGAGTTCGGCAGCGAGTCACACCAGCAGCCGCGAATACATGTCGCTGTCTGCATGAGGCGAAGGTGTGAACTGTCGAGGCGACCATCAGGTCACAGCTTCGAGCACTTCACATTGCGGTCCAGCAGCGGGCACAAATTTGATTGCAATATCCCCATCGATTTCCTCATGCGTCGACCCGATCGAAACGCCCTCGACCAACTGTGTGCATCGGCGATCCCAAGGACCAGAAATCCCGGCCGATCCAAATGGAGCTGCTGTGCACTCCAGTCACCATTCGCTCGAGCGTGATTGTTTACACGAACCCTCGACTCAGCGGTCTATCGGTCAGAGCCCAAAACAATGACCTAGACCACAAAGCAAGGATCTCCTCATTGGTGAGACATCGCAATCATCCGCCGATCGATGCCTAAACTCTCAGGCGAAAAACTAAGCAACGACAGTCTCAATGGAACTCGTAGTATTCGGGTAGAGATTTAGCAAATTAATATGTATAGTTATCAGTAATTACTTTTTTTTGGATTAGAACATTTTATCCGTACTCAAATGTTGCTATGCGTGATTGGGGATACCAGTGGATCCATATAGATCAATACTTTTTGTGCCGGGACACAAACCTAGTTGGATTGACAAGGCTGCCCTGGCTCAGCCTGATGCCATTGTCTTGGACCTCGAGGATTCAGTACCCGAGGAGCTCAAGGCAAATGCTAGAGAAACGGTGGCCGAGTCCATTGCAACGGCTTCTACCCGGTATCCCCAAATAGCCTTTCTCGTGAGGGTGAACGGGTTAGCTACAGGGAACACGGGGGCCGACTTAGAAGCGTGCTTAATTCCTGGACTAGCCGGCCTGTTCCTTCCCAAAATCGAAACGGCCATCGACTTGGCAAAGGTGGATGCACTTGTCGATCACTTCGAACGCCGTAATGGAGTGTCCGATATCGAGTACATCGTTCCCGTCGAAACAGTCCCCGCAATCTGGAATGCCCGCGAAATAGCGCACGGATCACAGCGCCTTGGAGCCATGATTGGCCCAACAGCTGAACATGCTGATATCGCCCGCGAAGTTGGGTTCGAATGGACGCCCGGTGGGTTAGAAACTCTCTATCTTCGAAGCCGAGTTTTGCTCGCAATTCGCGAAGCTGGAATCCACGCACTCACCGGACTTTGGGAGAAACTCGATGACATCACCGGCCTCAAGGAATTCGCACAGGCTGGTCGAACCCTCGGCTATCGTGGAATGATTGTTATCCATCCGAGTCATGTTGAGGTCGTAAACTCAGTCTTCACCCCTTCTGACGAAGAAGTTGAGTTCTACCAAGGCCAAGTTGCTGCATATGAGCAGGCGGCAGCAAACGGGGATGGCGCACTCAGGTACCAAGGGTTACACATTGACAGAGCACATTACGACAAGGCCGTGCAATGGCTCACTCGAGCACGCCAATTACGAGAAGGGAATTAAATCACTATGAGAGGTTTATATTTCGAAGAGTTTGAAGAGGGCAAAACGTATCGGCACGCACTGACCCGCACAGTGACCGAGATGGACAACATCCTTTTTACTTCCCTAACCATGAACGTTCAGCCTCTACACCTTGATGCAGAATTCTCCAAGAATACGATTCATGGACAGCGTGTATTTAATAGTCTCTTTACGGTTGCTCTCATTGGTGCATTTCACGTACCCGAGTTGACCATGGGCACTACCTTAGGCAATCTTGGATATGAAAAAATTGAGTTCCCTCACCCCGTTTTTCACGGTGATACTTTGCGAGCAGAGACAACAATCCTCAAAAAGCGCCTGTCAACCAGTCGAGATGATTCAGGAATAGTCTGGTTTGAGCATCGCGGCTACAATCAAAACGACGTTTTGATCTGTCGTTGCGAACGCGTCGGCCTAATGATGGTCAAGCCAGTCGACGGTGAAGTTTTTGGCAATTGAATTGGTTAAACTCGATTCAGTAGGTCTCGTATATTTTCAGGGAAGCCAAGAACCAATGTGTGATCGTCATGCGAGAGTCTCAGCCCACGCACATCAATAGAAGCTAACCAGTGGTGCATATTAATGCCATTGGTACTTGCCTCGATAACTCCTTCGTGAATCATGGAGGCATTAGAAAGATCAACATTGCCCTCGAGGGCAATGCGAAAGTTCAAAGCTTCCGCGTCCATTTCTCCTAAAGACTGTAACCGAGCATCGATTTCCAGTGCTACCGGTGCGAGTAGCAGATCAATTTTATTATTCGGCCTGTTCACTAGTTAACTTCCTTTCACTTGTTTCGGATTCCCCTTGAGCAACACGGTCATGCTCTTTCAAATACGGCTGCTAATGCTTGCCCTCCACCAATACACATGGTAACCATTCCACGATCCAGATCCCTTGAATGCAAATCGTGCAGCAGTTTGTTCGTAAGAATCGCTCCCGTTGCTCCAACAGGGTGACCCAGAGCGATCGCTCCACCATTGGGATTAGTCCGATCAGCATCTAAACCGGCGTCACGGATAACTGCGATTACTTGCGCTGCGAAAGCCTCGTTTAACTCAACAACATCCATGTCATTTACCGACATGCCTAACTTGTCTAGAACCTTGGAAATAGCACCAACCGGTGCGTATCCCATGAGTGAGGGCTCACATCCATGTGACGCCCATCCCATTAGCCGTCCTAACGGACTCAACCCGCGTGCCTTTGCCTCCGACTCAAGCATCAGCACGGTTGCTGCTCCTGCATCGTTTATTCCTGATGAGTTCCCTGCAGTCACCGTGCCATCGGTAGAAAAGGATGGTCGCAACTTCGCAAGAATTTCCATTGTAGTTTGGGGCCGAGGATGTTCATCCGAATCGACAACTGTCACAACACCCTTTTTCCCGGGAACTTCCACGGAAAACATCTCGGCGGCAAAAGCATTCAATTTAATCGCCTTGGCGGCTAGGGATTGACTTCGCATTGCCCATTCGTCCTGTTGCACCCGATCAACGTTGTACGCGCGAGCAACATTTTCGGCGGTTACCCCCATGGGGTAATCACCCCATGGGTCGGTCACGAGTGACAGGGTGCCATCGATGAGCACACGGTTCCCGAGGGTCGTTCCAGCACGCGCGCGGGGATCAAAAAATGGCTGGGCGCTCATGTTTTCATTCCCACCGGCGACAACGACTTTGGATTGACCTAGTTGAAGCTGCATGGCTCCTGAAAGGATCGCTTGTAAGCCGCTACCGCAAAGGCGGTTGACGTTGTATGCGGTTGCTGTCATCGGTATCCCCGCTTCAATGGATACCAAGCGAGCGTTATATGCCTCGGAACCGACTTGACCAATACATCCCATGACAACTTCATCGACATCGTCGGTCGAAATTCCCGCACGGGTCATTGCTTCACGTGCTGCCAGACCCCCAAGCTTGTGAGTTGGAATTGAGGCCAATGAACCCATGTAACTTCCTATGGGGGTTCGAGCACCCGAAACAATAACAACCGGATCAGTCACGATTCACCTACTCTGTCTGCTGCTAGCGTCATTTTCTTTGTTTTATCGGGGCAAAGTGATCAGGAGGACATGCCCAATATGCGAGCTAAATTTCCGCCTAGAACTGCCGTTTCATCAGATTGTGATAGCCCCAATGCTCGCACTCCAGCGATCTCGGCAACCGGATCAGCCATTGGCCAATCAGAACCATAAACAACTTTGTCAGCACCATGTCGCTCAATTATTGACCGAATTCGATCAGGATCCAGAAGCGTCATTGTTGGTGGCCAGGACGTTTCCAATATAACCCTTGAACCGACCAAAACCTTTTCTCCCAGATCAAGTTGGTGATATGCACCATAATGACAAGCCATGAGGGTTAAATGAGGAACAGCCTCAGATAGCGCCAGCACCTTCTCTGGGCTTCCTCGCTCGGTAGCCGCTGAATCGCTACCTTCACCTGCGTGCGTTATCACAACAATTCCCTCGTCAGCGAGGGCCTGACAAATTTCGATAACGCGGGGATCTGCGAGATCAATGCCTTGAAAATTTGGATGTAGTTTCACCCCGACGATTTCATTGTCAACAAGTGAAGTCATATTTTCTTCGAGGGTTCGATCCGGGCGAATGGTTCCAAAGGGAATCAAACGTGAACGATCGACACTGCCGATGAACTCATTGGTTTTTTCAAGGTTTTTTGCAACAGTGGCCACCCCTAGGCAACATGCGTAATCGATGCCAGCATCATCCATTTTCTCTAGGAGCCCACTGATCGTGCCACTACCCATAGGGTCCAAGCCTGCAATTTTTCCACTAAGTACCTGTGGTGCAATTGTGTCTGGCCACACATGGCAATGGGAATCAATGATCATCCGACAACTCGCTGGACTAATTGCTTAGCAAGAGAATCGTAGATTACTTCCGTGGCTCCCTCATAAATTCGAAGTGGGCGAGCTTCTCGGTAGAGACGTTCGATTTTGGATCCGCGCACAATTCCAAACCGTCCCATGATTTGCACTGCGCGATCAACAACGCGCCCGGCCATCTCTGTGGCTCCCGCTTTTGCAAGCGAAGACAGGTACAGATTCGCTCGTGCATCCCTTGCGGATGCGGCGGCGGCACGGTAGGTGAGAGCCCGAGCCATCTCTATATCAGCCCAGGAACTTGCCAATTGCGCTGGAATCCCACCCAGACGAGCTAAGGGAACTCCGAATTGTTCCCGACCCGCCGCATGCTTGGTTGCTTCGTCGAGGGCGGCTTGAGCGATACCCACTGATGCTCCAGCAACAGTGACTCGGAATGTTGACAAAGTTGCCAAGACTAGACGGAAGCCTTTCCCGGGTTCTCCAATTCTGTGATCCATGGGAACTCGCACTTCATTCAAAATGACATCGCCTAAAACATGGGGCGCAATGATTTGGTGCGGATGTGTCACTGATAGACCCGGTGTATCGGATGGAACTAGAACAAGGGAGTAGGCAATTTCATCGCCCAGTTTTTCCTTGCCCAAGATTGTGTAAAAGTCAGCATCACCTGCATTGGTGATAAATGACTTGTGACCATTGATGAGTAAGTGATCGCCATCAACTTCAATGGTGGTTGTAATCGAACGCAGATCTGATCCGACATCTGGCTCTGTAAGACCCAGAGCAGCAACGGCTTCCAACTTTCCAATCGACGGCAACCATTTCTCCTGCAATCTTGGACTACCTTCTTGCGAGAGTGCATAAGAACCAATCCCTTGCATGCAAAACATTGAGTCTGCATGGGCTGATTCATAAGCCAATTGCTCTCGCACGACGGTAACCGCAAGCGAGTCAACCTCTGGGAACCTACCACCGAATTTGGAAGGAACAGCAACTGAACACAATCCACTTGCGGCCAAGATCCGCCGTACATCGGGATCAAAATGATCAGCTTCATCCGCGTGTGGAGCAAAAGGGGCAATCAGTTGAGCTGTTTTTCTCGCTTCTTCGACTATCTCGAGATATTTACCTGGAAGCTCGAAGAGAATCTCGGTCACTAGTAACCACCTGTCTTATTATGAAGTTCGCTGATTAATAGCTTGGCCGTATATCTCCGAGGCAATTCGAATTCTTTGCATTGCCGGCGTTCCACCCGCAATGGCCCACCCGTGCGAGTCACGATGCATGCGTTCAATTCCATACTCCTCGGTGTACCCGTTGCCACCATGTAATTGCATTGCCATATCGGTTACTCGTTTGGCCATTTCATTAGAGAAACATTTGGCTACCGAGACTTCAAATGTATCCGGCAAACCTTTACCAGCATTCGCGGCTGCCCTCCGGATCAATAGCCGCGCGGCTTCAACTTGGATCGCCATATCTGCCACACTCTGCTGGACATTTTGAAACTCAAAAATTGGGCGTCCAAATTGCACCCGTTCCTTGGTGTATTCCACCGTCCTGTCTAAGGCAGCTTGGCCAAGTGCCAAGCTCATCGTTGCATTCCCCATCCGCTCGATTGCGAAGACTCCGAATAGCTTCTTGAATCCCCCCGCGGGAATAACCAGGTTCGAAATTGGAACTCGAACGTCTTCAAAAATGAGATCCGACGATGCAATCCCCCGGAAGCCCATCAACTTTTCCTGTGCACCAAAACTCAACCCAGGTGCATCAGCTGGAACCAAGATGGCACCAATAGCCTTGGCGCCCGGTTCATCATTCAAACGACAATACAGAAGGTAATTCCCAGCGTGACCACCTCCTGAGATCCAACGTTTGGTGCCATTGATGACATATTCGTCGCCGTCTAATCGTGCGGAAGTTCGCATGTCGGTTGCGGCTGAGCCTGCGTCGGGTTCGGAGATACCTATAGCCACACTGGTCTCTCCCGCGACGACCCTCGGAATAACAGCTTCACGTTGTGCATCGGTTCCGTAAAACTCAATCACGCGTACTGGACCTGTGTTGGCTTCAAATACTTCAAACGCCGCCGGTCGACACACCTTGGCTAGCTCTTCGATCACTATCAGCGCATCGAGGAGCGGCGCGTTGGACCCACCGTACTCCTCGGGGAGGCAGATCCCAAGAAAACCTAGTTCTGCCAGACGCTTGCTCTCCTTGGCCGGGAAGAGTGTCCGATCGGCATCCCACTCGGCGGCAATCGGTGCATAAATGTCATTGGCGACCTCACGCGCGACTGATCGCAGAGCTTCCTGCTCAGGCGTAAGGTTAAAAGCGTCACTCACTCGGCCTCCTAGGTCAATAATCTATGATCACCATAGCAAGGAATTAGTTTGGCTGCCACTAAGGTTGGATAATTGTTAATTAATTAATGCAGGGAGCATCATGGCGGAAGAGTTGGATCTGAGCGCACCATTCGATCTCAGTGGAAAAGTCGCTTTAGTCACGGGAGGCAGCCGCGGATTGGGCAAGGTCATGGCTGAGGGGTTCGCAGCGGCCGGGGCAGACATCATAATTGCCAGTCGCAAACTTGACGCCTGCGAGAGCGTAGCGGCACAGATTCGACATACCACTGGTAGAAGATCCATGGCGATAGGTGCCCACGTGGGGCACTGGTCCGAAATAGACCCATTGGTTGATGCCTGCTACCAAGAATTTGGCGCAATTGACATCTTGGTCAACAACGCCGGAATGTCTCCCGTATACGACTCACTTGAATCCGTCACAGAGGAACTATTTGACAAAGTCTTAGATGTCAATCTCAAGGGACCTTTTCGGTTATCCGCACTCATTGGTAGTCGAATGGCGGCTGGCAACGGGGGGAGTATCGTCAATATTTCCAGTGTAGGCGCCGTTCATCCACGCCCATCAATTCTCCCGTACGCCGCTGCTAAAGCAGGACTTAACGCAATCACAATTGGGCTAGCACATGCTTTCGGGCCAAATGTCCGCGTCAACGCGATCATGGCCGGAACGTTTATGACCGATATCAGCGCATCATGGGATCCAGAGGCATTTGCTCAACGATCACAAAGTTTCGCATTACGCCGTGGCGGGCAACCTCGAGAAATTCTAGGCGCGGCCCTCTACTTGGCAAGCAACGCATCAAGTTACACAACAGGCTCAATATTGACCGTCGATGGTGGACAGCCTTAGCTTGACCGAATCAATAATTCAGGGAATGTGCAACCCAGTGATTGCCCAATTATTTATTAATGACTCCGGAAGCAGACAATGCACTGATTTGGTCCGAATTTAAGCCCAGCATGTCCTGAAGAATCTCCTGGGTGTGCTCACCGATATCCGGTACACCAACGTACTCGGGCCCCGAATATGAACTTACATGTAAAATGGGCCCCGGCATTTTCACCTTTCCCAAAAGCTCGCTCCCACTGAGATCCACCAAGGTTCGTTCCAAGAAGTGCGGGTCCTCCGTGATGTCGCTGGCATCATTCACCGCGGCTGCCACCACGTCGTTGGCCTCCAGGATCCTTAGGATTTCAGAACGTGACCGACTTCCCACCCACTCGGCAACGATTGTTTGCATTTCCGCGTTGTTTTCCATGCGCGCGGCATTCGTTGCGTAGCGTGGATCCGCAATAATGTCAGGGCGTTCCATTGCCTCAAAGAGTCGTACAGCAATTGTTTGAGACGAAGCGGCGATCGACAACCATTTCCCGTCTTCTGCCTGAAATATTCCTCTAGGTGAAGCAGATCCTGTCCCATTGCCCACGCGTTCCTGAATGACCTGGTTGCCAGTCCACTGAAGAACTATGTCGCCGATTATGAACATGAGCGGCTCATACAGGGCAACATCGACAACATCACCTTTACCGGTCCGCTCCCGATTGAACAAGGACATGGCAGTTCCGAAAGCAGCCGATATTCCCGCAATGGAATCGGCAAATCCAAATGGTGGAGATGTAGGTGGGGTGGATGGCCAACCATTGATGTACGCGTATCCACTGGAAGTTTCAGCCACGGTTCCAAAACCAGGGCGCGAACTATACGGTCCGGTTTGACCAAATCCAGAAACGCGAGTCATGACTAGGCCCGGATTTATTGCACTCAAGGTTTCGTATCCCAACCCCCAAGCCTCCATGCGTCCCGGGCGAAAGGATTCCAAAACCACATCAACGTGCGGAACTAATTCCTTGACAATGTCCCTGCCCTCGTCCATGCGGAGATCAATACCGAGTGAGCGTTTGCCCGAATTAAGCCGAGAAAATCCGAGTGACAATCCATTCTTAAAAGGGGCCCACTGGCGCGCAAAATCGCCGTTCGCGGGATCTTCCACCTTAATGACCGTAGCCCCAAAATCCCGAAGCATGCGACCGCATGTGGGCGCCGCATACATAGAACTGAGTTCCAGAATCGTTACCCCGGCAAGCGGGCCCGCAGAGTTAGTGGACATCAACATGCCTTTCAGGTGCGCCATTGAACGTGCTGCGGCTCGAGGTACTCAAGAATTCCCCATTCACCAATTTCCCTGCCAATTCCAGATCGCTTGAACCCACCGAACGGCGCATCAGGGCGCATCTGTCCACCTCCGTTGATCCACACGGTTCCTGATCTAATTCGCGTTGCCAACTCTCGGGCATGATCAACATCGGGTGAATAGATATTGGCTGCGAGCCCATAATTCGTGGAGTTCGCAATCATGACCGCTTCCTCTTCATCTTTGAAAGGCAGAATAACTGCCACAGGTCCAAAGATCTCTTGTTGGCAAGCAGAAGCGGTGTAAGGCAACTCGCCCAGCAGTACAGGGTTAACGAAATATCCTTTTTCAGGAATCGGTTTGTCCACCTGCAAGAGCACGCGCCCGCCTTCCAATGGAGCCCCGTCGATGAAAGATCGAACCCTTGCACGGTGATCTGGGCGGATCATGGGACCGATATTGGTTGTGGGATCCCACGGGTCCCCCACTTTCATTTGATCGAAAGCTTGGGCTCCCGCCTCTAGGAACTTATCCATCAGGCTTTCATGCACCATTATTCGCGCGAGCGCCGCACATCCTTGACCACCATTACGAGACCAACGCAAATGCATCTCAACCGCGAACGTCTCCACATCGGAACCTTCAAGAACAATGCTGGGCGATTTTCCGCCAAGTTCCAAGGTGACATCCTTGAGGCCTTGTGCAGCCTGCTGCATGATCTTTTCGCCAATCATGTCTGACCCTGTAAATGACACTTTGTCGACACCACTGTGAGTGGTCAGTCTCATGCCAACTTCAGGACCACCGATGACGACGTTGAATACGCCAGCGGGAATTCCCGCTTCCTGAGCCAGTTCACCCAGATATAACGTGGTTAAGGGGGTTCGTGGCGAAGGTAAGAGCACGATTGTGCACCCGGCAGCCATGGCCGCCCCAAATTTGAATATGGCCAAATTCAATGGGTAGTTGTATCCGGTAATACACGCGACGACCCCCACCGGCAGGTAGTTCACGTGGCTATGCGTGGGGACAGGATCTTTCCACGGACCTAGATCAACGGTTCGATCCTTCAAAGCCGCGTCGGCTTGCCACCGCAAGTGCGAAATGCCCAACTTGACCTGCATGATTTCAGCCAAAGCCACCGGTGTTCCAACTTCATTGACGATTGACGCTAGTAATTCAGGAACATGCGACTCCAATACATCGCAAAATCGATGGAGAACTGCTGAGCGATCTTCACGTGATGTTCGAGCCCAACCGTCAAAGGCCTTATGTGCCGCGTCAACCGCCTGGTCAACCTGATCTACAGACGCACCTCGAACCGTGGTCAATACTTCTTCGGTGGCCGGATTGATCACCTCAATCGATTCACCCTCACCTGCTTCGAAGCGCCCGCCAATAAGCAGATGGCGGGCTGAAGGAATCCAGTCGCGCCCTAGATTGGCGTTATTCTCCTGAGCACTCATGACGAACCCTTTCCCTTACGCGAATGATCTAATCGGTGCATAGTGACAACCTTTAGTAACTTCGGGGCAACCCAAGTGAATGCTCCGCAATGTAGTTAAGAACCATTTCCTGGCTAATGGGTGCAATTCGATTCAACCGAGACTCGCGGAAGTAACGTTCTGCGTTGTACTCTTTCGCGTAACCGAATCCGCCGAGAACGTTGATCGCCATGTCAGCAGCATTAAAACCGGCCTCGGATGCCAGGTACTTTGCTTCATTCGCCTCTTTGCCGCAGGGAAGGTCATGATCAACCATCCAGGCAGTCTTCTGGCAAATCGCCTCGGCGGCATCAATTCGTATCTGCGCTAAGGCAATCTGATGAGCGATTGCCTGATTCTGCCCAATGGGCCTGCCGAAAACTACGCGGTTGTTCGCGTACTCCGTGGCAAGTCGAATTGCGGCCTTGCCAATTCCCAGCGCCGCATTTGCGGCGACCACGCGCTCGGCATTAAGTCCAACCATGATGGCTCGGAAGCCTTTGTCAACCTCGCCAATGATGTCGTCTTCAGATACAAAGAGATCATCTATGAACAATTCATTCGTATCAATTGCATTGCGCCCCATCTTCTTGATCGGGCGAATCTCAATATGGTCGCGATCCATTGGCGCAAAAAACATGGTGAGGCCATCGGTTCGCTTCTTTACTTCGCTCAGTGGAGTTGTACGCACGAGGATAAACATGCGCTCAGCTTCCTGAGCTTTCGTGATCCACGTTTTTTTGCCTGTGATCAGGTACCCGCCATCTACTTTCCGTGCAAAGGTAGACAAATTAAGGGTGTCAGTCCCCGCATCGGGCTCGGTGACCGCAAATGAGACGTGCAACTCGCCAGTCACAACTCGAGGCAAGTATTTTTTCTTCATTTCCTCTGACCCATATCGAGTCATGGATTCGAATCCAAACATGCCGATGTGAACTGCACTGCAACCATTCATTCCAGCACCTGACGCAGCAATCTCTTGTTCAACGATACATACTTCCTGAACACCTGCGCCGCCGCCGCCGTACTCCTCCGGAATAGTTATTCCCATCCAGCCAGCTTGAGCGACCGCGTTGTAAAAGTCCCACGGAAATTCTTTTGATTCATCGTGCTCTTGCCAATAAGTGTCATCGAAATCGGAGCACATTTGGCGAACTGACTGCCGAATGTCTTCGTATTCCTCTGGTTCTGTGAAATCCATCTGCTACTCCTCAATCTTTCCTCACATGACTGCCTGACAATCAAATTTTGGTTCGGTCGTAGGTTGCGCCCGTGATGCCCTCTTCTCGCAAAACTGACTTTTGTATTTTTTCCGATGGAGTCCGCGGCAATGCCTCGACAATGCGGATAAATCGCGGGATGGCAAATTCCGGAATCCGACCCTTGCAAAACTCCCAAATTTCGCTGGGATTTTTCATCCCAGTCGTGACAACCACGGCCATGACTTCGTCTTCACCAGCCTCAACTTCAGCCGCTACTGCAATGACAGCGCACTCGGTTACTTCAGGGTGAGCAAGAACAGCCTGCTCCACTTCATAAGAACTGATATTTTCACCGCGTCTGCGAAGCGCATCTTTGTATCGATCGACAAAGTAGTACCAACCATCCACATCGCGCTTTAAGGCATCTCCAGTGTGGAACCACAAATTTCTCCAGGCTTCAGCGGTTTTCTCAGGCATTCCGTAATATCCAAGGCTGCAGGTCCATGGGAATTTTGGCCGAACAATAAGTTCACCGATTTCTCCGACCGCCACTTCCTCATCGGTGTCTGGGTTAACCAGTCGAATATCAAAAAAATCACTGGCCATAAGCCCAGCGGCGCCTGCGGGCCGATCTACACCGTAGGGTGACAGGATCGGGGCGGAGGTCTCCGTGAGACCAAAAACTTCAACAAATGCCTCGATGCCGAATCTTTCCTTAAACGGATCAACAATGCTGCTCGCTGTCGGTGCAGCGAATACGCAGCGCACGGGATTGTCCAAATCGTTTTCCCGGGGCTCCTGTTTCCAAATAAAGTCCATCATCACACCAATGAAGTTCGTTACCGTAACCCCTTGTTCACGAGCCTGATCAACCCACCGACTCGCACTGAATTTGGATCTAATCACGATTGTGGCGCCCGCGACAAGGGCCGGATAAGCAGCCATGAATTGCGCATTGCCATGGAAAAGCGGAGTCACCGTCATGTATGTGTCCGCACTCGTCAAACGTGTTAATGAGACCACTTCGTCGGCGAAGAAATACATCTGCGCCTGCGGCATGGCCACGCCCTTAGAGGGACCCGTCGTTCCCGAGGTAAAAAAAATCGAAGCTAAATCTTGAGCTGCTGGAACCGCGAATGGCCGTGGGTCTGTCTCTAAGAGGTCGTCCCAACGGCTCGCACTCCAACCGGCATCCTGCAACAACGTGATTGCCTCTTCGGCATTTCCTTTATCGATTATCCAGAAATGCTCAATGCTGTTGAATTCATTGCGAAAATTTGGAAAGCGATAGGCAAATTGATCGTCAATAACTGCGAATTTCGGTGTAGTGACATTTACCTGGTGTCGGAGAAACTCACCTTCATATGCTGTATTTATCGGCACTTCAACCAGACCCGAAATTCCGGTTCCCAACCAGGTCCGAACAAACTCCGATGAATTAATAGCCATGATCAATACTCGATCACCAACTATTGCCCCTCGATCACACAGGCTCGCCGCCACTGAACGAGCCTGCATTCGAATCTCGCCGTAGGTCCATTCTTTGTTTTCTTCAGGGGCTACGAGGTACATGGCGTCTGGGGTTGAATCGGCATAACGGTCGAGAACTCGTGCCAAGGTCCAGTCAGCTCGGTCAGGGAAGGTCGGCGACAGATCCGTATAAGTTTGAATCATCTAAACCTCCTTTTCTGCTGAATTCAGGATAACTATATGCATTGATTAAAGGGTGGTTCGAGGGGGGATGGCCGTGATAGTAGGCACAACTTCCCGGCCCAACCTCTTGATCACTTTAATCGTTTCGTCTGCATCCATCGTCGGCCATTGCGGGCGGACCAACAGTGGGTCCACGGGTAACTCTGTTACCAGTTTGACCAACTTCTCGGTCACTTGATCAGGTGTTCCAACAACGGCATGGTCTTCAACTGCTTTTGCGAATTCATTTTTGAGATCCGCATTTGCCATCACGTCGAGACCTTTTTCCAAATAGGTCAGATACCTTCCCTGCGCAACACGGGCAAATTCAAGTAAAGCCTCGTCCTTTGTATCGGCCACCATGATGTTACGTCGCAAAGGCTGAGGGATGAACGGCTTGCCTCGCTCTGCAAAGCCTTCCGCCACCACGGTGTACCGCTCACGTACCTCGTCCACGGGAGTTTCTGGCGGACATGCATAACCGTCACCAAATTTGCCCGCGCGGATTGCACCCGGAAGTGAATGGGCTCCAATCCAAATGGGTAGCGGATCCTGCACAGGTTTGAGATGCGGGCGCACATTCTCCAACGTGAAATACTTGCCGTGATAGGTCACTTCATCTTGAGTCCACAGCATGCGGAGTAGTTCAAGAATCTCGGTCATTCGGCCCGCACGTTCTTTGAAAGGAATGCCTAAATAATCAAATTCTTCTGCCCGGTAACCCAGACCTAAGCCCGCAATCAGGCGACCTTCTGTCACCACGTCAAGGGTTGCAAGTTCCTCAGCAAGCATCACCGGGTGATAGAGGGGCGCGATCATAATTTGTGTTGCTAGCCGGACATCGTGATTGACTTCAGCTGCCAATCGAGCAAGCAGTGGAACAGGTTGGAGCCACCTTAAATCTCCATAGAGAAAGTGTTGCCCAATCACGATATAGGTGAATCCACTCTCCTGCGCTGCATGCGTAATGCGCACAACATCCCGGAACTGCTGAGCAGGTGAAACTGAAGCTGGAACATCGCTGAGCAACAATCCCATTGCGACCATGATTAACCCCTTTTCGATTTTTTGATAATTATTGTTGAAAATTTAATGTGTGATGCTCATGTCTCTGCGATACCCATTCCGTGGGCAGCCCATCCACCATCCACGGGAATATTCGCCCCTGTCACGTAACTGGATCGATCTGATAGCAAGAAAGTAACGACTTCTGCAATCTCATGTGCTTGTCCCGTGCGTTTCATGGGAATGTGGTCGAGATATGCATTGGTGCTCGCATGCCCCGTATTTTTCATCGCCTCTTGCAGGGATGTGTCAATGGCTCCAGGCGAAACCGAGTTCACCCGGATTTTATTGGCAGCCCACTCCACCGCTAGCGAACGAACCAGCCCCTGAACTCCTGACTTTGCCGCACAGTACGCGGCACGACCGCCAAATCCTAAAGTTCCGGCCACCGAACTTGTCATGACAACGCTGCCACCTGTTCCCGTCTCGATCATCCATCGCGCAGCCACCCTGCTGCCCGTGAAGGAAGCCGTAAGCATGACCTCGGTTAATCGATTCCATTGAGCAATCGGGTAGTCCACGGAAGCGCCAGGCCCAATGAGTCCTGCATTGGCCACAAAACCTTTAACGGGAGCCCATTGCACAGCCATCTCACAGGCTTGTTCGATTACCGTTTCCTGACAAATATCTCCAACAACGAAACCATGCTCTCCCGATAAATCTGAGAAGGTGGACTCTAACTCTGATCCAGCAAGATCCACGCCGACAACCGTCCACCCGTCCGCGGCAGCGGCCCGTGCTATCGCCTGTCCAATGCCTCGGGCCGCTCCAGTGACAATGACCGCCTTGGGACGATGTGTCACATTCATCATCTCCTCGTCACAACATGGGTATCATCTAATTCCTTACAATGATGATCCTAGAATAGAAAAAGCATTCTGTCTCGGAATCCGGACAGAATGCAAGATCGTCTCAGCCCAAGATCCGGCCAGTGCCGACTACTTAACCCTGGCGAATTGATACCCATTCCACTCCCGAGAGACCTCCGGCAGATCTAGAGACCCTTCCACGTAGATTCGCTTGTGGGCAATCTGCAGTTCACCGCCATTGTCGACCAAGGTGTCGTCATAGCGCCCCACCACCATGGTGGACCGATTGGATCTTATGAAAATTGCCTGGAAATAGGCCCGCGCCTTGATCCCGGATTCAGAATTCTTCGTTGCGGTGACATTTGAAATATAGTGCTTACCGGCACTCCAATCGGCATCCCAATTGGACTCGTACACCTTGAGAAACTCAGCCAATCCATCGTAGGTTACATCACCGCGAGTGATGCTGATTTCTGGCGCCACGAGCGAGGTCAATAAATCAAAATCCCCATAGTCAACAGCCCATGCGTATTGGACGTACAACTGATGAGCGCGAGCAATGAGATCTACATCTGGCGAGTCCCACTCGGTTGAGGCGATGACTGGTCGAGAAATTGCATCTTTCATGAGCAAGCCTTTCGAGAGGATGCCACGCCGGGCGGCGCAAAATAATTATTTTTCAGTTTCATTTTTTGCTGGACCCCCACGACCGTCACCAGGCATACGACGGGAGTCATGACTAGATGAAATTCCAGCGGGGATCACCTGCAAAACCCTGCGTTTGGGTGTATCCAGTAGCCGAACGAATGCCATGGGGTCCGCTGGTTGAAGTCGGGCACCGATCGCGTACAACATCGTATTAAAAGTCTCGGAGCCTGGTTCATGAATAACCGCCACACCCCGCACCGCAATCATTTGTCTTCCTTGTGATTCGGTTCCCGCATTGCTAATCACGACGGTCACCCTCGGATCGGCCGCTAGATTTGCCACCTGTGGTCGCTCTATTACAGATGCAATCCACAGACAATCATCTTGGTAGACGTAACTCATGACCACCCCTGAAGGCCATCCGCCCGGGCGATTGAATATAAATGTGCATTCTGACTGTTGGGAAAAAAGCTCCATTCGATCCTTTGCCAGAAGGGTTACCCCCGAAAGGTCGTCTACGTCGTCGATTCCAAGTCTGCCCATTGCTACTCCTTCAATGTCGCCGTTAATCTATGATATTCGTAGGTATAGATTTATGGCATTGAAATTGCTAACTTTCTCAATGTTTATTTCTCTATCTTGATTTCCTTGACTTTAATTCTGAAAGACATGTGTGAGAGAAGGAGGATCCATGACAGAGCCGGCGGTCATCGTTGCGGCGGGGCGAAGCCCCATGGGTAAGGGCAAACCCGGAGGTGCCTTGTCGGATATACATGCCGTTGACCTCCTCGCACAAGTTCTCACTGGTCTCATCAATCATTGCGCCATCGATCCGGGAGATGTCGACGACGTTCTCATGGGTTGCGTATCTCAGGTCGGGGAGCAATCTGGTACCCCCGGTCGTCAGGCATGGCTCGCCGCCGGCTACCCCCAACATGTACCGAGCACAACCATTGAGCGCAAGTGTGGCAGCGGCCAGCAGGCCTTGGATTTTGCTATTCAGGGAGTCATGGCTGGTGCCTATGAAGTGGCAATCGCGGGGGGAATCGAAAGCATGAGCCGAATGCCCATGGGTAGTAATCGAATGGGGATGGACCCACAGGGGCCCACCGTTCGACATCGATTTCCTGATCTCACCTCCCAGGGAGTGGCTGCCGAACTTGTTGCCCAAAAGTGGAATATTTCTCGCGAGCAACTCGATGAATACGCCGCGCGTTCACATGACCGGGCTGGCACCACGGCAGATGCCGGTGGCTTTGATCAGGAAATAATTCCAATACTTTCACCACAAGGATTAATAACGCACGACGAATCGATCCGACGCGGTACCACGGCAGAAAAACTCGCGGGCTTACAACCTGCGTTCGCAACTGATGACAACAGACTTTCGTGGACCGAGATAGAGTGGAAAGTCACGGCGGGGAACTCTTCTCAAATCACCGACGGAGCGGCAGCCCTATTGGTCATGTCTGAAAGGCGGGCACGCAAATATGGGCTGCGTCCTCGAGCTCGGATAATTGCCAGCACTGTGGTGGGAGATGATCCGGTGCTCATGCTGACCGGCCCCATACCAGCTACTCACCGCGTACTGAAAAAAGCTGGGCTCACAATTGATCAGATGGATGCGATAGAAGTGAATGAAGCTTTTGCGAGTGTCCCATTGGCATGGCTCGCTGAATTTCCAGTGGATGACAACAAACTCAATCCGGTCGGCGGAGCAGTTGCCCTAGGGCACCCACTCGGTGCGTCCGGAGCCCGTATCACTACGTCACTTCTGCACCACTTGGAAGCAACAGGCGGACGCTATGGGCTCCAGACCATGTGCGAAGCCGGGGGCATGGCAAATGCCATGATCATTGAAAGACTCTACTAGGAATCGAAGGGA
>Ga0181560_10001985_pt1 | contig 19069 bp, 16 predicted proteins | sample 011ome_20_FD_133751 | JGI IMG/M metagenome (GOLD analysis project Ga0181560, IMG submission 133751) | Coastal salt marsh microbial communities from the Groves Creek Marsh, Skidaway Island, Georgia - 011509CT metaG (megahit assembly) | ecosystem: Environmental > Aquatic > Marine > Intertidal...
AAAGCGTTTGTACTTGCCGTAGGTGGTCGCCTGCTCAGGTAGCGTTACCGCAGGCAATTTGAACAAGGTCACGTCCGCAAAAGGCGCCTGATATTTATCCTGACAAATCGTGCAGTGGCAGAAAAAGCGAACGATAGGCTCACCGTGTGTTGAAAATTGATTTGTTCCGCAAGGGCATTGGCAACTGCGTTGAATGGTTTCCATCTTCTTGGCCTATGTCGATGTGCTCTCATCTGACGATACTTTATATTGAATTGACGGCGGGCGCCTGAGCTTGGGAATCCCAGCCAATGCCTAGAATAGGGCTAGGCTGCCGTAGTCGAGCATGAGACGCTAAAGCCGCCGCACAAGGTTAGCGCGCAGATAGCTTGAATCGAGCTTTTGCATAAACAGGCGCACCAAGCACAGCGGCAACGGTTTGGCGGTGTCTACGGTGTGAGCGGAGCACGATGGCCCAATGAAGATAAGTCGCTTGATAACTCTTTTGGCCTTGCTGTCGGTTTGTGCTTGCGGCAGTGGCGAGCCGGAGGACGACGAGTCTGTAACATTGCTCGAAGCAGATGTTGTAATCAGAAATGCCAAGATCTTCACATCAAGTGCCGAACAGTCTTGGGCAGAAGCGTTAGCGATTTCCAATGGCCAATTTGTCTACGTGGGTGACAATGAGGGTGTCGAGGCCATTCAAGCCTCGTTGAGTGCGGATTTACAAGGCCGACTGGTTTTACCCGGACTAATAGATGGTCATGCTCACCCGGGTTACGTCAGCGTAGAGAACTTCGGTGAGGTCTCGGGCGAGACCAAAGAGGATCTTTTGGCGTCAGTGAAGGCTTATGCGGACCAGCACCCTGAGCAGAGGTGGTTGCGGCTGTGCTGCTGGCCCACGGCAATGTTTGTTGATGGCCGAGAGGGTCCCAAAAAGGAGGTGCTGGACGCCGTTCTCCCCGATCGACTCGTATGGTTTGAGAGCGAGACAGCGCACGATTTCTGGCTGAACTCAAAAGCTTTGGCCGAATTGGGGGTCGATAGCACCACCCCAGATCCAAAGCCCGGTTTGGCAATGTACGCCCGCGATGATCAGGGTAACCCCACCGGTTGGGTTAAGGAGGGCGCAGGTGTCCAGCACTTTGCTACGCAGTTTGCGCTGATTGACCCGATGCACATTGAGCGTCACAGGAACGCAGTGGCTGAAATTCTAGACGTGATGAGTGGTCATGGATTGACGGCTATTTTTGACGCCGGCAACAAAGGCTATGGCGACCATGTATACAGTGTCATTTCGTCCTTGGAGAAGGAGGGGCGCCTCCCGCTGAGGTATTACGGGACGTACCAGATCTTCACTCCCGAGCGCGCCGCAAAGGCGATCGCCGAGGTAAAACGCTATCGCCTACAGTATGGCGGGCCGTTGTTACGTTTCAATTCGGTGAAGGTGTTTATGGACGGCATCAGTGCCAATCAATCGGCCTCCTATACTCAGCCTTACATAGGGAGTGGCATTACGAGCGAGCCACTATTGTCGACAGAGGAGTTGACCGCACTGTTACTAGCGCTTCATAAGGAAAAGCTTGACCTTATGGTGCACAGCATCGGTGATCGCGCGATCCAAACGGTACTCGACGCCGTTGAGGCGGCTCAGGCTGAAGTGGAGGATGTCTTTTACCCTCGCGTCACTGTTGCCCACTTGGCGCTAATTGATCCCGCGGATTTAAATCGTATAGAAGCGCTAGGCGTAGTTGCGAACTTTTCGCCGTGGTGGTTTGGGGTGGAGTCCAGTCCAGTCGTGCGCGATCTATTGGGTCCGGAGCGTTATGACGCGATGTATCCGGCTCGGACGGTGGTCGAAACGGGTGCTCGCGTGACTTTTTCCAGTGACGAATGGTGGGGCGGGGACATGCTGCCCACCTACGTCAGCCCTTATTTGGGAATTCAGACAGGGCATACTCGGCAATACCCGAAGGAGTGGTGGCAATCCAAGAATGACGGTGTCCGTGCGCCGGTTTCAGAGCGCCTGGAACTTGAACAGCTCCTGGCCGGTTACACGCGGAACGGTGCTTATCAGCTGCGTTTGGAAAACACGCTAGGCACCATCGCGGTGGGCAAAGACGCAGACTTTGTGGTGCTGGAAGAGGATCTGTTCGAGATCGACCCGCAGGAAATCTGGGCGCTACAGCCCTCTTTGGTGGTCATGCAGGGAAAAGTTATGCAGGGCGCCTTGCCAGATTAAACGCATATATCTCGGATGCGTCTAACGGTTCGAGAGACCAGTCTTCTGACCATCTCGGTTATGCCTGTTTTGTTGGCAACACTGTGAGTGCGCCTGTGGTTGCAAGTGATGCAGGCGATGGCGCAGTTTAATGCGATAACTCTGCTACTGCCCGATAGGCCTGATCGATGGCGACATGCGTGTAGGCAGAGGCGCCTGAATCGGCGTTGGCGATCGTAATAGAGCCAAATGGCTGCCGAGCAATTTCATGCGGCGCTTCACCAGACTCCCACTCCGGGTCCCAAAGTTGCATGTATTCATAGGCGTAGCCGTGGGGCCAACGATTAACCGTGATCGCAAGAATATCTTCGGCGACATCGAAGCCAGCGGGGCCTAATAGCCCGTCTAGCACCGTGCGCACCTCGCGTTCAAAGTCCTCAAAGCTGAGCTCCAGTAATTTCTGGCGGGAGCCTCGGAGTTGACTGCGAATATCAACAGCGTCCTCGGGTGGAGAAATCGAGCCCCAAAAAACCAGCGATACAGCCTCGTCTGCACCATCGGAACGTTTGTACCCTCCGGTATGAAGACCTTTGAATAGGAAAAGTCTCGCGTGGAGTCTGCCGGGGCAGGACACCGCATCAACGCCAAGTTTGTCCAGCGCTTCGCTGTTGCGAAGCAAGACGTTAGTCAAGATCATGGGCACCTTGACCTGATACTTCAGTGCGGCCTTCTGTGTGTCGGACATGGCGGGGCAAAGGTGAGGGATAATGCTGTGATAGCAGGCCAGCACGCTATGTCGAGCCGATACCTGTTTGAGTTCGCCTTCGGATGACGCATAGGTCACTGAGACCCCCTGATCGGTGTTGTTGACCCCTACAACCGTTGAATTGAGCCGCAACCTCACGTTGGTGTTTTCCCGGTCCAAGGCGGAATAGTCAAATTGCGTCATGGCGACGTTCTCTGCAGCAGCATTTGGCGCCGACTGCGGTACGAGTTTGGCTACCATGAGGCGCACCAAGCTGGCATTGCCGTCTGGCCACATCGCCACCGGATATCCAAAGCTGTCCTCACTCCAATCTTCGCCGAACAGGTGAGCCCCGGGATAACCCTCCCACATAGCCTCAGCGGCGGAGATGGCGCGCATTTCCAATCCCCACGATCCGTGCTCTTCCTTATCGAAAAGTTGCACCGCGTCTTCAGTTAAGCCGCCGTATTGCCGGAGAAAATCGGGATAACTCATGCTCGACAATAGGTCTTCAGCCTCAGCCTCGGTCCAATCTTCAAGGCTAGGTGCACTATCGTAGAACCGTTTTAGTGAATCCCGGCCGGCATCTGAAATCGGTATCTTATCGATGTCTTCTGTCGTGAGCTTTGCCGACAGGTTGAAGTTGGTAACCAGTCGATTCACGCCATAGGTGGTTTCATCAAACCACATAGCCGGGCTATTCGGCGCGTCCCGACCGTAGGCAAATTCCATCTGCTTGCGCATGCCTTTGCAATCAACGCCATGTTCCTGCATGAAAGCGTTGACGGTCTTGCTAAAGCTCCACCACTCAAGATTATGTGTGCCGCCTAGCGAGAGCACCATCTCTCCGCTCTGATGAAACTCATTACGCTTGGCATGGCCGCCAAAGTCATCGTGGTTCTCAAGCAATAATATTTTTGAGTCGGCGCCAAAGCGTTTCTGGTAGTAGTGCGCCGCAGCCAGCCCTGAAATCCCTGCGCCCACGACAATCAAGTCATAGTGCTCTTCTGTCGACTTGGGTTCAGGGAACTTAGCACCATCCCGGGCAAGTGCATGCGCAATTTCGTATGCGCCCGGGTGGGATCCGCGCATGCCGGTTTTGACCGGTGGGTAGTCGGCTATTGTCATGCGCTGCGCGCCAGCACTGGCATTTGCTCCACCAAAAGCACCGACTGCACCCGCTTGCAACACAGCACCTGCGGCAACGGCGGCGCCCTGCACAAAATCCCGTCGTGTAATGGCGCGCTGCATCCCGAGTCGCTTATCCGATGGTTTTTTCATTGTCCTTTCACTCGCTAGTCTTTGAAAAAAATGTGGGTCAGCTCACACGCGACAGCAGTGGATGCCTGATGGGGAAATCGATAAAGAACGGTTGTCTTCATCTGCTCCGTCTTTTCGTGAGGCGGCCATGCAGTAAAAAACTGATCAACATGCCCAGCCCTAGTAGCAGCACTGACATCAATCCTCTAAAGGGCTGCTCGGGTGACCATGCGTCGCTCTGAGCTAGCAAAAAGTGCAGGTAGAGCGTGATCAGCCAAGGCAAAATGACTATGGACCAAGTTAAAAGCCGCTGTATGTTACCCATGGTTTACCAGTTCCTTTGGCGTCACAGTGGTGGTGGCTCGCCAGTTAAATGACTAAGCAGTCCCTTAAGGAGTCTAACGCTTCACGGCATTGACACAATGGGATGCTTGGCGGAGCCTGTCTCGAGCAAGTAGGAGAACAATGTGCTCGCAGTGTGGATAGAGGGGTGGCGACTGTTCGCAGTTGTATCCGCGGTCATCACCGCTTTCATGATGTTGCGTTTAGTGACGACAGACTTCTCGTCGCCTCAAGATCTGTCGGCGATGATCCAGTACTCGGTTCGATGGGCGGTGCCTTTCATTTTTCTGGTGATCGCGACTTCAGCACTGTTTAGGCTTTTCCCAGGCCGCTCAACACGCTGGTTGCTGCGGAATCGGCGCTACATAGGGCTCTGTTTTGCTGTTGCGATGGCCTGGCAGGGCGCGTTTATTTTCATCGTGTCTTTCTCACACTCAGCGCACTACTACAGCGAAATCTACTTCTTGCGTGACGAGCTCGAGGGCAGCAGTGGCTATTTATTTCTCGCCGCAATGACGATGACCTCATTTGGCAATGTTCGACGTCATATGACAGCCGAGCAGTGGCGCTTTTTGCACCTCAGCGGCGTGATTTTTCTGTGGGCTTACCCCTTCAGTGTTTATTGGTGGAACGTTTTTTATTATCAGACACAGCACTGGTTTGACTGGCTTTTTTATGCGCTGGGCTACACCGCATTCGCAGTGAGAATTTTAGCCTGGGGGAAGGGTAGAGGCATGATGCCCGGTGTCGGTGTACGACGGTCCTTGGGTGGCGGTGTCGTGCTGCTGTCTCTCGTTCTCGCGCTTTCCGGTCATTGGTGGCAGCCCGCATTATCGACCACCTTATTAGCACCGGCGTGGTCAGCCGAGTTGGAGCTGTGGCTCCCTTTTTGGCCATTTGAGCCCTTTCTGCCTTTACTCATTATGGCTTTGGGGGTTTGGACGGCCACTGCCGAGACTGTTACTGACGGCTCGCTTCACCGCGCTCCTGCGTAATCAAACCGATATGCTTTAGAACGTTGCGTGGTTGGTGGCCTATAGGGTCAGTGGTCATGCCCGCAAAACGCTGGGTAAGGTGATCAACAAATTGGGTGTCCGTGGTCAACTGCGCAGACAGCGCAGCACCACATGTGATCAAGGGAGCAGAAGCGGGGCATATGGCGGGTCAGGACACGATCATTATTGGCGGTGGGCACAACGGTCTTGTTTGCGCCATCTTGTTGGCGCGCGCTGGTCAACGGGTCACCGTGCTTGAGGCCGGGCCCAACTTGGGGGGCATGGCGGCTGAGCGCGAGTTTTACCCCGGTTTTAAGTCGGCGCTCGCACAAACACTCTACGCCATGCCACGCTCGCTCATTCGAGAGCTGGATTTGGCCGCGCACGGTTTGGAGTTCGTGACTGAGCCGCTGCCTATTAGACCGCTATCTGTCGCGGGCACTTCCCAATCGATTACCGCCTTATCATTAACGGGCGCACAGGACGACGACACAGCAGCTTATCCGAAGTACGTCACCATGCTGGCGAAGTTTGCATCAGCGCTGGCGCCTTTCTGGGAGCGGACGATGCCTCGAGTGGGGGCAACCGGTGCGGCAGACCTCATGACGTTTGGCAAGCTGGGACTCAAGCTGCGCTTGCTGGGCAAGGACGATATGTTGGAGTTCTTCCGGATCGCGACATTGCCCATGCGCGATTTGCTCGATGAGACTTTTTCAGACGATCGGCTCAAAGCGGCCTTATGCTGGGATGCGCTCATAGGCTCGCAATTGGCGCCCCGATCGCCTAACCAAGCTGTCCTCACTTTGTTGAACCGGATGGCGGGTAAAGATGCGGGCCAGCATGTTATTCCTAAAGGCGGCATGGCAGGGTTGGTACGCGCCCTCGAAAACGCTGCGGTGAAAGCGGGAGTGACCATCAGAACCGACTGCAAGGTGAAGTCAGTGCAGATCGAGGGTGATGAAAATGGTCAGCGGTGCAGCGGAGTGGAGCTCGAAAGTGGCGAACTGCTTCTGAGCGATCGCGTGGTATCGAGTGCAGACCCGCAAACGACTTTTCTGAAGCTGGTTGGTGCGCAGCACCTAGAAATTGAATTCACTAATCGTATTCGCCGGCTGCGTAATCGGGGCTACGTCGCCAGAGTGCATCTGGCGTTATCCGGGCTGCCCGCGTTTCAGAGCCTCGACTCACCAATGGGAAGACTCATCATTGCGCCCACTATGGACAGCATCGAATTTGCGTGGGACGCCGCGAAGTACGGAGAGTTACCGGAGGCACCCGTGATGGAGGTGTTGATTCCTTCTCTTCAGGAGCCGAATTTGGCACCTCAGGGTCAGCACGTATTGGCGGCTAATGTGATGTATGTGCCCCATGATTTGAAGTCAGGCTGGACGCCCGAGAACCGCGCCGAGTTGCTGAACACAGTGCTGAGCGAGCTGGCGCGTTATGCCCCTGGTATTCAGGACTTAGTGGTCTCCAGCGAGTTACTCACACCTCAAGACCTCGCTTCCCAGTACCACGTGACCAATGGCCATTGGCATCATTGCGAGCCTGCTATTGATCAGCTTCTGATGATGCGACCTACCTATGAAGCCGCGCAATACGCGACGCCTATTTCTGGGCTCTATTTGTGTGGCGCTGGATGCCACCCTGCCGGTGACGTGAGCGGGAATCCCGGGCGCAACGCCGCCAAGGAGATCCTGGCATGAAGCGTTACGACGCAATCATCATTGGTGCGGGGCACAATGGTCTGACGGCCGCGGCCTATTTAGCTAAGGCTGGTTTGGATGTTGTCGTGCTGGAGAAAAACGATTACATCGGGGGTGCCGCGGTCACCCGCGAAATGCACGAGGGTTGGTTTTACTCCAGTTGTTCGTACGTTTGCTCAATGATGCGGCAATCGATTCATCGCGATCTAGATCTCACGCGACATGGCCTACTGCTGGTCCCTTACCTAGGCACGGTGAATTTCAGTGACCGGGGTGATCGAGTGTTGATCGATTACTCTGACGAAGAGGCGGCTTACCTCGAACTTCGTCGTCATTCTCCACACGATGCGGACGCGATGTCGCGCTTCCAGGCTGATCTCGGCAGATATGCACAGTTAATTCGCAAAACGCTGATGAGGACGCCCCCAGACCCGAGCTCATTCAAGCCACGAGATATTCGGGAACTCCTCTGGATGGCCAAGCAGTTCTGGAATCTCGGTGAGCGGGAGCTTTATGAATATATCCGCTTTTTCACGATGAGCGCCGCAGACTTTTTGCATGACTATTTTGAAGATGACCTGATCAAAGCTGCCATGGCGAGCCCGGGCATTATTGGAACGGCTCTGGGCGTTTATTCACCTGGCTCTGCTTATATTTTGCTGCATCATGTCATGGGTGACGTTGACGGCAACGTGGGCGCTTGGGGTCTTGCCAGGGGTGGCATGGGCGCCATCTCGCACGCGCTGGCGGGGGCGTTAAAAGAGCATGGCGGAGAGATCCGCACCGAGGCGCCGGTGCATCAAATATTGGTCAAGAACGGTGCCACCGTTGGCGTAGCGCTTGAGAACGGGGACGAGGTGTTTGCCGATATCGTGGTGTCCAATCTTGACGCTAAACGGACCTTTACCAGGATTATGGACCGCGCAGACCTTCCTGACGGTATCTACGAGCGTGCGAAAAATTTCAAGATTCGTGGCTCATCCGGCAAAGTCAACATTGCACTCTCGGGCATGCCCAAGTTCACCCATGTGCCTGACAATCGCTATATCAATCGGGGCGGGCAAGGGTTTACCGGCTCTATGGAGACCATGGAGCGCGCTTACGACTGCTGGAAGCGTGGTCGCTGGTCAGACGATCCGTTTATAGAGGCGGTGATTCCCTCGGCCTGGGATCCCACCGTGGCACCTCCAGGCTGCCACTGGATGTCGACGTTTATCCAGTATTGCCCGCCAACGCTGGCAGACGGCGACTGGACGCCAGAAAAGCGCGATGCTTTTGGCGCCACCGTCATCGACAAGATTGAACGCTACGCACCGGGATTCAAAGATCTTGTTGTACACGCCGAAGTGAGGACGCCTCACGAGATTGAGAACGAGATTGGCCTTACCGAGGGCAATATTTTTCAGGGCGAGCTGACGATAGATCAGCTGCTCTTTAATCGACCATTCCCCGGCTATGGGCAGTACCGCATGCCGCTAAAGAAGATGTACATGTGCGGCTCGTCTACCCACCCCGGTGGCGGCGTCTCGTCGGCGTGCGGCGCCAACGCGGCGCGCGAAATTCTACGTGACTTGCGCAAGCCCAATACGGTGCCAGAGGACGATTTCTATGACGAATAGGACCGACATCCTCAGAGACGACACCAGTGACCCTTTCGCTGGAGAGCGCCTGAAAGTCTCCTACTTTCATGACCGCGAGAAGGTGCTGAACCTGCGGGATGCATGGTCGTCATGGAACGGCTTTAAGTTTGCAGACTACTACTATGATGTCGATTACGAGTATTTCTGCATTCGCAACACCTGCGGCACCTATGACATCTGTCCGATGCAGAAATATTTGGTTGAGGGTGAGGACGCCCTGCCTATGCTCAATCGCATGGTGACCCGCGACTTGAACAAGCTCAGGGATAATCGCGTGACCTATGTTGCGTGGTGCACGGACTCGGGTAGGTTGATTGATGATGGCACGGTGTTCCGTCTTGGTGAAAACCGCTACCTGCTGACCTGCGGCAGTCCCTGCTTGGCTTGGCTTCGCAAAAGCGCCTTTGGATTTGCCAACGTCGAGGTCACAGATGCGACAGAGGACTGGGCGGCTTTATCGCTCCAAGGCCCCACCAGTTTTGCCGTGCTGCAGCGGATGGGCCTCGATGGGGTTGCCGCCTTAAAACCCTTCGATATTGGTCATTTCCCTTTTATGGGTGGCACGCTCATGGTGTCTCGCACGGGATTTACTGGCGACTTGGGCTACGAGCTATGGATTGAACCGGAGTTAGCTTTGCCGTTCTGGGATGCCTTGTATGCAGCGGGCGCCGACTTTGGTATCCAGCCTTATGGCGAATCGGCCACGAACATGGCGCGCCTAGAAGCGGGATTCATCATGCCTTACATGGAATTCAACGAGGCGCTGAAGACGGTCAACTTTGAGTACGACCAGACGCCGTTTGAGTTGGACCTCGGATGGCTGGTGGATTTTAAAAAACCACACTTCAACGGAAGAGCGGCGTTGCTGGAACAGAAACGCAACGGCCCCAAAGTGCTTCTCACAAAGTTGAATATCGAGGGTAATAAGCCGGCTGAGGAATCGATCTTATACAGCGATCAGAACTGCTCGCATGAGATCGGCTATGTCACCTCGGCAATGTGGTCGCCAGCGGTCAAGGCTAATATCGCATTGGCGATGATTGATACCGCTGCGCTGAAGGGTGAGATCTGGGCAGAAATTTATTACCAGCGCGAGTTGCGACATCATCATAAGGTGGCGCGATGCACTATCCAGAGCAAACCTTTTTGGTCTCCAGACCGGGCTAGACTCACCCCTCCGGGGCTCGTCTAACGCTGGGACAAGGTAGCCCTGTCCCATCAATTACTGCTGCTGATCTCCCCGGTGGGTGTCGTCGACTGAGCGATCTCTTTTCGCCAGTCAGAGAGGTTCATGCCGATTGCCATGAAGCCAAGAATCCAGAGTGCTTCGTCCCAGGCAAAAATCCAGTGTCCGCGATAAGCCCAATAGGCCGCCAGGCACCATAGGATGCCGTAGAGCACCCCCTTAGTGGTCGTTGCGAAGGATAGCAGTTGACTGCTGCTGATACCGCGATCCTGCAATCGGATTCGGAGCTCTATGAAGAACAGAATAAACAGCCAAACGACTACCTCAACAAGGTCAATCCAAGCGAGTTCAAGTTCTATGGTCATGCCCGCTGCGTCGCTGATGACTTGGCCTTGGGAGAAAATATAGAACTCGCTGCCTGTGGACAGCGCGCCGCAATTGCTGGCATCGAGCTCCCAGTATTCTAGGTTGCGCGTAAACGACAGGCCGTCGTTCGCGAAGGCACACAGTGCGGAGTCGACGTGGTGAGTAGCAGCGGCTAAATCGACAAGGTATTCCCCAAACGCAAAGACGGCGTGACCGATTGCGAAGTAACAGATCAGACGAATCGCGTTCATCGCCAGGACACGACCGCGCGTAAAAGCATCGTCTGAAAGCACATAGGTTTCCAGCTCAAGGAGGAAAAGCAGTACGAACCAACCAAGCTCGTCCAGAGTAGTGGCGAAGTTGCTGGTCCAGTCGTACCAGCGCCATCCGGAGTGGAAGGTATGTTGCGCCTGCTCGATATCGTTGCCGATATAGTGGACAAAGTTGACGAGCAACAGAGCATAGACGACAAGCTTTAATCGCTGTTTCACGTCAAGCGCCTGCCACCACGGCTCCTGTGTGCTCATACGCCCAACCCTTTGAATCCTACAAGTGAGTCTCTGGCTCCCGGGAATTTTGGCATTGTTCAATGCGCATGACGATCTAAAATCGCCACTCTCAACCCTACTGGACTGACGATAATTAGCTGTAGTGACCGATAGGCTCAAAGACTGTGGAAAGGTTGCTTAGGTCTGGTCATTCACTCAGTATGTCTAGCCCGTCTCACCTGCATAGCGGCGGATTTCATGAAAAAAGTTGAAGCCACCTCTTTTGTAACGAGCTACCTCGAGGCTTGGAACGAGCGTGATGCCGGGTCCATCACTGAGCATCTTTGCCCCAACGGGCACTATATTGATGAGGTGTTTCAGCAGCAGATCAGTAGAGAGGCTCTGTTTGAAGAACTGGTCGACTATTTTCAAAGCGACCATTTTTTCTATGAGGTCACAGGCGATATCCTGACCAACGGCAAAACCATCGCCTTTCAGTACTGTGCTAAGCCTATGGCGCCTGATAGTCAGACGACAATTTGGCACGGTGCCGAGTTCATTACGCTGCGTGGGAACTCAGCGTTGGAGATTCGTGACTACTATCAGGCGCGCATTAGCCTGCCACGCAGCCAGCGCGGTGACGACGCAGCCAGATATGTGAAGTCTGGTTTGCGCGAGGATGCGATGGCGCAACTGCTTGAGGCGCTGGAGTGCCTCATGGTGGAGAGACAGCCCTATTTAGACCCGGAGTTATCTCTGCCTAAGCTGGCCGATTACCTGGGCACGACTGTGAACCATGTCTCTCAGACGATTAACGCCGGTTTGCAAACAACCTTCTTTGATTACATCAACCAGAAGCGGGTGGAGGCGGCGATCAAGCTGATGCAGTCAGATACCAGTTCCCGGGAAGCGATTCTCGATATTGCATTAGAGGTTGGCTTCAACTCGACCTCAACTTTTTACAACGCTTTTCGCAAGGTCACTGGGCAGACGCCCGGCGCTTACCGTCAGCGGATGTTGTCAAAAGCCTGAGAGGCTTAGAGCGCTCTGAGGTACCAGGCATAATCTAGATCTGGGACCTCGGCGTGATAGGCATTGCTCTCGCCTTGTCGGATGGCGGTATAGATTCGCGCGAATTCTTCACCGAAATACTCTTGTAAAGTGTCGCTGCCGGCAAACAATTCAATTGCTTTATCAACACGTGCGGGCAGTGTCGTCTCGTCTTCCGACAAGTCAGCATCCCGCGGCACCGGCTCTCCGGGGTCAATAGTGGTTTGTAGTCCATGGTGAATACCTGCCAGGACTGCCGCCAGCACCAAATAGGGGTTGGCCTCTGCACCTGCTACCCGGTGCTCAATCCGTCGGTTATGCTCGGTCGATCGCGGGATGCGCAGTGCAACCTCGCGATGATCGTACCCCCAGCTTTTCCCCGAAGGTGCCAGTGCGCCTGCTTTAAACCGCCGATAGGAGTTGGCGTGAGGTGCAAAGCAGAGCATGGATTCGTCCAGTAGCTGACCCAGCCCGCCAACCGCATGGCGGAGGCGTGGCATCAGGCGTGGTGGTTCCACCGGGTCGGGATCCGCAAAGACGTTACTGCCTTCTTTATCGTAGACACTGGCATGAATATGCATGCCGCTGCCGGCCAACTCACCAAAAGGCTTCGCCATGAACGTAGCGCCGTAACCATGTTTTCTGGCTACGCCCTTTACGATGCGCCTGAGTAGGAGCGCATGGGTGCCAGCCACCACGGCGTCGGCCTGATGCAGCGTGTTGATTTCCCATTGCCCTGGTGAGAACTCGCCGTGCAGTGTGGTCAGCGGCACGCCCTGAAGCTCGCTGGCAATTCTGACGTCGTTCAGAAAAGCATCGCAGTCGAACAGATCATCGGCCATGCAATACTGGATACCTTGCTGCTCGAGATTTGTGCCGGGGATGTTGCCTTTAAGAGGCATCGGCCGGCGATCGTCAGTATTGGCAAGAAGATAGAACTCCAATTCTGTTGCGACCGTCGCTGAGAGGCCGTCTGCGCGATACCGGGCGAGAACGTTTTCCAATGGTTTTCGAGGGTCTACCCAGTCCAATACGCCGTTGTCTTCGGTGTAAGCCACCATGACTTGAGCGACTGGGGAGTCATACCAGGGTGCCGGCGCCAGCGTTCCCGATACGGGCAGGATGATTTGGTCGGGGTCACCACCGAGCTCTGAAAGGGGGATTTCGTCGTACCAGTCTCCTCTTGCGCCTAACAGGGGTGCAGAGCGAGGCGTCAGAAAGGTGCCGTCAAAGAGTCTTGAGAACTCCGAGCGATGAATACGTTTTGCGCGCAAAATACCCGAGATATCGGGCATCAGCAGCTCCAACACCTGCGTGTCAGGGTACGTTTTTAAGAACTGTTCTAATTCTGCCGCGTCGGCATAGTTCATGTTCTATCTCTCTTATCACCTACAGCGTCAAGCTTAGAGCGGCATTCGCGTTTGTCTACCAGTCGTATAGGCCGCCATTCGATGGAGTATTAACTTCGATACACTTCCACCTGCTGATAAGACAAACGACGCGGTGGGCGCCCGCAATCCACCGCTTTTCGCCCTTGGAGAGAGCCCCATGTTTGGACTGCGCGCGATAAAAGACTCTTCTGAGCACACCGGATCCTACTACGCGGCATCGCGCAAGCCCGCGGTCGATTATCCAACACTGACTGACGCAATTAAGTGTGATGTTGTGGTAGTTGGCGGGGGCTTTTCTGGCGTGAACACGGCGGTTGAGCTTGCTGAGCGCGGTTATGAAGTGGTGCTGATCGAGGCTAATCGCATCGGGTGGGGCGCGAGCGGGCGCAATGGCGGACAGATTATTGGTGGCATTGGCCACACCCCAGAACGATTCAAGAAATCTATTGGTGAGGAGGGCATCAATACGATTTATCAAATGGGTATCGAGGCCCGCGATATTATTAAAGAGCGCGTTGAAACCTACGGTATCGATTGTGATCTGAAGTGGGGTTATTGCGATGTGGCGTTAAAGCCGCGGCATATGAAAGATTTTGCTGAGTGGCGTGACTGGGAGAAAACCATTGGTAATCCCCACCCTTACACGCTATTGGACGCGAGCGAGCTGAAAGAATTCGTGAACTCTGAGCGGTATCTCGGTGGTCTTCACAATACGGCCAACGGTCACATTCACCCTCTGAACCTCTGCGTTGGCGAGGCTGCAGCAGCAGCCAGCAGAGGTGCGCGTATTTTTGAACAAAGCCGGGTGCTGGAGATCATGCCTGGAGATCAACCCGTCGTGAGGACCGAGCAAGGCCGCGTGACAGCCAAGCATGTTGTGCTTGCGGGCAATGCCTATATGGGAAAACTGATTCCAAAGCTCAGCACCCGGGTGTTGCCTTCAGCCAGCTCGGTGATTGCCACCGAGCCATTGTCGGAGTCGCTGGCTCAAAAGCTACTGCCGGGTGACGTTGCTGTGTGTGATCCGCGAACGGCTCTGGACTACTTCAGGCTGTCTGGCGATCGCCGCATGTTGTTTGGTGGGCTGTCTAATTACACCGGTATGGAACCTAAAAATCTGGTCTCGGTGATGCGCAAGAAAATGCGCAATGTGTTCCCGGATCTCGCGGATATCAGAGTGGATTACGCTTGGAGTGGTTGGATTGGCATTGGCATCAACCGTATGCCGCAGCTTGGCGAATTGGCACCGAACATTCGCTACATCCAGGCTTATTCAGGCCATGGTGTGGCGCCTACCCACATCATGGCCAAGATTACCGCTGAGAGTATTGCTGGCGAATCCGACCGGTTCAACGTGATGGCGGCCATTCCCCACATGCCCTTCCCGGGAGGGCGAGTGTTCGGCAGGCCATTGCTTGCCGCGGGCATGGCGTATTATAAACTGCTGGATCTTCGGTAACGGTTATCTTTTACGCCGCCTCGTCTGGCACCATCATGGCGTAGACCTTACGGACTTTTTCAATCACCTCGGCAGTGCCTTTCCAGCCTTTGGGGAAGACCCAGCTATCGCCCGCTCTGACCTCAGAGACAACGCCATTCTCTGAAGTGAAGCGCCAATGCCCTTCCAGCAGGTAGCAGAATTCTGTGAGTTCGAGATCAAGCTCCAAAGTGCCGGGCTCGCACTCCCACGTGCCGGTGTATAGCTGACCCTTGGCTAGCTCGCCCTCAAAAAAACCGGCATTGGTTTGCAGGGGCAGTGCGCCCACTGGTTCCCCAAACGATTCGCATTCTTCGAGACCTGTCAGCGCTGCGGGCTGTTTTTGAATACTGATTTCCGTCATGACTTGCTCTCCGCCTGATGTATTGTCACCTCACAGGTTGCTTTGGAGCAGACGCCACCCGTGATCATTTAGGGTTCCCATTGTATGTGACGCAATGGTTGCTGCGCTTCCCAGCCCATATGCTCGCAGTCACGCACTTCCGCAATCAAGTACTCTATGTGAGTCGGCAATGTGTAATGAGTAGTCAATGACGTGTGATGCGGTTGCGAGCGAAGCGCTCCTTCACGATGCGAATCGGGGCATCTGGATGATCGCCGTTGATGCAATGTCGGATTACCGCCCATGACGGTATTTGCCGCTACCACCGCTTTTTTCGTTTTCATCTTCGTCGTGATTGGCAACTATGCGGGCCGTCGCGTGAAGACGCTCGAGGACTACTACGTCGCAGGGCGGCGCGCGCCGACGTTTCTCATTATCGGGACGCTTGTTGCGAGCAATATGAGTACAACCGTCTTCATGGGGGAGGCCGGTTTCACTTACGCGGGCCAACTGGGCCCTTACCTGTTGCTCCCTGGGCTCCCGGTAACGGGTTATGTCTTTGGTGCACTATTTTTTGGCACCTATCTGAGGCGCAGCAGGGCGACCACCGTAGCCGCTTTTTTTGGAGCGCGTTTCGCCTCTCCCGAGGTCCAACGGATCGCCGGATGGACGGTGATACTGGGCCTGGGAGGGTACCTGCTGGTGGTAACACAGGGTGCGGCACTGCTGCTCTCTGATCTGACCGGTGTCAGCTACACCGAGGGTGTGTTGATTGCGTGGTTGAGTTATTCCACGTTCACGCTATATGCCGGCTCCAAGGGCGTGGTGATCACCGACACGCTGATGTTCCTCTTGTTTACTGCTGCCTCTTTCTTCGTTGTGGTGCACTTAGTTGAGAGCTTTGGTGGTATCTCGCAGACGATCCAAGATCTCACGCGGCAGGATGTAAAGCCTGGCTTAACGAGCTGGCACGGCATCATCGGCGATGGGACTCCTTGGCCGACCGCGTTGGACTTCTTAATTTGGTTTGTCTTGATTGATCTGTCTTGGAGCCTCGTTTACGCCGTGAGCCCCTGGCAATCCAGCCGACACCTCATGGCCAAAAGCGAACACGTCGTACTGCGCGCGTCAATTTATACCGTGCTGGTAGTCATCTTTTTGCAAATTGCCATTTACGGCGCCGGCGGTTTCGTAAACCTGGCAAACCCGAACATCGAGAATGAAGAGACGGTCTTGATTTGGGCCGCTATGAATCTGGTGCCCAGCTACCTGGGTGCCATATTGGTCGCGGGTATCGTCTGCGCTGCGCTGTCGTCAGCATCAACTTTTTTGTCACTGGTTGGTTTTAGTGTCAGCAAAGATTTAGGTATCCAGAACACCGCTGAAAGCTTGGGGCGGACGCGCACAGCGATGGCGCTGATCAGCCTTATACTGCTCGGCCTGAGCCTTTTCCTGCCGCACAACCTGTTCTGGATCACGTTATTCATCGGGACAGTTTTTGCCTCCAGTTGGGGTCCAGTTGGATTGATGAGCATCTGGAGTCGATCGATCACTGCGCGCGGCGCGCGCTGGGGCATGCTGGCTGGACTGCTGGCGAACATCGTACCGGCAGCGCTCGACTATATTGGGCTAATCGATTTGCCCAGTTATATGGAGCCGGTTCTGCTGGGTATTGTGGCCTCCCTCCTTTTTGCGCGATTGGGTTCTAGGGGCGATGTCGTCTCAGAGGCTGAGCGCAACTATCGAACGCAACTTCACCAAACGCCTCCGGTCGATATCGATCGGCGGGCGACACGTATCACGTTGCTGGCGCCTATGTTGTTGATTGCTTACGGATGTGTGATGCCATTTTTGCTACTGCACTTTTATGTGGAGCCTTATCAGCTTGGCGCAGGCATTATCGAGTTGGGTGAGAGCATTGATTGGCGTCATGCAGAGCCTTGGTTCGTCATCGGCCCATTACTCATCCATGTGCCCCTCGGGGTGATCGCATGGCGGGTGATTCGACGTCGGTACTCACCGAGTGCGTCTATCGCGCCCGCCAGACACGCGTGAGTCATCTGGCTGTTCCGCCCTCACGCATCTTTCAATATGCGCCGCGCGGCGTTATGCCCAGGTGCGCCGGTCACGCCGCCACCGGGGTGCGCACCTGAACCGCACAGATAGAGGCCTTTTACCGGCGTGGCGTATTGTGCGGCATCGGGGTGTGGCCTCATATTGAACAGTTGGTCGGGTTCGAGTCTGCCGTGGCAGATATCACCGCGGGTCATCCCAAGCGTTCGCTCCAGATCCAGTGGTGTGAGGCACCGGTGACCCACTGTAATGTCCCTTAATCGAGGGATGAAGCGCTCCACGTAGCTGAAAATGCGTTCAGTGATGCGATCTTTTTCATTGTCCCATGAGCGTCCACCACTCAGGTCGTATGGCATGTATTTGCATAGCAGGCTCATTACGTGGTGGCCTGGCGTATCGGTCAATGTCGGGTCCAGCACGCTGGGGATAATCGCCTCAATGATCGGTGGGTCAGCGGGCTCGCCTCGTTTGGCGCTGTGAAATGCGGCGTTTAAATGATCGGCAGTCTCGATCATCGTGATACTGGCTTGATGATGTGCCCCCTCGGCACCGGGAAGCGCGGAAAATTCTGGCAGCTCAGATAACGCGAGGTTCATTCGCAGGGAGGCAGACTCTTGTCGGAAGCTTTTCACGTCACGGGCAAAGTCTTCCGGAAGATGCTCTTCGCCCAATAGTGCGAAAAACGTGCGCTTGGGGTCGGTGTTGGCTGCGACAACCGGTGCAGTGAGCACTTCGCCCGAGGCGAGCGTGACACCGGCGACCTGGTCATCCGACACATCAATGCTGCTGACCGCGGCATCGGTACGAACCGCCACGCCGTGTGCCGTTGCCGACTTCAGCATCGCTTGGGTGATCCCGCCCATACCACCCCTGACAATACCCCAAGCGCCCGCTCGGCCATTCACCTCGCCGACGGCGTGGTGCAGCATGGCTAGGCTTGCGCCAGGTTGACTTAGGGGCGCGTAGTTAGCCGGCATAATGTGTGCGGCCACCATCGACTTCACTTTTTCGCTTTCAAACCAGCGGTCTATGATCGTTTCCGGCGCGCCGATAAAAAATTGCATCAGTCGCCAACGGGCCTCCGCGTCGAGACGGAACACGTCAACACCCATTTTGAGCATGGCGAGGAGATCACCGACTCCCTGTTCGCCCAATTTAGGCGGCTCGTTCAGCCATTGCTTGGCCAGTAGCTGTCCGATTTGGTCCACAGAGTGCTCGAACGACTGATAAGCCTGAAAGTCGGTTTGAGAAAACTTTTCGAACTGTGCTTGGTTGAACTGTTCATCCGCAGTCAGTAATAAATGGTCGCCACTTGAGTCAATGTAGAGCGCGTTCTCTAACGTAATGGCTTCGTAGCCGTAATCGCCCAGCTGCAAATCCTCAACGACTTCAGGCCGCAGCAGACTCACGACATAGGAAAACGTTGAATTACGGTACCCCGGGTAAAACTCCTCTGTGACTGCCGCGCCGCCCACAACTGAGCGTTGCTCGAGCACGCAAACACGCATCCCGCCTCTGGCGAGGTAGTTGGCCGTGGTGAGACCGTTGTGGCCTGCACCGATGACGATGGCGTCATAATGGCTCATGAAAAATCCAATTACTTGCCTGACGCAAGACGCTTTCGATAGTACTGCACCCAGAGGAAACCGGAGGGGGAAGTTGAATCGAAGAGTGCTTGGCCGGCCGCATCAATAGACGGTTAGTATGCTTCCGTGAAGGCTCGTATGTCGACGCCCCTCAACCGCCTTACACTCAACGTTCATCTGTGGGAGTGAAGACCATGACTGCTCACAATCATGACTCCGAT
>Ga0181560_10001987_pt1 | contig 19065 bp, 10 predicted proteins | sample 011ome_20_FD_133751 | JGI IMG/M metagenome (GOLD analysis project Ga0181560, IMG submission 133751) | Coastal salt marsh microbial communities from the Groves Creek Marsh, Skidaway Island, Georgia - 011509CT metaG (megahit assembly) | ecosystem: Environmental > Aquatic > Marine > Intertidal...
ACTCGTGTTGTTCGCATCTGCGCACTACGTGGAAGATAGATTGACGCAACACGCGAGAGGCGATTTAAAAGCGTTGTGGAAAACGGTGCCGCCGTTTGCAAATATTGTCGACATCGACGGTACAACTGGTGATTTCATCGAAGGTTCGCAAAGGAAAATGCGTGCATCAGAAGTGCCCGTCGGAAGCTACTGTTACGTCAAAGCAGGAACGCAAGTTCCTCTTGATGGCATCGTCGTTCACGGTTCAGCGAGAGTGTCTATTCAACACATCACGGGAGAAGCTTTGCCCGTGCGACGCAGAATTGGCGACGAAATTCCAGCCGGCGCGATGAACATCGACGGGGTGTTAATCGTAAAATCTTCTCAGTCTTCCGAAAATAGCACGCCGGCGAGAATCGCGAAGCTCACCGAAAGAGCGCAGCAACGCAAACCGCGCGTGAGTCGATTAATTGATGACGTTGGCGATAAGTATTCGAAGATCATTTTATTTATAACCTTTGCGACGATGGTGACGGCACCTCTCGTGTTGGGAGTTCCCTTTTTAGGTCGAGGAGGAGCGATGTACCGCTCGTTTGCGTTCTTATCTGCGGCAGCTCCGTGCGCGCTTCTCATGTCACCATTAGTGTACGTCGCGGCGATTGGCGCGATGGCCAGAAGAGGTATCCTCATCAGAGGCGGCCGAACTCTGGACGCGCTCGCAAACGTCAATCTCGTGTGTTTAGACAAAACTGGCACTTTGACCTCTGGTGAAATGTCAATCGTGGAAATAAAGAACGTGAAATTAGGGGAAGAGAGCATTGCGAGCTTGGCGTTTAAGAGAAGCGACGAGGAGAGCGTGCGCATCGCAAAAGCGTTGGAACGAGGTTCGGTGCATCCGATTGCTAAAGCCACCGTTAACTACGTCACTGATGGCGAAAGTAGCGCGAGTAATGGCTCTTTAGACGTGAAAAACTACAAAGTTGAGCACGGTAAAGGTGTCGAGGGAGAAATTAACGGCGAACTCTTCAGGTTTGGCACCGCATCATGGGCTTTAGAGTGCCGCCGCGGGAGCAACTCGGGAGAGGAAGAAAAAGCAGTCGCGCGCGCGACGGAGGAGCACAGAAGTGCAGGGGAAGCGATCGCTATTCTGTGCTCTTCTTCTTCGGCCGATGCTACGGTCTTTCGTTATTCCGACGCACCTCGCGCAGAAGCGAAAGATGCCGTCGCTACCCTTACTAAACGAGGACAGACGGTGCGTATGCTGACTGGAGACGCGACTGCTTCCGCGTTGGCGATTGCCGAACAAGTAGGCATCAAACCAGCCGCGGTATTTTCGCAATTGACTCCGGATCAAAAGTTAGCACACGTAGAATCTGCGAGAGAAAATGGTAATAACGAAAAAAATAGGAAAGCAGTGAGCGTCGCCATGATTGGTGACGGTATTAACGACGCGCCGGCGTTGGCGGCGGCTGACGTTGGCATCGCAGTGTGCTCGACACCTTCAGATGCCGCTTCTTCTGCCGCAGACGTCTTGTTGCTTCAAACTGGACAAGGGCAACTTCAAAGCAAAGATATGGTGAGCGACAGTACCACAACGGTAGGAAACGAAGGCGGTGGATCATCCATGTCGGTGATTTCAGCCGTTCCGGAGCTCTTTGCGCTCGGGCGCATGACGCGAAATATTTTACAGCAAAATATTTTCTTGGCGATTTGCTCTATTCTCGGAGCCGCCTTGCCGGCTTTGTTCGGCGCGTTCCCACTTTGGTTAGCCGTTTGTGTTCACGAAGGCGCGACGCTATTAGTCGCAGCAAACTCGATTCGCTTGTTGGCAACGTTTGGACCACGAAATTCAATGCGCCTTTCGAAGCGCGTGAAGTTCTTGATTGTCTCTTTGACGTTGGTGGGCGTCTTTGGCGCGTTAGGCACCGTGTTCAAACCGCAAGGCATGATGTTACAAACGTTTATCTCCGAACTTATTACCGCTGCTGTCGCGGAATCTTCCATGGCTTTCCATTCGTTGCTTCATCCGGTTTTGAAGTCTGCCTGGGCTGGCTTATTCGCCGGTGGTTTACACACGCTCACCGGCGCGGACCACTTGGCAGCGTTGACGCCGTTATCCGTCGGTCCGTCTCGAGCGAAAAACGCGCTCCTCGGCGCGCTCTGGGGATTTGGTCACAACACCGGTCAGATCATCTTCGGTCTTTTGTTTATGCTCTTGCGAAACAGAATCCCGTGGAACACTGAAATCATCGGCCAATGGGGCCAAGCCATTGTTGGTTTAACGCTGATCTTCATCGGATGCTTAGGATTCTGGGAGCAAGCTGGCCACAGTCACGGCCACTCGCACATCCATTCCCACGGCGGACACTCCCACTCCCACTCCCACTCCCACGGGTCCGCGGACGGCGGAAGCCACGACGAAGACATCGAAAGCTCCCACGAACACCAGCTCTCCCCGCTCCGTCTCGGCGCCTCCTCGGAAGCTTCCCGAATCTCCTGGACCTACATCACCGGCACCATCCACGGCCTCCAACCGGACTCCCTCTTCCTCCTTCTCCCGGCGCTCACCTTACCGAAACTCGAAGCCTACTCCTTCCTAGGTTCCTTCTTCTTCGGTACCATCGTAGCCATGGGCGGGTACACCGCGTTCCTCGGCGCCGGGACGACGCTTCTCGAGAAGGAAAATCCGCAAATGGTCAAATACATCGGGTTAGCCGCCAGTTCCGTCGCCTTCGCGTTAGGGGCGGTGTTCGTTTTGAGTAGTGTTTTTAGCTTGAATTTGTTGTAATAATACTAATAATACTAATCTTTGTCTCGGACAATTATAAGAATACTGGTATTCCCTTACGAAATTGTACGCGCGCGCGCTTAAAAGAATAGGAGGACACGCAAGAGGGTTCAGAGAAACTAACGAACCGAGAGAGAGAATTCCTCATAAATTGAAATTTAACGAACGCCTTTTTTTTTCTCTCTCGAACGACGGACGACGCAAATGTCAACGACCAACGTCGCTCGTCGTCCTCGTCGTCGCGGCGAGAAGATGATGAAGAGATACGACGACGACGACGACGACGATTCGCGCGAAGACGACGAAGAAGAAGACGAAGACGACGACGACGAAGAAAGTAACGATCCCGTCTTGTTCAAGTGGCAATGGTACGAGAACACGCACGTGCGCGTGTCGTCGTCGGCTAAAGACGAACATCTTCCGCGCGCGGAGAACGACAGAGTCTGCGAGAGGAGAGACGACGACGAAGTTGAGAACGCGAGCGAGGACGACGACGAGTGCGAGACCGAAGAGGACAGTTTAGAGAGCGAGAAGGAGGAAAATGAGGGCGACGTGCTGAATAAAACCTTGAGTTATCGCGCGTCGTACTGGGACGACGCGTTGGAAGAGCTGATGTTGTCTTCGCACGCGCAAGAGATGACTAATGGCGACGGGGATGATACAGCGGCTACTGGACAGTCGTTTGGAAATGGTGGGAAAGTACGTCAAAGTCGTCGTCGAAGAGCGCGGACGTTGGAGAGTAGTCCGTGGCCGAGGACTTCGGTCGCGCCGTACGTTGCGGTAGTGGGAGAGAGTATTTTTCTCCGATTGTTCGACTGCAACAACAAAAAGGAAGCGCACTTCTACCGCAAAAAGAAAGTCATCGCATCGGCTCGCATGTACGGACAGTTTGGCGACATAGTCGTGCGCCGGGAAGATTTCATACTCGAAAGGAGCATGTGTAAATTTCCTAAAGATTGTTTCGACGAGTATTTTTGCTCGACGGAATCTGTTTCGAGCGCTCAGAAGATTTCGAATTTGTTTTTCCAGCTCGAGTATGAAGACTTAGACGGTGTTAAATCTTTCTCTGCGCCGCAGCCGTGCTTGTTGTGCATCGAAAAAGAAAGCGCCGAGCAGTTTCAGGCTTTCCTCATGGAGCCGACGATGTTTGGAAAGAAATTCAAGAACAGAATCGATCGATTGTGCTCCCGTTGCGGTTTCGTGAAGGACGTCGGGACGGTGTTCACGTTATGGCACACTGGACGTTTGTACGGAGATCTCGGAGGTCATCCACTCTCGGAGGTTGTCACACAATGCTCGAGTGATCCGAATTTTAGGCACATGTGTCCGGATATCTTGATCGAATTGCAGGAGATTCAAATAGATGTGATGTGCTGGTCGATGGAGGTGAAAAATATGCCGGGCAGCTCAGGCGAAGAGAAAGGAGAACAAAACCCAGAAGACATGGAACGGTTTTGGTCTCTGACAAACATGACGCTCGAGGATCTAACGTTCTTGAGTCATTCCCAACTTTGCGGGAAATTATTGTTGATGCCTTTCGTTGTTCCCATAAAGTTCATGGTAGGCGTTGTCTTTTTGGTGAACGGCGGCATAAATGCTGTGGTGCTCAGGCAGTTATCGGAACGAAACGAAAGAAAAGCTATTCGCGCTGCGGGACCATCGTCAAAAGCTTTTAAAAAAGACTCAGAATTGTTTGAGCTCTATCGCGGCTACGTAAATGCGCTGGTGCTCGACAAATGTCGTTCCAGATCTTTGAGTTGCTACCTTATTCTCAATGCGCTGTTTGGGTTGAAGTACGCGTCGATGTTTCCGAGCGAAATCGTTTCACCCGGAGGAATCAGGGGAAGGATTGCTGTTCCCTTGTCTTTTGTCAGCGTCACGTTGGGCGTTCACATGGTGCAAATGGTCTATAAACGTGATATCTCAATATTCGGTTATTTGAGCGGACGTAAGCAGGATCTTTTCGACCGGTATAAAAGAGGGGGTATAGTTTCAATTGCGACTTTGGTGGTTGTCGTTGGCGCGCACGGATCGATAGCGCGATACCAGCGCGCATCGGTCGCAAAATTTTGCTCTTTGAGACCATTACAATCCGCCGACGTCGACGCCGATGAATACAACGGACTGTTGCAATATGACTGTAACGAGATGTTCTCCATACTGTTCCGACAAGAATGCTTACACTTGGTGTATATCTCTGTCGCCGCAGCCGTTCACGCCTCGTACCCAAGAAGCAGCTGGTGGTTTCCTGTCCTGGGATGTATCTCGGGTTTCTTGGCGTACAGCCCGCCGCAGTTTAGTACTTCTGCAGACCTACCGGACGAGGTGAACATGAGGACCTTATTTAATTTGTATGGCTTCGTTGCCATCCTTTTCTTGATAATCTCGATCATGACTTCGCTGAACGTACAAGCGCACTTCAAAAGACAAAGCTTGGATTGGTTTCTCCAAAGTTATTTGCACCAAGAAATGAGGAGCAGAAGAGGAAAAGAAGCTTGGAGACGAAAACTTTCCGCTGTAAAATAAAATATCACGATAATGCAAATGTATAAAGTAGTTCATGATTTCCAGCAAGTACCATAGTGCCTGGTACTGTTGTTGTTGTTGTTGTTGTTGTTGTTGTTGTTGTTGTTGTTGTTGTTGTTGTTGTTGTTGTTGTTGTTGTTGTAAAGTTGTCATTGTTATTGTTTATTTATTAATACTGGTATTAAAAATGTTCACTTTCTTCTTGTCTCTACGCCGAGGCTGCTCTCGCATAGGTGTCGGCTTTCGGGTCATACGCCGAAAACAACACCGCCGAATTATGACCGCCAAATCCAAACGAGTTGCTCAACGCAACCTTCACTTTTAATTTCTCTTTCGTCGTGCCTACCAATAAATCTGTCCTCACGCCTTCGTCCGGCTCCTCCAAATTCTTATTCGGATGCAACTCGCCGGTCCCGATGGCTTTGATCACCGCCACCGCTTCAACCGCGCTCGCTGCGCCTAACAAGTGACCGATTAAACTCTTCGTCGAATTGATTTTCAACTCCTTATTCTCGCCAAATATATCCGTAATCGTCCTCAACTCGGCTAAATCTCCAGCTGGAGTACTCGTTGCGTGAGCGTTGATATAATTCACATCCTCCGCCAACACGCCGGCGTTTTTCAACGCCCTGCCGATGGCCAATCTCACTCCGTTCCCATTCGGTAACGGCTCGGTCATGTGGTGCGCATCGCACGTCGCCGCACCACCCAAAATTTCCGCCAAAATCGGAGCATCTCTCGCCAGCGCGCTCTCTAACGACTCCAACACCAAAACTCCACACCCTTCTCCCATGACGAACCCGTCTCTATTCTTATCCCACGGTCGACTCGCGCCTTCCGGATCGTCGTTTCTCGTCGACAATGCTTTACTCGCAGCAAACCCGGCAATCCCACTGCTCAAAACCGCTGCATCCGAGGCCCCAGCTAAGCACAAATCGCATTCCCCGTTTCTAATGTGATCAACTGCGTTCATCATGCAAAAGTTCCCAGTCGCGCACGCCGCCGCGATGGAATAGTTCGGCCCCATAAATTTCAAATCCATCGCGACTAATGCCCCGCCCATGTTCGTAATGGCGAACGGAATACAAAACGGATTCATTTTCTTAGAACCTCTTCCGGGCGTCCACAACTCAAAGTTCGCTTGCTGAAAACTGTGCATCCCACCCATGGCCGAGCCGATCACCACGCCGCACCGCTGTTTATCCAACTTGTTAAAGTCCTCGTTCCCTTCCTCGCGCATGTCCAATCCAGCCGCGATTAAAGCCTTCTTCGCCGCCGCAATCATGAATGAAATGTACGGGTCCGCTCTTTTAATCATTCTCGGTGCAACTAAACCGTCGCATCCGTCGAAATCGCGTATCTCGCCCGCGAACGTCGTCGTGATGTTCGACGCGTCGAATTTCGTGATTGGTTTTATGGCGCTCTCGCCGTTCAACAATCGATTGTAAAATTCATCCACGTCGTGGCCTAACGCGGTCACCGCACCGATGCCGGTGATGACGACTCTTTTCTTACCCGAGCGCGTGAGGTCGACGCCATCGGTGGAGGCGGCGGATATTCTCAATATTCGCTGCTGCTGTTGTCGATTATTGTGTCTGCTAATACGAGTAGAAGTAGTAGTGTATCTTCCCTTGTTTTTCTTGGCTCCGCTCGGGAAAAACTGTTGTCGATGTCTCGAGCAAGAAGACGACGAAGACGAAGCCGTCGACGCCATGGCGGAGCGGGAGGAGGCTAAGGAGACGCACGATAACATGTTGTACGTTTCTTGCGCGTGTATGTGTGTTATTAACTTTACTATATGCGCAAAGAAGTGCGTCGAGCGCGCGTCGAGGTGTAGCGTATCTGAGATGTGAGTCAGAGAGGGCTGGTTAGATAAGGTTTAGGGTGTTAATGGGACAAGAGCTTCTAAAAGCCGTGCGCCGCGGCGGTTGCCGGGTGCACCATTTTTTGTATCAGTATGTATTCTCTTTCTCTCGTTAGTTAAATATGAGTATTATGTATTATGTATACGTATCGTGTTATCTTCTTCGTCTTTTCCTCTCGCGATGTTTCGCCTCTCGTTCTCACAAACCAAACGCGCGCACGATCTCTTTCTCCTCCCTCTCGCTCGCCCCGCCTTTCTCTCGCGGCGATAGTAATATTGTATTACTCTTCTTCTTCTCATCTCTCCCAGTCGGAATCGACGTCGCCGTATTCGAACATACCGCAGTGCTCTCGTCTCGCCTTGTCGATTTCACCTTGGATGGCCTCGCGGTTGTCTTCTGAGGTTTGCGTGTACCCGACTTTGAAACGGGACATGCGGCACAAACCGGAGGCGGCTAAGATGCCTTGCACTGAACGTTCCGGGAGAAACTGTTCGGGCGAGTAAGGTTTCGCGAATTTTGTGTCTTTCTTCGTGTTGCTTGATGGTTCTTCTTGTTCGTCGTCTTCCACTGGCCATAACGTTAGCGTTAGCTCTGGACGCGCGTCGACGGCGGATGACCAAGCGTGATCAAAGTCAAACTTTTTCATTCGCGCGTCGACGATGGCGTGGAATTCGCCACCATGAACGAGGCGTTGAAACTCAGACTCGGCGACATCTTTGTAATCGCTGTGACGACTCGGCATGGCGATGTGAGCAAGCTGGCACAGTCTCGCTTGAGGAGGGTATGCGTTCAAAGAGACGTTAGAGTGCAACGGTCTCGCACGGCGAATGGATACGCGTTCGTTGTGACCAAAATCGATACACATGACGTCCAGTTCTTTCGCGTTTTCATCTCGATAATTCACCGTGGCGCGGTACCAGCTGTTGTCTTCCGGCGATTTGATCGCAACGAGATCGTTCAATTTCGGCTCAAAACCAGGCGGTGGGGCTTTCACGTCTGGATCGTCGTTCGCGTACTCTTTCTGCACCAGTTGCCACAGTTCGTTGGCGACGGAACGTTCGAGAATTTGCGCGAAAAATTTACCTTCCCGTAAAGTTTCCGTGACTCCGAGCCTAGTGGTAAACACAGGAGGGCCACTGTCTCTCGCTTGTGGATACGGTATGCTCGAGCTGCCTTTTCTATTATCGTATTGGTTTCTAGTAGATTGTTGTTGCTGCTGCGGCTGCGGATCGCTTTTCCTCATGACGGCAGCCGCCGCGGTTGAAGATGCGCTATTGACAGACGACAAGTAGCCGCCCGGCGATGCGTTGGCGTTGTTATTCATGATACCACCTTCGTAACCTGGCGGGGCATTAACTTTACCCGAGCCACTTGGCGATTGAACCCCGTTGTTATTTTCATCGTCATAAAATTTGCTTCCATAAAAGCTCGCCGGATTTTGGTCCTCGTTGAAACCGCCGAGATTATTCGCCTGCATCTCTTCCGCCAAGCGCCTAGCTTCTTCGGCTTCTTCGTCCCAGTCTTTCCAAATGCCAACTCTCGCAATTTTCGCAGCCTTCTCCACTTCTAACGCGCTCGCGTCGCCGTGAAAGGAAACTCTTGCCAGACCCGCGCGAACGAGTTCCGAGGCTAAATCCAAAGTCAACGTGTTGCACTCCAAAGTCCCTCGAAACGTCCCGGTTTTATCCACCGAATTCGCCGCAACTTGCACCTCTCTTTGATTCACTCTATTTCGAACGTAGTTCAAAGCCTCTTTCGCGAATGGTTCGTCTCTGGTCGGGCATCTCACCCCTGATAAACTCAACGTGAACACCGCGCCGGCGTTTTGAGAACTGACTCGAAACCTGTGTCCGTTGATACAGTGCTCCACGACGCCATGGAATTTCCCGGCTCTTTGCAAGAACGGTAAAAACTGCGTCGCCTTCTTTACATTTTCTGAGGCGTCGTTCAAATCGTGCGGAATTGGTGCGTCTTTAGGCGAGTGAATGCCCTTCTTTTGTTGTATAGCTTTACTTTCGGCGACGAGCAAATCGTCGTATTTATGCGATCTGGCTTCATTTTCTCTGTGACGAACTACCGAAGCCAAGCCTCTGATGACTAACAGTTCGGCGAGATTCGGCGCGTCTTCTGGTTCTGCTTCGATTGGAATTCCGTGATTGTTATATTGCGGCGGTTTCTTCACCACCTCGCCGATTAAAGCGATGGTGCCGAATTCGATGATTTTTTCTGGTATATCTCTCGCGTCGTTCCCGGCGATTGTTTTCGTGTATTCAAAGTTAACCTCCACTTTTTTCCCGATAACTCTCGTTCTCACGAATTCTTTTGCCTCTCTCGCGTACGGTTCATCTTTCACACTTCGTTCTCTGGCACCTCTCCCGAGCGGTGCGATTCTCGGCGCTCGAACCGAGGACAACATAACCTTCATCTCATCGCCTGTTCGCGAGTCTTCGACGATGACGGAATCTCCAGAAACGACCTCGATAACCTTTCCTTGAATCTTTCTACTTCTTCCCATGTTTTCGAAATGCGAATCCTCGTTCGATGGTGGCACGTAATCTTGCCAGATTCTAATCCTATTCGTCTTTGCGATTGCCTCGGCGTTCCTCAAAGGCGCCGCACCTCCTAAAGCCAACGCCGCGGAGTAATCCGAAACCTTCGCTAAACCTCTCTCCAAGAGAGCGTTCGCCAAGGGCACGATCGAGCTGTGATCATCTTTCGGTAACACCGACGCAAATCTGTTTCCGTATTTATCTTTACCAACAAAAGCCACTCGCACGTCTCTGTTCAACACGCTCAACTCGGCAAAATACTTCGCCTCTCTCGCGTGCGGTTCCGGTTCTTTTTCGTTCTTCTTCCCCATCGCCGGCGCGACGACTCCGGCTAACAAAATCGTCACCTCCGCACCTCTCGCGGGACCCTCTTCGCACACCGAAACTTTCATCGTGCTTCCATTCAACGCTACCTCTACGACGCAATGAATCGGCTCCACGCCTTTAGCGTCGATGAACTCGTCCACCAATCTCGGATCGCTTTTATTCCTCACAGCTTTATTCAACAAAAGAGGATCGCACGTGTGTTTCCCTCTAAAAAACTGCTTCGCGTCTTCTTCGGCTTCTTTAATCAACTGGTTTCGTTTCATCGCGTTTTCATCGTTCTCGTCCTCCCTCGACGGCTTCCCGACGCACCATCCGTTTTTGCAGTGCTCCAACGCCACGTCTCCCGCGCCGTCTTTAAACACCAACGCGAACTCTCTCGAAGCGTACTCGCTCTCCACTTTAAACGTCACCGGTTCGCCAATCAAGGCGCGTCTCAACGCTTCGCGCGATTGAAACGCGAACGGCTCGTCCGCGTACGATCCATCTCTTCGTCCCTACAAATAGGAGAGAGAATTTCACGGTAAAATGAATCGCATTAATAATAATAGGTAAAAGTACAGCCGCCGCCGCGGGAAAAAAAGAGAGAGAGAGAGAGAGAGGGTCATCAGGTCCGAGTCCAAACCAAAAACCTGTGAAAGGAAAAAGGCGAAGAAAAAAACAAATCTGCTTTTGTGTTCTGCGTTGTTCTGCGTACCATTCTCGGGGCGATGATACCCGCCAACGTGACGATCTTCTCCGGCGGTGGACCCGTGCTCTGTTTTAATAACGAGGGGTTGTTGAGTTTTGTTTGGTCAGCGCTTTAAAACGGACGACGACGAATAAGAAGAACGCGGAGAGAGAGACGAGAGAGAAAAGAACGATCTCGACGGCTGGGCGATGATCCCTTAACTCTGCCTCCGGTCTCGAAGAAGCGAAAAACAAACGACTAAGCGCGCAAAAGCGCGCGTAAAAAAACAACGACGCACGGTTGGTCCGGCGTTGGCGACAATCAGCACCGTGTCCCCGCTCGGGACGGCTTTGACCGTCCCGCGGAGCCATCCGGTGACCGGCATGATTGCGCGCTCTTTTTTTGCGTTTTTGTGTTTTTTGTGTTTTTTTTTCTAAGGTGAAGGTTGTTCGTTTGCTTTTTTTTGTAAGAGAGAGAGAGAGAGAGAGGAAGATGGATGTTTTCTACTAGAATTCGTTTGAGCGTTGTTTTGTCGGCGGTGACTTCTATGCGCTACGGGTTTGGATACACATTACATTTATGCGCACACGCGGGGCAGGCGAGATAAATCTCTCTCTCTCTCTCTCTCTGTTTTTGTTTCTCTTTTTTTTTCTCTCTCTCTCTCTCTCTCGCCGGGCGAGGCTATCGCGCGCTATGCTTAAAGGAATCTTTGCACGGCGTACGGCTGGAGCGAAAAGTCGAGCTCGTGCTCTTTCTTTTCCGCGAGGTCCGCGACTATTTTCCCGGTGATGCCGGCTAAGGTGAAACCGACGTGTTGGTGGCCGAACGCGTACACGACGTTTGATTTTACCGAGCTTCTGGAGATGACGGGGAGGTAATCCGGTAAAGTTGGGCGACCGCCGAGCCAATCGGAGGTTGGTTCTCGCGCGACGGCGGCGGGGAGGTTTTGGAGGAGTTTGCGAGTGGTGGTTTCCAGCGCGAGGAGGTTTTCGGCGGTGGGTGGTTGGTTTGGGCCGAATTCGACGAGACCGGCGGCGCGGAGACGAGACCGCAGCGGGGAGAGGATGAAGCCGCCGCGTTGGAAACACGTCGCTCGGGTCAAGAGCTCGGACGGGGACGCTTGGTCGGTATCCGAAAACTCGATAGAGTAGCCGCGCTCCGCGATGAGTGGGATGTCGCCATCGCCGCACATGCGGGCGATTTCTTTCGAACGCCATCCTGCGCAGACGACTATCGTGTGCACGTTGGTATACACGTCGCCATTTTTGGTGACGATTTCAGCCTTCGCTTCGTCGTTGGCGTTGTTTCTACCTGTTAGCTCCTCGTTTTGCGCGAGATTTTGTTCTTTTCTCACTTCAACCACTTCGCCGCTGACGCCGGATTTAATCACGACGGAACCACCGTTCGGACCTTTCATTTTCATCGCAAACTCAGCCAACTTTTTCAAAAACACATCCGGCGCTCTCAGCGACCACGCGTCTTTAAAAAAAATGCCACCGTTGGCAACCGCCGCGGCGGTCAAATTCGGTTCCAGTTTTAAACACTCCTCTGGCCCAACAATCTCTCCGTCACCTTCGTGCTCCCAAACGTTTCCCAACAACCGTCTCCGCTCCTCGTTCTTCTCGACGACTTCTTTCGAATCGAACCTGCTCTTCGTGAGCAACAAGTACCCGTTCCGGTTCGCGTGTTGCTCCATGAACGCCTTCGGGTTCACCCCGGCTAACCGCAACGTCTCTTTCCACGAACTCGACGCGCGTTTACACAGTTCCGACAATCCAACCGACGTTTTCGCGCTGTTTTCCGCGCTAGAGGCGCGTAAAAAATGCATCGCGAACCGCATCACTTCCATCGCGTTCGACGACGACAGTTGGAAGCTCAGAGGCGACTTTTCTTCTTCTTCTTCTGCGCTTTTGCTTCCACCAAACGTCAAACTACCGCCGAAAAATGCCTTCATTCCCACGGACAAAATGTTCATTCTGTTCTCGTTTAATCCAAACGTCGCGTACGGAGCAAACGTCCCGGCGTTGCCGTAGCTCGCCGCGTCGCCGTTTCGATCCGCGACGCCTTTGGATGATTTCTCCAATACAGTCACGGCAAAACCTCGCGACGCGAGATGAATCGCCGAGGAGATGCCGATGAATCCACCGCCGACGACGACGGCAGATTTCGTCATGGCGACAGTTTCTTCCACTCTTTCTTATTATTCTACCACAAAACGGCCGCCAGTCGTCATCTCGTGTTTATGCATGTTTGCGTGAAAAGTTTCCTCTCGGGAATGAAGAAATGGATATTTTTGGTGTTCTGTGAAATTAATAGCGCGCGAAAGAGAAAAGATGTCGCGAACGCACGTAACGATGATTCTTGTTGTGTTTCCACGTGCGTGTTAATAAAAAATGTGTGCGCACTGTTCTCTCTCTTTCTCTCTCTCTCTCTTTCTCTCTCTCTTTGTATTAATGTGCTTTTCTTTTTGTACTCTCTCTTTCTCTTTCTCCGCTAAAACGCTTGGACCAACCCGAACAGCGGGTTCGCCCGGCTGACGCTTTGTCGACCAGCCAGTTCAGATTCGTCAAACAAAAACGTCCCGGGGTCGTAGTAGATTTCTTTTTCTGCTCTGTCGTCGCAGAAGACCTCCGAGGTGACGCGTCGACCGACTGGTACCGGCGTGAGTTGTTCGACGGTGAGATGACCCGCCGACGAAATGTTTTCTCGCGTCTCTTCGATGAACTTCAACACCCTCGCGCCGGTTTCTAAATCTAAACCAAAGTTTTCCATGTCTTGCATCATTAGCGGCGCGAAGAGTTGGTTCTTGCGCAAGATGCCATGCATGACAAAAGCCGCGGCGTGTTCGCCCAACCCGTGCTTTTCCAACCATCGGACGGCGGTGCCGTCGCCGAGGAGTTCGCACAGCACGCGCTGGGTTGGAGGCGGCGGCGGCGCTTCGAGTTCGACGACTGGGTAGGAGTCGATCGGGCGTCGGAAGTTGGTACCAACTCGAGAACGTCCAGAACCACCGCTAGATCTTTTCGGGGCGTTCGGATCGCGAGGCTTCCGCGGTTCGCCTTTCGGTTTCTTTGGGGCGACGTAAGGGGCGACACCAACCGCTCGAGCAACTTCCAAGCGACTTCTGTACCGCTTGTTATCCGGGGCCCAGTACGTCGCGTCGTACGATCCGGCGGATGCGCCTTGCGTACGCATGGCGACGGTCACACGCCAAGCGCGGTCGAGGACGGCTCCAGATTTGGCGATGAACACTTTCAGTTGGTGCAAAAGGTATTCTGGGTCGCTGTTACTCACGGTGGGGATAGGACCTACCCATTCCGGCGGCCCCGGTACCGGAGGTAACGGGACAAACTCGTCGCCATTTTCGGTAATTGCCGCCGGTTTCGGAGCTTCTTGTTTTGTTGCCGCCGGTGCCGGTTTCTTCTTCGCGTTTTCTTCTTCTTTATCATTCATGTTAGTCGTGGTTGCTTGCGCTTCGTTGGCTTTAATAGGACGCGACGGAGAAGCTGTAGACGTTTCGTTCTTGTTCGGATTACGCTTCTCAACGCCCCCGTGCGCCACCGAGGTTTGCATGGTTCGCATCGCTGCAGTATTCTCGGTCTTTGCTCGCTTCGCGGCAGGTTCTTCTGCAACTTTCGGTAATTTCACTGGAGATTTCATCAAGCCTGTTTCGACGGCTTCTAAAACTTTCTTCGAGAGCGTGCGTTGTCGGCCAGAATTTCGAGTTGGCGCGACAGCTGGCTTCAGCTCTTCTTTCTTTTCCTTCGTCGGCGAGGGAATATCAATATCCATCTTATCGGCTAGCATAGACGCATGGAAACCAGTCGCACCAGCGCCATCGTCCTCGTTGTCTCCGTTGTTACCGCCATTGTGTTCGTTATCTTTGTTGGTGTCGTCTGGTTTCTGATCGCCGTTCGCTCCGCCAGCGCTGCCGCCGCCAGAGGATGGTCCAGGCCCTTTATTATTGTCGTTATCATCGCCACCATTCCCGCTACTACCGCCGCCGCCGCTTCCATCCTTGTCTTCCGTCTTCTTCTCTTCGACTTTCTCTTCTGCATTCTCTTCCTCTTCTTTGACCATGCCCGGCATATCCTTAGGATCTTCCGGCTCTGGCGCGCGCTTTGGCATCGTCGGTTCGCCTTTCGCGTCGTACGTTGCCGCGTCTTTATCTGGAGTGTACGCAGCATCGATGAGCGCATTGAACAACGCTTGCGCTTTTTCCTTCGAAACAACCGCCTTGCCGTCGTCGAATAACTCGTCGAGCACACTGCCGCTCGCTGCTTTCGACGTCTCGTCCTCTCCACCGCCGCCGGTGGTTGAGGTTGCCAAAAGCATTTTTTGCATTTTTTCAATCAACATCGCGGTGGAAACTTTTGCCATTCTTCTTAAACCCATGCGATAACCTAACCGATACGTTTCATCTTCCGTGCAAAACTCGTTAGGTAGCTCTGCGAGAACTCTCGCGGCGTTGTGATGTTCCATCATTTCTTCCACGATCTCTACGCGGTCTTTCGGGGGCGGCGGTTCTGGGGCGTTCGGATCGGCGCCGTTCAAGCGAGTTCTTCGTCGTCCTTCGTCTTTGTTCTCTTCCTCTTTATCAGACTCGTCTCCGAAAGCTCCAGTCGCAGCGTTGATCAAAGCAGCCGTATCCGCAGCAAAAGGCGCGCGCGACGGATCTGCTGCGCCTCGTCGCCTCGCTGTTGGTCTCGGGACGTAGACTAGACCATCGTCGTCATCGTCGTCGTCATCATCGCTCTTTTCGTCGATTAATTTAACTTTCTCGTTCGCTAAATTCAAAACCTCCTCGTCGCCATCTTCGTACTCAATTTTCGAGTACGTTTGACCATCCACAGGCATATATTCTTGCTGAACGATTGTGCCGAAGAACCAATCGTTCTCCTTGGGCCAAAATACTTTGATCTTCGCGCCGTCTGGGTAGGTGCGTTTCGGTTTGCTCCTCGCTCCGCCGCGGTTACCCCCTCTCGACGGGGCCGAGGGTGCAGTGGCCGCAGCGACAGCGTTACCGCCACCACCGCTGCCTAAATTCGAAGCTCTTGGTCTACCAACTGGCTTTTTTTTCGTCATCCCCGGCGATCTCGTCCCGGTCACGCCCGCTCTCGGCGTATTCATCGGAATCGACTTGATCAGCTCGTTCGTCTTGCTCTCGTCCATGTTACAGTCCACGTCCGCGTACTTTCTCTCGTACGAGTGCAAATAGTTCTTGTAACACGTGATCAAATCGTGCCCAACGCTGGTCGCTTTGTGCGTGCTCGTATAATTCGCCAACTTTGGAAAAATCTCTCGACTCCAGTTGATTTTCCTTTCGCACGTGGTTTCGTCCGGGCCCCATCCGCCGCGAGCCACCACTTGTCTGTATATCCCAAACAGATCTAACTTATACCCGTTCAAAGTCTTCGCCGGCCAATTCTCCGGAGCTGTCCACGAGCGATCGTAGAAAAGAAAACGTCAGTGTGCTTCTTACCGCGCGATCGGCGACAAAGAGAGCGATAAAATACGCGGGAGTCTGAAAAACAAAACGAGGAGGTCTCTCCCTCTATACAAACCGCGCGAAACCGCGAGCGCGCGCCATCGAGATCGATCGCCCCTCCGCAGATCGATGATCGACCGCGCCCACGATCTCGTTCATCTCAAGCAGCAAATGAAAAGGGAGAGAGAGAAAGAGTTTTTGAAAAAAAATGAAAGAATCAAACACGCACACGACCCGTCCGGTACCAGTCTCTGCTTCTCAGGAATCGTCTGCAAATGCGCAATCTGTTGATTTGAATACAAACACACAGAGAGAGAGAGATTTGAAAAAAATTAACATGTCAGTAACCGCGCCATGAAATCGCCATCCAAACACCAATAAACGATGGAAACCGAAAAGCGTAATGTCGAGCGGTGAAAACGCACCAAGTCTCGCAGGAATTCATCCTCGGATAAAGTTTCTATCGGCGTTCTCATGATGAGTGATCGTCCGCTGTTTTTCGTCGTCGTAGGGCAAAATTTTCTTCAATTTTTCCAACAACAGAGAGAGAAAAACCTCCAACTTTCCCGCTCGCGTCTCTCGATTTCTAATGCCGTTCTCGATCGCCCGCGCTTTCTCACGTTTCAAAAAAACGCGTATCGGACGGTATCAACGGACGCCGGGTAATATTAGCGAGTCGTCGAACGACCGTTCGGAGGGAAGTTGAGAGGTACGCGGGCGATGCGATCGATCGATGAAAATTTTCCTCCGCCCTCACGCAGAAGAAATGAGGAGAAAACGAGAGAGCGCTTCGTTCGAGAATTCAATTCAAAATGCCAAAAATTTTTTACGAGGTTTTTCATCATCTTTTACACGAAGGGCAGATATTTTGTTAACACAACGAGAGGGAGGAGCTGGGTGAGCGAAAAGAGAGCGAAAGAGAAAGAATCAAAGACGAGAGATGACGACTTCCGGTACTTTCTCGTGCAAATTGTGCGCGTATATATACAAGTATGGGTCTGCTCTCCTCCGCGAGCGCGCTCTTTCTTGTCTCTCTCTGTCTCTCTTTCCCTCTCGCGAGGCGAAGGTTTTTCGCTTTGAACTCTCTCTTCTGTATTCTTCTTCTTCTCTCTTTCTCACGGCGAGAAGCTTTCGACGACGGCTGGAGGAGAGAAAAGGCTCTCCAATCTATCCGCAGCCGCGCAAAGGAGCGTTAAAGTGTCGTCTTCGGTGCCTCTGAATGCGTCGTTCTTTACGATGGATGTTCGTCGTCGTCCGTCGGTGAGCGCGGGCGTTCTTCTCGACGCTTTTGGTTTCGCGGCGTTTTTTGGTTTAGAACCTTTGTTGTTCTTATTGTTATTCGCAGAGTCTGTGGTTGGCGTCGCCGAGGAAAATTTGCTGCGTTTCTTCGTCGGCGGCGAGAAAAGAGTCGGGGTTGTTTTCTTCGTCGATCGGGACGAGCGCGCGGGAGGAGGTTTCTCAGTTTTCTCCTCTGGAGTCGAAGGCGCGGTTACGCTCTTGGATGGATCTAGGGCAAAAAATCGTTGATGATTTTTGTTGACGTTCATCGTTTCTTCGCCGTCGTCGGTGCCAGTCGCCGGTTTCTTCTTCTTCGCGGGCACGCTTAAAGTCGCCGCCGTCGCGTCGTCTGCATTTTCTTTCATCGCCGCCACTTTATCAAACTGAATCGGTTCGAGAGACCCTTTCTTTGCCTCGTCCTTTTCCTCTCGGAGAGATATTTGCTCCATCGAAGCGGTAATAGGCGGGAAAGCTTCCGCTAAAGATCCTTTCGCGACAGGCGCGAATTTAGCGTTTGGTTTTGTGCCACTCTTATTGCTATTGCTATTCGCGTTCTCTTTGCCGCCGCTACTTTTCGTTCCGCTCGTCTTTCTCTTCTTCCTCTTCTCGCCCTCTTCTTCGTCTTTCTTCGCTCCGTCCTCCTCCGCTTCGTCCGTCGTCTGTCTCTTCTTCTTCTTCTTTTTCCCCTTCTCCTCCTCTTCCTGCGTTTGGTTCAACTGATAAAACCTCGCGCGACATTGTTGCGCTGTCCTACCTTCAATATCTCGCGCGATAAACGCCCACCTCGCCCCGTGCGTCTCGAACGCTTTCTTTAACCTCTCGTCCTCCTCCGTCTTCCAGTTCCCTCTCTCCACGCTCGGGTCCAAATGTCTTCGCCATCGTCCCATGCACTGCTGATCGGTTCGACCGCTCAGAGATCGCGCTATGATTGCCCATCGTTGCCCGTGTTGGTCGTACAGTGCCGCTAACTGTTTCGTTCGTCGTGTGTTTTCGGAGAACAGAGAGAGAGAGAAAAAAAAAGAGTCCGCGGTTAGAAAATACGTCGGGATACGCTTCCGAACGACGTGGGAAAACTACGAACGCGCGCGAGAGAAAGAGAAAGTAGCAGAAAGCGCCCCAACAAAAAAACAAACAAAACAAACGGAACAAACACCAAAACTTCCACGCGTTCGCGATGTCTTCTATTTCTTCTTCTTCTTCTTCTTCTTCTTCTTCTTCTTCTTCAAAAATCCGACATCGACTCGTCCTCCGAGACGAGTCTCTTGTCTTTTCAAAAACGAACTTGAGGGGGGAGAGCCAAAAAAAAACGGACAAAAAAGTAACAAAACGAGGTCGTTGACTCGGATCTCTCTCTCTCTCTCTCTCACGTCCGTTGGTCTCTTCTTCCGCGTTCTTTTCGAAGGAACGAATCGAATAATCACAAAACGAGAGAGAGAGATGCAAAAGTAAAAACAATCGCATTCGGTCGCGCGTGTTCTCACCTTTTCGTCTTCCTCCTTCGTCCACTTTTCTCGCCTGATGTTTGGATTCACGCGATGTCGCCATCGCTGCGCGCATTGTTGCCCGGTGCGTCCAGGAAGCGACGCCGCGACGGTGGC
>Ga0181560_10001989_pt1 | contig 19058 bp, 17 predicted proteins | sample 011ome_20_FD_133751 | JGI IMG/M metagenome (GOLD analysis project Ga0181560, IMG submission 133751) | Coastal salt marsh microbial communities from the Groves Creek Marsh, Skidaway Island, Georgia - 011509CT metaG (megahit assembly) | ecosystem: Environmental > Aquatic > Marine > Intertidal...
ACGCTCGCCGTCGCCCTCGAGCGCGAGCCCGATGGGCTCCGCGCCCGCGCCGCCGCCCTCCGGATACAGGATCCGCACCCCCGCGCCGCCGTTGTCGAGACTCACTCGCCCGGCTTCCAACATCGCGGTGACTCGCGCGGTTCGGTCCACGGTCGCGAGCACGTCCCTGTCGCACACCTCTTTGACGGTCGCGGTCCCGGCGTTTATCTCCTCCGCGGCTTTCACGAACTCCTCGATGCTCCTGTACCCGTACCCTTGCTGCCCGGCGAATTGCCCGGACGGCGACGGCGTGTATTTCTGTCGGAGAAACGAAGGAAGGAAACGTGCGATTTCATCGGTCAGCACGCGATACGATTCGATGACGTGGACGAATTCGCGCGGTGTGTCAAACGAACGACGCGCACCATGTACAGCGGGTTCAGCTGCGAGAACCCGTCGGCGTCCGTCGACGTCGTGTACCCGCGGTGGCCTTGGTCCGCCCTGATCTCGCCTTCGTGCCCCATGTAGTGGAAGTACTGCTGCGTGTGACAGTCCGCCTTGGGCGCTATCCACGACGCGGTGTACGTCGCGGTCCCTCTGCTCTTCGCCTCGTCGTCGTTGACCCACTCCGCGCACAGCGTGATCGTGTCTTCGATCTGAGGGTGATCAGGGTCCGCGCGAGGCGAGCGACGTCGGGGTAGAGTTCAGGGGCACGTCAGACGGAATCGAAAGTCCTCAAGGAATGAAGTTCACAACGCCGACGCGGTCGTATGGGAAGCAGTGTGACTCGCGGCGCGTCGCGATCGAAACCGAGGGGCGGCGGCGGGCGGAGAGAAACGCGACGCCGGCCGGGACCCAAAAGTCCTCGAGGGACGGCGTGCGTCGGTCGCGCGAACGGAGTCGTGTGGGGACCAGCGCGCGCTGCGTGACACAGAACGAAGAACGCGCCTGACGTCCGTCCGTAGGCTCGACGCGCGCGTTCGCCGCGCCAGTCGCCGCGAACGCGACGACTCTCTCCGGCCTCGACGCGTCGCCGACGCTCCAGCAGTGCACGTCCATGTGATGCGAGTTCAGGTAGTACGATATGTCGCTGCTCTTCCCCGCCCACGCCTTGAACGTGTCCAGCTGCGCTTTCGGTTGCGTCATCGTGGACTGGAAGAAGGAGAACGCGCCGAGTTTCGCTCGGATGCGATCTCTCGCGTCGGCGTAGATGGGGTCGAACCGCTTGTGGTACTCGATCGCGCACAGCACGCCGTGCTTCTCCGCGGCGGCGGCGAGCTCGCGGTGCTTCGCCAGCGTCTTCACGAGCGGTTTCGCGCACAGGACGTGCAGCCCGGCCTCGATGCACGCGAGCGCGATGTCGAAGTGCGTGTCGTCGGGCGTGAATATCGTCGCCACGTCGCCGCGTCTCATGCGCGCGATCGCTTCTTTGTACGCCATCGGGTCGAACGCGACGTCGTCGCGCGGGAGCGTCGTCATGCGCACGTCCATGTCTTTGTACGCCTCCGCGATCTTCGCGCGCATCGTGTCGCGGACGGTGGGCATGCGCGTGCCGACCGCGTCGACGAGAACCATGTCGTCGACGCGTCCGCGTCTTCGGAGATCCGCGAACGTGATCGCGACGACGCCCGCGGGCTTGTCCGGGGCGGCGCCCGCGGCGGTGCCGACGCAGCCGGTGGTGTACTCCCCGGCGCCGATCATCAGCGCGGAGACCGGCATCGTGGAAGAGGGCGGGGAGGACGGAGACGCGTCCGACGGAGTGAACCGAAGCGAAGCGACGGTGAGAGGGACAACTGGACCGATGAAGGTAACGAATTCGTTCCGATGAAAGCTATTTTGTACGATGAAAATTTGCCGATGAAAATGTCTTTGACCCTGGCTCATTCCACGGCTCTCAATTATCCACTGTCAGTATTTTGCGCTGCTTTTGCGCCACGTGTGTAAACGTGGGCTTTCAGAGAGGCAGCTTTCCAGCCTCCCCCGCGAAAAATCCCAGCGCGCCTCACACCTGCAGCGCACTCCACGCGCGTCACGCTCACGTCGTCCGACCTCGCTCTTCGCGTCATCGCACGCTCCCGCGCGTCAACGAACGCGCGCGTGAAACACATCGCGTGAACGCGAGTCGAGTCGCGTCGTATCGCGCGAACGTACGGGCAGTCGGGAGGTGTCGAGATTTTCGCCTTCTCACAGGACAAGCGACGACCGCGAGCGCGAACGCCCCGGGGATGCGACGGGGACTTGAGCCGAACCCTCTAGCGGAGGCGACGAAGGTCCAGACCAAAGCGCATCACCTCGACACCGGCAGAGGAGGATCCACCGCGGAGGGCGCGCTGCCGTACGACGTCTTGCACCTCGCCGGCGGCGGTCGCGCGTGACCGGCATCGCGAAGGAGGAGGAAACCCTCGCGCGTTCGTCGAGAGAGACACGAACGCCGAGGAGCGCCGCGAGGCTCTAGGACGACGCGTCGACGCGCGCGCGAATCGAATCGCGGCGCGAGGCGAATAGATTAAGACGCTCGAAGACGTCGCGCGTGCGCACGCTTCGAGTTTAGAAGAGGAGAGGAACGGGGACCGCGCGCCGGCGAGCGACCCCGACGGAAGGCGAGAGGGCGAAGACGCGCGGCGTTCGTATTCGTTCGCACCCTCTCGCGCGCGACGGGTTGGAATATTCGTTCGCGTTGCGATGGCCACGATCAAGCGCGTCGAGACGATGATCTCCATGCACCAGATGGACGACGAGGACGACCCGAAGGCGAACACGGTCGCGCGCGTCGTCCGCGCGCGCCGACCGCTCCCGCTGCTCACCTACGCGAAGCACCGTCAGGTGCGTTCTATACACTGGTCCCCATACGACCGCGTTGGCGAGGTGAATGCCATTCTTTAAGGACTTTTCCCGGCGCGTCTCTGCGCCCACCCCTCGCATTCGATCCCCGCCCGCGTTGCCTTTCAACTCCATCTGACGCCTTTCAACTCCACCCCGACATCGCTTTGTATGGAACGACCCTCAGGAGTGCGAACCCAAGCGCGTGCGCTCCTTCGGCTCCTTCGACGACTTGCGCGTCCCGGACATCTCCGCGAACGGTCAGGCGCGTTCTCCTCACACTGGTCCCCATACGACCGCGTCGGCGTGGTGAACGCCGTTTCTTGAGGACTTTACCCGGCGTGTCTCTCCGCCCAGGGTCCCTCGCTGGTTTCAATCCCCGCCCTCGGCGCCTTTCAACTCCGCTTCTGACGCCTTTGAACTCCACCCCGACGTTCGCTCGTATGGAACTGCCCTCAGGGGTGCGTGAACATGGACGCGTACGCGAACGACGGAGGCTTCAGCGACGACGGCAGCCTCTCGACCTCGTGCGCGGCGACGTTCGGCGTGAACGACGGATGCGGCGGCAGCGACGGCGGCGGCAGCGACGCGGGCGGCGGCGGCGGCGGCGGCGGCGGCGGCGGCTCGCAGAGCGGGTACGTGCAGGACGTCTCGCCGTTCGACCGGATCCTCCTCGCGGCGTGGGAAGATCGATTCGCGGCGGGTCTGTTCCGGTACGACGTGACCGCGTGCGACACGAAGATCATCCCCGGGAGGATCGGGTTCGTGGCGCAGTACAACGAAGGCCGCGCGACGAAGAAGCGACCGACGGAGTTCAAGGTGGACCAAGTGTGTCAGGAGTTCGACGCCGGGAAGTTCAACTTCACCAAGGCGGACAAGGCTGAGATTTTGTTTCGTTTTTCCCCGGGGGGCGTCGGGCAGACGCGGTCGGAGTACGTCGCGAGCGCGCCGATCGAGTACGCTGACGCCGATCGAGTACGAGGAGAGTCCGACGCGCCCACGGTGGTGTTCATCAACGTCTCGCCGATCGAGTACGGCCACGTGTTGCTCACGCCGCGCGTCACCGATTGCCTCCCGCAGCGGATATCCAAAGACGCGTTGCTGCCGGCGCTGTTCATGGCTGCGGAGAGCCGCAACCCGTACTTCCGCGTCGGGTATAACTCGCTCGGCGCGTACGCGACGATCAACCACCTGCACTTCCAGGCGTACTACCTCATGGAGGCGTTTCCGATTGAGCGCGCGCCGACGCGCGCGTTGGGGTTGCACGTCCACGCCGAGGGCGGCGCGTTAAGCTCGGGCGTCGTCGTCAAGAACGTCGTGGACTACCCCGCGCGATGCCTGTGCTTCGAGCGCGCGGACCCGAGCCGCGGGAGCGACGGGTTCGAGTCGCTCGCCGCATCGCTCGCGGTGTGCTGCGAGCGGTTGCAGGCGCGCGACGTCCCGTTTAACCTTCTCGTCGCGGATCACGGCGCGCGGGTGTTTTTGATTCCGAACCAGTTTTCGCAGCGCGCGGCGAAGGGCGCGCTCCCCGCGGACGTCGTCTCCACGGGCGTCAACCCCGCGGTGTTCGAAATCTCCGGGCACCTGCTGTACAAGCAGCGGGAGGACTTCGAGACGTGCGACGAGGCGAGCGCGACCCGGCTGCTGTCGTGCGCGTCGCTCTCGGAGGAGGACTACGACGCGGCGTGCGCCGACGTCTTGGCGCTCCTCGACGCGGCGGAGGTGCGTTCCATGCACTGGTTCCCATACGACCCCGTCGCCGTGGTGAACGCCGATCCTTAAGGACTTTGCCCGGCGCATCTCTCCGACCACCCCTCGCTTTCAATCCCCGGCCTCGATGCCTTTCAACTCCACCTGACGCCTTTGAACTCCACCCCGACGTTCGCTCGTATGGAACGACCCGTTCAGACGGGGGGCGCGGACGACGCGTCGGCCACCTCTTCGCCCCGCGGCGGCCTGGGCCTGGGCCTCGGCGGCGGCCGCGTCAGCCCGCTTGACGACGGGTGGGGTGGAGTCGGACGCGGCGGGAGCATCCCGCCGTCGAGCGAGTACGCCAACGACGTCGCGATGACGGTGCCGGGGCGGCCTCGGACGATGACGACGACGACGACGACGACGACGACGAGTCCGGGGGGGAGCGGGATCGGGATGGACGCCGCCAAGCGGAGGAGCGCGGCGGAGTCACCGACGCACCCGCCGCTGGTCGGGTCTTCGGACGACGAGGCCGTCGTGCCGTCCGTGTCGGATTGAGTCGATCGAATGGAATCGATCGAATCGATCGCGACGCGCGCGCGAGTGTGAACGAAGCGCGGAGCGCGGGGCGGAATTATTTTTTGTAGCCGCCGCCGGCGCGGGGGCGAAAGAGACCCCCCCCCCACGACGCGCGCCGACGTCGACGAGTACGGTATGAGTCGATAGATAGCGCAGCAAGAGCGCGATGTAAATTGCAGCCTGGCGCCCGCGTCGTCGCGGGCGCCGCTACGTGTACCTTCATATTTTCTTGCCGTCGCCTCGCCTCGGCGCCGAAAAAACCGCGAACTCGTCACCACCCGCTCCTCGCGTGCTTCCTTCGCTCCTCGTCCGCGGCTTTCGCCTTCCCGGTCAAGTGATCCGCGCCGACGGCCTCCTCGATGAAATCGTACCCGTCGCGCTCGAGGCACGCCTTCAACTCCTCTTTCAACCTCGGCACGATCGCGGGACCCTCGTACGCGAAGGCGGTGTACAGCTGCACGAGCGACGCGCCCGCGCGAATCTTCTCGTACGCGTCCTCGCCGTCGCTCACGCCGCCGCACCCCACGAGCGTCACCTTCCCTCTCGTGCGCGCGTAGAGCTCCCTCAACACCTCGGTGGAGGACTCGAACAGCGGCGCGCCGCTGAGACCGCCGGCTTCGTCCCTGAGGGTCGGTCCATACAAAAATGGTTCATCGGTCAGTTGAAAGGAGACGCGATCAAGTGTTGAAACCGGGCGATGGGTGAAAAAACGTTTGTATAGAACGCACCTGAGGTGCGCGTACTCCCCGTCGAAGACGTCGTCCGGCCGCGCGACGGTCGTGTTCGACACCACGACGCCGTCGACGCGCGTCGAGAGCGCCGCCGCCGCGATCTGCTTCACGTCGTCCTCGGTCAAGTCCGGCGCGATCTTGAGAAGCACGGGCGGGCGGTGCCCGTCCGGCAGCGCGTCGCGCGCTCTCAGCACCCGCGTCAGCAACCGCGTCAGGTGTCTCTTCGACTGGAGGTTCCGAAGGCCGGGCGTGTTCGGCGACGACACGTTGACGACGAGGTAATCCGCGCGACGACCCAACGCGCGCACGCCCTCGACGTAATCCTCCACCGCGTCGTCCTCCGGCGTGGTCTTGTTCTTCCCGAGGTTCACCCCGAGCGGGCCGTAGCCGGTGAGATCTCGGTCGACCGCCGCGTCTGGAGGGGCGTCCCGCGCGAGGTCACGAATGTCGGGGCGGAGTCGCGAGGCGTCGGTCGGAGTCGCGAGGCGTCGCGGCGCGTCGGGCGTCGAAACCGAGGGGCGGGCGGGAGGAGATGAACGCGCGCGGGAGAGAAAGGAACGTCCTCGAGGAACGCCGCGCGCCGCGCGACCGGAGTCGTATGGGGACCAGTGTGAATGTGGACGGGGACCGGCGCGCGAGGAGAGCGCGCACCCGCGTCCGACTGCGGGACGTTGAAAGGCGTCAGTTGAAGTTGAAAGGCGTCGAGGACGGGGATTGAAAGCGGGGGGTGCGCGGAGAGAGACGCCGGGAAAAGTCCTTAAGGATCGGCGTTCACCACGCCGACGCGGTCGTATGGGGACCAGTGTATAGAACGCACCTGCGGGACGTTGGACGCCAGCCGCGCCGCCGCCGCGTCGTGCCCTTCGCTGTTGAACCCGTACCGGTTCACGACCGCGCGCTCGTTCGGCAGGCGAAACACGCGCGGCTTCGCGTTCCCCGGCTGCGGCCTGGGCGTGACGCTCCCGATCTCCACGGAGCCGAACCCCATCGCGCGCAGCGCCGGGAACGCGCGCGCGTCCTTGTCGAATCCCGCGGCGAGGCCGATCGGGTTGGGAAACGTCAGGCCCCATCGCTCGACGCGCAGCGCGGGGTCGTCGCGGCGCGACTCCGCGGGCGCGATCCCGCGCTCCATGAGCGCGATCCCGACGTTGTGCGCGGTCTCCGCGTCCATCGCGCGCAGCGCGGGCGCGGCGAGACGGAACGCCGCGAACGCGAGGCGCGACGTCGTCGCGTCGTCCGCGAGCGCGACGAAGAGCCCGCCGGAGAGCGCGGTCGCGGCGGCGAACGTCGCGAACTTCGGGACGCCCTTGGAGGGCTCGCCGAAGACGGACGGCGCGTTCGGGTCCACGGGGCGGCCGCCGACGGGCGGCGGCCACGCCGGGCGCGTCGACGCGGCGGTCCGATTCGACGACGCGGACGACGACGACGACGACGACGACGACGGCTTCGATTTCTTCTCCGCGTGGGACGACCGCTTCTCCGATCGCTCGCCGCCCTCGCGCGACCTGCCTCCGCCGCGGTCCTTCCAGCGTCCGCCCTTCCATCGACGCGCGATCGCGAGCGACGGTGGGGTCGTCGGCGCGTCCGCCGCCGCCGCGGCGCGCGCGCACGCCGCGTGCAGCCGCTGAGCCGTGCGGCGCATGGCGGCGTTTGAAGTGCGACCCTCGCGACGCCGGCGCCGCGACTTCTGCGTCGACGCCCGAGGCCGCGACACACCGCGCCGCGCGTCGCGTCGTCATGACGACGCTCCCCGCGCCGAGAGCGACGTGGGCGTACCGATGGGCGTCGAGAGCGTTCCCGACGTCGTCGTCGACGACGACGACGTCGCGCGCGTCACCCTCGAGCGTCGCGCTCGAGGCGTCGCGCGGAGGAGACGAAGGCGCGCGTCGTCGAGGGATGGGCGGGGAGATGCGCCGGGCAAAGTCCTTAAGGAATGACGTTCACCACGCGAACGGGGTCGTATGGGGACCAGTGTATAGAAGCGCCGCCCACGATCATCAACATCGTCGACACCGTCGCGGCGTCGCCGCCGCCGCGTCGACGACGTCCGGCTCGGACGCGCCCGCCGCCGCCGCGCGCGTCGCCGCGAACGACGACGAGCCCGAGTCCTACCTCGACGTCGCGTCGCGGCCGTCGCGGTTCGAGGAGAGCGCGTGGGGGCCGAAGGACCTCTCCTCGATCCTCCTCGCCGCGATGCGCATTCAGGTGCGTTCTATACAAACGTGTTTCACCCATTGCCCGGTTTCAACATTTGATCGCATCCCCTTTCAACTGACCGATGAACTATTTTTGTATGGAATGGCCCTCAGTGGACGCACGGCTATCCGAACACGCCGCGCGGATACCCGCGGCTGACGCACGGGTTCCACGAGTACCCGGCCGGGATGCAGGCGGCCGCGGCGTCCAAGGCGCTCGAGGCGCTGCCGGGGCGCGCGCTCCTGGATCCGTTCGCGGGCGGCGGCACGACGCTCGTCGTCGGCATGGCGGACGGCAGGGCGACGAAGGGCGTGGACGTGAGCCCGCTCGCGTGCGCGGTCGCCGCGCACAGAGCGTGGCGGCCGAGCGGCGGCGACGCGACCCTGGCGCTGATGCGCGACGCCGCGCGCGCGGTCGTGGAGAGGATGGACGTCACCGCGGGGGAGATGCGGAGAGAAGAGCGGGAGGACGCGAAGGCGGCGGCGGCGCGCGGAGAGGACGACGACGGCGAAGTCGACGACGACGACGGCGGCGGAAAGCGTAAGCCGGGCGGGGTCCCGAGGGACTGGCGCGTCGCGCAGCGCGCGCTCGCGGACGTCGTGGGGAACGCGGCTTCGATCGGCGGCGGCGGCAGCGGCGGCGACGGCGACGGCGTCGAGGGCGCGCTGTGGCACTGCTTCGCCGTCGCGCTGCAGAGGAGCAGCAAGAGTAAAAACAAGCGGCGGCCGTATAAGAGACAACGGAAGAAAGCCGCCGCCGCCGCCGCGGACTCGGAGACCGCGGACTCGGACGCTGCCGCCGCGGAGACCGCGACCGCCGCGGAGACCGCGACCGCGGACGCGTTCGCGCGCGTCGTCGACGAGTACTGCGACCGCGTTGGCGACGTCCTCGCGGCGGTGCCTCCGGAGACGCCGAGGGCCATCATCGTCAACTCCGACGTCCGCGGCGTCGACGCGAGCGCGTTTCAAACCGACGCGGTGCTCACGTCGCCGCCGTACCCCGGCGTGTACGACTACCTCTCTTTCGCGCGCAAGGTCAAGTCTGGCAGCGGCTCGGCCGCGGGCGGCGCGGCGGCGGCGGGCGCGGAGACGTACTTCCGCGACGCCGCGCCCGGCGACCGAAACTGGCCAGCCGCGTGGACGACGGGCGAGGTGCGCCCCGTACACTGGTCCCCATACAGTACGACCGCGTCGACGTGGTGAACGCCGTTAAAAAAAAGGACTTTTGCCGGCGCATCTCTCCGCCCACACCTCGCTTTCAATACCCGCCCTCGGCGCCTTTCAACTCCGTCTGACGCCTTTCAACTCCACCCTGACGTTCGCTTGTATAGCTCGGATCCAGAAGAGCGCTCCGCTCGAACCCGCGCGCGTTCAAGGAGGCGTGGCAGCGCGAGCAAGAGCAGTGGCTCGCGTTCGTGAGCGCCTCGCTGCGACCGGGGGGCAGGGCGGCGATCATGATCGGCGACGGCGCGAACGTGGACACTCGGCTGAGTATCGAGGACGCGGGCGCGAAAGTCGGGCTGGCGCGCGTCGCCGGGTGCACGATGGCGCTGACGCGGACGATGTCCGACGGCGGGGTGTGGTGCCAGGCGCGACGCGAGCACCTCATCCTCCTCGAGAAGACGCCGACGCCGACGACGCCGACGGAGTGAGGAGGGAAGTCAGTAGAAATTCTATGTAAACGTCGCAGGGCTACGACGACGTCGATCCAATCACGCGCGATTCCCGCCGCCGCCGAACCACCCGCCGCCTTCGCTCTTCTTGTCCTCCTGCGGGTACGCCTTGAACATGAACACCCCCTCCACCATCGTCTCATCCTCGTCCGCAGCCTCCTCCAACACGAGCCCGATCATGTCCCCGTTCATGATCTCCACTTCGTCGTTCTCCGTCAACGTCTGCCACGGCCCTCCGCCGAGCGCGACGCCGCTGCAATTCTTCGTCGGGAGCCCCCGGACGAGCGCCGCGCCCGTGTGCGTGTTCGCGATGACGCTCAGCTGCTTGTGCGAGATCTTCTTCGAGTGCATCCCGCCGTGCCCGCGCCCTAACGTCTGCGGGCCGCCTGTGAGGAACAGCTCGCTTCGGTCCGGGCCGATGAGGACGCAGACGAATCGCGCCGCCTTCACGGCGCTCGCGTCGATCTGAGCAATCTCCATCGTGTGCCGGTTGAGCCCCGCGGCGCTGAGATCTCTGCTCATGTGATGCGCGAGCGTGGACAGCTTCACGATGTCTCTCTGGAGTACCTTGAGGAAGTCTCGAATGCTGACGTTCGGCATGACCTGAAAGTCGTCGTGTCTGAACGGCACGCCGTTCGTCTCCATGTTTAAGATCATGTGCTCGATGTGCTGCCGTTCGCCGTCGTCCTCGTACTTGTCGTTTTTGAACGAGTCGTAGACGAACGCGCCGAGGACGTCCATGACGCTCGTCGCGATGCCGATGAGGACGAAGCACGCGATGATCGCGACGATCATCGTGTACCAGTCGAAGACGCCCATGAGGCCGCTGGATTGGAAGTCTAAGTAGACGCCTCGGAATTCGTACGTCGCCCCGGCGGTTGCCGCCTCCGCGGTGCCAGCGTTGAAGTCCACGTTCTTGTACTCGGGCGAGACGAAGTTCCCCCCGTTGATGAGCCTCACGGTCATCGTCGCGTGATCGTCAAAGTTGAACGGATCGTACTCGGTGATCGCGCGGAAGTTTGAAAAGTCCACATTCACGGAGAGCTCCATGCCCGTGAGCCGATAGACCGGCAAATTCCCGGTGAAGGTATCCGACACCGTCAGCGAGTTCTCCGTGTCGAGCGTGTATCCGCTCAGCGCCGCGAACGCGGCCACGGTGTAGTTCGGGTATTGCGTGTACAAATTCGTCGACGACGTCGAAAAAGTGTTGTCCAATTTCCCGGTCGAGTCCAAGACGAAGACTTTGGGTCGTTCCATACGAGCGAACGTCGGGGTGGAATTCAAAGGCGTCAGGTGGGAGTTCAAAGGCGTCGAGGTCGGGGATTGAAAGCGAGGGGTGGGCGGAGAGAAACGCCTTTCGGGAGAAGTCCTCAAGGATCGGCGTGCACCGCGCGGACGGGATCGTACGGGGACCAATGTGAGGAGAACGCGCCTTTCACCGGGACGCCCGTCTCTCCCCACGACGTCATGAACGTGGCTTTGATGCTCATCGTGTACAGCTCGCTCGTGAGCGTGAACGCGTTGATCCCGTTCCTCGTCGCCGACGGAATCGTCTTATCGCAAGCGACGCTCGTCGCGCAGTCGTTCGTCGACGTCCACGTCGTGGACGAGTAGTGCGTGTACACCTTCGCGGAGTCCGCGTCCGAGTACGTCACGTCCGCCATGCGCAACCCCGCGACGCACTGAGGGTCGTTCCATACGAAGCGACGTCGGGGCGGAGTCGAAAGGCGTCAGTCGGAGTCGCGAGGCGTCGAGGCGTGCGCGTCGGGATCGTGAGCGAGGCGAGGGACGGACGGAGAGATGCGTAGGGAGAGAAAGTTCTTAAGGAATGAAGTTCACAACGCGGACGCGGTCGTATGGGGACCAGTGCGAATACGAACGCGGTCGCGAGGGAACCGGCGCGACGCGAGGAGGACGCGCCTGGTTCGACGTGTACGCGGCATACCCGTACGTCGCGTCGCCGGAGAAGTCGTACGCCGCGTTCGCGGCGCCGCTCGCGCCGCAGTACGCCGAGTTCGCCGAGTTCGCGACCGCGGTCTCGACGTTCTGGTCGTCGAACGTGACGTCCATGTGGATGTCCGGCTTCTCTTTCAGCATGTACGAGTGCAGGCCAATCAGGGTGAGGACACTGTACGCGACGATCGCGATCATGAGGAGCTTGTGCGTGTACGCCAGCCTCTTGTCGCTGATCTTGACCACCTTCAGCGTGCGATACGACGCGAGGTCGTTGAGCACGGACTTCGCGAACTGCTTGAACAACCCCCCCATCTTTTCTTCGCGACGTCTTCTTCTTCGCTCGCGCCCTCCTCGTCCTCTCTACGAAATCGAATCCAATTTCGCCCCCGCCGCTGCCGCTCGCAGCCTTCCGGCGGGATGTTGGCCCTCGCCGCGGGTCCGACGCGGTCGACCTCGCGCGTCGCGGCCGCGGGGGCGTGCGCTCGAGCGCGGGACGTCGCGACGGCGCGAGCGGCGAGCGAGCGAACCGAGGGCGGCGCGTCGCTTCGCCGAGCCGCGCGCGAAAGCGAATGAACGTGTGGGAGGTCGGGCCCGTTCTCGATGACCAATGCGCTGCGTAGCGAACGTTTTTCACCCACCCCCGGTTTCAACATCTGATCGCTTCCCCTTTCAACTGACCGATGATTTATTTGTCGTTTACTTCCTCGGTCGAGCCGCGGGGTCGAAAGTCGTCAGTCACCGCCGCGCGCCCGTCGTCGAGGACGCGGTCGACGCTCGCGCGGAGGACAACGACGACGACGACGACGACGACGACGACGACGACGACGACGACGACGACGACGACGACGACGACGACGCGGCGTCCATCGTCGCGCGCGGGGAGCTTCCGGAAGAGGACGATGACGCGCGCGTGATTGCGAAGAAGGGCGAGGTCGTTGGTCCGCCGTCGCGCGCGGCGTCCATCATGTCGGATGCGGAGCCCGCCGCGGACGCCGGGGACGCGCCGAAGGAGCGGCGACGACGGAAGCGCACCGCGGAAGAGAAGGATGCCAGACGTGCGAGGAAGGCCGCGGAGGCGGCGGCGGCGGCGGCGGCGGCGGCGTCGTCGTCGCCCGCCGCGGACGCCGCGCCCGAGGCGTCGTCGCCCGAGGGCGGAGGCGACGCGACGACGAGTCCGAGCGCGCTCCACGCGAGCGGCAGCCGGCGGCGACGGAAGCGCACCGCGGAGGAGAAACTCGCGCGGCGCTCGAGGAAAGAGGCGGAGGCCGCGGCGGAGGCCGCGGCGGACGCGGCCGCGGCCGAGGGCGCGGACGCCGCGCCCGAGCCGCGCGCCGATCGCGTCGCCTCGAGCGTTTCGCGCGGCGCCGAGGACAACGGTCGCCTCTCGGACTACGCGTTCGCGGACGAATTCTCAGATGCCGCGTCGCCGTCGCCGAAAGCGGCGGCGGCGGCGGCCTCGCGCGAGGGGGGCGGGTCTTTCCGCGACGCGCGCGACGGCGGCGAGCCCGGCGAGCCCGGCGACGCGAGCGACGACGGCGCGAGCGACGACGGCGCCGAGCTGGACGCGACCCGTCGGAGGGGCTCGGTCGATGGCGCGGACGCGGCGGCGGCGGCGGACGGCGACGACGACGACGCGCCGGCGGCGCCGCCGGCGGCGCCGCGGTTCCCGTGGGACGAAGAGATCGCGGAGGCGGTCAACGACGTCCTCCGCCGCGACGGCGTGGAGAGCATCTCGCTGAAGGCGATCCGCGAGGAAGTCACGGAGCGACTCGGCGGGTTCGACCTGACGGAGAAAAAGCCGACGATCAAAGCGGCGGTGGACGCCTTCTTACAGTACGTCGAGCTCTTCGGACACCCGCCCAAGGCGAAGGACGCGCGCGCGATCGAAGAGAAGAAGCACGCGAAGAGAGAGGCGGCGGCGGCGGCGAAGTTGACGAGGGACGCGCCCAAGAGCGTGAAGTTCGTGGACCTGGAGTACGGCGGCGTCGAGATCGGGAAGGACGTGGACGTGTACCGCGCGCCGTCGGTCGAGCTCGCGGAGAAACACGCGCGGAGCGTCAACGTGTACAAGATCAGGTCGGGCGTGAACGTGTACTTCGAGGACGACGCGCTCGAGGACTTCGACGGGGACGAAATCCTGGGGTACATCTACGACCAACTCCAAGCCCGCGGGATCATCGTGAACCGAGTCATCAAGGCGTCGAGGTCCAGGGCGATGATCGAGGACGTGCCGTTCTCGCAGATCGCGGACCTCGAAGCGAGCGGCGTGACCGTCGCCGGAGTGAAGGTGCGCTGCGTGGCAGACGCCGTTCCCGAGGTGGAGGACGGGACGTCCGCGGAGGATCTCGCGGACATGGTGTTCCCGTACGAGGTCGGCAAGACGGGCCCCGTGGAGCTCGGCGACATGGGCGTCGGGATCGGTCTGTACTTTTCGTGTTTGCTCTGGGGGTTTCGAATCTTCGCGCTCATCGCCGCGCTGTCGTCGTTCACGATCGTCGTGTACCTCAAGTCCGGGTTCAACTCGGAGTCGATGAGCGCGGGCGGCGTGAGCGGGTACGCCGTGCCGACGCTCGGGGCGGTGCAGTGGCTGCACGAGCAGTCCATCGGGATATTTTCGTCCGCCGCGTCGAGCACGGACGACACCGTCATGCTCGCGCTGACGTGCGCCGAGTGCGCTCTCGCGTGCTACTTCGTCTTCAGGGTGTTCCGGCTGACGCGAGACCAGGCGAAGACCGCGCTGAGCATCGACGTGTCGAACATCACGCTGCAAGACTACTCGATCAAAGTCGACGGCCTCCCCCACGACGACCCGGACGTCACGCCGACCAAACTCGGCGTGCACTTCTCGCAGTTCGGCCGCGTGCATCAGGTGGTCTTGGGCATGGACGTCGGATCGATCATAGGCATCGACCGCGCGCGCGCCAAGTTAGTCAGAAGGGTGGAGACGCTCAACGCGAAGCTCGCGAGGGACGCGGCGGAGACGAAGCGCCGGTTCGAGGAATTTCGCGCGATGGAAAAAGAACGGTTCGATCGGGAAAAGGCGAAGAAGTACAGACCCGGCGTGCTCGTTCGCCTGTGGCGGTGGCACAAACGCCGCGTCGCGCACGGGACCGTGGGCGCGGTGAAGAAGATGAAGAGAAACGTCGCGAGGCTCGAGTCGAAGATTGCGAAATACGCGAAGCGCGTGGCGGAAAAAAAGAAATCTATAACGCATCACACGGTGGCGTTCGTGACGTTCGAAACCGAGGAGTCGATGCAAAAGGCGGTTCGGAAGTACCGCCCCGGGAACCCGCTCGCGTGGCTCTTCCGCGCGGAGAAGTACCGGTACAAAGACCACAGACTGGTCGTCAGACGCGGCCCGGAGCCGTCCACGGTGCTGTGGGAAAATTTACAAATCGTCGGCGGGAGAGCGTTCCGGAAACGCTTCACCGCGTGGGTCGGCGTCATATTCGTGCTCATATGCACCGGCTCTCTCGTCGTCATCTCGCAATCGAGAGAGAATAAGGTCCCGTCGTCCATCGATTGCGACAAGGCGGAATCCCAGGGGTTGCTCATGTGCGACACGATGTTCCCCGCCGCGGCGGCGAGCGGCGAGGCCTCCAAGGCGATCATCCGCCGGCAGATCGGATACCTCGAGCAAGTCACCCCGAAGCAGTGCATCGCGGACGGGTACATCAAAGACGGGACGTGGGTCGGCGCGACGAGCGTGTACTCGCCGTACCCCGACTCCGCGGAGTGGGACGCGACCACGTTGAAGGACGAGTGCGCGGCGCTCGCGTGCATGGACTGCTTCTGCAAAGAACGCGTGTCGGAGTCGCTGTGGATATTTTTAGGAATCAAATCGGACGACGACGGGTGGTACGAGCTCTGCGAGGACTACCTCGCCGCGCGCGGATACGAGCAGCTCACCGCGGCGGTGACGTCGATCACGAACATCCTCCTCACGAAGTCGATGGGCACGTTCTCGGAGTACGAGTCGTATCACACGGACAGCGATCTTCAAAACGCGATCGCGTACAAGCTGTTCCTCTCGCTCGTCGTCAACTCGGCGCTCATACCCATCATCGTGTACGCGTCCGTGACGGAGCTCGCGTACGTTCCGTATCTGTTCCAGGGCGAGTACACGGACACGACATTCTCGTGGTACGACAACGTGGGCGCGCTGATCAGCAGCACGATGGTCACGAACGCGATCGCGTACCCCTTGGAACAAATCATCCTCGGGAAATTTTGGCTGTGGCGGCGGCGGCGGCGACGGAAACACGCGGCGACGCAGGACGACTTGAACGACCTGCACGAGAACTTGGAGTTCCCGTTCGCGGAGAAGTACGCGCAGGCGACGTCGATGATGTTCATCGCGATGATGTTCAGCAGCAGCATGCCGATGCTCGTGCCCGTGTTGTCCGTGTATTTTCTCCTCGCGTTTTACGAGGCGCGGTACAACTTGTTGCGGCTGTGTAAGGCGCGTTCTCCTCACACTGGTCCCCATACGACCGCGTTCGCGCGATGCACGCCGATCCTCGAGGACTTTCGGGTCCCGCGCGCGTTTCTCTCCGCCCACCACCCCTCGCTTTCAATCCTCACACGCCTAGACGCCTTTTCAACTCCACCTGACGCCTTTCAATTCCACCCCGACGTCGCTTCGCGTGGAACGACCCTAAGAAACCGCCGAGGTACAACGAGGCGATGGCGGACACGTTCGCCGCGACCGCGCCGTGGGCGTCCATCGCGAAGCTCTTCTTCGCCGGGTGGATGCTCTCGAACGCGCAGGTGCCGCAGCTCGATTACTCGCTCAAGGAGAAGGACGAGATCTTGTCGCCGATCAGCTCCTCCACCGGGTCGACGTTTGACTTCAACACGCGTCTGAATTCGTACAACGCGACGGCGTGCCTGACGACGATGGCGCTCATCCTGCTCGGGTACGTGTGCGTCTGGAACTACGTCGCGATCAGGAGGTTCATCCTGAGACTGTTTCCGAAGGCGGAGTCCCTCTTCGAGGAGGTGGAGGTGTCGATGACGCCGGACCTGAGCATCGCGTTGTCGGACGGCATCTTGAAAGGGCTTCCGTCGTACGAAGTGAAAGATAACGACGTGTACTTTCCGATCGTCGGCGACCACGCGTGCAAGAGCGCGGGGGGAATCGACCAGCCCATCCCGAAAGGGTGGGAGGGCCAGGTCGACGTGGACGACGACAAGAAAAAGGTGAAAGTGCGCGAAGACGCGCTCGCGGTGCGCATCGTGCAAGAGGAAGCCGGCGCGTTCGGCGAGGGTGTTCAAAAGGCGCTCCGAAAGAACAAAGGGAAGAGCAAAGAGAAGAAGGACTCCTCCGGTAAAGATAGCAAGGGTTCTTACAAATCCGGGAAGGGCACCGGGTACGGAGACTTAAAAGACGAGCCCGGGTCGATGTTCGACGACGGCGGGAGAGGACGGCGAGGCCGACTGTCGCGGCGGCGGTCCACGGTGGCGCCGTTGGATTGGGGCGCGGATCGGTACGCGAGCGAGGAGGCGGACCGCGCCGCTGCGCGTCGCGCGGCGCGGCAACAGGAGGCGGCGTACGCCGCGGCGAGCGGCCCACCGCCCGGGGACGCCGCGCGCGCGCTGTTCGACCGCCCGGGCCGGAGAGGGGGGGACCGACGCGACGGCGGCGGCGGCGCGCTCGACGAGGATCGCGAGGAGCGACGGCGGCGGCGGAAAGAGGAACGGCGCGCCGAGCGCCGCGCCCGCCGCGGAGAGTGACGCGCGGCGTTAGGTGGCGTGGTATCGTTATCATAAGAAACTACTTCTCTCTCTCTCTCTCTCTCTCTCTCTCTCTCTCTCTCGTCAAGGCCGCGCCGGGTCCGGGCTCCGCGACCGCGACCGCGACCGCCCCGGCCCCCCCGCGCCGATCTCCGACCACCCGACCATCTCCACCGCCTCCTCCGCGCCCTCGTGCTCGATCCACTTCGCCGCGTGCGCGAGTTTCAGCGCCGCGGGCGTCAGTCGAAACATGAGCGGCGTCGCGATGAGCGACAGCGCGGTCGTCCCGAGCAAGAGCAGGTACATGTTCCGCTGCACGAGCCCCAACGCGCTGGCGCGAGAGAGCAGCACGAATGAAAACTCGCCCACTTGCGCGAGCGAGATCCCCACGGTGAGCGACGTCCGCGTGGTGTACCCGAACGACCGCACGACGAGCGTCATCATCGCGCATTTAAACACGGTCACGACGAGAAGCGTGCCGAGGAGGACGTCCAAGTGCAGCCACAGAAAGTACGGGTTCATGATCATCCCGATGGACGCCAAGAACAACGCCGTGAAGACGTTCTTCACGGGCTCAACCTGCGATGCGCGGGGTGAACGCGTCGGTCAGTCGAACGTCTCGCCGGCGAAACAGCGAGCGTCGTGGGCGAAGCGCGAAGTCCTTCGGACGCGCGAGGCGACGCGCGAACGGGGTCGCGCGGGAAGCGGTCTAAAACAGTCTCGAGTCTCACCGCGTGCAACGTCTGCTCGGTGAAGGGCGTCGCCGACGCCATGACGCCCGCGACGAACGCGCCGAGCTCGATGGAGAGCCCGAGCCACTCGCTCGTCCACGCGACGACGAGGCAGAACGCGACGGTGACCATCTGATAGAGCTCGCCGCCGCGCGGGGAGATGAATCGAAACGCGCGTGCGACGACCGTTTTCGACGCCGCCGTCGCGGCGGCGAGAAACAGCGCCAGCGTCGTCGCCACCTTTACGAACGACAAGACGCCCTCGCCGAGCCCGCCGGCGCCGCCCAACACGGGCAACAGCGCGAACAGCAACCCCACGGTGCAGTCCTGCAGCACGAGCGTCCCGACGGTGATCTGCCCCGGGAGCGACTGCGACAGCGCCTTCGGGTCGTTCCGTACGAAGCGACGTCGGGGTGGAGTTCAAAGGCGTCAGATGGAGTTGAAAGGTATCGCGGTCGGGGATCGAAAGCGAGGGACCCTGGGCGGAGAGAAACATACGCCGGGAGAGAAAGCCCTCAAGGATCGGCGTTCACCACGCGAACGCGGTCGTACGGGGACCAGTGTGAGGAGAACGCGCCTTCCTCTCGGCGAGGCACTTGACGCACACCGCCGTGGACGACATCGACAGAAACGCGCCGACGAAAACGCCCTCCTTCAGCTCCGCGCCGGTGAAGTTGGAGACGACGCCGCACACGAGCATCATGAGCGCGATCTCCGCGAGACCGCCGCCGAGGGCGACGCCCTGCACGTGCTTCAGCTTGGCGTACGAAAACTCCACGCCGAGCACTGCGGGTCGTTTCATCGTTCAAAGCGACGTCGGGGCGGAGTTGAAAGGCGACATATGGAGTTGAAAGGCGTCGAGGTGCGTCGGGATTGAAAGCGAGGAGGGGCGGGCGGAGAGATGCGCCGGGAGAGAAGAAAGTCCTTAAGGAATGAAGTTCACAACGCGAACGCGGTCGTATGGGG
>Ga0181560_10001991_pt1 | contig 19054 bp, 10 predicted proteins | sample 011ome_20_FD_133751 | JGI IMG/M metagenome (GOLD analysis project Ga0181560, IMG submission 133751) | Coastal salt marsh microbial communities from the Groves Creek Marsh, Skidaway Island, Georgia - 011509CT metaG (megahit assembly) | ecosystem: Environmental > Aquatic > Marine > Intertidal...
GACCCGGAGGGCCCGGAGGGCCCCGCGTCTCCGGCGGCGGCGGCGGCCGCGATGCCCCGCGCGATCCCCTCCAGGTCGCGCGACGCCTCGCTCGCGACGTCGCGCGTGGAATCGTCGCGGCGCGCGTCACGCGCGGCGAGCGCGCGCGTGACCGCCACCGCGAGCGCGCTCGACGCCAGCGAGGACAGGAATAACGCCTCGGCGCCGAACCGAGCTCGCTCGTCGATCACGACCGGCTCGCCGTCCGCGTCGTACAGCACGCCTCGGACGTGCGCGCGCGACGCCACCGGGAACGTCGCCGTCGTCGCGGCGGTCCCGGCTCCGGTGGCGACCGCGCGCGCACCGCTCGCGGCGGTCTCTGAGACCGCGGTCGCGCCCGCGGCGTCGGACGAGACGAGACGCTTCGCGCGTGCCGATGTGTCCTTGCCGCGTTCGACGACGAACGTCGCCTGGTTCGAGCGTCGACGCGGCCGCGACGCGCCCGAGGAGTGGTACGCGTGGGTCACGCCGGCGCCCACCGCGGCGGCACCCGCCGCCGCCGCGGCCGGGTGGATGCCCCACAGACCTGACATGGTGCTCCGTGGGGCGCGCCTCCGATCGTGGCCGCGAGCGTCGCGCGAACGCGTTCAAACAAGTCAAAAAATCCAAGAGTCGCGTCAAAACGGGACGGCGAAACAGAAAAGACGTCGAGGTTCGTTCGAGGGTGCGCGGTCGCGTCGTCAAGAGAAACGACGCACGCGCTCGACGTTTCCTTGGAGGCGCCGAGCGCGTGCGCCGCCTCGCGGCGCGAGTCGAGAGTCGTTGTCGTCTCGGAAGCCGCCGCGTCCGCGAGCGCGCCTCCTTCGCGCGCCGCCGCACACGGAGACGCGCGTCGACAGCGTTGGCACACGGCGGGTGGTCGCGAAGGTTGACAGCGTCGCGGGTGCGGTCGCGCCGTTCGTACCCTCGCGGCGCCCTCTCCGCGCCTCCGCGACTTCCCGAGTCCCCGCGCCTTCGACGTCTTTCACAGACGTCGAGACGTGCCACGACGACGTCGTCACGCGAGCCGACCGCGACCATGGGCTGCAGCGCCAGCAAGTCCCCCGCGCCCTCCGCGGGCGGGGTGACGGCGGCCCTCGGCTCGCGCGCGCCGCGCGAGACCCTGGACGGCGCGCACTGTGGCGCGCGCGCGTCCCTGGAGATCCCCGCGGACGACCGACGCGCGGGACCTCCCGCGAGGCGTCTGACCCACCGGCGCGCGAGCAGAGACGCGGTGAGGTCGACCGCGCGCGAGTCCCCGGTCGCGGAGACGCGAGGGGACGTGCACGTCGGGGACGGGGACGACTCCACCGTGGTGTGGCGCTGCCCCGCGCCCTCGGACGTCCCCGCGGGCGCGCGCGCTTACTCGCCGTGGTTCACGCGCGCGCGCGACGCGAGCCGCGCGGAGCCGGGCCCCGACGTGGAGTGGCGGCTCTTCTGGGACCGCGCCGGCGACGGCGACCCCGAGTCGAGTGCCTTGTACCTCGAGTGCCGCCGCCGCGAACGGAGGGGGTTTTCGCGCGACGCCGAGCGGGGACCCGCGCCGCGGTTCCCCGGCGCCGGTACCAAACGCGCCGCGATGCGACGCGAGACCCGCGTGGATGAGGTGCACGCGTGTTTCAGCTTCGCGTTGCTCCCCGGGCCGGACGCGAAGAAGCACCGAGCGGACGCGCCCGGCGAAGACCGTGAGGCGACGCGCGACGACGAGGCGTTCCTGGATGAGAACAAAGAAAAAATCTCCGTCGCCGACGAAGCGGCGCCGACGGAGGTTTCCCGCCTGAACCTCGCCGGCCCGGTGGTGGAGATGGTCGCGTCCCTCCGCGAGACGCTCGGGTGGCCCTCGAGAGGCCGAGTCGGCGTCGCGGGCGACGCGTCCGCGGACGCGTCCGCGTCGTTTCGCGGGAACACAAAAAAGTCGGACGACGACGACGACGACGACGCGCGCGCGTGCTCGTGCGGGACCCGGCGGTGCGTTTTCCTCGCGCTTCCGCGCGTGGACACTTTTCGGCTTCGAATGGACAGGCTCATGGCGCACACGTTCGTGCTGCCTCCCTGCGAAACGCGCGGGAGAGAAGCGGTGTCTCTCGACGTCGCCGGCGACGCCACCGACGACGAAGATTTCCAAAAAGAGGATTTCCAAAAAGAGCGCGCCTCGCGAGCGTGGGGCGCGAAGGGCTTCGCGTCGCGCGAGGCGCTCGTCGGGGACGCGCTCGTCTGCCTTTCGTTCCACGACGAGGTCGCGGAGCGCTTCGTCGCCGAGGCGGCCGCCGACGAGCTTCAGGTTCACCGCGCGCGCGAAGGCGGGGACGATTCGGGGTACGACGACTCGGGGTACGACGAGACGGAGGGGGAGGAGGCGGAAGGCGGTCGAAGGGGAGACGCGTCGCGAGACGTCGGCGAGACGGAGAAGACGGAGAAGAAAAAAAGCGTCCCGCCGCGGCGACTTCCCCCGGCGACGCACCGCGCGTCGCGGCGCCGAAGGCCTTCGCGATCGCCCCTCCCGGCGGAGTCCCCCCTGGGCGCCCCCCGCGCGTCCGCGCAGCTCCTGAGCGAGTCGCCGCTGATGTTCGTGTTCGACGACTTCCTGAGCGAGCGCGAGTGCGAGGACCTGATGGCGCTGGCCAGGCCCGACCTGCGCCGCTCGCGCGTGACCGACGGCAAGCTGTCCGAGGGGCGCACGAGCAGCAGCACGTTCCTGACAGGCTCGAGGCAAGACCATCCCGTGGTCAAGGTCGTGGAGCGGCGTATCCTGCGCGCCGCCGCGTCCGTGGGGCGCATCGTCGCCGCGCGCGCGGCGCGCAGGACGACCGACCGCTTCGACGACTTGTTCACCGCCAACGCCGCGGCGCGCCGCAGCGACACCGCCAACGAGCGCGAGGCGGCGCGCGGCGCCTGCGCCGGCGCCGGCGCCGGCGCGACGCCTGGAGCCCATCCCTCGCCGCTCGTCGGCGCCGAGCCCATGCAGGTGGTGCGCTACGACCGCGGCGAGATGTACACGGCGCACTACGACAACAAGCAGGGGTGCGTGCGTCGCGCGGCGACGTTCATGATGTACCTGCGCGACGTCGAAGCCGGCGGCGCGACGCATTTTCCAAAGGCGAAGCCCGCCGGGAAAGGCGGCGACGCCGACGGCGTTCGCGTGTGGCCGAAACGAGGCCGAGCCCTGGTGTTCTGGAGCGTGCGCGGAGGCGTCGAGGACGTCAGGAGCCTGCACGAGGCCGAGCCCGTCGCCGCGGGGGAGAAGTGGATCGCCACCAAATGGATGCAGGTCGCGGAGGAGAGACCCGCGAGCGGGTGACGCGCGGGCTTTCTTTTCGCCGCGGCGCGCGCTCCGCGCGTAAAGACAAGAGACAAGAGGCTTTGTCGAATCGTGGTATATGCACAGTGTTACAGTCGCGCGCGACACCACGGATAGGTCGTCTCCCGCGCGTCGGTCCGCCGAGCCCCGTACGCCCGGCGGCCGAACCCCGTCCCCGAATCCCGAATCCCGACCCCGAACCGCGCCGCGTCGCGCGATTCGTCGGCGTCGGTTTACTTATCCTTCTTGGACTTCTTCGCCTTCTTCTCCCCGTCGGGCGAGTCGCTCTTCTCGCGCTTCTCCTTCTTCTCCTTCTTCTCCTTCTTCTCCTTCTTCTCTTTCTTCTCCTTCTTCTCCGACACGTCCGCGTCGGGGTTGTACGCCTTGGGCGCGCTGAGCAACGCCGGCGCCGCGTCGCGCGACTTGTCGTGCTTCTTGGCGCCCTCCTTGCCCTTGGCCACCCCCGACGCGTCGCCCAGCGTCTTCCCCTCGAGCTGCCGCAGGCGCGCCTCCACCTTCTCGCGCGACTCCACGCCGATGGTCGCCTCGCTGCCCTCGCCCAGCGCGTCCACGCGGATGCTCAGCGCGCACTTCGCCGCCAGCACGCGCGAGATCTTCCCCTTGAACTTGGGCGCCGCCTGGCCGATGAGCGAGGCGTGGTAAATCAAGCCGTACTTGGGGGTTTCGTGTTTGGTCTTCAGCGCGCGGAACAACGCCTTCTCCGCGCCGAGGATCTGCACCGTCGACGCGGGGTGCTTGGCGAGGTTGATGAGCGAGCCCGCGTGCGAGATGAGCCGGGCGCCCACGAGCTCGCCCACGAGCACCGTCAGGTTGGGCGCGATGGCGTTCATGCGCGACTTGAGGTAGTCGTACAGCTGGATGCGGTACTCGCTCAGGCTCACCACCTGCTCCGCGAGCTGCTTGATGTTGTTCAGGTCGTCCACGGAGATCTCCGTGCCCATGGAGATCACCGCGGCGTCCTTTAGGTCCTGCTCCACGTCCTCGTCCAGCGTGCCGGAGAAGTCGTGGTCGCTCGCCGTCGCGCGGTCGCCCATCTGGATCATCGCCTTGGCGTACTGCATGTTGTCCGCGATGATCTTGGTCATCTCGGGGAAGTGCCAGCCGTACCACTCGCGCACGCGCATGGCGTACGTGTTGAGCTCCTTGTCCAGCTCGTCCAGAAGCCCGATCGCCTGCACCACCATGGTGTCCACCTTGTCCGGCGAGAACTTGAGCTTGTACCGCGACAGCGAGTGCGACAAGCCGAGCGCCATCGGCGCGACGTCGGCATCCTTCAAGCCGCCGATGAGCTCGTTCAGCTGGTAGCGCACGCCGCGCATCAGCTCCATCACCCCGGAGCTGTACACGCACGCGATGCCGAGCTTCTCTTTGATGAGACCGCCCAGCTTGGCGTCCGCGAGCGCGAGCGTCTCGCCCTCGGCGTGTTTCTTGAGAAACTTCTTCAGGTCCTTGCCGATCTTGGAATCCACCATGGACGCCGCCGCGGCGAGCGCCTCCGCGGTGTTGTCGAACTTGGAGAACGCCTTCATGGAGACCATCTTCTTCGCGCCCTCGGGGGTGCTGAACGCCTCCTGGAGCGCCTGCGGGTTCGAAAGACGAGCGGAGGGGGGAGCGTCAGCGCGAGCGGAGAGGGCCCGAGGTTGGCGAGAGGGAAAAAAGCGACGCGCGAGCGCCCGCCGCCAGGGCGCAGCGCGGAAATCCCTAGCTGGCGCGGGGGTTCTCGCGGGTTGGCGTGCGGGGGGGGCGCGCGAACGATCGCGCGGCGATCGCGCACATCCGCGTAACGCTGATCACGGTGATCTCGCGTCGCCGCGCCCCGGCGCGCGCGCGCCCCGCGCGGCGCGGCGCGCGCAACCCCAACCGTCGACGTGAGAAAGGTAACACAGGCGCCGGCGGTGGCGGGCAAAATTCTCCTGAGGAAGAGGGGGGCGACGCACCTCGGCATCGTCGAGCTTGCCCTCGTCCTTGACCTTGAACAGCGAGAACCCCGCGGGGGTCTCGAAGAGGAGAAGCATCTTTCGCGGTGCGGGGACCCGGACTGTGTGCGAGTCGTGCCCGGTCGAGTGGCGGAGCAGAAATCGGCGGCGGGCCGATTTAGCGCGTGTCGGCGGAACGGTTCCCCGGCGATTTCGGGGATTCACAGACCCTGCTCGATTCGCTTTTTGGGAACCCAAAAAACCTGGTCCGTTGATCAACTGTTCCTTTTCGTCAGTCTGTCGCTAAAACGACGTTCCGTCACCTCTCGGCCGGCATGCCTGGATCTCGTCACAATCCTCCGCGCGTCCAGCAAGGACAGGCAGAGAGCTACGCGCCCATCATGAACGCCCTCTCCTCGTTCCTGGCGGACCCCTGGGCGACCATCTCGGCGTACTGGCAGACCGTTCCGAGCCACGTCCGGATCCTCGTCTCGTTCCTCATCACGCGCACCATCAGCGGAGTCATCCGAAGAGCGTTCGCGCCGAGAGCCGACGCCGGCCCCGCTCGGCGCGCCGCGGTCGTCGAGGTGACGGACGCGGACGCGTTCAAGACGAAGCTCGAGGAGGCGAAGAAGGCGAAGCGACTGACCGTCGTGGACTTCACCGCGTCGTGGTGCGGGCCGTGCAAGCGCGTGGCGCCGCGGTACGCGGAGCTGTCGCTCAAGTACGGGGACGTCGCCTTCCTCAAAGTGGACGTCGACAAGGCGAGCGACGTCGCCAAGGGCGCCGCGGTGCGGTGCATGCCCACGTTCCAGTTCTTCAAGGACGGCGAGAAGGTGGACGCCATGGAAGGTGCGGACGCGGGCAAGATCGAGAGCATCCTGCTGGCGCTGGGCGCGGCGGAGCGGCGCATCCCGGACCCGGACGAGGACGGCGCCGAAAAGGATGCCGACGCCAAGAAGACGGAGTAGAGAACGGACCGTATATTTACGCGTCGCGTCGTTAGCCTACCAACCATGAAGTAAGTCATACTATACCATCAGTTACATATAACTCACCTCTCTATCTAAACGCACGCTCCTAAGACTAAGACTAAGCCATGTGACCCACGCCACCACGATCGCACTACCTCCACATCCCCGTGACCTCGCACACGCGGTTCTGGTTGTACCTGAACGCGCCCGTCAACGCGAGCGCCGCCGCGCCGTCGAGCGCGGCGACGCGCGCGACGGAAAACGTCGCGCGCCCGTACGCGAGGTTGGCGTTGGAGCACCACAGGATGTACGCCACCACCGTCGTCGCCTCCGCGGCGTAGAAACGCAGACTGCTCTCGTAGTAGAGCGCGACGCAGAAGGCGGTGCCGACCAGCCAAGCGATCGGCGGGAACGGCGAGTAGCGCGCCAGCGAGCGGTCCCGCGCGAACCCGACGAACATGGCGAGCGACGTCGACGTCACCCACGTCAACACCGCGTTTTGGTGCGCGGTCCACAGGCAGCGCGGGATCACGGAGAAGCCCGCCAGGCACAGCGCGCAGGTGGCGAGGAGGAGCGCCCGCAGAAAACCCATCGCTACGTTTCCTTCGTTCCGCTCGCGCCGGAACACCGCGAGGGCGTGGAACAGGGTGCAGTCCACGCCGGCGGCGGCGACGTGCGCGTAGAGGAAGAAGACCGAGTCGGGCAGGAGCTCGAGGTACCCGCAGATGGAGACGTTCTTCGGGGCGGGCGTGCCTCCCCACAGGGACAGCGCGACGAACGCGACGTACTCCGCGACCACCAGGAGCATACCCGAGCGCCAGAGCGGGAGTCTGTCCGCGCGGTGGCTCGCGCACTCTCCGACGGTCCCTCTCACGAGGCACGCGATGGCCCGCGGAGGGCGTCGCGCGAAGGGGTCTCGGACGAGCAGGGACTCGAGTTTCTCGGTCCGGCTCATCGATGAGACCGGTCCGGGTCCGCCGGTGCCGGGACCGTCGGGAGACATCGCAGTGTCCACGCCGCTCCGTGTCGCCACCATCGCGTCGTGGGGGCGCGTGGCGGGGTGGGGGGTCGAGCCGCCACGCCCAGCCGCGCGCGTCCTTCGAAGTGTGTCGGAGGGGAAACAAACAGCTCAGAGAGGTGCGAAAAACCGTAAGTGCCGAACCGACCCGTGCCGTGTTTCCAGAGTCTTTTCTTTTCGTTACGCTTCTCGCTGCGATGCCACTGCGTCGCCGCGCCGAGCTCCCGACGAGGGCTGTGGCGCGAGCACCATGCCGAGCGATGAGAACGTGGACAAAAACTGGGAGGGTTTCAGCGAGGTACGCGTCGCTCCCCGCAAAAAGCGCGAGCGCTCGTGGCGAGACCCGAGAATTGCTTCGTCATCATCTTCTCCCCACGAACGACGGGATCGCGTCGAGCCTTCTGACACGCCCCCACCCCGCCGCGCAGGTCCAGGAGCTGACGAAGAAGAACGAGAACTTGATACGCGCGCTAGACGATGCGAACAGGCAGGTGGCGGAGCTCAGCGCTCGTTTCGAGACCGGCGGGCCCGGTCCCGCGGCGGACGCGAGGGAATCGAAGATCGTGCAGGTGAGCAAAAAGAACCGAGCTTTGACGTTGTCGGTGGAGCGCGAGCGCGCGGAGAAGCTCCGCGCGCTCGCGCAGCTGAAGAGCGCGCAGGTGCGGCTGGACACGCTGGACTCCGAGCGGACGGAGACCGAGGTGGAGCGCGCGTGTCGCGAGGTGGTGGAGGAGGCGTCCAAGGCGACGGAGGCGGCGCAGAACGAGCTGGCCGCGACGCGCGAGAAGTGGAAGCAAGCCTCGGCGCGGGCCGAGCGTTTCAGCGGCCAGAAGGCGTTCATCAAGACCGAGAACGACCGGCTGAAGGTGATCATCCGCCGCGAGGTGGGCGAGCACGTGGATTTCGGGCGCCTGGACGACGAAATCGCCGCCACCGGGGGGAAGAAGGGGCGGGCCGCGACCATCCGCGACCTCAACATGCGCCTCGGGCTGCTTAAAATGCAGCTCGCCGAAGCTAACGACGCGCTCGCCGCCGTCGCCGCCGGCGCCGAACCCGTGGACTCCGTGCCCACGCTCGAGGTGGGGGGAGAGGAGGTGGTTCCCCCGGAAACGCCTCTGATGGAAACACAGGCTGTGCCTACGGACGAACCGAAAAAGCACGAGAACCGAGCGGAACGACAAGCGCGAACGGACGCCCGGGACGAAACCCCGGGCGGCGGCGGCGCGGCGCGCGCCGCCGCCGCCGCGCAGGCGCGTCGTCTCGAGGCGGCGGCGCGCGATGTCGAAACGGCGCGAGTGGAGCTGGCGGCAGAGCGCGAGGATGCAGCGCTGCTGGCGAAGATGAACCGCAACCTGGAGACGGAGGTGCGCTCCCTGCTGGAGAAGGTGGTGGTGCTCAAGGACAAGTCCGACCACGACGACAGGCTCGTGGACGCGCTGCGCGACGAGACGCGGCGGCTGCGGAGCGCGAGCGCGGAGGATTCGATTTCGGCGATTTCGGAGGTTTCCGAACGCGGGGGGTTCGAGCCTCCGGGTTCGGAAACCGCCGTGCCCCTCGCCGAGTACCGCTCCATGGAGGCCCGCGCGTCGTCGCTGGAGGCGAAGCTGCGCAAGCAGGAGCAGGTCGCGCTGCACGCGCGCGCCAAGAACGCGAGCCTCGAGCAGGCGCTGGAGCGCGCGGCGCGGCGCGACGCGGAGGAGGAGGCGGCGTTTTCGCCCGCCGCCGTCGCCGCCGCGGCGGGCGGCGGCGAGCTCTTCGGCGCCGGCGCGCAGCACGACGCGGACGTGGCGAACCTGATCGAGCACTCCGAGACGCTCGAGCGCGTGTGCCAGGAGATGAAGGGCAAGCTGGTGGTGGCGGAGAAGCAGGTGGCGCAGCTCCGCGAGCAGGTCCAGGCGGAGCGGCGGAAGTACCAAGACGCGACGCGCCGGATGGAGCGCGCCGCCGGCGCCGGCGGAGGCGACGGGGACGACGCCGCTCTGCGCGCGGCGCTGGCGGAGTCCAAGGCGGAGACGCAGCGCGTGCGCTCCAAGTACGAGGGGAAGCTGGACGAGATGGAGCGCGAGGTGGAGCTCTACGCGGAGATGATGGCGGAGATGAAACGCGCGGCGGCCGAGAACGCGCCGAGGGAAGGCTCGCCCGCGCCGACGAGGAGAGTGGGTTTGCCCGGATAGCGCGAAAAACGTTGAGCGAAAAACGTTTTTTTTTTAGTGAAACGAAAAGCCGTCGCGTCGCGCCGTCGTCGCCGAACGAGTACCGTCTCTCGACCCCGTTTCGGGGAAGCGCGGAAAGCGAAACGCGCTCACTCCTCCGCACCCGAGAACGGCGTCCCGGGCTGGGGCGTGTGCGCCTCCTGCGGCGGCGTGTGCGTCGCCGCGAGCGGAGCTCTCTCCGGGCGCGCGCGCTTGGCGGGCGCGGGGCTGCAGAGTCCGTCGAAGAACGGCTCCGCCGCCGACGGGTCGTCGTTTTCGCGCGACGGCGACGGCGTCGCCGCCGCCGTCGGAAGCAGACGCGTCTCCTCCGCGAGCCCGTGCGTGACGCCCAGCGTCGCGAGCGCGGCCATCTTCTCGAAGAGCGTGTCCTTGAGCCTGGGCGGCTGGCACCCGCACTCGCACCCGGGCACGAGCATCTCGCCGCGGACCAGGCCGCGCGTCACCTTGCCCAGCACGACGCGCCGGGCGCCGGCGGTCCAGTCGGCGGCGAGGAGGTTGAAGAAGCGCGCGAAGTCCTCCGCGGAGAACGCCTCGCGCGCGAGCACGCGGAACAGCGCGGTGGGCAGCTCCGGGCTGTCGAACGCCACCGCGGGCGCGCAGTGCTTCGCGAACGCCGGCCCCGTGAGCGCGCGGCGCACGAACGCGGGCGCGCGTTTCCCCAGGCGCCGCGCGGCGAAGGCGGCGTGCGCCAGCTTGAACTCGAAGGACCAGCACGTCGTGACGCGCTCGAGGAGCTCGAACGTTTCGTTCGAGGAATCCGCGGAGGATGAAGCCTGAAGCCGGTCCTCGAGAGTCGATAACGCGAGCGTTTGTGTGAGCAGCCCCGCGAACGCGTCGAGGTGGGTGTCGAAGGCTTCGTAGTGGTCCTCGATATCCTTCCAGCAGCGGTCCTCGGCGTAGTCGCCGGCGGTGTCGTCGTCCAGGTCGAAGGTGACGAAGAACGGCTCGTTCGCGGCGTTCGTCGCGAGGGTCTCGGCGGGCGGCGCCGGGTCCAGGCTCTCGCCCGTCAGCAGCCTGACGTAGAACTCGTTCGGGCCCAGCATCAAGTGCACCAGCGTCGCGAGCGTTTCGGGGCTCGTTTCTTTGATCGGAACCCCGTCCTTGTTCTTCGCGGCGCGCGTCATCGCGCGGACCACGCGCGCGAGCCGGCGCCATCGGCGCGCGTCGCCGTCCGCGAAGGACTCGTCTTCCCCCTCGCCTCGCGTCTCGCCTCGCGTCTCACCTCGCTTCCCTCGCGCGCCTTCGTCCAAGACCATGACGTAGTTGAGCACGCGGAAGATACGCTCGTCCGTGGCCTGGTTGAGCGCGCCGCTGTCGCCGGGGCGCCTCGTGAAGTGCGAGATGGGCTTGAGGGTCTCGAGCTCGGTCGCGAGGTACTGCGCGAGCACCTCGCCCTGGCGTTCGGGGGACCACTTTCCCACGACCGAACGCAGGACCCCGCACTCGTCCGCCACCCCGAGCGTGGGCACGCGCGCGTCGGGGCGGCTGTGCAGCTGCACGATACCGGCGACGAACTTCGTCCTCTCCTCCCTCGGGATGCACACGGAGGCCACCGCGCTGACGAAGCGCGCGACCGTCTCGGGGCTGTCGTCCCGCTCGAGCGCCTCCGCGTCGTCAGTCAGTTGACACGCGTTGACGCGCGCGAGGAGGCTCTTGGAGATCCACGACGCGGTCGTCCTGTTCACGAGGACCATGCTCGCCCGCGAGGCGGTATCGAGGCGGTCGGCGATGAGGATGCCGATCTCGCTGGGCAGGTCGGTGAGCTGGAAGGAGGCGCGGGGCACGTCGCGCCGGAGCGGCGGGGCGCAGAGGGGGCTGAAGAGTTTCTGCGAGCGCGACGCGGGGCCGGGCTGGAAGCTCTCGTTGCGGCGCCGCTTCACCGAGCGCGTGACGCGGAGGGAGGTGAACATCACGTGGGAAGGAAGCGCGGAGAGGGAACGGTGGGAACGCGTCGGTGCGCCGGCGCAGCGCCCGCGGCGCGGCTGTCTTGTGCGAGTGACCGGTGGACGGTCGCTTTTGACGGCACACAGCTGTGTGCTGAAAACGACCACGACGTCTGCTGGCTCGAGTCAAGAGTGAGCACTCTCCACTCGTCTTAGTTTGACCTTCGAACCGCGCGTGCTGCCACTTCACGGGCACAGGCGCCTCCGCGCTGCCCCGCTCGTCGTCGATCGCCACCATGGTGTCGATCGCCTCGTGGTCCACCGTCTCGGGGGAGACCGCGCGCATCCTCGTCGCGTTCTTCGGGTTCCTCACCGGCGACGAACCCAAGGTGCGAATTTCAAACGCACGAGGGTTGACATCCTCCCGCGATACGCGGCTCGCGGCTCGCGTCGGCGGTAGCACCGCGCCTCGCGCCGCCCGGTGACCGCAATCCCGCGTCTCCGTCGCCGCGCGCGTCGCTGACTCGCGTTTTCGCCCCCCCCGACCGCAGGCCAAGCCCCGCGCGCCCATCACCGAGGGCCACACCGATGTGCTGGTGTTCCTGCTCCTCTCCGCGGGCGTGTTTTTCGTGAACTGGGGCCTGCGCAAAGCCTTGGTCGAGCCTTTGGCCGCGAAGCTGCTCGGCGCGCGCTCGACCAAGTCCAAGGTGCAGAAGTTCGCGCAGTCGTGCATGGAGATGATCTTCTACGGCGCGTTCACCGTGTTCGGCGCGCTGGTCGTGCCCGGCCAGGCGTGGTTCTGGCCCTCCGCCCTGTGGTGGTCCGACTACCGCTCGGGCAAGATGCTCTTCGTGACGGACGCGCTCAAGGCGTACTACCTGCTCTACGCCGCGCGGTACGCGCAGGGCATCGCGTCGTGCCTCATCGAGCACAAGCGCAAGGACTTCTGGGAGATGCAGATGCACCACATCGTGACGGTCTCGTTAATAGGCATCTCGTACGCCTACGGCTGGAACCGCGTCGGCGCCGTGGTGATGGCGCTGCTGGACCCCGCGGATGTGCCGCTGCACGTCGCGAAGCAGTTCAAGTACGTGGGCGACGCGCGGGGGGGGCTGACGCAGAAACGCATGCAGACGTGCGCGGACGTGTTCTTCGTGATCTTCATGCTCCTGTTCGCGGTCATGCGGCTCGGTCTGTACCCGTACGTCGTGTGGTCCTCCACCCTGGAGGGGCCGCGCCACTTCGCCTACGGCGCCGGCGCGTACGCCTGCGTCGCGCTGCTCTTCGTGCTGCTCGGGCTGCAGGTGTACTGGTTCGCGCTCATCGTCAAGGTGGCCATCAAGGTGGTCACCTCGGGCGCGGCGGAGGACGTGCGCTCGGACGACGAGGACGAGGACGAGGAGCCGAAGAAGAAGAAGTAGAAGCGAAGAGGGGCGAAAACGTGTCTCCGCGCGACCGGGGGCGAATCCGCGAGCGTCATATGGAATATCGTACGTGAGTCATGTATCATCCGCGCGTGTTTGTGCCGGCGATACACGATAATACCACGGACCGGCCGTATAAATACGCGTGGATCGCCTACGTTTCCTCCAGGAACCCCACGTCTCCGTCCGCGGGCGCGCCGAAGAAGAGCTTCGTGCGCTGCTGCGGGACGAACGGCTCGCCGGCGCGCCAGCGCTTTTCGGCGCCGTCTCGCGCGAACTCCAGCGCCCAGGCGACGGTCGGGAACGCCAGCTCGTCTCCCTCGGGCAGCTCGTCCAGCGCGAAGAACTGCGCCTCCAGGGTCTCGATCCCACACCGCATCGGGGGCGGGTCGTCGGACTCTCGCGTCGGCGAACCGGGTTCTCGTCGCGACGCGTCCTCCACCACCACCTCCGCGAGGTACAGGAGTTGCACCTGGCCGGGCAGGTTATACACCGCGAGTAACGGTCCGGGAACCACCGTCGCTCCAGCCTCTTCCGCCGTTTCCCGCGCCGCGCCGTCCCTGGTACTCTCGCCGAGCTCCATGAACCCCTGGGGGAAGCCCCACTTCCCGACGCGGGGCTCGATGCCGCGGCGGCAAAGCAACACGCGCGTCGCACCGGAACCGTCCGTCTTCCCGACGTTTTCGTGAAGGGCGCGGAACAGGAGGGAGCGCGCGGTGTTGTTAGATTTCGGCACGATGAGAGGGCGCGTCCGCGACGCGTGCGGGTGGAGCGCGCGCGCGAGGGAGAGACGGCGGGAGGGCGATCGAACGCGGACCGCGCACGCACCCAGCACGGAAGACACCCGACGACCACCTTCGGGTTGCGGTAATCGACGAACCCGCAGTCGCGGCACACGTCCCGCTCGCGTTCATCGCCTTCGGGCACCATCTTCACGAAGTTGGGCGCGGCATCGGGTGCGTCTCGGACCACGGTCGCGGCGCGCCGGGGCACGCGTCTACCCGCGCGAAACGCGCCCGTCGGCCCCGTCGCAAACCCGGCGTTCGACGACACGGCGTGCATCTCGCTCGCCACGCGCACGCGCGTGTGCAAAAGTGTTCCGCACGCGTCGGTGCTCCGTCCCGAAATACTTCGCACGGACCGAGAAACGCGCTGACGTGGACGACTCGGTCGAAACTCAAAAGCCACGACTCCGTCGTTTCGTCCGTCACAGCGATGGTCGCCGCCCTCACCGCGCGCGCCCCCCTCGCGGTAACGCTCCCGCACTCGCGCCCGTTCCGCGCGCGCGCGCACCACCGACCGCGCGTCATGCAGCCGGTGACGGGTACCTCCGCGGACGACGCGCGCACGAAAACTTCCGAGAGAACCACGACGGCGAGACCGACGCCGGGTTCCACCCCCGAGACGCACGCCCCACCCACCCCGCACGCCGTGCACCCCGAGACGAGCAAGATCCCCGTCACGGACGACGAGCGCGCGGTGGCGTCCGCCGCAGAACGCAAAGCCGTGCAGCGCGAGCGCATCGCGCACGCGCCCGGTTTCGTCGCCGCGCTGGACCAGAGCGGCGGCTCGACGCCTCGCGCGCTCGCGCTTTACGGTATCTCCGAGATACGCGAGAAGGACAAGGAGCACATGTTCGGCGTGATGCACGACATGCGGTCGCGGATCATCACCTGCGACGCATTTTCCGGCGAGAAGATCATCGGCGCCATCTTGTTCGAGGACACCGTGTTCGAGCGCGAGGTGCTCGGGTTACCGACGGCGACGTACCTCTGGGACGTCAAGAGCGTCGTGCCTTTTCTGAAAATCGACAAAGGGCTGGAGAAGGAGCAGGACGGCGTGCAGCTCATGCGCCACATCCCCGACCTGGCGCACACGCTCGCGAAGTGCGGGCGCTTCCACGAGCCGTACGAGCCGCGCGACCGAAGCGAGCGGGAAGAGCCGCGTTCCCCGCCCGCCGAAACGCGCGCGGCGTTCTACGCGCACTTCCGCCGCGTCGTCCGCCCGGACGCGACGGACGCCGATATAGAGCGCTGGCTCGCCGAGCTCGCCGCGCGGACCGAGCCGTACGCGCCGCCGGACGCGCTCCCCGACGGCATGGACCACGGAGTGGTGCGTGCGGCGCTCGCGGCGCACCACCGGCGCGCGGCGGAGCGCGAGGCGGCCGCGGCGAGGCAGAAGGCGAGGCAAGAGGCGTTTCTGCTCGGCCCGCGCGACCCCGGCGCCGTGACCGCGCTCGCCGCGTCCGCGCTTCCCGGCGACTGCGTGTTCGGCACGAAGGCGCGCTCGGTGATTCGGCGCGCGTGCGAGCGGGGGATCAAGCGCCTCGTCGCACAGCAGTTCGCGGTCGCCGCGCAGGTGCTCGCTGCGGGCCTGACGCCCATCATCGAGCCGGAGGTGGCCATCGACGCGCCGGACAAGGCGGCGTGCGAGCGGCTCCTGCGCGACGAGCTCGAGTTTTACCTGAACATGCTCTCCGGCACGCACCCGGAGGCGCAGGTGTGCTTGAAGCTGACGCTCCCGGAAGACCCCGCGCTGTACGACGCGTTCGTGCTCGAGCGACACCCCGCGGTCATGCGCGTGTTCGCGTTGTCCGGCGGGTACGACCGAAACGAAGCGTGCGAGCGTCTGTCGCGGTGCGTCGGGATGACGGCATCCTTCAGCCGCGCGTTCACGGAGGGTCTGCGCGTGGACCAGACGCCCGCCACCTTTCGCGCCGCGCTCGAGCGCAGCGGGAACCAGATCTACGACGCCGCGACCACGTGAACGGCCGCAGATCCGCGGAGACGCGTCCCGGCGCCGGGAGCGGAGAGACGCGGAGACGCCGCCGGGGCGAATGCGAGAGAGACGCTCTTGTGAACGAAAAGAGACTTCACGGATAAAATGTTGGCGGGTTGGCGCGCATCCGGCACAGTGCCGGCCGGCCAGGTAACAACGGGCGCTAATCATCATGATGAGTTTGATTTGTACGATCGACTCGCGTCATCAACACGACGCGCGGCACCCGCGCTTCGAGATCGCTCAGTTCATCGCGCGCGTTATCGCATCATGCGCGTCGGTGGTGGTCACGCCGCGCGCGCCTCGCGCCTCGCGCTGTTCGCGCTGGTGTGCCTCGCCCCGCAGCTCGTTCGCGCGGATTTCACGGTCACGTCCGTCCTCCCCGAAATCGAAACCGGGGCGCGCGCGGTGGACGCGCACGACTCCGTGGCGTACGTGGTTGACGACGGCGTGACCGCCGTGGACGTCTCCGACGAGAGCGCGCCCCGGGTCATCGCCTCGCTCACCGACCTCGACCTGCGCGGCTGCGCCAGCGTCGCCGCGTACGCGGCCGCAAACGGCCAGAAGCGCCTCGCCGTGGCGTGCGCGGGATCGAACGCACTGGTGGTGGTGGACGCGAACGCGCCCCGGGAGGGGCTGCGCGTGCTCGGCGCCGCGCAGGACGACACCGCGCTGAGTGGGATCTCCTCGGTCGTCGTTAAGGGCACGCTGGCGTTCGTCACCGCCCCGGGCGTGCAGCGCGTGGTGTCCGTGGACCTCGCCGCGGACGCCTCGCCCCGCATCTTGAGCTTCGTCAAGCTCAGCGGCGCGGATGCCGTGTCCTTCGCGGCGGACAACCACATCGCCGTGGGCGCCGGCTACGCGCACGGCGGCGGGCGCGTCACGATTCTGTCCTACGTGCCCTCCGGGGTGATGATGAAGGTGGGCTCCATCAAGGACGGGCGGCTCGGCGGCGAGCTCCGCGACGTGCGCGCCTTCCCCGCGGATCCCGCAATCGCCTTCGCGGCGACGGACGCCGCCGGCGGGTCCGTGCTGGTGGTCAACGCCACCACGCGCGCGCGCCCCTCGCTCGCCGTCGGGCTGCAGGCGCAGGGCCGCGCCGCGGCGACCGCGCCGCTCTCCTCCGAGGACGAGGACGTCGACGCCGCCACCGGCTGGACCCCCAACGGCCACAGGAGCCTGGCGGGCGCCGCCGCGCTCGCCATGGGCGGGAACAGGATGGCGTACGTGGCCAGCGCCGACGCGGGCTCCGTCGTCGCGCTGGACGCGACGGACCCGAGGAGGCCCATCCTCGCGCATGTCGTCTCCGACACCAAGCTCCGCGGGGTCGCCGACCTGTGCGCTCAGGGCGGGCGCGCCGCCGCCGCCGCCGCTGCCGTCGCGTCCGTGCCCGCCGCCGAGGAGGGCGCCGAAACGCCGGCGGCGACGTCGCCAACCGGCGGCCCCGCCGTGCTGTACGCCGTCGTGCCCGGCGCGAACAGGCTGCTCGTGCTCCGCGACGCGGGCGGGTCCGCGATCGTGCCCAACGACGAGCTGTGAGCGCGCGGGCGCGAAGAGCCGTGGTCGTGAGGCGACGGCGCGCGTCGCGCGCGTTTGTATCGCTCGCGCGCGTTCTACATCTTACGTTTCATTAGTCTACTCATCGCTCGTCATCGCCCTCTTGCTCTGCGCAGAAGCTATCTATCGGTGTACGAGTCGTGGATGCCGAAGCAGCCGCGGATGGTGAACGGTTCCTGCTTGATCTCGGGGTCGGGCTTGACCACGGGGTCGGGCGCCGGCTGATGACCCGTGCGAGCTTTTCTTTGACTCTTTCGGTCTTTCCATGCGGGCACGGATTGATGAGTGGCGGAAGGATGTTCTTTTCTGAAACGGTCAACGGCCACAGTCCGAGACGCGCTCGAGGAGCGGAGACGCCGGGACGCGGGGACGCGGCGACGCGATGGCGACCACCGCGGAGAACAAAGAGAACTTCACGTGGGATGGGTTCGGCCAGGTACGTCTTTGCACGTGAGGCGCGCCGCGCGCCCGGCGTTCAGACGCGTGCCGGCCGCGACGGTTTCGCACATCTTCCCCCCGGATCTCCCCACCGCCACGACACCTGACCCCCCCCTCCACCGCGACGCGCAGGTCCAGGAGCTGACACGCCACAACCAGGAGCTCGTACACGCGCTAGATGCGAAGGAGCGCGAGTGCGCCGAGCTCAGCGCGGCGCTGGAGACGGGCGGCGACCGGCTCGCCGCGGGCGTGCGCGAGTCAAAGATCGTGGAGATGGCCAGGAAGAACCGCTCGCTGACGCTGGCTGTGGAGAAGGAGAAGGCTGAGAAGGCACGACTCGTGACGGAGCTCAAGGCGGCGCGCGCGGGCACCGGCCGAGCCCCCGGAGGTTTACACGCGGGCGCGTCGAACGAGGACGGCACGCCGCGCACGGAGTCGCAGATCGAGAAGGCGTGCCGCGAAGTCGTCGCCGAGGCGGCGAAGGCGGCGGAGGATGCGTCCAAGGAGCGCGCCGAGTGGAAGGACAAGGCCCGGGAGGCCAGCGCGCGCGCCGAGCGCGACGCCGGGCGGTACAACACCGTGCGCGCGGAGAACGACCGTCTGCGGGCGATCATCAAGCGCGAGGTTGGGGACGACAAGGTGGACTTCAGCAAGCTCGAGAAGTCGCTGGAGGCGGCGGGTGGGTGGCGCGGGCGCGCGCGCGAGGTGGCGACGCTGCGACATAAGGTGAAGCATCTCCGCGACCGGCTGGAGGCGTACGAGGACGGCGTCGTGTCGGTGGCGTCCACGGTCTCGCGGTTCGCGACAGCTAGGGACGCGGACGAAGACGCACCGAGCGAGGTCGGGTTCGACGCCGGCAGCCGCCCGGGCACGGCGGCGACGGATGCCTCGCGGCGCACCGCGCGGAGCTTCGCCGTGACGCACGAGACGGCGCGCGAGGCTTCGGCGCGGCGGCGGCAGCTGGAGGAGGCGACCGCGGCGCTGGCGGCGAGCGAGGCGGCGTGCGAGGACGCGCGCGCGAAGGCCAGGGCGGCGGGCGCGCGCAGGGACGCGCTCGAGCGGGACGTGCGCGGGCTGCGCGAGAAGCTGGGCGTGCTCAAGGAGAAGTCCGCGCACGACGACCGGCTCATCGACGCGCTCCGCGCGGAGAACCGTCGCGCGCGCGGCGAGGCGGAGGAGGCTCTTCTCCGCGAGACGGCGGCGTCCACCCTGACGGCGAGAGGCGGATTCGCGGGCGCTTCCGTCCCGGTGTCCGTGTACAAGACGGCGGAGCGCCGGGCGGAGCGCGCGGACGCGCGGCTGCGCGAGCGCGAGCAGCAGGTGCTGCAGCTCCGCGCGAAGATCGCGTCGTTGGAAAACGACGCGGCGGCGGCGGACGCCGCCGGCGGCGACGCGACGCGTCGTCTAAACTCGATCGCCGCCGCGGCCGCGGACACTGACCCGGACCTGCCTGATGTGTCGCTGCAGCACCAGGAGGACGTCGCGGCGCTCATCGAGCACGCCGAGGCGCTCGAGC